>JAAUYG010282437.1_pt1 | contig 11769 bp, 7 predicted proteins | sample 7278091 | NCBI WGS metagenome assembly JAAUYG01 (sample SAMN14350201, study PRJNA611818) | marine sediment metagenome | isolation source: surface marine sediment (0.6m) | place: French Polynesia: Moorea | collected 2018-08 | reverse complement strand
GCTATAACGCGCCCTCCATATAACGCGGTCCGCCGTGTATGGCTCCCAACAACCGCGTTATAATGAGGCTCGACTGTACCTCCGTGCAATTAATGATAAACAGTACATTGGCGCACACATCTATACCCAGACTACATTAAACTTACCACAAAACCATCAGCATAATAATGTAGGTGCTTACTACATGGCAAGTCCTGCAAGCAAGCATGCAGATACATGTGTGCTTATAAATAGTTATGAGATGCTAGTACATGTATGTTTGATAAAACAATTAATAACTGTGGTTACTACCATTCACTAGTCTATTGACCAGCATTGTGTGAAGCATGATGTAGCACATGAACCATACAGGCAGTGCTGACTGAAGTACAATCCAGAAGTATACATGTAATATATTTCTGCGCTTGGAACATTTCAAGACCTTTTTCTGATGACTCAACAGTTGCCATAAAACAATGAAAACAGTGGTGATCCTTAATGAATCACAGGTGTAAATACAGGAAAATTCATTAGAGGGAGCAAAGCTATTAGGCTGTCACAAAAAAATTAGGAAAACATTCCCACCCACGTTACATCTCATGCCTGAATTAAGACCACCCAGAGTCAGTCAAGGTCAAAGTGGTCTCAATTCTGAGGTGGTCTTTATTCTGACATGGCCTAGACCTGCTGTGTAATATTTGGTCATCCAATAAACAGTCTTACATGTGATTTTGGGATGGTCTCGCTCTGGATCAGTTTTAAGAGCGGTTCCCTGCATTTAGAACAATACCGCACACTGTACACACTGACGCAATTGTATCCACCAACCAAATGGAATGGGGTGTTGTTGACTATTTATCACGATTATATCTTTTAAACAGTTTCAACTGTCCTTACCCCAATACACAGCAGGTACTTATAGTTAACACACATGCCGCGAGAAACAATTCATTGATGTACCTCTGACGCACTCGAAATCAGTAATTATGATGCTGGAAGCATTATAAACTCTCGCCACAATACAATTGTACTACACTGGTTCAGGCAAATGAACATCACTTATGTTACAAGGTCTGTCTTTTTTTAGGATAACGGCGATGACAACACTAATATTTTCAACTAGAAATATACCTGTACCTGAATTTGGAGATCACTCTACAAAGTAAAACATTATTATTTTTTGCCTCAGCAAGCTAAATGGGCACTCTTAAAATGCAGTAACACTTCGATACAAAACGGCCATGAGATTGTATCTTAACCATTTAAAATACCTGTTCTCATCATACAGTAAACAACGAATGGACCGCCAGTGTTTGTCACCTTATACAAGCGACTTAACTAACAACAGTTTTTGCTTCTCATACATTTGTCACTGTGGAAATATCCACATCATACTTTGATAAAATAACATTAAATACAACATAAACATTGCACCGATACAACATAATTTAATGAGTCAACATATTATTATTCACACCCTTAGACTTTTGCCTTTGCATATTTTTTATAGATCTATAAACACATGTTTGCATGGGTAACTACTAGTAGAGATACAATGTCATGTAGTAGTAAAACCATTCAGAAACATAATATACAGTTGTCCCTTTCTAATAAGGCCACTCTGTTTGCAAACAAACTGTGGCCACGTGAGAGAGGTTGTGAGGTACTTTAGTGAAAGGGAGAAGTATTCATTCATAGTAGCAGTGACAAGGAGAGTGGCCACCAAGTGAGGGAGTACTGCATAAGTGAAAGTATAACCTACATATAATCATAATGACCAATATTGCTCAACCGGACAATGGGAAATATCTTTAAAACTGATTTTAACGTGGGCCTACCAGTACTCCTGCACTTAGAGCAGAAATATCTAGCACACAGCGCATAAGGTAAAAAGAGTACAGCCGCATTTGTGCAGGCATAGAACATACAGAAGATGCTTCAAACAATGTTAACATTAACTTTCACAATAAATCTGGCATTTCAGCCTTTTACAGACCTGCTGTATCAATATATCTTCTGCTGAAAAACTAAGTGATCCCTTTGTTTCCTGTCCTTTGGCAATACAGTGAAACCTGTCTTGAGAGACCACTGCCATGAGACCACCTGTTTTTAAAGACCTTACAGTGAACACTCTGGCAAAACACTCTGGCAGAACCTACATTTCAGTGTAATTGAACACATGACCAAAGACCACCTGTCTTGAGAGACATTTTTATGGATGGCTGGGTGGTCTTTCAAGACAGGCTCTACAAGTATGTACCAAAGAGCAGAACCACACCATGTTTCCAGTCCAACTCCATCCAAACTCAACTGGTGTACATTCATTCATCCAGCATGTACCCACATTCTTACATATATATAACTATGCACATTTTAAATGCGTTGTTTCCAGTTTTTGCATATATGACTTTACCATGAAATGTATCGGCTGCTTAAATATACGTGTACACTGGCTGCCATTGTTTGAACATATTATTGCTCAATGACTATAACGTACCGTTAACAATGAACAATCATGATAATGTTATGTACTCTATGTAACATGTACCCACTATGTATAAAATAAAACCTTATCGGCATTCACCACGACCTACTAATAATTTACACAAACCAACGTTGTGCAGAAAAGAAATCTAAATAATAATGTTATAATATGTGTATATATACATAATATTTTTCTCTATTTACACATTATCTATACATACATACATAATTGCCAGTCATGAGTGATAGGACAGTCAGGCGTGTGAATGGTGGGGTCACGGGTGAGAAAAATATACCGCTACATGTATATATTCAATTACAATGCACATGTACACATTATATCATCAGTTAATCATTGGTTAATCGTTGTCCATATAACCACATCCGAAATGTGCCAATATTGTAACAATAATGAGGTCTAGAAATGAGCAGTGGTGTCGCACATCGAGCACATAAACATAAAAGCTGTTTTGAGAGACAATGCAATGAAAGACCACCTGTCTTGAAAGACCATGGAAGTCATATTTAGCAGAAGAACCTATATTTCAATATAACAAAATCTGTCACCAAAGACCATCCATCTTGAGAGACCACATTTCTCTGGCCAGTGGGACAGTCCTTCAAAACAGGTTATACTGATTACATTGTAGTAGTCTTATCAATGTGACTAGCTTTTATCTTCCCGACTACACATGCCACATTGAACAGGCACTACCCACTGAAACATACATGTACCTTCAAGTGCCCCAATCAATGACAGAACTACGGTGGCTGTTTTAGAACATAAAAATTTTTTCTCAACGTTTATTATCTCATTACAATGAGATAGTATTATAAAGAGATGATGCTCTTGTTATCTTAAGGTATTAAGATCTTGAGATAAGATATTGAGCTGTTGAGATCTCAGCATCACCTCGAGTTATCGACGTCATCTCGATGAGATAAATGATATCCTATTTCGTTATAACAAGAAAAACATTTAAAAAAAAATGTTTGTTGTCCTAAATCAGCCACCGTACAGGACCACTATTACAACTCAGTTGCTGAAGACACCAGATTAATCATATATTAAAGCCGAAGGAAGCACAGGTGGGTTCCCAGAAATAATATTACTATTACAAGCACAGGCTTAGATCTACACTCCGGCCTACATGTACGTACAGGAAGAGAAATCGTGTTGTGATCATTGTACGGCTGGCTTGCTCCTGTATAGCCATACCTGGCACAGTATGGCAATGTCTAGCCCCACCTGGAGCATCCCGCAGATATAGAACTGCGGTGGGGTGTGACGCAGCAGAAAGTACACGGTCTTAAATATGTCACCCGATGTCCACATCAGCACCATTTTGACACTAGAATGTCGAAGAAGAAGCACACCTTTATTGTTTATCATGTTTATGCCATGTATAATTTAAATTATGTAAGGGGTGAAAACGGATGTCATGACAATGTTAAGACAAAGTTCTTCTTACCAGACCTTCTCTTGGATTCAGTTTTCGAGTTTTCCGCAGTCTCTGACATATTATACAGGTTAGCAATAATTTTTTCCAAGCTACAGAATTTTACAAAAGCATTTTATTTAACATGTTTAAGATAACAATATTTACTGACGATATTTTTTTATGATCTGCAAATGTCAGTACACACATTTTTGTGAATTTTCAACATTTTTTTCTGGATGTAAAATGTCAGGTCCTTTCACATCGTGTACATGTAATTGTCAAACTAAAGCTACATGGAATCCCGGGCATGGAATATGTACAATGAGCAGCAGACAGTTACTTTGAACAAAGTATCATGATTATTATCTCTGAAAGGGCACACTAGCTGGCTTATTAGCCAGCAAAACTGGCTTCAGCCTGCGCAGCAATCAATATTCTCTGATGGACATGACAGATGACAGTCACATCAATCCGATAATATCAATAGTTACAGGCAAAGCCAGGTATCACAGCAAGTGGCATGTGTGCCCTGAATGTAACATATTTCCATGCATAACCATGTAGGTTCTCATTCATCCAGCTGTTTAGATTATACCATATTTGAGTCAAATTACTGGACACTTTACTTGCAACTTGACTGCGACGTTGCGTTCGTATCACACAAACTTCTACAGGCGACTGACTGACTGTTTGAACAAACAGTCAGTCGCCTGTAGAAGTCTGTGTGTTATGGACGCAACGTCGCGGTCAAGTTGCAAGTAAAGCATGTAAAGTGTCCAGTAATTTGACTCCACTATGGTATAATATTTCCATGCAGTTCCCGAGTCTAGGGCTATTCTTCATTATTCAGCTTCTTCTATGATTTTTCTTTTTCACATAGGAAAGCTATAACACCTACCATTATGCCGGGCTAGTGCTACCAATTAGCCACATAGCCAAATACTAAAAGAATTCCCACGTGGCTAAAAGAATTGGTTTGCTTTTAGCCACAGTGGCTAAAACCTTAACTTTTATGTCATATAATGTATTGTATGTAGTTTACATGAATCAATACTAATACCAGTATACATGATAGCTGTCATTTAGGTTATTCGGATGCACAACAAGAAATTAACCAAAAAAGAAAACTGCACATAGTTTACAACCTTTTCATCCAAATTTAAAACTCTTGACAGCTTTTACAAACATATTTTGTGGCTCAACAAACTTACTTCTGGCTAAAAGAAAAGATACCCTTTGGCAACAGTGGCTAAGCAGGAAAAACTTCCTACCACTAGCCCAGCCATATAGTACACGTACACAGCCTACTAGGTTCGCCATTTCAGACTACTCATTAAGCCCCATACCTCATCCCCTGTGTCGATTTGTTCTGAAGATTCCTGTAGAACTGTGGCGCCCCGAGCATCGCCTCGAAGAACACCGCGAGGAAGCCCAGGGCTTCCACATACACCGTCACGTCTAACAGGAAGTAGGTCACACAACCGGTAATCCCGGTAAATAGGAACATAAACTCCACGTAGCTACTGAAGTCTGTCCACCGCCAAAAATACTGGGTGTCCATATCTGAAAATATAGTAAGGCAACACCATAAATTATTTAAATAACTTACGATAATTGTAAGAAAATCCATATTATAAATTTTAACATGATTACCAGTAACTTATCACTGGAACCAGCCTGAAGGCACATATTTATTGTTGACCTTACTGTAATAATAACGCCATGAACCATGACAAATGTAGTGACATAAATCATGTAAATCAGAGGAGGCACATGTATGCGTCCTTAGCTTCTACCATGCTCATTTCAGTAAATAAGATCCCTAACATGCTAATTCTGAGTAATTCAGGTCATTATGCGCCTTCTACCAACAACAATACACAAACATGCTGAGGCACAATGAGTAAAAGTGTGACTATGTGCAACCTTTCTAGACTTTAATGAAAACCAAAGGTTGAAAAAGACAGACATGACTGTATAAACATGATAAATGCTTCGCTGGCCAATACATGTACAATATTCATGATATTTGTGTAAGAAAATAACTGCATGTAGTGATGTACATGGTATGGTACATGTGGTGTGCAATGAGCAGAGATCGGTTTCTTGAAAAATCTTAAGGTTTCTAGTGACAAACGAGTGATATTAACAATGGTTAAGCATGGAAAAGACAAGACAACTTCCCATTAAAGCTGGAAGAATATATATTGAACATATCCCATGGACTGAACACGATGCATACACATGATACATGAACTAGGATACTGGTATGCATACTGAAACTTTCCGGTATGGTGTCAGCATCCATGCAGAATATCAATAAATGCGAAATTTGAATGGTGATAGTGGACTTACCGGTACATCTGTTTCTACATGTTCTACGTAGACTTAAGAATTTTCCAAGCAATAGTTGTTCTACTTTTTTTTTTGCTAAGTTAAGAAATTCTGAGTTTTCATCATGAGACTATTGACTACAGCAGTCCCTCTATTTTACAACCCTCTATTTTAAGACCCCCCTTGATAATAAGACTGCTTGATTTGGTCCCAAAGGGCAATTTTTTTCTGTGTTAAATGTGTCTTTATTTTAAGACCACCTGCAATATAAGACCACATTTTCTTGGTCCTGTGGGTGGTCTTAAAATAGAGGGACCACTGTATTGGCTTTCGTCATGTTCACTTTTACATGTTTTACCATGTTTAGCTACGTGATATTTAAAACCCATGATGACTGGGTGTGGATCATCAGATTTGATATCTACAGATTTACAATGTCCACTTATATTAATGAAGTACATATATTAACCGCTCCCTGCCACTTTGTTAAAAGTTTCTTACTGTTACCATCATGGTTACATACACGTACTGTACATTCATGTAACATAGATATATCATTATGGTATATTCAAATACAAGACAAGCACATACTGTACATATATACCAGCAAGCACATATTTAACTGGGTTTGTAACATGAGATAAATGACATTTCGCAGGATACCTACACCAACACTCTAACAGACCCCACTTCTGACAGACTGCCAACATAGACTTATAGAGATACTAGTAAGTAGAAGTAATAAAATTAAGTATGATGAAGTAGTACTAGTTACGTGTACTAACACACATGATCTATGGACATTACCAAAGAACACAAAACCCATTATATTTGTTATGTAATATGATAGGTGGAAGTACAGAAGTAAAAAAAATCAGCAAAAGCATGTAGCAAAGGATATATAGTGACAGTGGCTGGCCATACATGTACCTCAGAATAAAGACCACCCAATGGCACTGACCTAAACTAGTCTTAACTGTGAGGTGGTCTTTTTTGTTCTGAGACTAATCAACATTAAAAATACAATTTTGGTATAGCTGAGGAGTGGGGTTTTTTTTGGAGGTGGTCTGAAGTCCGAGGTGGCCACAAAGTAATGTTTTACAGGCAGTACTATTAACATATGTAACACCTCCTCTGTCATAACCAAAAGCAAGGCACGGAAGTGGTACAAGGATATGTTTGCGCCAACTAAATTGAAATATAATCAGGTTAAGATTTGATCCTATTTGCTACATGTACATCTGTGCATGACGTACAGTGGTAGTGCACTTGTATGTATAATAGAATCTGTCTTGAAAGACCGCCCCAGTGGGTCTAAAAATAAAATTCAACTTTCAAGGCCGTGGTCACATTTGAAAAGTTTAGTTATATTGTACTAGTATATTAAAATGTACGTTCTAGTTTCAGGAAGATTTGGCATCTCAAGGCAGGTGGTCTCTCATGACAGGTTTCAACATATTAACATGCTTAACCAATCTTGTCTTTTACAATATAGATTGGACACCACCATGGCCAACAAATATCAAGAATATACATGATATGTGTGTTGTAAACAAAGACAAGAGAAAGTGGGATTAGAAGTGTTCTTACTCATGTGTTAATGCAATTTCAGTAATAAATGTTAACAAGGATCTATAGGTTTAACTGTGTGTGTGCCAGAACTACTGTACAACCCCAAAAGTTAAAACGTATTTTGAACCTTGCTTAAAACTCTCCCCCCTCCCCACCCCCTGGTACTTTGGATACTAGTAACTATAAACTGGCAAATAAAACTAGAACATACACAACGTATATTCAACACCTAAGCTTTAATCACGTTAATTACACATTTCTTAACAGGGTTGGACATTAACTTATTTTGAGACTTGTCCTGTCGGACAAAAAAGGGAGGATAATTTTAACTTGTCTGAACTGAAAATTCACATGCCCATAATTTTTGTCTAGTACTCATCGGCAGGATTTTCTGTTCCTACAACTGCTTTCAGCATAAGAGGGTTCAAATTTTACTTGTCCTGTAGGACAAGTGGGGTGGGAAGTTCAGTTGTCCGACAGGTACTTTCAGTTGTCCAGGACAGTCGGATAATCCTTAATGTCCATCCCTGCTTAAACTTAATCAGCAAGCAATTAACCAATGAAAACACTTCACTAAAACCAACATTGTACCATGTGTACTGACTTGAAATGTCTGACTAAAATGTTCGATGTGCTAATGTCTAATGACATGAACGAGGTGTCCCTGTAAGTTGAAATTAATTAGTCACCATGTTGCCATGGTTACATACCAGTTAATCTCCTACGCTGCTTCTCGTACGAGGCACGAGGCTCGTCAAGGTTAGGTGGGTGTAAGCTTACATCTACGATCAGTGTGTCAGAGAAAATAGAAGTTAGGGTTAACGACGTCGGCTAGGGACGGTTTATATTTCTGTCATCCCTCCTTTATGACCATGATTATTGCACTTAGACATCAAATACCATATACATGAGAGAGCACCCAGCACATGTACCAAGGCATGTATACTGGTGTACAAATGTATACCAATGCTTCAGAAAATTATTGTTGTGATTAAGCAAAAACTACCATGACCATGGTCAAAGCATTGTGTCGGGAAAGCTATCGTCAGAGTACTGATAAAATATACGTCTTCCCTTACTCTCTTGCTCATGCTGCTGCTAGTTGAAAGTTTAAAGAGAAGGAATAGTTCTGGGAAAAAAATAACTTTTGGTGATAATGGTAGAGAACATTCTACGAAAACCGCAGAAGACGTGTGCACAACCAAACACAAGAGGGTGATATCAAAGGCACATCATCGCCACATACTGTCAACAGAAATTCTTTTTTTTTTTATCATAACCATGATAACCCCAAGGAGGAAACATGGGAAAGAAATGAGCAAAGGTGCATGAAGAAAACATCTAGACTGTGACTACTGCAATTTCAGATTCTGTTAACAGAGAATGAAACACAAACAGAAGTAATTAACATGAGTAAAGATGAAACTGAAATGCAGGAAGCAAATTCAGCTGTATAATTTTTTTCTAAACGTGCTAAAATAACAAGTACTTTAAAGATCAGCATTTTAATTATTTTAAGATACCTCATCAGTGCTCTAAGCATATATCATGTACATGTAGGACACTAATACCACCCCCTCACCCTTAAAGACCAGTATTTACTATGTTTATATATCATTATACATGTTGTATATATATACATAAAAGTACACATAATAAAGATGAACCATTTGCCAGATGGAAGCCCAAGGAAAGCTGTACAAAGTAACACACTAGTAACCCCTTGTGGGCTAAACTATATACTATATGAATGTAGTGATGACACGTTTGTTGCAGTCTCCACCACAAAGTCACTTACCTCCGAATACCCGTGGCTTTGATGCTATAATTTCACTCTTGGCTTTTACGACTGTGCACAGATGCACCATGGCAAACATGGTTACGATCATGACCACACTCTGTGCGAGGAGAGGCAACTCGAAATGTCGACCAAACCTGAAACAGAACCAATTGAGATACGCATGATACATGTAAGAAGTATACATGGGACACATGCAACATGTGCAAGGTGATCATAATAAGGTATTACAATGATTACTGCACAGTATTTTGATAAATGTATGTTTTACGGAAAGTACCTTTTCCGATCATGTACATGAATGTAAACATTCAAAGGTTGAAAAGTATAAACGCATACACTGAAATAAACCCTTTCAAAATTTTGCAACTAACTTGCCCACTACCAGTTGTACACTGGTAGTGCATGCTACGCATGTACTTGAATCATTTCTGATCAAAACACTAGGCTGGATCATTCTCCAAGCATCACGTGCAGCAGACACTTGTTGACATATTACTGTTTCTATAATCTGATTAATGCTTGGTTTTGAACAGTTTCGGACGGACTTGAAATTTTTTAAGAAATCATACATGTACTTGGGCCTAGTCAGGCCTCAGCTACATTGCAACAATAGAAGAATTCCACTGGACTTACCAAAAGAGAATGCGTAGTGTGTTAGCGATCAGCAATGTCAGGCAAACAAACGTGGAAAAGCCTTCGGCATTCTTCGTTCGTCGTATATCCAAATACTGTGGTACGTAAGGCACTACTCCTCCGAAGATCATCAACCCAGCTGCCACATACTGCACAGCAACACCCAGCACCATCCTGGTGTCCCATTGACCCTGCACTGGAAGCCAGTGCTGCCAATCACCGGGCATGAGGAGGATTGCAGAAACAGTCTAATAGGCTCCAGCTGCAAAACACCAATCCTGCCTATATTTTGGACTTCTGCTGAAAAAAAACACAAGTGCATTGTATGTATAATTGTATACATGAGTAATAACTCAAATAAAGCAACACTAACATTAAAACAAATTGAAAACAATTCACCCAATCCCCCAATGAGCCAAAATACAAAATGCACTTAAAAAGCTATTACATTTTACATTTATATATATATAGCGCCAATTCAACACCTATGGTTATCTGCAGATGCTCTAATAATTAAAATCTCTTAAACATCCAGGTTTTTAATTTCCTTTTAAATGTCCCAATATCGGCAGCTAAACCTAAAAGCTAAAACCTGCATTTTAAAACAATGTTAAAATGTTATAAACATCCATATATTTAACATGTTTATTAGAGATAGAGAATTCCTACTTGAGTAAAAACTTTCTATGTGTAGAGGTTTTTATTTATTTGTTGTCAGCAAAACATGCAGTATACATCATGTACATGTCAAAGTGGCCTCAGCCTGAAATTAATCTGTTGCAATTACACTTTATAGATGCACCAGCTGTCACTGAGTTTGCAACGGCTTCGAGACACATACACCATGTACACGTATGTCTGTCCAAACAGTGCCTGCTTAAACTGTTGGAAAAATGGTTCTACATAATGCAGAGACACAGCGATTCCTGTTCGCAATGGTGCAGTTGCAAAACCGATGTGGCGCCGGCATTCAACATTGGTCAAATGTTTGCCATTACAGTGAAACCTCTCTTGAAAGACCACTACTACCATGCCAGACCTGTTTCGAAAGAATTCCTGGCAAAAGTCACACACTTCAATGCAAATGAATCTATCACCAAAAATCACCTGTCTTGAGAGACCATATTTTTATGGCTAATGGGGTGGTCTTTCAAGACAATTTCTACTGTACTTTCGGACCAAAAAACATCTACCATTTCCAATTATCAGTGATTATGGTATTTGGTAGTTTGTTTTTGTTTCGTGAATGGAGTTTCAAGAGACGGTATACATTATATAGAGTGGGTGAATTTGATGAGCATTTGCATAGATGACAGAACATGGCATCATATGAGCAATCTCAGTTCTTTCTTAGACATACACTTAAGACACTTCAGGTGGACGCTACACCAGCACTAGGCGTACAATTTCAACTACCGAATTCGACCATTTGACCGCACAGTGCGGTTAGCAAATTGAAAACAATAAGCATTTGTTGCAGACACATGTGGTGAGCATGGTTTTACAGTTGTGTCCTAACTCAGG
>JAAUYG010027361.1_pt1 | contig 11770 bp, 10 predicted proteins | sample 7278091 | NCBI WGS metagenome assembly JAAUYG01 (sample SAMN14350201, study PRJNA611818) | marine sediment metagenome | isolation source: surface marine sediment (0.6m) | place: French Polynesia: Moorea | collected 2018-08 | reverse complement strand
GTGTGTGTGTGTGTTTGTGTGTGTGTGTGTGTGTGTGTGTGTGTGTGTGAGAGAGAGAGAGAGAGAGAGAGAGAGAGAGAGAGAGAGAGAGAGAGAGAGAGAGAGAGAGAGAGAGAGTTTAATGATATCCGAAACACCTCTAACGATAAGTGGACGCCTATCTTCTCCCGCCGGCTAATGTATTGTTTACATCTTGGCACCGAGGCGTTCACACTCCATGTGCAGATAAGATTATGAATGGTGCTCCAGCAGCAGGAGGCAACAAGGCTCAGCTCTGCCAATGTAGCTATCTGCCACAGCTAGAACTGTACACTAGATTTCAACCACTGCGTACACTCTGTCGTTCAACCACTTTGAAGGCTGACGGAGAGTCTGAAGTGACTTTTTACACCTTACCTAAGCCCACACTCAGCCACACTTATATCAAAATATGCCACACTTACTGCTATACTCCAAGTACCAAGCTGGTTCTAGACTAATATTACCGCCAGCCATATTTCTAGATATGTAAAGTCGGCAAACTATCATCGACCATAAAGAGACTATGCAAGACGGACCCCCTCCTCCCCTCGCCCGTCTTCTTCATAACTAAGTTCACATTTGCGTTGAAACTTACAATGTTTGATTTCCCGAAAGATCTAGTATGTAAACTATTGCTGTGACTGATTGGGTCGTATACGAGGTGCAGATACGGGTGGTCTAGTAGATTTTACGGGTTTGCCAAGTAGGTTTACGCGTAACCGAGGAACAGATGTGGTGGGTTGTTCTTTCGTTTACGCGGAAACAAAGCGTGAGACAAAGGGTGTTATGACCCTCCCGACTTCAAATTGCCACAGACGTTTGAAGAAAGTCGAACGGTAGCGAGTGGATGTTGCATTCTGGCCCTAAATTGCCAGACGCTTACCTCAGAAACCTCTGCCGCAGGCTAGACGCGATCTCGCAACTTATTGATCGTAAGCCAGATATACCACCCCATTGACTACCATGCAGGCTCTCGACTACCATGCAAGTTGTCGACTACCATACAGGTTCTATAATTATAGCTGGGCTATTCATTCGCCATGCAAGCCCAGGTTGGCAACATCCGATATTCCTCCACAACAGAAGGTACGGTGGCCTACAGCAAGTGTCCCAATGTCCCTGTCCATACCGGTTCACACGCTAGTCTCTGTCCAGTGACACACTCCATCCTACCTGAAACCCCCCCCCCCCCCTTACCCCCCACAGACATAGCGTGACGGGGAGTCACTGATTAAAGACCTTACTGCGGTAGAGATGGTCTTTGTCTAGGACCTGAACGGGTTCCTGCCCGATCACTGCATCAGGAATAGGTCCAATCTACAGATCGTGATCACTCTAGCAACGGGCGCTGCCACTTGATCGAAGTACAGACCTATACAGCGCCATACCTGGTAGCATGAAAGTTGTATGCAATTGTAGGTGCCAGCTGTACAATAAATATTTAGTACATATTGGTGGGAGCCTTCTAGTATAATAGAACTTACCTGTTCCAGGTATTGTTTTTCTGTTAATGTCAGGATCAGTATGAAACGTATTTGCTAATCCCAGAGAACTATAACCTGTACTGTAACTTACCTGCCAGTGCCAGGTGCAGTATGAAGAAGGCCATCCTGGACTTGGTGCCCCGTTTGGAGGCCCCGATAGCTGTGAGGACGGCGATATTGCCCCCCAGGGTGGCTATCAGGAGGAAGATGAGAAAGCCGATCTGTTCTTCCTGCCGAGAGAGCACATACCTTTAAAATACAGTTCAAAGAACAATGTGATTGAAATCTATTGTTGAGGTTCTAAACTTCGGTGCTAGCTTTTAATATAAACACATGTTAGATAAGTCAACAACTATGGCTGTTGTTTTCGTCATATATTGTAAATGTATTCTTGTTCCAAACAGGCATATTTTGTATGCTTAAAACTCAGCCCAACATTTTTTTTACCTGATAAAAGTTGAGCCGCCGAGCCGTTACATTTGAAATATTCGTTGCCGTGGAGTTATCCATGACGGTTGGTTGCTTGGTTACGTGATCGGGAAATAAAATCAAGGCTGGGGGCGGGCTGGAGTTATCGACCTCTGATTGGTTGCTATCCATGCTGTCTGTTGTTCGGTTTATGAACTGACAGGCTGAGACAGGGGTCAGTGGGGTTAATATCCCCAGTCTCCTCTCACTCCTCCCCTTGTCTGGCCACCAGTGACGCCACACCAATCACAGGTACATCAGCCCGTGGCAACACAACAAGACGACAGGGCAACGCACTCTGCACATTGATAGGACCTTGTTTTTCTTCAGAACAGAATAACTAGGGTAGCAATCACAGCAGCCGTTGCCGGGCTACACAGAGAAATGCCCGCGTCAGTTTGCTCTATTCCAGGCCACTGGACAAGTTTCCGGTATCCTGAAATGCATGATCGTCGTTAGTACAAGTAACATAGATGTAAGTTTCTTGCGGTATTGACCAAAGTTGAATAGTATACATGAAACCGCGATTATATTGATTGTCTTTCGTACCAATTGTGCACTGCAGCGTTATCATTGCGTAGCCTAGGTAATCAACCGTACGATGTGCCGCCTTCCATTGCTGTAATCCCGGCACCATATGGTCCGAATTTCGAATCCTTTTTGTTATCCAACTTTTACGGCATTGTGTTAGGTCTTAGGAATACGGAGCATTTTAAATCCCGTGGCTGGAAAATTTTGGAAGATCCTCGACAGAAGCGAACGGCTCGAAAAAGGCGGCGCCTCATTGGCCAACCCTTTGATACGGTGCACTGTGATTGGTTATTTAAGGTGAATATTGTGGTGGTGGGTATACTTTGAATTCCGAATGAAACCGATTGTTTATGCTGCAATTTTTGTGACACGAAATCCTCCCGCTGGGTTTGACGGAGACCAATAGGTTTCAGCGTGTCAGTGTTACTGAGAGGGAATCAGCACCCAGAATGCCCTGCACCGGAAGAACATGTACATGTATGTGTACGTGTACATCCCGCGTCACCGGCCTGCCGGGGTATTAACTGGACTTAAGAATAAGAACAATCGAAACATTGCGGGAACGTGCTACAAGCAGCCAATAAAAGGCATACAGCGAGTGATTCCAGGTGTGAGAAGCCATAGATCGCTTTGGGTGGGTATTGGTTGCGGGGTCTAGAATGGAACTTGATGGCAGCGCAACATAAGTCACAAAGCTAAATTTTAGAGGACGAAATGTTTGCAGAAAACCTAGTAAGGTTTCTGCGGGGGTGTGCCAAACGAATGGCAACACATACACTGAGTACCACCCAGCCTTCCCTTTGGCGGAAGATGGATGGATGAATCAGGCTTATAGTCGGCTTTCAACCAATCATGGTCATATCACCGACTGCAAGTTGGTGTGTATGTACTGGACCCGGAAGAACGGCAGAAAACATTTCAAGCTAATACAAAGGTACACTAGTGAATAAAATATGACCCACAGGAAAAATCCAGGGAGAGAGAGAGAGAGAGAGAGAGAGAGAGAGAGGGGGTGGGGACATCGCGCCACCATGTGTAAAGCTGAGCGGATGAGGAAATTGTAAAGGTAAAAAACGAGAAAAAAAAAGCGAAAAGTACAACTGTCGTATTTCACGTAAGGGATATGGTGGGGGGATTATTTTACCACAGAGACCGTTATTACGGCAGATCAGATTAGCTGCCAGGGACAATTGAGACTAGAAACATTACAGGGGATATACTGAACTCGGCTTCAGGTGTTAACAAGATCACAGCGCGGTGTCCAGGGCCAGGATCCGGCTAACGAGCCAGCGCTCTCTGGGGGCAGTCTGTAACTATCCGGCTAAAGTGGCAGAGAGTGGTTGTAAATCCAGCTAATCCGACCCCTGTCACCGCCACTGACCCCCGGGGGGCAGGCCAGATAACAGTGATACAAGGTGACAGGTCCGGGGGTGGACAGCTACCGGCTGTGTGTCAAGGTCGATGACAGCAGTATGACTCAACTGGCGCCATGCACTGGCAGGTTTCATGGACCGGGTAACTCCTGTATAGTACATGCAGTCTAGAATTGCCTCTACATATTACTCATTGTTCGCAAGACTAGAATACCTGGACTTCCAAGAGTGCTACCACCAGATAAAGAATATTGATTTTTACAGAATAGCATGGTCTAGAATATTGTCACCGAATTTAAACTACAACTGGTGACATTTTCACGGGCCCAGTGACTTCCAGTGTGCATGTGATTTTACTGTTTAACATTATATGACCTCAGCAATATCTGTCATTAACAACCTATTGTATACATTCTCAGGAAAACTGAATAGGGAAAACTTTCATCAAATGATAAACCGAATGCAAGTCAACTACATTGTATGCACAAGAAAATCAGGATAATCATAGATATGTCTGTACCACTGTTATTTCCAAGACGTTCTAATAAACGATCTTCAGTGAATTCGAATAAAGAACTGTTTTATGGTTATATTAGTTTTAGTATTTATACTCTCGTTAAAATGCTATTCTATACATGATTGTTATGGAATAGAGTGATTTAAAAATATTACCTACATTATAAATACGACCGGACCGGGTTGCATCGCATAAATGTAATATACATGTACCTAGGGGTGTGTCTGATGCTCAAAATTCAAACGGTATAGCCTCTCTCTCTCTCTCTCTCTCTCTCTCTCTCTCTCCAAGCTCAGCTGTGGCAAGCTGGTAACAAGCTCAGTCTCTAGCAATTACATCCCCCTCTACAAAGCTGCTTCCCAGACAATCACAGCCCCTGCCTGCCATGTTTCTGCATGGCATATACCAGGGATCTTGCACTGTTATTCAAAACCATACGCTGCTTTGGAATGGTATTAGAAATGTATTCGTAATGACAGACAACTTCCCACATACTCAGTTGTAAACACAATTAGTGAAGCACCGGTGCCATATAAATAGATGCAGCGGTCTTGTTGTTTGCTTGGACTGCCTCAGCAGAGCCAACAAGCGCTGGGGTTCCGACACATCTGTGATTGAGGTTCCAGTTTTTGGCGCTCTGTGTCGAATTATTTCTTTTTCCCTTTTTTGTCTTTCTGCCTTTTCATTAGACTTTCCCCATTTCCATCCTCCAACAAAAATATCCCAATTACAAAATACCCCAAATAGACCAAAAGGACACTCTCTGTGATCCCCTAACATTCCACCTCCATCCCCCAGCACACACTGTGTAATGGAATGCGGGGGACGTTGGGGGGACGAGATCAGGGCAGCAGCAGCAGCATCAGTAGTAGCAGCAGTGGTAGAAGCAGTAGTAGTAGTAGCAGCAGCAGCAGCAACAGCAACAGCAGCAGCACCAGCAGCATCACCAGCAGCAGCAGTAGTAGCAATAGTGGTAGTAGTAGTAGTAGTAGTAATAGTAGTAGTAGTAGTAGTAGTAGTAGTAGTAGTAGTAGTAGTAGTAGTCGTAGTAGTGGTAGTAGTAGTAGTAACAGTAGTAGTAGTAGTAGTAGTAGTAGTAGTAGTAGTAGTAGTAGTAGTAGTAGTAGTAGTAGTAGTAGTAGTAATAGCTTTAGAGGTAGCAGTAGTAGGCAGCAGCAGCGGCAGTAGTAGTAAAATACCGAATATTTGCTGTACTTAGTACAAGCAGCAATGCCTGTGTTAAAGGATGCAGCCACTGTGATAATAGTAGTAACAACAGCACTATTGACGATAGTAGTGATAGGGTATCTCTAGGGCCAAGAGGAGTAGGGGTGATGTGTTAACAGTACCTGGAGTACTAGTGCTGGTAACTAAATCCGCATAATGATTCATCAAAGACGATACAGATGGTGGAGAAACGGCAGGTACTAAGGGCCATACACACACCGGCACCAGCCAGAGACATGTATATCGATTTGACTTGACTTCACGTCGGCGTCAACCTTTTATATCAAACAGGTGACGGAGTGGAAAATTAGCATTGACATACGTGATACTGCAGTCGATTCCGCTTAACTGCTGAGCAACATTAGTTAGCCGGCTTGTCCGGATTCTGGGGGCCCGGCTGTTTGTATGGTTAGATGCCGGCACAGTGCTTTATCTGCAGTATTTCAGCACTTGAGGCAGTTAGTTCTGTTTTCTGCCAGCACAACGACTATCCTGGGGGATATTTGCTTTTCGTTCCCCCTCTCTCTCTGTGTGATTTCGGATAATAGTATCGCTCTATAATTTAATCCCACGTGTTCTACATTCTCCCCGTTCTCCCAGTGGCTCCAGCTCCTTGGCAGTGATTGCTGGCCCACTGCCTGACCCGGCCGGCCTGTACTGCCTGCATGCCCGGACACGGCAGCGGTCGGGACCACCAGCGATCAGTATTTACTGCTGCTATTCCAACCCGCCGAGGGATTTCTCTCAATTATAACACCTCCATAAACAGTCCAAACACAGCCCACCGGTTCCAGGGTTTATGGTAAAGCCGTCAGGGGCTGGGTACAGACCAATCCACATGTCATAATTACAGATTTTTATTGTGACATCCCAAGAAAAGAGATTGCCAGTGGCATGTTACTGAATCATGTATGCTGTCACCGCTACACTGGCGGTATCCAGCCCATTAATATCAAATAATTTGTCTGTTTTCCGTTGTGCTACCCGGGTGTGCTACACATTACTCCTACCTGTAGCCAAGGTAAAGTACAAGATAAATACAATAAATAGATAAGTACAGGTGCATAAGTGTAGGTAAGTACAATAAATAGCACAAGCAGTATGTCGTTATGATTGGTTAATCTGACAGTATCCATAGTAACTGTTACCGCAGAAACATTAAACTGTTGATTTATCACGACGCATGCCTGACCTTTGACCTTTGAACTTAAATAATATTGAAAGGTCATATTCGTGAAAGTATTACATACTGAAGCAGTGATGGCGAGTGAAAGCAAAATATGGTTTGTTTTGCTTCATCACCAGCTGTTTGAGATACCTCGCATGACTCCAAATGACCTTGGAAGGTCGAGGTCATTAGCTGGGATTACAAGTGGTACAGAAGCCATACAGGCTCAGGCATGACGTAAACTTGACCTCCCCCCCCCCCTCCCCCCCCCCGCCGGCCCGATGCAAAATTTCACCAAGATTATTTAATGTTTGAGGTGAACATTAATTTGCACTCTTCGTATTGTAAACCTCTATAAAGTAATACATGTTTATAAAAACACCATTTTCGCTTGCGACCATATGTTTCTGACATCGACGCTAAAATGACCTTACAAGGTTATTGTCATGAAAGTGCCCAAGAACTGATATAAACAAAACCACTATGGGGAGTAGAGCCAAAATTCATTTAATTTGCTTTACGAGTAGCCTGTTTTTCAAGGGGACTGTCACGGGTAACCCCTGGGAAAAGTTGTAAAAGCTTAACAACTGCTTGAAGAAGTTGAGTTTGACATTTTTATTTAGGGGCCCCTAGTGTCCCATGTTACCGAAAATGAAAAAAAAAAAAAATGAAAATTTGGACAAACAAGTGGTCTGAATATATGATAGATAAACAGTATAACCCCAAAATTTGGTGTTAATCCGTTCAATTGTTTCCGAGATAATCCCTGTAAGAGACAGACGGACGTGCGACAGACGCCTGCGTGATGACAGAAGCTCTGCTGATAACGCCAACCAAAGCTAAAAGACAACAATATCTTGTTGCGACACATCACCATAATGGTAAAATTTTACAATAACACATTAAATCTACTCGTCACAAAGAGCCATTTAACAAACGTCCAGTACAACAGCACATACACTTAGTCCTTTAAACTAGCCGCAGACGATACTTCCGACGGAAAATACACGTTTTGATATGGTTATGAAACAAAGTCGATTCTGGTTACCAGCAGCTAATACCCTGAAAAGCATAAGAACTGAATTTCTTAGAAAATCCATAAAACTTGAAGGTAGCAGCTGCATGCTGTGTCCTTATTCCCAGCACGAACCTTACCCCCATCTGTAGGCTTTACACCAGTCTGTGTTGTTGGTTCTAGTCATCTGGCGGGGCTACTAGGATTAGGGGGGTAGTCTGAAAACTACAAACTAGTCGATAATTGCTTGCATATTTCCTTAGGACTTGACTAAAGAATTTACTAACAAGTATCTAGGGCCCATACAAGGAGGTTTACAGATTGCCGTTCACAGGTATCACAGGTCCTGCAATACCACATGTATTTTACAACATCAGATTCTGAAGCATAATATCTAGCACACAGCATGCACTGTATTAGACTGTATTAGATTTTGTTACACTGTTTCTACAATAACAGTAACATCTCCAACATGTAGGCCTTTACATGTGTATCCAGGGGAATCAAGAGACGATTTCTATGTCGCCACGACATTCTTTATAACATTTTGCGATATGTTTAAACGGCTATATAATAAATTAAATAGGATGTTCAAGAAACCATATGTATCATCAGAGCCAAACAGGCAATGTGTTCATCTATTTCAGCTATGTCTCTGTTGTGTCAAACCGCCTTGTTATAAAACACTATACAAAGCTGTGAAATCGATTTTACTTCCGTGTTTTTACAATACTTTGTTATATAAACTTTTATTTCTTTAAAAAGGTTTACAACAGTCTACAAGAGAATACTGATGCTCATCTCTAAGAGAACAAAAGTTCTGTAAAGTGTCAGTTTGATTCTTTGGTTAAAAATTTGGTTTTACAAAGTTTCATGATAATTCGACGTCGGGTGTCATTTTCTATCAATGTTATACTTTGATATTACCATGCTTATAAGATTTTCAGGTAACTTTCCGCACTTTTTTTTAAAAAATACACTCTTTAGATTCCACGAACTTTAAACCAGCAATGTCGCCCACCTTTCTATTTTACCAATGTTGAGGCAGATAATCGGATGTGCTGTGAGAGAGTTTTTTATTTTTAGTCTAATTTACTTCAACTATATTTTTTTTATGAATTTTCCAATACAGTAGTTAATAAACATGGAAGTCAAAGATCACGCGAGTGATCCAGGTGGTGAAATACACTGCTACACTCCCCACCCTGCTTCCTATTGAATTCTACTACACCCTTATGTTCCGGAAACACTGTCAATCCGGAGACACTGTCAATCCGGAGACACTCCCAATCCGGAGACACTGCCAATCCGGAGACATTGTCAATCCGGAGACATTGCCAATAAGGAGACACTGCCAATCCAGAGACACTGCCAATTCGGAGACACTGCCAATCCGGAGACACTGCCAATCCAGAGACACTGCCAATCCGGAGACATTGCCAATCCGGAAACACTGCCAATCCAGATACACTGCCAATTCGGAGACATTGCCAATTCAGAGACACTGTCAATCCAGAGACACTGTCAATCCGGAGACACTGCCAATCCAGAGACACTGCCAATCCGGAGACATTGTCAATCCGGAGACATTGCCAATCCAGAGACACTGCCAATCCAGAGACACTGTCCAGAGACACTGCCAATCCAGAGACACTGCCAATCCGGAGACACTGCCAATCCGGAGACACTGTCAATCCGGAGAGACTGCCCATCTGGAGACACCCTGTTTATTTGAGACTTCCAATCTGGGGACACCCTGTTTATTTGACACTGCCAATCTCGGGACACCCTGTTTATTTGACACTGTCAATCTGGGGACAACCTGACTATGTCACCGGTATTCATGTCACACCGCCACGGATACTAAACTAAAGCACTCTATGTATTGATACAGTGGGACAGGCCGGCTAGCCTGCTGTAGTGAGCACTGGTCAATAACCAGAAAGGAACTACACCAAGTCTGCTATAAAGTAACCGGGGATCAATGTTCCATAAAACTCACACCACTGCATCCTTTACCGGGAGTCTTTAATACCACCAGGATGTCGCGCCTTCCTTTCTCCAGAGTACACGGCACTGATCAGATTTCTGCCTTGTCATTAGTTAGCGCTGACAACAGAGGCAAACTACGGTCTCTAATGTCATGATGTGCCGAGATCCTTTCTGTATCAGTGATAAAGAAAGGGGCTTGAAGAAAGTCAGAGAGCGACGGGACATACAGTACGGTACAGAAATGATGAAATCAAAGATCATATCAGGGATCCTTGACGACATTTGCCCGGTTATAACAACCTGTAGAGTTTGTGACAATAATCTCACCGTTACCGGTAATCTCCGAAAAGTTACTCCCTTCACGTTCAGTGTTTCCGGTCTCAGTCCCCGCGGCACAGTCTCCCTGAGAGGGTAGCGAGGTCAAGACTCTGTGTGTTAATTAGTCCATGTAGCGTATATGATCACGGTCAATGTTAATGTTTTACCTTATCCAGACGTAAGGTAAGCACTTCCTGTCCACAGCTCGACCAGTAAGCGCGGACTGCCGCGATGGTGGCTCTGTGCCCGCTGTAGATTCCCACTGCAGTGTGCCGGCAGCACGTGGCCCGGTCGGAGCCGGGGTAGCGCCTGTTGACTGCTGTGGGTAGTGGGGTGGATGGAGGCGGGGTGGAAACCGCTGCTGATGATCGCAGGGCAGGGGAATCTGGAGAGCTGTGCTGCAAGCTCCCTCCCTCTCTCTCTCTCTCTCTCTCTCTCTCTCTCTCTCTCAGGTAGAAGCACGGCGATCCCCTCACCCACCCTGCCACTTAATGTCATACGCTTACTCCCGACTTAAGCCTTTTAGCATGTTCACTACGGGAACGACTTCCGGTGTTTACCTAAATCCACCGAGCCGGGAAAGCATTGAGGACACGTCCTTAATTGTCGCAATCCCCTGCTGCCTGTTCAGGAATTTCCCCCCAGGCATTAACCAGAAACCTTTCATGTCGCCATTTACTCCAGGCAGTAATCGCCGAGGGCTGAGACTCGGACGTCACGGCACTGCCCAAACAGACACACACACACATACAGGTAAATGTCCTCCTGTAGGATTTTCAGCAAAATGACACCAGCAAACAAACCAACCGGGCCAATAAAACACGGGGATTCTTCTAGGAAAATTTGTCTGACCCTTGAAATCGGATGTAAACGTCACAACAGGTAGAGGGCGCTTGGGTGGCCTCAGTAACTACAAAAAAACTAACCCGAGTCTGAAACACGGTAAATCAGTTATTGCTTTTTATTATTTTTACAAAGTCTAGATAAACATACACAGGCTGTCACTAAAGCTTAGCTGCGTGTGTTTGTATGTCTGCTTCTACGTCGCATTATTGTGACAAGCCATGGCTTTCGTTATGGATTGTTTTCCAGTTATGGGTTGAGAGTTTAAAGAGAACTTTGAAGGTATCTGTTTGTACAGCAGGTACAGGCACGAGCGTAATGCAATTTGGGCATTTTTGCGAGGGAATCGGCGTGTACTTTGGATCACTTGCTTCTCCTGTAAATTAAAACGCTGTACTACTGGTTTTAGTAAGAGAAATGGTAAATGTTATGCTATCTAGTAATGTTGGCTGTAGCATTCACAGCAACCTCACGCCTCGGCCTCACCCGCGGGGGAAAAAGACGTAGAAACGGCAGTATACTTCACAATGAGTGCTGTTAGTGCTAGATGGCGTTACTGTAGTTATAGTAGACGTTATGTTGTTATAAGCCCCTGTCACAATTGGCTCCCGACCGCTTTAAAACACTTTGCGATCGCAAATTTAGCAATTCGTACGTCCTGTCGCTTCCGTTGCACGGTGCATCGCATTTGTTTTATGCGACAAAATGGTCGCATCAGGTCGCCTCTGAATTTTGAACATGTTCAAAATTCAGAGGCAACACTTGGCGATCCAAATCGTTGCACAGGGTGTCACGAACAGTCGCACAACGTTG
>JAAUYG010151200.1_pt1 | contig 11772 bp, 5 predicted proteins | sample 7278091 | NCBI WGS metagenome assembly JAAUYG01 (sample SAMN14350201, study PRJNA611818) | marine sediment metagenome | isolation source: surface marine sediment (0.6m) | place: French Polynesia: Moorea | collected 2018-08 | reverse complement strand
TGCTGTATATCCTTCGTTGATAGTTCTGTATGCTGTATATCCTTGGTTGATAGTTCTGTATGCTGTATATCCTTCGTTGATAGTTCTGTATGCTGTATATCCTTGGTTGATAGTTCTGTATGCTGTATATCCTTCGTTGATAGTTCTGTATGCTGTATATCCTTCGTTGATAGTTCTGTATGCTGTATATCCTTGGTTGATAGTTCTGTATGCTGTATATCCTTCGCTGACAGTTCTGTATGCTGTATATCGTTGGTTAATAGTTCTGTATGCTGTATATCCTTGGTTGATAGTTTTGTATGCTGTATATTGTGCCTGACAGTTCTGATAAGTTGTTTAAGAATTTACATCCCGTCACTTACATGTATACATGCCTTTTGTTGAGGGATCGTAATGTGTAACCCCTTTGATGATTATACTTTCTGTACATGTATTTTAATTATTAACAGTTCTGCACCATACTTTAATGAACTTATATTTTTAACCTTTAGCCACGAAAATGACAAGTCAAGAGAAGATCGAGGAGTTGTACTATAAAGCAGTCCAGGATGCCAAACTTGCTGAGCCAAAAGAAATTGAATCTCCGTGCGTACGGTACTCCGTAGATGCTTTTTCTCAATGGGCAAGAAAAATAGACATTTACACTCTGACTGAAGGGGCCGCAGATTTCTCCAAAGAAGAACACAAAGAAATTGTTAACAGATTTGGTGAGTATCGCACCAATGTGGCATTGAAACTCTCTGAAGAGTTTAGATTTGACAACGTGCCATTGGGTGGAAATTTACGGGACATCGGATCCTGCAAGGATGGCAGTAAAGTTGGCTCGGTCAATGAAATGGACAGTCTCTTGGTTATGCAGAGTATTAAATTTACTGTTAAACCGGATGAGAAACATGGGCTGTACCACGTTTTTCTGGGCAAGGGTTCCAACACATTTGAGATCAAACCACGTAAAATACGGAACTGCTTTGCTGACAAATGCAGTGAAATAATATCCAAATCGAATTTGCCCAGTTGCTTGGAACATGGCGGATATAATCCCCCCAGCGAGAGACGTCAAGCCGCGTTCAATGAAGATTCACTATTATATGATGCGGGATACAGAGGGGTGAGATACAATGGACCGGCAGTGACGTCACAGTTTCTTGTCAAGGACAAAAAAGCACTCTTGACTTGGGATGTAACACCTGTCGTTGTACTGAGGGACGAGGCGGACATCCAAGCTTGGTTGATGAACTCATTGCCGATGCAAGCTATCATTGATGAGAATCCGGACAAGATGTTTTCACCTCCAGATATCCATTTGTTCCCAGATGCTACTGAAGACTTGTGGAGGTTATCTACCGCGCATATGGAAGCAGACATACTTTGTCGCTTGCCTAAAACTGCACCTTTCAAGGAAGCCTTCTCATCAGACAAAGTACTTGCAAGCTCTGTGAAAGAGTGGGGTGATAGAAACCGGCTGAACCCCCAGAGCGGCCCGGGTGTAGATATTGTGAAGGAATTGCTTCAACATCAGGCGATAGTAGACCACGTAAAAAAGATGGAAGCAACACAGATACTTAACGACAAAATGCGATACGCACATATTTGGATCCCAACAGACATGAGAACCCAGTTTCATGAAGACAAAAAGAGTGACATTTCCATCAACAATGCTGCTATAAAACACATTCTGCTGAAAGCTGCTTGCAGGATGAAAGGGGCCTTTGCATCAGAGAGAAACCCGGAGCTAGTAAAGAAACTGATACAGCATACATTCGAGGTTCTAGGAAATGACCAGTGCTACAGCTCAGACCATGCATTCTTGGAAGGGATGAAAATTTCTCATTTCTCAGTGGCTCCTATCATGGCATCTCAAAAAGTGGCTCTGGCCAGAAGTGTCAGCTATCAGTGTAGAATTCTGCGGCAGGAGGCGATGACAGAGGTACAAAATTACAAAGTCAAAGGAAGGAATTCTTTTCCCAGATTTAGACATATGCTGAAAATACACAGAATTATAGTAATTTCCAAAATCTTCGTGTAATGAAACTTTCTCTAAAGTACCACTGAAGTAATATTAAGATGCTGCAGTTCATTCCGGTAGTATATGTTATCTGACAAAGACATGCCTGGTAATTTCGAATTTGAAAAATTGTTATTAGAAAATAAAAATGTACCGTGATTGGAAACGGCTATGATTGAGGTATAGTTTCTTTTATTTTCAGCCTTGTCAGTCAAGCCGATTGGAAGAACTCCAGCATGAAATGAACAGATGTACCGTGGGTGCAAGAGATCTAATTTACCCAGAATATTCATTCGAACTCGGCGTGAATCCTTGGCAACATCCTGTCTTTGACAAGAACATTCATTGTCTGCTGACCTTGGTTACCGCTTTGTGTAACGGGTGTGGAGGGATTATCTGCCTAGTGGAGGATGAATCAAACACGGAAATAACAGGGGCAGTGATTGAAACATTTCAATCGAGGCTATTACAGCTCATGGAGAAGAGGATAGCATTAGTTCCCAAGAAGAAGATCAACTTCACACAAACCACTTGGACGTTGGGGCATCGGAAACCTTGGGTTGTAATACACGTGAAGAAAACTGATGCAAATATGAAATATGCGCCAAATTCATTCATATTCTGTCCAGATTTGAATGGAAAGATATGTGTTAAAGACGGAGCGCGCGACCAAGTTGATATGATCAAGCCTATATCCGCACAGGAAACAACTAGTGGGAAATATGAACCGCATGCGCACAGCAGCGAGAGTTCCGACAGTGGATTAGAAACCGAACGACCTTCAGGAAATGCAGAAGGCCAAAGCAAGGAAATGAAACCAGAAGGCACCAGTGAAACCGATTATGTGGCTGATTTTTCGCTCTATGACAAGCTTGTCTGGACCCAAAATAAGAAGGGCTGGGAGAACTATGTCACTGTAAATGAACCAACAATTGAGAAAATGATCGCAGCATGTCCAGTGTGGGAAGTCACTGATCCAATGTCGATCACACCAAACAAAGACACCCTGAAATGTTTGTTTGAATCCCCCGAAGACATGGAGGAAACTTTATCCACAGTAGATATGAAAGAACCAGGATTTGCAGTTGTGTGCAAAACATGGAAATTCCATGTGTCGAATTGCAATACCGAAACACTGCCTACAGGCCATATCTGTGACATACTGACGGTATCCGCGCGAGGCAGGGTATCTTTATGGGTCATTTGTAATGGTTGCAGTAAAGGGGACGTTAGCTGCCAGATGGAGTATTTATTGGTTACCGGACGCCTGATAAAGTACCAACTTATCAACAAAGTGCCTGCAGATTTGTCTAATCTCTGCATAGAATGCCACCTCTTCTATCCAACAGCCTCAGCTACCAGATATGATGGAGCTGATGGAGCTAAGGGAGCTGCAGATGAAATATTTGAGAGGCAAAATGACATCTTGCGTCTTTGTGGTGAAGCAGTCGCGTTCGAGTCACTGCAGAGAGCGCTTGCATTAGTGATTCTATCAAAAGAATCACCACTCAAGCGGGATGTTAGTGACAAAACCACCATAACACTCTCGGCCCAACAGGCAAAGTTGTTGCTGTATAAAGACAAGGTAAATTACGTCTCAGGGCCAGCTGGGAGCGGGAAGTCTTGGACGGCAGCTTATCTCTGCAATCTGTATGGAAAAAACAACAGTGTCTACGTGTGCACTACGACGGAATTTGTGCAATACCTGAGTTTCTCTGGCTACACAGGAACACTGATTGAAAGTGACCAAGACCTGCTCAGAGAAATCCAGGATGGTACCTTCAAAAACAAGACATGCGTTATCGTTGACGACAGCCACAATTTCACATGTTCCAAGGCATCGATGGAAAAACTCTTCCAACTGTTGAAGGACAACAAGAAAATGTCCCTTTTTGTCTTTGCCGACAATGATTATCAGGCATTCGACAAAAGGCGCCAGCAAGCCATGCGTGATTGCATCAGAGAACTTTCACTTGAGGTGCTGGGAATAGAACCTTACTACACTTACCTCCATACAATATATCGCAACCCGAAGTCAGTGGTGTCCTTCGTACAGTCTGTCATCCAGGACAGCTACGAATGGTACCGGAATATTGAATGTGGAAATACGGAGACTGGTGAGGGGATAGAATGTATCCGAATGCCCAATCTTTGGGTGAACAGTCCCGACAACAGCCTTGTGGCCTATCTCGGCAATACTTATATCTCTGAAACATACAGCTTCAGAGAAATCGCAGTTCTGTTTGACCCGTCCTATACAGCTGTGCAAATTGAGAAATGCCGCAAAATTTTGAGAGCACATATCCCGGACAGTGCTGTACAAACTGCCAACATCTTCCCTCGGCGAGGTGTTGTTGTTGACCATGTGGAAAAATTCCTTGGTCTCGATGCCCCACTCTGTATCTTTATCCTCTCACAAAAGAAAACATCGCCTCGTCTGAGACTAAATGAAGATACGGGGACAGGTGTTAGCATGCACAATCCACGCTTCAAGGTGTTCATGGCAACAAGAGCGACCCACAAGGCCGTTTTTGTAGTGGCAAATTTGGATGCTGAAATTGTCGACCAACTGAAGTTTGACTGTTTTGGCGTAAGTACATTATTGTGGTACTGTACATGGGAATCGATAGTAACAACAATATGACATCATACACGTACATGCGTACATGAAGTAAACCGATTAAAATAGACATATGCCAAGTTTGTTGCATCACCATCAAGTAAGACTTATATTTGGTCATCCGAGACACTGCACTGTCGGGATTAATTTAGCATACCCAGGCCTATTGCTACACATGTTTCTAATGCTGTGTGCATCATGGCAGTGACTTATTTTGCCATGCACGTACTTCAACGAATTGCGATTACTCAGACTGTCTTTCAGTAGTGTATAAAGCCAGATCTACAAGCATACAAAGAAGCCTAGTATGGTTAATCATGTATCTCTTACACATCTGTCTCTTGGATAGATACACTTTCTTCGCATGTTATGAAAATGACCCACATGGGGACACGTAATACAAATTGGTGTAATAGATTGATACGGTTATAATTGTATAATTACGGATAGAGTAAGTTGTAATAAAATTCTACATTACATTGCAGAGATGTGCATCGTCAGACAAAATAAACTATGATGGCCTGACATTGTTGGACCCAGATTAGAAGGTTCGGGACCCTATGGCATATTGATTATAAATTCAGTTACGACTGGTGTTTTAATTTATGTAGTGAAATAATTATATTTGAGCCCAAACTGTAATACACAGTTGTCTGTTGCTTTCTGTTACAGCCGCCTGTCGACTTCCGGAGACTCGCTATGATAGGGAGATTCAGAATACCGCGATGTGAGGAGTTGTGGGGTTTCTGCAGTGACAATTATCACCTGTACAGCGTTGAAGATGGAAACCGCAGCTTGAGTTTGTATTCCTCACTGTTTATGTACGACATCAGTAAACCAAGGACCAGAAGAATCCCGGTTCTGGACAAAGTGATACACCAAACTAGGCCTGGTGTGGTTGACGCGGTTGGCCCTCCCCGAATAGACAGGCAGTCAAAGAGAATTTACGTGCCATGCGGAGAGTCTGGTGTGATGATTTTGCGTCTGGAGAAAGCCCGTTTTGTGGCAAGACAACTGAAGTGTGTGACAAGAGCAGTGAGTGTGGCTGCCCACACTCTGGACACAATCTTTGTATGTGACAGCTCGGAAAGCTCGGTCAAAGTGGTCAGTAAAGTCGGGGACACTGTCATCAGACGATTGAAGAGTCCAGCAGAGACAAGGCATGAAACACCATGGCACGTAGCTGTCCTCAACACTACAGTTCTTGTCTGTTATGGCAAGAACACGCTAGTTAAATACGCCACCGATGTTCCGACCGCCGGGGAGCTATTGGGGACACCAGCCGGACTGATAAGTGTGTCCAGTATAACCACAGACGGCCACTCCAGTTTTTTGGTAACAGACTCGGACGGTGATTCTGTGTTTATTCTGGACGAACAAGGAAATCTTCGTCACCGGATCCGTACAGGGACCGGAGACGTACAGGACTGCGCTGTGGTGGGGTCACAGCTCTGGCTGGGATATCGCTATGGCGAAATCTCCGTGATGGCATCTGAGTGACTGTGCATAAGATTGATAAACCAGTTCATTGTCCAGAGACATACTGACCTATGGATATATCAGGGCATATAAGTTTAGGGTGCAGGTTCTCCTAATGTTACCAGATTAAAGAATTTATACAATAAGCAGTAGTGTGTTAGATACATGTGTTTCTGTATATGTTCCATTACTGCCAGACACGAATCTTAAATACACTTAAATGTGACTTAGCATTAAAAATTAAATTTGTATACAGCTGATGTAGATCTGGGAAAGAGAAATGAGTGCATGTGCTTACATCCTCTGTACCAAGGGCTAAAATTCATTAACCCCATGCCAAAATGGCTTGACAGTATAAACTGTTCTCCCAATGTAGGTCTCCCTTTAGTTAATCACGATGTCTAAATTACGTATTGAGTGGTGCGATCAGAAACGACAATGCGCAATGATTTCCAGAATAGGAAACTGGTGTTGTGAACAGTGTTGTGCAATTATTATCGCTTATTACCCTTATCCAGATTCCATGTTGTCACATCATTTGATTTTGCTTTTCTAAAGGTGTTTCTTGGGACAAAATTTCGGCGAGCACATCCCTACGGTCTTCAGAGGAATTTGCGTGCTGGCGTCACTTATCGTGACCCAACGGGGTCGCATGAGAGAGGCTTCAGTATGATTGCTGGATTTCCATTCCCTGGTCTTGGTTTGGCATGGGCCGCTCCTCGTGAATTTGGGTGGCTTCTTTCATCTTATCTTGCCCCTTTGCATATATTGGCTCTTTTTGTAGAATCTTCTTATTTTCAATTTTTATCCTGTGGCCTGAGTATTTCAGGTGTTCTGCTATTGCCGATGTTTTGTTGTGTGTTCTCTTAGCATGGTCCTTAGCATCCTGAATATCTCTCCGATTGTGTTTCTTGTTGCAGTCGTCACAAAAAAAATAATAGACCACTCCGCACTCAGTCTGTTGTTCCTTTTTGCTCCTTTTCTTTTAGGTGAACCAGAAGTTGCATTAGCATGTTGGTCGGCTAATGGTACGTCAGGACATCATGTGATCTAAAATATTTTAGGGTTCTTATGATAACCCACTGTATATGACAGTCCTACTGGATGCTTTTACTCTTTGCATCGCCATTGTTGCTAGGGGTTTCCTTCTTCTTCTTTTTGGGTATTTTTTAAGACAACCAAGGTTTTGTCTCCTCTGATTGTAGTAGCCTCTTCATATGCTTGATCCCCTTGGCCTTGTCTTATTCTGAAAACAAACCTAGTATACTTTCTGCTGGTTCAATGCGAGTTCTTAGAGTCGATCTTGTTTTATTTTAGGACTAGCTCTCCCGGTTAAGGGAGTGTTCTCTGTGCATGGGCTATCAATAAATCTGGAATTTAGTATCTTCTTTTACTGTGACCTTCATATCTAAGAACGTCAGTGACCCGTCCTTCGGGTCTTCTACCGTGACATGTTGACATGATTTGTAAATCTTTGTAAATAATTTGTGACATGTTGACAGGTGTTAACATGATTTGTAAATCCATATGTAGTTGTAGGTAGTTGTACAGAACTGTTAAAGTGTCATCGACATATTTAAAATTTAGTGATGATGGGTTTTAACTTTGGAGCTTTCGCTTCCTTCAAAGTTTTCAATGTACAGATTGGCTACACGTGTTTACACGGGCAAACCCGTTGCAGCTCCGTGCTTCTGTCGGTAGGACCTGCCCCAAACTATGCAAAAGTTGCGAACTTTTCAACTCTATACGTTGGTTCAGAGACTCAGTCATTTTCAGTCTGTGTTTGATGACTTTCATAGCATATTGTCGGAATGCTTGTGAATACTGCTGAAACTTCATATGATATCTACATGCTATTAGGTGGTATTTCCATTTCCTTAATCAGTCAAGCAAAATTTTCAGAGTTCTCGAAGCCCACTGAGGCTAATCATGTTTAACAGGGACATGTAGCGAGATGCTCACTGAAAATTTACTATTTATTATCCAGTTTTCAACAGACTCAGGGTAATGCAGTGTGTAGACTGACATTTTTGTCTGCTATGAACCCGAAGTTCAAGTAGCATCTGTTCTCTTGTATTTTATTAGTTTGAATTAAATTTTATTAGTTTGTTCGGCGGCTTAGTGATGTCTTAGTGGGATTATGATATCAACTTTTAAACGGTTTAACTTGGATATATTTGCCTTAGCATCTTTTCGTGATGTGATGGGTGCTATTATACTATAAAACACTATAAAACAACAGATGTATCATAAATATGTCATGTTGTTTCGTTAATTAATATAGATCCAATTTTATGTGTATGTAATTATGTAATTATAACAATGGGCCATTACTATGTATGCAAAGATGTTACCGATTGTAGTATATAACGCGATATATGTTTCAATGATTTCAGTTTTGATGGTAATTAAAATGCCGGTAATCTAATATGGATAGATCTAGCAGTATGTTGCAATCTTCAAAGATGAAGAAATGTTTTCGCAATATTGAGTAGGCAGAGGCATGTGTTAGTGTTAGGCTACACTGACTGTCATCTCAAACGTATATCCTTATGGGATGAATATAATTTCACACATTTATTTAAGATATGCGATATACATATATATTAAGTATGCGAAGAAACGATGCATGCATCTCTGGATAGCGTAAATCATACACTACAAATAGTGACACCCCGATACCTAAGACATGTGACATATTCAAGGAGGTACACATCGTACATGTTTCTGTACTGTGTCATATGCACACACTACCTTTACGAGTACCAATTTCAGGCAAATGCACATACTTAGAACTCCAGAAAGGGGTTTCCCGAATACTGGAATATTTGGAGCTGAATCAGTTATATCAGGAATAACGATATTTTGATATGACGGAATTTTCAGATATTAATAAAGATAGAATAGCATTAGCTTGTTGATATTCTTGTTGAAAGCATGAAAGGGTCAAACAAATATCAGTAACATATGAAGTGTTATAAATATGCAAAACTACAACGATAAAAACCATGCCATTTTCCCACTATGTGCTAATATATGTAACTCCACCTACATGTATACACTTATCCTTCCATAGACAGGGTTCCAATCATTAGAGTGATCCGCACGTTTAGCTATCAATCTATCAGCCGGGACCGCCCAGGTAGTCTTGTGGTTAGAGGTTCGATCCCCGACTACTTCACACCAAATACGTAAAATCTGGGAGGTTTGCGCTTCTCAGCTTGGTACTTGACACTAATCAGTTAGGCAATCGACTGGCCTGCTCGGAGTCAGAATAATGGTATGAGTGAGTCCTTTCTGCTCACCTGTGGCGGAATTGAATCTTTGGTTTGGCAATTTCTAAATATTAGAAATTCTTTTTCTAATATTAAAAAGTTATTGGACGGGGAGTGGTGGAAATCTTCCTCAAACATCACAACCCTACATACACATAGTACATGTAGGTGAATCCTTTCTCTAAATCTACGCCTCAGTGGCATTCAGAGTTAAAAAGACTTTAAGAATATTTTGTTCTGTTGGGCCTGCAGTACGTGGATCGTGGTGGTGCCATAATTAACACTGCATCGATTGCGGGTAATATCACCATTTCATACTTTTTTTCGTTAGCTTTAAATTTAAGCAGAGTGAAGAAGATATTCCTTCATCTTCGTTTGACATGCCCCTATCCTCCATTGGAAGGAAGAATACCCCGTCTCTGTTATGTAATTTTCAGGATTGCTTCCTGTTCTAGTATCTCCCGCGTATTCTGCTTCAAAATGGGGAGTCATAGGCATAACAACTTCGCTTGGTGTAAGTACTAGTCTAGAAAATATTTTCGATATTGCCAGCCTCATCTCTAAACCCCAATCTTTCAGATTGCAATATGTAGGAAATGATGTAAAATTGCGCTGTGGAACTGTAAGTTTAATATAATTTTCTTTGGACGTGTTATTGAATGGCGTAGAAGTAGAGCACATAATCATAACTTACATTTTCAGTACAAATGTGTGGCAAAATTGTATCGTGACATCGGGGCGTTGGAGCAATGTGTTAATAGTAATTCCTGACGACATATATTACTATTTTCGGAAATTTGTGAAAAATATCCTACTTAAGTATGCTATGTTAACCTTGGAGCCTCAATATAGCATTCACCTCTCTCGTTTACGAACTACAGTGTAATAACAATTTGAAAGTTTTAGGTGATACATTGCATATCCCATTTGTGTGTGTGTTTCTTCGTGTTTCTTGGATGTCAAAAAAGCTCCGGGGATTTATGGCTTCTAAAAGGTCTCCTAATCATTTCTCAGCTGATGTCGCACAACAAGTACGGTATACGCGTCAACTGCATCTGTAGGGCTCTACATAGGTCCAAATAATTTAAGCTGTGTCACACGTAACTTTTTATTGTCTTTTTCTGTGTCCCATGTCACTTTTTATAAGAATTTTACTTCGTCACGTCACATTTTATAAATATTTTGTATATATATTTATAATGTAATTATATCTTATAAGACTTATGTCAATCTTTTTGACCTCACTTTCTACAGTTTTTATCAAGGCTCACGTCGGATCCTACAACTTTTAAAGTGGCTGTGTCACACTTCGTTTTTTAACCATGTGGAGCCCTTAATATGCTAAGTGGAAGTGTTTGAAACAGACTTAAGACTTAAATGCCCCCACCACTGGCCCAGTCTGCAGGGAGATGTACTAGTAGTGGTAGAGAAGGGAGCTATCTCAGTCTGACCCCCCCCCACACACACCGACTCAGTGTGTCATTGAATCACTGTCCCCCCTACTCTCTCTCTCTGTCTCTCACAGGCCAGCATATCCAGCTCCCCGGGGGGAGTTTCGCCTATACCCGGCGTGAGCCCCTGGGTGTGGTGGGGGGTATTGGGGCCTGGAACTACCCGTTCCAGATGGTGATATTCAAGGCGGCGCCGGCCCTGGTGTGTGGGAACAGTGTGGTCTTCAAACCCTCCCCCCTCACCCCGCTCAGTACCGTGGTCATGGCGGAGATCTTCACACAGGCTGGGCTGCCAGACGGGGTCTTCAATGTGATACAGGTAGTGAACCGACACTGCTAACTAAACCTAACTAAACTGGTAAATACCGCAGCGGTACTGTTGTTTCCCTTGGAAGGTTTCATCATTCCAATGTACAATAACAGTGTGTGGTAATGCGATGGCCCAGAAGTCGACGTGAATGGTTTGATCATGTTGATATCACAGTTACCATGGTTACCAGGATTCCCTGTTGTTCACTGCTGATTTCAGGGCGGAGCTAAAGCTGGTGAGTTGCTAAGCAACCATCCCAGGATATCCAAGATGTCCTTCACCGGCAGTGTGGCGTCGGGCGCCAAGGTGATGGAGGCGTGTGCCAAGGTAACTAGGCGGTGTCAGTGTTGTACCTTCTGTAGTACCTGTCTGGTCAGAGTATTACAGCAAAATCAGCATCCAAATATGGCTGCCATCGTTAGCTTAATCATTGTTAATTCAAAGGGTTTTCAGTGAAATGTGACTTTAATGTCCACCTGCATGTAAGGATCACCTGTATATAAAGACCATACTTTGGAAGGTCCCAGCAAGATATTTTTCATGTCATTAACCCTAGTATATCAAGTCTGTCTGTGCCTGTGGACATGTGGTTGGGTGGTGTGTATAGAGAAGTGTCAATGTACATGATGTAT
>JAAUYG010061983.1_pt1 | contig 11774 bp, 9 predicted proteins | sample 7278091 | NCBI WGS metagenome assembly JAAUYG01 (sample SAMN14350201, study PRJNA611818) | marine sediment metagenome | isolation source: surface marine sediment (0.6m) | place: French Polynesia: Moorea | collected 2018-08 | reverse complement strand
TAAAGTGGCCAACCTGATTCTGATTGCTCCAAGGATTTTTTTCTGCCAACTCTGGTTCAGCGCAATCATTTTTCTTGGTTGTTCTATGGCTTTGATAACTTGCACGTCTAATTTCCACGCACTGGCCATTCTCCATACTGAACCCATCTCACCTACAACCAGAAGCAGTGCAAAGGCAACTGCAGTGCGATGTCCTGCTGTACCGATGGCTCGCATGTGGCATGTCTCACACTCTTGTGCACAGAAACTGAACTAAACAAACCAAATTTCAAGTCTGTAAGTTGATTTGGAGCGAAATGGCAGCCATTCCCTAGCATTTTATTGCACCGCAACAATGGTAAAACAACATTCTGCACCTGAAATTGAACCAAATTTCAAGTCTCTAAGTTGATTTGGAGTGAAATGGCAGCCAAAAGAATGTTTCCCCAACAACAGTTTCTTTGCATAGCAACCAAGGCTGATTTTGTGTAAAACCACATTCCACACTTGAAATTGAACCAAACAAGCCTTATATATTTCAAGTCTTTCTTTTTTCTTTGAACTGCTCAGCTGAAGGACAATATTACAAGCAAAAAAGCCTTGCTTTCCGGTACATGTACACCAATGCTGACTCTTTCACTTGATTGTGCGATGTCCAATTATGGGCAGGGCACCTAGTGGGTATACGGGGTGGTCATCTTGTGGTTCAGGGGATGTCACACTTGGGACCCCACCCCACCCCCCACTGACAGTCTCCAAAGGCCATATGGGTCATATACAGTATACACATATGGGAGGTGGCAAGGATGTCACACTTGGGACCCCGTCCAATTGTGAAAACCGACGACAAGAACAAGAGTTCCATGCACCCTAATCAGCCTCATCCCCTTGTCCATGGACCCCGTGTTGTAGCCGTTGTACTGCAGCTGGAGGCTTTAAGGGATTCAGATTAGGGCCGAAAGATGAGCTTTGTTGTTTGCATCAAATTCCCAACTCTGTTATCTCCCTGACATGTTACAGGAGAGTCCAAAGACCTTGCAGCCACACTTTCTAAATATAAAAGTGGACTGATGATTGCACGCTGGCAGATCATTTGTCCAGAATTTGTGGTCCTCAGGACAAAAGATCGTCTTTTTCAGATGAGTAAAATTTGTACACGTACAAAACTTACCTTCACAAGCTCTTCCCACTTGCCACAATCTGTTGTTGAACAAAGGCAGGCAAGATTCACAATGTGCGCCCTCTGTGTTGTGCTCACAAACGCACTCAGAATTGTACTGAAATGAACCAGCAACATTCTTGTTTATTTTCTTGAGACAACATTGGAGGAGAAAGGAAAAACATGTTGTTCCGTTGAACGGAAGACACAGAACTTCTGTCAGATGCCATGCAAAGGACAATAAAAATGATTCTAAATTTCTGAAGCGACCAAGAGATACCTTCAAATGCGAATCGAATTCTGAGTGCAACTCACCTGACCAGTGCATGTGGTTGCATGTCCGTAACATGAGCATTCCCCAAATATGCCCAGGTCCGTCACAGCAGAGTAGGACTGAAGCTCCCTGTCCCTGGAAGGCGACACGATCCTCACACGAACCATGGCTGCTGAGAAGTAATCCTGAAGCTCTTTGCTCACAGCTAAATCCGTAGCAAACAATGTGCCCGGATTGAAAATTACCTGAAAAATGTTGAAAATACAATTCTGCCCTCAAAGTGCACGAATTATCTTTTGCTGCATGTAAAACATGATCACAAGCACCAGTGTGTAGCGATGCAAAGTCGGTTTAATAAAGGGACAAAATAGAATTTAAAAAAAACAAAGCTGGAATAATGTTCTGAAGCATGTGGGGTTGGGGGTTGGGAGGTGGTTGGGGGGCCCCCACAACGACAACGACGACAGGCATATACACAAGACTCCATCCCGGCGTTAAACCGCGCTCGGCCCAAAAACTTTCTCTCCACAGGTGGGTGTGGATGGCTGCAGGACAGTAGATATGGGAAACTGGAGGCGGGAAAATCTAAATCTAATGGGGGGGGGGGTTGAATGGTACATGTACCTGCGTGTATTGGGTTGGGGGAATCTGCGGGCCACCCTGAGTACATCCACACCTTTGTTGTGGCTTTTTGTTTCAGCAAGTCCAACCATTCGCATGCAAGACATTGCCTTTCTTTTGCCATGAATGTGATGAAACTAAATTTGCGCCATGTCGTTCTCTGTCTCCAAATGACGTGCAATGCTTGCCGGGTCTCATGCCTGGAGACATGAAGCTCCAAAGGGGAGGCAGTGTTGGAGGGTGGAAATTGGCTGACACACCTTCTTTGGTCCTTGCTGATTAACAAGTACGCTTAGTCAGCGTAGAGGCCGAGCGCCCCAACCATCCATCACGTAGGGGGGGGTCAGCCAGCCATGGGGGGGTCAGCCAGCCAGGGGGGGGGGTCAGCCAGCCAGGGGGGGTCAGCCAGGGGGGGGTCCTCCACGACAGTGACAACGATGACGCACACGTGACTCCATTAGGCCGATTCGACGACTTACAGTCGCGCTCGACCTAAAAATGTGTTGGAAAAACTCCAGTCAGATTCTTTTCACGTCGTCCATCAATAAAGAAAAAACACCCCACCTCTTGAAGTCCTTCTCCGTATCCGCCACCTGTTGCTACGTCTCCACCAAAGTAGGATTCAACACACACCGCCAGTTTATCCGGGAACTGTCCTGGAGATGTCTGGTGTGGAATTGGTAATGGGAATGAATCGCGACAACTCTCTGCATAGTAAATCCATGGTTCCCAGGGTGTGTCCTCATCTGCAACAGGTTTGCGTTCCAGACACAACGCCTTTGGTCTCATGTCCGCATCTGTGCTGTTCATGTGCGGAGCCGCAAAAATTATCCGTATGACCTGGATTCGGAATGAATCCGTAAGGTTCAGCACCATCCATTGTTCTGAGGGTAACCCACCGCTCACACTAACGGCGTTGTCAGTTTGAAAATATGTTTGCGCATTTGGATTCTCCAGCACATCCGTGATGTTTCCAAAATTGATGTTCTCACTTGTGAAGTCCACTGCGTACTCTTTGGGATGCTCTGATCCAGCAACACCAGCTTTACACTGATAAACAACAGGTGGCTCGCTGATATCCTCGTAATCCGTTGGACCACCAGTACCACAGGTGCTCGAGACTTCTAGGGTTCTTCCAGGGCCAGGTGCAGCCAAATTTATCGTACGAGGAGAGCAAGTTTGATTCAGGTTGCAGGTTTGACAGAACACTGTTTGGTAGGAAAGGTACAATAGCAACACAACGCAAAAGACGATGGAATTATTCGCACTGCTGTGGCAGTTCACTGCGATCCATCGCAAGACCAGAGAATTCTTTGTTCGTTTTACCCTTGTGAACCAAGCTTCGGAACCTCCTCCTGTCCATACGTAACGAAAATATGTTTTGCGTCTGTCACAAATCCCTTGTGTGTTTCTCGTCATGTTGACTGCAGCTGGGCCCATACAGAGCGATATTCTCAGCTTTCAGTTTGGGACACTAGTCCAAACGTAAATGCCTTCTTGCGCTTCCACATTGCTGAAACCTGGAAAGACAGAGAATTACGGTGTTGCTACTTTGCAATGGTGCGTTCAACTCACTGACCCACCACTGCATGGGCGACCACAGAACATGTTGAGGGCGGCTTGACGAGCGTGCCCAAGGAGAGGCTTCAGGGTAGCAGATGCTGCAACCACCCAACCCACAGGTTTGGAACAATGAAATCTAATTTCCATAGAAGAATCGGAGAATGCCCAACCACACCAACTTCTAATATATATTACCCATTATGGTCCATAATCACACTCAGAACCCGAATTTCCACAGGAGAGAAATAGCCAGGTTGCTGAGAAGTTGGTCACAACGTCGGACTGCCTCATCCACCTGATATTTTAACTGGAGCAATAAATGGCAAACACACATGTTTTAGACTTTCACTGTTGACCTTAACGGAGCACGTTCAGTGTGAACAGCAAACACACCAATTGTCAATGCCTGGGCCTATCAATATTATGCATGCGCCACATGCAGATGTGCAGTATCACTTATGCAATTTGTGCAAATGTGTTTTTTGCTCAATCTCCACATGTATATATGACTGTTTCAAAAACAACCCAGACAACCCAAAACGATAGCAGTTCAATGGCCTGTCATTGGATTCAATTTCCAAAATGTTGCCTTTGCTCTGTTCAAACACATTGTTTGCCAATGGCACGACCTTCAAGTCACCCCCCGCCCCCAAGAAAAGACAAGGGCGCGTATCAGAGTGGGAGCCGTACGCATGAGCAAGCAGGTGGTTCCACATTCTGTCACCACCTTACGTGAATTCTTTGGCAGAAGTGCATCAAATGCACACCCAGAAACTCCAAAAGGAAAATGTGAAAAAGAAAAAAAAAATCTTGCGAAAAAAAAAACAACAAAAAAACCCGAACCAGTCTCAGAAAGGTGTTCCAAATGGCACAGACTATCAAGAAATGCAAAAATAAAGAAGAAATGAAACAATAAACAGTGAAAAATACATGGCCACAAAAAGTCTTCGAATTGTGTGAAATATTGAGTTCCTACTTTGGCCAGGGTGGGGTGTCCTCATGTCTGTGACAGTGACAACAACAATAACAATGGTGATTTGACAGCACCATGACTTAGATTAGTCGCTATGCGGTCCGCTTTCAGCCTAAAAAAAACAAGACCCCCCCCCCAAAAAAAAGAAGAAAAGAAAAAAAAAAAAGAAAAAGAAAAACAATGGACAACACACCAAAAATCCAACCACGTCACGCATTAATTCAGGGGAGACCTTGCATGCACATCAGACGAAACTTGTTTTCGAGTTTGCCCGTCATTGTCTTAAATCAGAGCGTTTTTCCTTCTCTTTTCAAAAAACTGGGGAACATTGTCGACCAAATTTTTCTCTATTCACCAAACTTGAATTGGTTATCATCACAGACAAAAAGGAAGATAAATACAGATCTTACCTGGTTTCCTCTGCTCTCAATTTTCCTGTTTTCCTGTCTGACGTTGACTGCATTTTTTTTTTTCGTGCAGCTGTTTACTTCCACGCAAACGTCGCATAACCTGATGTTACACTTGGAATCAATAGTGTGATATTCGTTCTCACAAAATGCAGTTTGAAAAGCGAGCCAAACAACTCGTGTTGAATTTGTTCATCGATTTTTCCTTTGAGAATTGATTTTTGCTTTCTTCAAACCAAGGAAAATGCACAACTTAGTTTACCAGGAACACGACAGCAAGTCTCTCACGACATCCAGGAAATACTTGCGGCACGAAAAAACGCGCGTTTGCTTTGCTGCTGCGCACTGCGCTCATATACTTCCGGAACATGAAGGCCGATCTGCTCCAAAGTGCGTCAGAAAACTGGAAACAAAATGTCAATGGGTGAAACAGGTGGTGTCGCTTTTGTATTTGGACGTATCAATTTATGGTGGAGAACTTGTGTGTTGGCATCGTGCGGTGTGTTTCACGCGAGGACGAGGACAAAATCACCAACACTGAACAATGAATCTCACTTTCCAGGTTTCACCGAGAAAAGGTTTAGACTTCTGGCGTCAATGTTCTTTGTACACAATTTCCGATTGCAGAAAATGGCCAGGTTTGCGAGGTGACCCAGTGCTTTGTCCAATGACATATCCTCCAAGACAAAAGTTTTCTTGCAGGCGGAACCAGTGGGGGGTTCCCATGGCATGTGCACGGTTGACAGTGCTTCTTCATAGGTCAGGGTCCGTCAACGCGTCAAGTGAAAAAGTGCAGTTGAGTTTTGCAAGGGAACAGGACAGTTTATTTTCACGTTTTTGATAAATGCTGCTGCACAAAGCCATCTACGTATTGTAATTGACAGACAAAAACCGCGGTCTAAAACCTCGAGTCTTGCTTTTCATCAAGAAATATCACAAACAATTAAGATTTTGACAATCATTCCAGTCATTATGATTTGTTCTGACCACCAGGGTCGACACAAGTGCAGAAAAAAGTGAGACTGAACACCACTGCACTGTTAAGAACACCTTCAGAAAATACTTCGCAGGAACGACTGCCACAAATGGTTTTCTTTTGTTTTGTTTTTGTTTTTTTTTGCTGCTGAAGGCACAAGAATACAATTGTCATGAACTACTTTCAACAATCATTCGTTCCTTGATACCCTGGCAGAAACTTGAGTCTCCTTTTCAACAGATGTAATGCGACAAATCAAACCGATCTTGGCCTTCCTTGTTTCAAGAACAACAAAGAGCTAGAAGAATCCTTGTTCTCCTAACTTTGACACAAGATCGAAACAAGCAGAGGACTCCAACCAAACTTTCCATTCCACTCATATATGGTTTTCTCGCACAGACACACAAACAAGATGCCGGTATTTTTCCAGTTTTCTTCTTGGAATGTGCTGCGCCTTGGACAGCAGATCAAGCAACAAAATGTGGACCCAAACAGGTTTGCTGTCAATCGAGCGTCGACTTCGTGAAGCGCCACTTGCCCAATGGTCAAATCATTTGTTGCAAGCCATCCCATTTCCAATCAAATACTGACCATTCTATTCACAGGGAAAACGGAAGTCATTGGTCAATGACCTCTCCCGTTCAAACACTGACCACTGTACTGAGTTCAGCACTTTGGCAAGGACTCTTTCCAGTTCAAACACTGAACACTAGTTTTTGGGGCAAATAAAATGGCAATGACCCCCACATCATTAAAACACTGACCAAGAACATTGGCAAGCAATTGATACCAGCAGATCTAACCCCGCTTACGAGCTTGAAGGAATCTAGTTTTGTTTTAAATCGGACCGACCTAGTTTCCACTTGGACCTGCTGTTTTGCTGTGAAACTAAACCCACCCTCAATCGAAGAACCTGGCAGCTCCACATTTTGTTGAACTGATCAAATAATAAATTTCAATGCTTGACACTTCCAATGCTTTTTACCAGGTCAATGGTAAGTTGTTACAAACAAGGAAAACGAAACTACGGCTTTACATTCTACTTGACACACACTCATACACAAAACGCGTCAATCCTTTCTGTTACATCTGTGCCAGACGACAAACTTCAGACCTAACAAAAGATTACCAATTTGTGTTGATGACGCAAAAAAGCAAACACTTGAGGGAAAAGCAGGGAAAACTAAGATTTCTTTTCCAGTTCCAGTGCAGCTGGGCCCGTCTGACGAAAAGAAGCCATTGCCTATCGTACACCAGGTCATTGGTTAATGACAATGTTCATTGATATCGACGACAATTGCACGTTTCCAACTGAAGAGGAAGTAGCCTGCGCCAGCTCCCAGAGCAACGGCCAAGCACAACCAGACATTGTACGTCATAAAGATGAGCATCAGGAAGTAGCTGACGACCACTTGCAGAATGTGCAGGATTGTTTGTATCACGTGCGGCAAACTCATCATTGCCACCCTGAAAAACACAGATAAACTTTTACTCACCATCCCTTATCCAGAAACACACACAGGTACCAAGGTAGTAAACACCAAAGGAAATTTTGTCACAGAAACTTTGTTATCTGGCATGTCATGCTTGAACCTGAGGAAAACGCTTTCCCCATTTTGCTGCCTTACCAAAGCTAGCAGCGCTGATATTGTGGAACAGATTGAAAAGGAGTACAAGGAATGTGTAGTTTTTTGACATTTTCCACAATTTTGCCTTTGTGTACAGCAGCGTTTCTGTGTAGAGTCGATAAAACAGAACTGGGGAACATACCCGACAGTCTTGTGGGTCTCAGTAATCATGGCGTCTCCGTTGTCAGGGCTCGTTGGAATAGGCATCGAGTTGTAACGGACGAGGACGCGAGAACGCCGCAACAGATGTTCGCGCAGCACTTTGAGCCCTTCGTAAAGCGCAGCCATGATGAAGATAGCAATGCAGGAGCCCAGCATGCCTAAAATACAGGCGTCAAACAGAACATCAGCAACAAGGGCGATTATCAACGTCGGTCGTGCAACTCTTTGGAGACTACTTTTATCACACGCAGAAGACTTCTCGGACACCCCTCACGACGAAAAAGAGAGATCTTTTTGTTCTGAGATGTACTCCAAGATGCATTTGGCACCCAAAAGCCAAACAATCCTGTGAGGGGCAGTGCTTCCACTCGCAAACGTCTTACCTTGCCAGTTTGATGTTGTCCATTCTTTGAAGAGGATAGTGGATACACTGCTTGCGTGAAAGTACATCTGAAATCAAAATCAGTGACCATGGTGTTTTCAGCCTTTCAAAGCGCACATGACTTGGTGTGCGGGACACCAAATCGTAACGAACAAGCAGGTCTCTGCCAACTAATTGTGTACCTGGTTTCATAACATTCGCGACGTCCAAAACAGAAGAGGCAGGGATCTCTGTTGGGCAGTCAGACATAACTTCTTGTGAAGCAATTGGACGTGTATATGAGACAATGCAAAGTCCACGATTTTGGCGTCTACTTGATCTGCCTACGTCAGGAGCCCAAAAACATCCTTCTTTGAACAATCACTGGTGCTTGTTTTGTTTCATTTGAAGTGCTAAAATCCGGCCAGTGAGCATAAAAATGAAATAAACACACAGCAAAGTACACCCAACCAGCAAAACACAACCAACTAGAGTTTGGTCCCAAAGGCCAAGTGATTCGCTGCCTCCTCTTCTACCAATCTTGACGGAAGTGTGGCAGTGATGAAGGAGGGGGTTGCACTCCTTCGGAGTTAGAGGGCACACCAAACCAGGATTGGCAATCCGTCACTTGGGGGATGGTGCACACAGGGGGCATCCACAAAAGGTGATGAAGCTCAAAATAAATTAAAAGTCTTCTCTTTCGTACCAAGGTTTACTCAAAGTGGAGAGTCCCGAAAACGAAAGCAAAGGTAAAAGTTAAGTCACAAGAGATGTGTTTGGATTGTGAATGGTCGCTGCATTTTCTGAACTGGCAAGTCTGAAATCACTTCCTGCCGCGAATTAATTTTCTGTCCAATTCAGTGGAAGGCTGAGGGTATTTTTCTTGGCACGATTTCACAAAGTGCTTTTTCCGTTTGTGATTTATCACTTGTTTTTGCATTCCAGCCTTTTGTCCAATTCAAGAAGGAAGATGATCTAAGACTCTTTTTTTTCTTTTCTTGGTTTTGATAGGCATTCTTTTTATTCTTCACACCTTTCTTCCTGTCCGCCTGGCTTGCCTTTTCCTCCAAAGTTTCGTCTTCTTGTTTCAAAAGTGAACGAAGAGCTCAGAGTCACAATGCAATCCCAGAACTTCAACACCGAAGAGCAAAAAGGGTCTCTCAGAACTGGTTTCCCGCAAGAGAAAAGAAAAAATGCTTGCCGCCTGAAACTTACGCATTGCCATGGCCCCATCAAGGCATTGTGCTGGGAAAGTGGGAGTTAGATCCCAGTTAGACTGATGGACAGACGGGCAAAAAGGTGATTTGAGAGCAAACAAGGGCACTTATCAGCGTCGAAACTGCGCTGTCATACTCCTGCCTACGATCAGAATGACCAAAGCATTTACTCAGTGGTTGGAAAGAGGGTGTGTTGTTTTGACAGGGATGTTCAGGTGGAGCTCCAATCCACAACAATACAAGCTGACAACACAACGATGATAGCAAGGACGCTTATCAGCGTCCAAAACATATGCTTTGTTCATTGCCATGTGTGACGACCTCATTTCACCCAGTTTGAAGATAGACCCTCACATAGGGTTAACTTTTGGAATCAGAGCTCCTAAGAGTGTTTCCAAGAAACAGGCCAAAAACCCCATTTCTGTAATGGCTGCCAACTCATCTTGATACCCATTGTGAAGATAGACCCTCGCATGTGGGGGTTAACTTTTTTTTTGCTATACACGGTGTAGCTTCTAAGCTACAGGGCAAAACCCCAATCAAAAAGTTTTAGAATTGTGAAAAGGCGAAAAATCATATTTTCCCATTGAGGGGGGAAGGGTTCCCTCCTCCTCTGTCCATGGCAATGATAATGGTGACAGCAGGGTGACTCGGATAAGCCGCTTCGCCCTCCGCCTTCAGTGGCGCGGGCTAATAACACCGACTGTTCAGCTGTGAGCAGTGTGCTACGTGTGCTCTGAAAGCCACAGACATCACAGACACCAGTCTCAAATTGGACAGGTAAAAAAAGGCAGGGAATATCTTTCTGGTTGCGTGTTCTTTACCTGTCGTGAAATATTCCAATTGCCAATGGCAAAACAGATGTGATTAGAGAGGCTGTCAAAGCAAAGCCTCTGTGAAGTAAAGCAGGTTTACCTTCATCATATCATGACCGCCACTCGCGTGCAGAGAGTGGTTCATAGCGCTGTGATCCATGTCGCTGTGCTTCATCATGGAATCCACACTGCTGTGGTTCATAGCGCTGTGATCAAGCATGTCGTGGTCCATTGTGCTGTGATCCATGTGATCGTGGTCCATGCTGTGTCCATCCATTGTCACTGTGATTCAGGTTACCAGTCAGCTAATCTTATCTCTACACAAAAGAAAAAAGACACGAAATTACTTTGCCACGCGTCGCCAACAAAGGGAAATATGTTCAACGTATACATGTGCCACTTTCTCAACTGGAGTGAACTCAGTTTGCACGGTTCTTTTGCACTGCAAACACATGACGTCATCTGTTTTCTCGCAGATTTCAGCAGATCTCTCTTGTACGTGTTCCATTGCAAGTTTCACCACCTTTTTTTTCGCCTTACTTCGGAAAGTGGTGTTTGCCTCAAAGTGCAAGTTGACACCAGATCTACGAACACCTTGACGGAATCACATCATAGTCTTGTGGATCCAATAAAATCACATATCCAACGAAAAGAGCGACAGGCTGTGTGGTTAACAGAAACACGCGCTGGCTGCAAGGAGCTGCAGACGGGCAGCGTCTATCCTGTTTCTGTTTCTGCGACAGTGACGCAACATTCTCCTATTTCGTGCAACATGTTATGAATAGTTCCAAGCTGTTTTCGTGCCACCCTTTTGGCCACAATTTTTTTTTTGTCACAAGCAAACAATCAAGGGCGCCTGTCAGCGTCACGGCTGGGAGTATGCCAATAGCGGGCAGTACAGCCAGGGGTGGGGGTGTTCAGGCTGGCAATGCAGGTCGGGGGGCATTGACTGTTGGACAGACAGACAAGAAAGACAGACAGACCGACAGACAAGTGATCTTGTGAGCAAAAAAGAAAGTTCTACCTTTTTAGTCTCAAAACGAAAGTTGTTCAAAATTGCGTGACTTGCGCGGTTCTGGTCTGAAAATGAAACCGGCTTTCAAAAACATTACCAACATGACTCAACAGGAAACAGAGAAGGCTTTAAAAGGATCAAAAATACTTTTTGACGAAAAAAGCAGACCTTTGCCTTCACAGGTGATGCACGATTTTTTCGTCGCACCTTGCCACCGCAAGAAGTGGCAGAAATTCTTGAGATGTTCCGGTCTGAGGTCTGTCTGTCTGTATGTACCCAAACACACACACGCGCGCACTCACACACCTAATGGCCAAAGCACGCGGCTTCGACGCTGATAAACGCCTTGTTATGCAATAATTTGTGAACAATCAGATCACCTGTAATTAAAAAGAATTCAAGACTTTTTGGCGTGAGTCTATCATATTGCAAAATGTAGAGGACTTACTTCACTGTGAATCTCTCTCGAGTGTGTCGCAATAATTCCAAATAGCACTCCAATTGCTTCAATTGCAATTGCTTACGGAAAGGCAGTGGGCTGTGTGGAGAGAACATCTGTGTGCATGGAATACCCATGTATTTGCATTCAAAAGTGAACAACTCACGTTGCATTCAAGAGTGAAC
>JAAUYG010231551.1_pt1 | contig 11775 bp, 7 predicted proteins | sample 7278091 | NCBI WGS metagenome assembly JAAUYG01 (sample SAMN14350201, study PRJNA611818) | marine sediment metagenome | isolation source: surface marine sediment (0.6m) | place: French Polynesia: Moorea | collected 2018-08 | reverse complement strand
CCCTTATAGATAATGGGAATTATAAAATCAAGGCCTGGAAATGGGAATTATAAAATCAAGGTCTTCCTAAGTAAGCCTGAAGCTTTTTCATATGTATGGTACTTGTTGTTGCATATGTTAGCCTACTTTAATATGATTGCTAACATAGTCCTTGCTGTAATAAATTCTTGTAGGGTGATTTTGCTTTCTATTCATCATGCTATTGTTTACCCGCATTTATTTTTTTAAATAAAAAGTCCTAAAAAACATACAAAAATATTATAGAGTGCAAAACATTGTTTCACTACAAATTGCGTTGTTTTTTTAAATTATATCTACGGCCACTCTTGGTGGTGAAAGCAGCATGTTTATCAGAATGGATGCTCTATGCTAGTACAAAATGCATAAGTATTTCCCCCGTTCAGCTTAGCATTTGCAGATTACTTCTTAGATTAGTTATTACAGTCACAATAGCAAATTTTCCCCGTCAAATGCATCTGTCAGATTTTGGGTCTGGATTCAGCCCTGCGCTTTGTTTGCGATACAGAATATGCAAATGCGTGTAAAGAAAAGTTAAAATGACTGTAAAGGGCGATGGAATCGTGGATAGTGTTAGATACCTAACTGCAGATTTTACCAAAGAGAACAGGATTTTACTGAATAGGATTTTATCCCCAGATGTGTAACAATGATGTCTTATCCATGTTTTATCTTATTTTATCCATGTATTACTGTGTATGTCTCTCCATTTTTGGAGGTTGGTGAATAAATAATAAATAAAAAAAATACATGTTTTCAAACAAATCAAAACGAGTGTAAAAAAGGAGTTTTTTTTCAGTTTCTGACCAAATGCAGGAAATAATAAAATGCACCTGACACCTTTGAGGCTACCTGACATATAAACAGGTAAACATAATTAAATCAAATCAATTAAAAACCCAAATGATGCATCAAGACATAACTCTTCCTGAACATCCACATCGAAATACATATTAAGTTACGGAGGCCAGTTACGGTAATGAATCCCGGCCTACATTAGTATGAAAACCAGGTGAAATACAGAACTATTGTGGGGGGCCAATAAATTCCGCTGCCTGCCAAGCGTGGCTTGAGCGGAGAATAGAGGAAGGAGCACTTTCATGTTATTCCGATGCTGCGGTACGAGATGAACTTCTAGCTGGCCAGATTGTATATGTGGATGAGGTTTAAATTGCGTGGGGTACGGAGTGAAAAGTAAATAACTAGACTGTGAGTGTGTGCGATCCCTGCCTGGTGAGGTGACCCAGCAAACCAGGCGGCCCCCGGGTTGTTTATCCGGACATGTGTGCTATGTCTATACAGAGCGAGTGATTTCTTTGAAATTTATCTCGGGCCGAACTTTCCCCTTGAGCCGCTTGAGAAGAGCGAGCCACCCACCGCGCGGGCTGGCCGCAGGGAATCCGGCTCCCTGCCCGGGAGACTATCGGGATTCGGATAGCGCGGGTGGGAGGGTATAGGGTAAAGGCACCAGAACATAGAATGCACAGCAAAGTGCTCTTCTCAAAAAGCTATTTCTCCCATGCCTTGCTGACTGCGGTGTGGCTTCAGGCCCGGTTCACAGTCCTGGCTGTGTGTGTGAGTGTGTGTGTGTGTGTGTGTGTGTGTGTACCGGGGCACTCGGTTCACCTCTGCCTCCCCCCGCCCGCCCCGCTATGTGGCTACCAGCGTGTTGGGTGGTGGTGGCTGGCAGATACCCCCACACCAAGGTCGCCTCACGGAAACTCGGCCAACACGGCAGCCTCGCCTGCCGCCAAAGTTTGGAGGCCAGCGACTTGGGTGGTCCTCTCCACCTAGGCGAGCCGTTGCCAGGCAACTAATGTAGGGCTATGGTTACTTGAGCGGTTGTGGCGAGCGGAGCCAATGAGCGGGCCAGGTTGAGGCGGGGGGTGGAGGGTGGTTGGCCTCCCGTCAAGCTCGGCAACTCACGGCTGCACACAGCAAAGTGCAACTTTTTGCCTCTGCCATGTGTGTGTGTATTGAAAGTCAGGGCAGTTGTAGTTCTAGCGTGTTCGTTTAGGCGGAGTTTTCAAGCGCTGTTTTCGTCGTTTTAGGCTTGTTCAGGATTCTGTGTCTACACCAGATGTAAATCTGTAGGATGTAGGTGTGACAAGGCTACTGGATTTATCTTATCCGTGTCTGGTTATGTGGATAATCTGCTGGAATGGTGGCCCCGATATCGGCTAGGACTCCACTGCCGTACAATGCGGCAGAGACCACAGCGTGCTACTGCAGCTGAAATCTCACTCGCCCACAATTCGGATTATTTCTCTGGTGGTTTTATCGTGTTCTCGTTTTAATGTGCTCCACTTTAACCGTGCTGGGGATCAGCATGTTATACCTCAGCGGAACAATGCGTCGCAAGATCCCGCGAGGTTGACCCCTGACTGTGTCTGATTAGTGAGTTGGGGTCGCCAGGATAGCTACAGCAAGGCGGTGGGGGATGGATTCCCTGCCACATAGCGGCCACCTGCCCCGGCTGGCCGAGAGTTCCCTCTCTACATCACAACATCAACACTCCACATGTCAGAGTTGTCGCCAGGGTCTGCCCGGACCCCCGGGTAACCCCCAGTCGGACCGTGGGCCCCGGGGTCGGGGACGGAGTCAGTCCCCGGCCCAGATCACCATTAGCTACCCGGGACCCGGGCGGCCGTCCCCGGCAGACAGGACCCGACGGTCGGGGGGTAGGCGGCCGACAGACAGGGGTAAGGCCGGGTCGGGGACAACCAGAACTTCAAATCCCTGTCCCTCCCGATTCCAGGGCACCGTGTCGTCAGGGTCGCGTGGAGTAGAAGCTTGTGAGAGACAAGCGGAGCCGGGGTGGGCTGGAGATAACGATGTGGACCTATTGACCCGGACTAGCTGGGTGGATGCTGCCTCGGCCTGCTCCCAGATACACAAGGTAAAGATGATGATGGGCGGGAACAGAAGTCTCAACAATGTGACTCAATTTAGCTACTAAGATTGCGGGCAGGTGCTTAAAATGTAGGAAGATAAATTGTTAACTGTGTGTAGATTAAATGTTTTAGCTCAGTGGTGCTCATGAAGGCTGGTGAAATTGGACTCTTGTTCCTATAGTTTACATTGGGCTACAAAGCTGAAACCGTATGCAGCTGGTGACAGGCCAGTTTGGTTGATTGATAGTAGGGCACACAATTAAAACAAAAACAATTTCATTATAGCTTCACACTAGAGAATGAAACTGTAGTCATGCAGTGTGCAACTGCCCCCCCCCCACACACACACACAGGCAATGAGACCACCCACAACGTGGCCCAACACACTGGCCTGTGTGTGTGTGTGTTGTATCTATATTATTGCCTGACCATTGTTTGTTTGTTGATTACAGGGAAAGGCCACTGGCAGCATTTGTGCTTTGAGACTTCGGCGCCAGTTACAATCCTGCTTGTTCAGTGCTGGTTGTTTTATCCAGAAGCATTGTGGGAAGGTGCTGTTTCTGGGATTATTGTTACTTTCCTTGTCGTGTGTTGGCTTAAAAACTGCTTCAATGGAATACAATGTAGAGAAACTGTGGGTTGAAGGTGAGTGTTTTTAACGTGTAAATTTTCCTTAAGGTTTCACCATTATTTAATTTATAGCAACATTTTGGAATATATGGGTTTTTATGTATGTCCATTTAATTTATCTTGACAGTAACATTTATTTGATTCCATGAATAGGCACTAAAAATTTGTCTAATAAAAAATTTGTCTACTTAAAAATTTGTCTAATTAAAATTACAACGAAAAGTATACGGACAACATTTTGTATCAACATTTTAATATGTGGTTAAAGGTGCAAAATTCTGAAAAAATGTAGGTTCTGATAAGGTAAAAGTGCTATCTAGAAACAAGTGTAAGCATTCTATCTAGTTCGCTAGTGGTCACAAATTACAGCTGTAGTGTTGACATTGCAGCTGTAGTGTTGACGTTGCAGCTGTAGTGTTGACATTGCAGCTGTAGTGTTGACATTGCAGCTGTAGTAGATAGATAGAAAGTTTATTCACACTTTCATTCAATCCATTATAATTACTTTACATTGAGATTGTAAAATGAAAGTGTTGGTCATCCAGATAACTCTGTAAATAGGTAACAAAGATAGCTTACAAAAAATACAATTGAATTCAACTCTAGACATCGAGATATGAGATTTTCTCATCAGCAGACAGCAGATACCTGTACACGGGTCAACAACAATCATTCCATAACATGTTTTTTAAAAGTGTGATGGTTCAGACTTCTACTCTCTTTAATCCAGAATGGTGCTAGCAATGAAGGTGGCTCCTGTGAGTTTTATTGATTTTGAGCCAATGTTTGTTTTAATTTGTCTCCAATGAACTTGCCTCTGTATCCAGTGAGTCTATTATAAATATTTTCTCTTCGTATGAAGTAATCAGAGAAATTTTCTGGCAAGTTTAGTGTGGACATTCGAGCTGGCAGACTGGCATTGGTATCGACATTTAAAGTGGGCTACTTGGTAATGACCAATTCCCACTACTGGTGTTCCAATGGGGGTCAGTAAGGGGTAATAGGAAGGGGTACTGGGTCTGGGCACGAGGTTTGGGTGATGATCACCAAAACTTACAAAGCCATCCTTGACATCATCTGATTCACTGGTGACATGTAATCAACATGGTCATCCCCAGTTGAATTTTCAACAGGTGACAATGAGAAGTTGAAGCCACTACTGTGTTCTACCAGGCTGTAACTGATGCTGGACACAGAGTGACATTTGTACCCCAGCCAGACACCTGGCCTGCCTGTGTCAGCAGCCAGCAGAAGGAGTCTGGGCTCTGGGGGAAAAACTCCTCACATGATGTGGAGATGAGATCCTAGAGGTGTCATACTGGGATCAGACGGTGCTGGTCCGCAGACAGGGTACATGCACATGCAACTCCAGGTTTGGGGGGAGGAGGGGGGGGGAGCAAAAACTAGAGTGATACTGAGGTACATGTATAAAACTGAGGATTCTACCCTGGGTTGTCGGGTTATTTCTCAAAAATTCTGACAAGATCACCAGGTGTTGACATTTTATATTTCTCTCCCTGTGTCTCACTACCTTGGTAAGGGGCTGACAGGTTGGCTGGGACAGTTGGCCGGTGTGGACCAGGGTTAAAGGGCTCAAGTTGGGGATTTGGTGACTGTAACCTAGGGTGTTTTAAACGATGACCTGACACAAGTAAAAGTGACATGGTGCCTGCAGTATTTAAAGTGACTGTGGAACTTACACTTTGGGGTCCAATGACCAGTTATATGTATAATTAATAACTTGTCAAAAAGTCTGATCTACCACTGGGCAGTAACGCCGTAACGGTGAAATCAGTTGACAGTTAATGCACACAGACCTTACCCAGGGAAGGTTACATTTTCTTGTCTGTCCATTTTCCGGAAATCTGGTCCTGTCCAGACTGTATGTTGATACACACTGTGGATAGCTACATAGAGAACTTCTGCTTGGTGGGACTGGTAACATTGCCGTTGATAAATCTTGTCTTGATACAGTGGCGTATCTGACATTATATCTGCCTATCTGACATTATATCTGGCTGTGAGGTTAATTAAAACCTGTCTCTGCCCCAGCCAGCTCTAACCCTGGTACCTCCCAGTGAGAACACAAGGCGGCATTTGTTACTGTTTACTGCTGCCCCCCCCCCCCAACACACACACAGCCCCCTGTGTCTGCTACCCTGTGTCTGCTACCCTGTGACCTTTATAAATTAAAAGTCACTTAAGCTAGCAGGAGCTGAGGGTGGGGTGGGGTGACACTGTCACACACACTGTCACACACAGTACAAGGGAGAGCATTGTTTATAACCAAATCCAATTCCTTATTTGTTCACTGGGGGGCGCTTTCTTCAATGATTTACATTCTGGGCCCAGTTTAGCCTGGCATCAGATTGTTATTGAATTAGCCAAAGTTAGCCAAAACCTAGAATCACATCACCTGGTGGCTTCATTGATAGTGAAGCCCATACTAGTAGCAAACATTGAGACATGCAAAACAGTGGCACATCGGCTCAGTGGTAGGACCATCAGCTTCAAATCCTAAGGTGAATAGTTCGAATCCAGTCCAGGGGGTCAATTCCTATATCCCCCATATTACCTGCTGTCAGCCTGGCCCAGTCTAACCAGGTGTGAGTGTTGTATGAGAAGACCTTGGCCTGACTAGGCAGTCTCTGCTCTCCCTCCCTCATCCATCATAGCAAGCTATTGTCAGGCTGCCAGCTCCCAGCTACAACCACACCAGGCTGTAACCTTGCCCCCAATTTCTGCCAGGTAGGCTGCCCAGGAGGATTTTGAATATTGTACTTAAGTGAAGTTTCACTTCTCAGTTCCTGCCAAACATACTGGCCACAAGGCCAGCGATACTGGTCAGTAACCCAAGCATACTGGCCACTAAGCCAGGGATACTGGCCGCTAAGCCAGGGATACTGGCCGCTAAGCCAGAGATTCTGGTCGGTAAGCAAAGGGTACTGGCTGCTAAGCCAGCGATACTGGCCGGTAAGCCAGGGATACTGGCTGGTAAGCCAGGGATACTGGCCACTAAGCCAGGGATACTGGTTGGTAAGCCAGGAATACTGGCGGGTAAGCCAGGGATACTGGCTGCTAAGCCAGCGATACTGGCCGCTAAGCCAGCGATACTGGCCGCTAAGCCAACGATACTGGCCGCTAATCCAGGGATACTGGCGGGTAAGCCAGTGATATTGGTCTGTTCCAGTGAGAGTGGGCCTCTGTGGAAAACGAACCCGAGTTCTGTACACAATCCGAGTTCTGTACACGGGTTCTGCTATTTAGGACCCCATTAAGAATTTCCTCCATTTTATGACCAGCAGTGACTCTTAAACCAATGTTATATTTTCATCATAAATATCTTTCCATTTTATGACCACCTTCCATTTGGGACCAAATTTTTGTGGCTGAATGTGTGATGTGTCCATGTGTGATGTATGATGCACTTGTTGAAGGCAGACTAGTGGCGTGGTTTGGTAGTCTAATACTAACTGCCGTATTTCCTTATTCTCTGTTACAGAGGGGGGTCGGTTGGAAGCTGAACTCCAGTACAGCCACAGTATACTGGGGGAGGGGAGCGGTGCTACCAACGAGATTATAATCCAAACCCCCCAGTCAGACAAGGCCTCCAGCAGTGTGCTGACAGTCGACTCCTTGTTGTTACATCACAAAGCTCTGGAGGCTGCTACCAAAGTCACAGTTCATGTGGAAGATGTGTAAGTAAAATCTGGCCTAACTAAACAGGATGTTAAAACATCTGCCGTCTCATAAACCTACGACAAACAGCACAAACTGTTGAAGATGAGTACCATTTTTTTATGGAGTGAACTAAATATGAATGTGAACGAAATATATTGATAACTCAGATTGAAATCCCGTGTAACAATTTTAAGCACCTGTCGCCAAGGGCTAAGTTTATATATATGATGTCGACAGGGAGATATCTGTAAAACTGTAGCAAAATTTATCCGGGACAATCTTAGGTAAGATTCAGGGAGATCAAGACTCATGAGGCACGACATGAAGAAACTGCAATGTAGAGCATGTAGTGTTAGGCATGAATGGTGGACTAGCAGACTGTAAACATGCCCTATCTACTTCTTGTTATTGTCTGGAAATGAACTCGAAATGATGCGAATGGGGACAGGTGTTTGATGAGACTTTCATTTTACATAGTTTATATTCTTAATCAACTTAAACGCGCAAATTTCATAATTATTTTTTACAATTTCTGTTTTTTACTCAATCGGGGTCTCCGATTAATCCTATACTTACAGTTATAAAGACACTGGTTGTGTTGGGCTGTAGGTAGTACATAATCTGTCTCTACTCACTTGTCTGTAAAAGTGACGTAAGGTGAAAATGAGTGTGTTTGTCCACTTGATCTCATTGCCTACTGTGGCTAGTTCTATATCCTAGCATGTGTTTTGTTTCAGATCTTGGAGCTTCAGTGATCTTTGCTTTAAGACAAGCTTTCCCAGTTTTGACGAGGACTCCAGTTACATTGATGTGGTAAGTCCAGTGCCCAGTGGTCCCATATACAGGTTGTTCCTCCGTGTAGAACACTCATAAACTAACTTTAATTTGGGGGGGGGCTAAGGAGATTAGGAGACCTGGGTGCTATTCCGTTACAGAAAAATATTTAATGGTATACAGACGAAGCCATTGCATTGATGAATGTGATGGTGATGGCTTACATTGTAATGTGATGGCTTACATTGTAATGTGACGGTGATGGCTTACATTGTAATGTGATGGAGATGGCTTACATTATACATGGAGAAATTACCCCACAGAGTACAGTGAAACGCCAGCAGGGGGCGTCTGAGTGCATTTTACATTCTGTGGCAGATATCGTATGACATCTTGTATTGTCTCCCAATGCCTATTTCACCGCCCCTGTGTAGCACAGTGGTTAGAGTGTCCGCTCCGGGTGTGGGAGGCTGGGGTTCGATCCCCGACCGCGTCACACCAAAGACGTAAAAACTGGGAGGTTTGTGCTTCTCAGCTTGACATTAATGAGTTAGGCAACTGACTGGGCGGCTTGGAGTCAGTATAAATGGTCTGAGTGATTCATTTCTGCTCACCTGTGGCAGAATTGAATCTGTGGCTTGGCACCTAAATACTGTCGGGCATAGGTCGTTCGGCCCAAACAAGACAGGTCCACATTAACTCACACGCATACACCTGCATACATCACCGAATCACACTTGCAGTAGATGATATGACCATGAGTGGTTGAAAACAGATTGTAAGCCTAATCCCCCCCCCCCCCCCCCAATGCCTATGTCACCTAACCTTGTTGTCACAGCGGATGTTTATATGAGTTAAAGGACATCAAGGTGCTGCCTTACTTTGTGTCATTCATCATATAGGACTTTGTAATAATCTCAAAATACCCACTGGTCAATCTAAGCAGCTAGCCACATTTTGGTCACTGGGTCTCTATACCTTAGTAGTGCCTACCTATCTGTTACCCTGGTTTCCTGGCTACCAGGAATGTGGGGTGTTTACCTGCTAGCCGGGGATATTGGGCCTCACAGGTGGATTAGTGTGGTAATCCTCACTGGGAGCTGTAGCAGGGAGAGAGAGAGAGAGGAGATAAACAGACGGCCAGAGAGAGAGAGAGAGAGAGTGGGAGCAGGGAACAGATTACTTCGGCCCTGGCCTCTAATCCCTACACTCCTCCACTCCCTACTAACCCTTCTGTCTATCCTGGGAGTTATTAGACAATAAGTGGGTATGGTACCTGCCTGCTGCCTGGCTGGGGTCTCTATACTGGACAGCCCACTGTACAGCACTACTGGACATTGTAAAGGGAGTTTCGTTGCCTTGTTTGGTTTGCTGTAAGGTCTAGCTAAGTAGCAGAATCTGTTTTTATCAAACCCATTTTCCTTGCTAAGCTCCACCATGTATTGTGATGCCCAGGCTGACTGCAACTATCCCCAACCCCCCAGACTGGTCTGCCAGACTGGGGTGACAGCTGTCAGGACCTCGTTAGCATGGCTGGAGTGACAGTATCCAGGCAAACTTCCCTGCCTAGCAACCACTGCCCAGCACAGCTGGGGTAGGGTGGGGGGAACTTTCTCTGGGGTGTACCCCCTGACCCCACTGCATCTGTCATTCTCCACCTATCCTGGCCCTCCACCCCACCCCCCTCTCCTGGTCCTGGTATGAGGTTGTGTGTACAGAGGCGGATAGACAGATTATGTCACTGTGTACATAACTAGACAGATTATCTCACTGTGTACACAACTAGATAGATTATCTCACTGTGTACACCTGACTAGACAGATTATGTCACTGTGTACACAACTAGACAGATTATCTCGCTGTGTACACAACTATAGTTGACAGATTATCTCGCTATGTAGGCCTACACAACTAGACAGATTATCTCACTGTGTACACAACTAGACAGATTATCTCACTGTGTACACAACTAGACAGATTATCTCACTGTGTACTTGTTCCAGATCCTGGGTCGGATTATCCCCTGTATGATCATCACTCCACTGGATTGTTTCTGGGAGGCCAGCAAGCTACTGGGTCCAGATGCAGGACTCTACATTCCGTAAGTACACAGACCGGGCGAATGGCTTCTGGATACTATATACTGTAAAGTGTCTTTCTGGATACTCTGTAAGGTGGCAGTCTGGATATACTGCTGTATGGAAGGAGGGAGATTAGAATCTCCGTTAGTTAACGTTTGCCAGCCGAGTTGCAGGTCATGTGTTGTCAACTATGTGTCTGAAGGGGGGGGGGGGGACAGATGTATGTCATCTGTACACGTTTCATAATTTCTTCACCTTACATTGGGAGAGCAGACTAACAGTGGTTGTAAGCCAAGTCCCCCAACCCAGCCTCTCTCTATCTCTGCAGGAATCAAGTAAACCCGCAGCTGAAGCGCTGGTACAACCTCAACCCACGAAACCTTATAGAACAGCTGAAGACAAATGCTTACAACTTTGACTTTCCGTTTGATGCCATTGAGGAAATGATGGATCGGGTAAGTCGGTGTCAACTTGTCACACTGTGCGTCCCTGTGTGTCATACTGTATGACTATGACATGTTAAATTGCTACATTGTCCTAATATGTCACATTGTATCCCAGAATGTGATGGTAGTTGCTATCAGACAGATAAATTACTGTGGCACTAATTGTATTAATATATCTTCTAAAAATATGTCTATCTATTAGTTAGGAGATGAAGTGTTTTCTGCCGTGGTAGATGCGAGTCTGTAGAGTGCTGAATGAGTCTGAATGAGTAGGTGGGCACCAGAGTCTGAATGAGTAGATGGGAGTGACTTAGTTGGCTGAGTTGGATGTCCAATCTCTATTCCAGGCAGGAATTGGCAGTGGTTACCAGGAGAAACTGTGTCTCAATCCATCTGATCCGGACTGTCCAGATACTGCCCCTAACAAACACTCCAGACAGGTAAGACTGGGGGTGGGGGGGTAGGGGTTGTTTCCCTGTGTGGGGTATAAAGGCTACAGACAGGTTCAGACACCAACTGTCTACAGCCTGGGGCCAGAAACTCACCCTGCAGATAATGACTTCCAAACCAGGCTGGGGAAGGCTAACCCTGGCACTGCCATGGTAAACCTGGCCCCGGGGCTGATGGTAAACCAGCCGGAGCTGCCGATTGAACTGATTGACTTCAGCCAAAACACACAGGAAGCCCATAAAGCAAACTGGAAGCCAGGGCTGATTGCAGCCACCCAGTCCGTACATGTGTGTGTGTGTGTGTGTGTGTGTGGGGGGGTATTTGTATATGTAGGACAAAGTAAAGCTTGTCATATAAAGCTTGTCATATAGATATAGTAGTATAAAGTGTTATATAGTTATATTGTAATGCTGTCAGTGACCCCAGTATAAGCCAAGGACTCTGGGAGTTATACGTCCAGGTCTGTGAGCCCTCGTTCCTGTCTCTGTCCGCCAGGTCCCAGATATCGGAGCCGCGCTGACCGGCGGCTGTTCAGGCTTCGCCAAGAAATACATGCACTGGGACGAAGACCTCATCATTGGAGGGATGAGGAAAAACAAGACAGGGCATATAATCAGGTAACAGAACATATAATCAGGTAACAGGACATTTAGTCAGGTAACAGGACATTTAGTCAGGTAACAGGACATTTAGTCAGGTAACAGGACATATAGTCAGGTAGCGGGATGTATAGTCAGGTAGCAGGGCATAGGTAAACAGGGTGTGTGTTTGCAAGTCTGTCAGATTATGTATCTTTAATTG
>JAAUYG010086384.1_pt1 | contig 11775 bp, 10 predicted proteins | sample 7278091 | NCBI WGS metagenome assembly JAAUYG01 (sample SAMN14350201, study PRJNA611818) | marine sediment metagenome | isolation source: surface marine sediment (0.6m) | place: French Polynesia: Moorea | collected 2018-08 | reverse complement strand
CTGTAACAGTGGAATCTTAATAGGGATACTGTAACAGTGGAATCTTAATAGGGATACTGTAACAGTGGAATCTTAATAGGGATACTGTAACAGTGGAATCTTAATAGGGATGCGCGTTATTGCTCTCTCTGAAGCTCGATAATTCTCACCACGTGAATGTGTGGCCAGCGAAAAACGTTTCAGTTTGGGCCTTTTATCTTCTGGGACTGAACCTGTACACAGCTTACTTTTTGAATTAGTCTGAAAAAAAAAGATCTTTATTTATTCTCAGATTCTAGTGTGGTCGTTATTGCAAAGTGAGGCACCGCATTCGCATATGAACCTTTTCTAGTAATTATAACTGCAACTCTGCGGCCACCTGCTCCTATTATTAACCTGGGCTGAAGTTCTGAAAAACACTTCAGTCTGAGCTTTGACTTTAGAATCTTAACCAATCACACTGCTGTGATCGGTGACGTAAGTGAAAACTTAGACTTATGTATTTGTGAGAACTCCAACCCCGGTGGCTTACTTATTAAACCCTCCCCATGCCCAGTCTGCAGTCCCCCTACATGTGGCTCCATCATCACTAGCTAACACTAGCTGATTCGAGGAACACCTGATCTGCCACTGTTACACCTAACAAACGCCGTATTTTATGACCCTGCGACACGGAAAGCGGCTCTCTGAACGTCTTTGTTCGCCGCCCCGAGATGACCTATGACGGTGTCTAAAGGCAAGGACGACACCCGCTTCGACTTCTCGAGAAACCTTAAGCCCAAACCGAAGCTGCTCGGGTGATGCGTAATCGTCGATAAGGAATTAACTTTAATACATTGATATTTCAATTTAAAAGAGTCGTTGCCAAGCCTGTGAAAATACTCAAGTTCATTTCCAAACTTACGGACCGTCCATGAAACTGGGCTCCCATCGGGTCTCCATCACCTTAACTCGTGTATTCAGGGTATTAGGTTCGGCTAATAGGCACAACCAAGGTTAAGACGTGAACACGGGATGGAGGGCTGACAGGCATACCGCAATATATCGGCACAGATCAAGAGAGGCACATGTGTCAAGGCGAGGATCACCTAACTAGAAAACATAATGAATCGAGCATTTCGCTCCTAACGGGCTAGCAGACACGCGATAAAAGCACTAAAAGGGGCTGCGTTTCTCGAAAGTACTACATGAAGCAACATAACGCGTAGAACATAACATCAACATCTACTACACCTTGTGCAACAGCACGTCAGCTCAGTCCAGAAAGTTCTAAAGACATTGAAGTGGAGACTAACACGGTCCGAGTTGCACTGTGGAGTACTACATAACTGACAGGATTAAGCTTGAGGGAGTGGATACCAGGAGTACATACATTTTCCGTGCATCGTTATGGGGCCATGTAGAAATAGCGTTATTGGTAACTGACTATATATCTAGCATGTGAAACGTTCTCTACATTGACCAGAGTGCAGCGACAAAACGGCTGTCCACACTCTCGTAATACATTAATATTTTGGTGATAAGACTATTCTTTTTTTTTGTGATTGGTGATTTGGGTCAGAGAAATTTGGTGATATGGCCCTGTTGGGGGGTATATACTCCCCCTTTCAATGCCAAACCAGGTCCCAAAGATACCAAAAGAGCTGCGAATGATCGGTCCTGTACAAACTAAATCATACGAAGGAGAGAACATTTTTATGAGGGTCAGGAATATACTCCCGCAAGTACCGGCTTAGCATATATACCTCCCAATTCTGTTGATGTGAGAATTTAGGCCTAGAGGCGTGTACCGTGAAATGGCGCCAAGACAATATAGTATGAAGTGCGACATGTATTTCTCTCTTTGAAAAGACTCGCCATGAAAAAAATAGTACAAAGTGCGACATGTATTTCTCTCTTTGAAAACACTCGCCATGAAAAAATAGTACAAAGTGCGACATGTATTTCTCTCTTTGAAAAGACTCACCATGAAAAAATAGTACAAAGTGCGACATGTATTTCTCTCTTTGAAAAGACTCGCCATGAAAAAAATAGTACAAAGTGCGACATGTTTTTCTCTCTTTGAAAAGACTCGCCATGAAAAAAATAGTACAAAGTGCGACATGTATTTCTCTCTTTGAAAAGACTCGCTATGAAAAAATAGTATAAAGTGCGACATGTATTTCTCTCTTTGAAAAGACTACAATGACTTCGACAGAAGCATTCAGAATATGACACAAATGACGTATTCAAACTGTACGCCAGACGCACGGCAGCGCCATAAGCACACCTCAGGTCATAGCTGGCGATATTTGGACGGCCAATAAGGAACAGCGTCTGTTGCTTGCAATGCGTTCTTACATGCCCGTGCGTAGCACAATTTTGTCTGGAGTCGGGAACTCGTGGGAGAAAGAAGCAGTTAGTGGAGAAATGAGGCTACAACCATGCATATCCAGTTGCTCACAGCCGCGCATGCGATCTGTAGAGAGGTTTAAACACAGCTAAAACACTCCAATATCAGGTATCCGCAGTCCCAATATCTACAGCTGCATGGGAGTACACATATAGAATTACACATTTCAGATTGGTAAGCTATTGGTAGTTGTTTTCTGTTGAATATTTATTTGGCTATTAATGTAATTTATCCAAAAAAAATCCTGTAAAAAGTAACTTGACCACGTCGAATATTAACGCTCTAATATGATCGGAGTGTGTCTCACGGGTCTAATGTATTTAATTATCGGGGGAAAAGCATTTACAATAGGACAAAAAAAAACACTTTTAAATTGTCACGGAAAAGTGAAAAGAAATATTATCATATTTTTTTTACCATTTTACGCGGTAATGTCAAATTATTAAAATATTTACCTCTGGTTTTCCAGGAAAAAAACAAGTTGTAAACATAGTACACGATTCCAACCCTCTGCTAAGAACTGTCACCACGTTGGAGAAAATCGGTAGCCTTCCAGGAATCGCAATCTAAATTACCATAGTGTCAGGGATGGGGTTTTCACCAGCACGGCACATTTGAGGGGGTGGGGGTAAGCCGCAAGGATTGATCTCCGAACTCTGATCCAAAACAATGAGGCCGAGTTTCTACTTTGGTCCACACTCGGCTATTTCCTATTGGCCGTCTGTCGTGAAACCCGAGTAGGCAGCCCTACCAGACCATACCCCCGCACGAGAGACTGATGCAGTCACAGACACAGATATAAAAACAGCGCTTCAAAACATCCCATCACTTTGCAACTATCGTGCAAGCCGTACGCGGCATCCCATTTGGTGCATCTCTCTCAGCAATATTTAGGAACAACAGCCTTCGGAATCGGGAACGTAACTTCCGTTCGTAGATAACAGCCATTAAGCGCCTGTTGGCTTTTCATTTAAGGTGAGTTACTTTTCTTTAAATGTTGTGCAAAAAAAAAAACTTTCCTTTTTGATAAGGTATTGCTTTCTGTATTAGTGTTATCTTCACTGTTGCCGCAGATCAAATTACTAGGAGAGCCAGGGTTTTTGTTGGAAAGTATTCGTTTAGATATTGTCAAAGAATATCATGCTAAACTTTTGGGGTTACACAACTTCATGTCATGTACTTTAAATTTATGCCCAAGCCGTAACTTTCACTGATTGCGGGTACATGTAAATGATGCGACATAGAAAATGAAACTATCTTTAGGTCACCGGTACATATGTTAAAATGGCACCCTGATGAGCACCCTAGTTGGAAATTTACTCTTTTCGGATAGCATCTCAGCAGCTGGCTGTTTTAGTCGCCTCATGCGACTGGAAAAAAAAATCGTCAGTCCATGCTAATCGCCATACGGTAAGAAATCGGTAACAGAAGCTTTCGACCGTACAATGTATAAGGAACATTTAAAATTGCCTATATAGAAAAGAACCGTTTACCCAAAACCACTTTTCAAGCATGCTTTATTCAAATGAACAGGGAAGGACATATGGATACGTAACTAATTCAAACCCAGGCTGAGCCTCCTAACATTGCCATTCCCAGGTTCCTTTGACTGCCTGGTCAGTTGGTAAAATATGGTAATATTGGTAAATAATTCGCACCGTTTATCTTATGGGCTTCGTAAAACACAACAGTTTTTTTAAAATTCTGGACGCATAACCAGTCCGTTAAATAGCATGACGTGACACTTGATTTTTATTTTTCAAATGTTAGAGGAAAAGGTGGCAAGGCTTGAATGACATCGCGTAAGAATTAAAGATTCGGAGTATAAAAGATTTAATATTTGCATTCACTATTGTAACTTACCCCTTTAATTCACGTAACATTTTGTTACGTTAAACGTCAGACCAATGTATCTTGCTTTGTTGTATATTTACATTCTGTGGCAACTCGGATCAGACGTCTGCATATTGATGCAAATTAGGGTTCACAGAATCAATCCCTTTTTAAATTAGATTAATCCCAGAATTGTCTTAAACGGTTTGTGTTTTGATATTCAAATATTATCAAAAGTAACACCAACAATTAAAAAAGAAATTATAAAACATACAATCTTTCGAAACTTTCTCTGGATTTCCAGCAAAAATCCCAATATTAAGGTTTATCTTCTTCGGAGTTGTGTTGCATCAGCTTTCTTGTGTTACTAGACACGCCAGAATCCTAAAGTTCACCTAGTGCATGTTGTGTGCAGGTTATAAAACGGGCAACCTAAAAAAATATCGACTTTACTTATTATGAGATTTTTTATTCATATGTGTTCGAGTAAATAAATAAATGAAGCTTGGAATGAAGGACGGGTTGAAGAGGGAGAGGTGCTGAAGGTAGGAGTAGTGGAAGGAGGGCACGAAATGAAAGAACGAAGCAAACAACGAACGGACGGGAAAAGGAACTAGCAAGTCATTAATTACTGAGAGGGGATGTGAAAGCAGAACGAACCCTGCTTTCGTCCTGTCTTCATGAGAGGGGGCGAAAGTGTGGCGGATGCTTCTTTGCCTTTTTTCAGCCGATGACACTTTTCCGTTCAATGGGGCACTGGGTTTCTGCGGGTTTGGCGCCTAGTGGTGCAATGAACCACGGTACACCATGGCACCGTGCGGTATGTTTTGCCCAATGGACAAAACTTAGTTAAAATGTTACTTAGTAGGGATTCGAACCCATACATGTACTCTGAGAAAAGGTGTTCTACGAGAAAAGACGCAATGAGATGCATGTATAATACAGAAGCCCAATCCGCTACCTACTAGGCTGCGTCGACGTTTGGTTGTAGCGGCTGGTCTGGTGGTTTGTATTCGCGCATGTTGGGTTATACCCTCACCTTTTTCCATCCATTGCTCCATTGGGCATATTATACCTCACGATGCCACGGTATACTGTGGCCCATTGCTCCACTGAGCGCCAAAATCGCAAAACCGGCCAATGCGGCATTAGGCGGAAGAAAGGTTGGACCGGGTACATTTTCCTGTGATTATGAGGCAGATGATTTTGAGCGACAATTGGTAGCGTCACTTAGAGTAACGTAATGAGCTGCGGGCGGATGCCAAGCCGGATCTTATGCCACCCCGTAGGAAAGCGGACGCCGAATGATTCCAATGTAACTCTTTACATGTATGTAGATGTTTGTTTCCATTGCGCCCTCCCACTCAGATAACCTGATAAATTTCGACAGCAAATGAAACAGCACTTTCTCGTGAACTATTGAGCAGAACATTGTGGGCATGTTTGATGTAATTCGGATGCGATTTGTAGGAAGATTAGCGCTTTTGAAGTTTTCACTCCCATGGGGTCCTGTGTTAAGGGAAGTGACAAATATTCTGCAAAATTCCATGATTTCAAATCCCTATTATAGTAATGAACATGTAGAGCTTTCAGCCAAATATGGTATTGACTTGATGGTTTCCGAGAGTCCCCCCGAGTTTTACGGACGGCGTCGACGACGCGGGCGATAATGGGCGTCGTGACACACGCACAGTCAAGCAGAGCTGAAAAAGTGTTAATGTATACAGAGGCAAACAGGAACAACATCAGGGCACCAGTCACACGGCACTTTTGACACACGATACTGGCGTGAAATAGCATTTACTTCGGCGAAAACAACATTAATTTTTGTTCTTATCTCTGTTTTTTGTTCCTGCGGGAAGACGGTGGTGTGCCTCGGTGGACGATGTCCAAGTAAAAGACGAGCCAGGAATTATTCTCCCCCTGCTCTCCTATGCAGCTGACGCGAACAACAGATCGGGATAATTCTTGGTCCTACATCGAACTCCGTACCTAGAAAGTAACCTTCAGGACGTCCTAAGAGCATCATGGAACCTAATAGCACTGTAGATGCCCTCGGCTGTGACTCAATTATGTTGTCACGGGACACAGATCCCACCCTGATCGCCTCACTTCACACAAAGCGGATAGTAATAATGGTAGTCGGGACAATGCTGCTAATCTCTGGAACTGTCGGCAACATACTCTCATTTATAGTGCTCCAGTCCGCTGCATTCAGGAAGGACGCTTCCAGTCACATACTAAGTGCACTTGCACTTATAGACACTGGCGTTCTGCTGACCGGGCTCCTGAGACACTGTATTCTAGCGTTCAGTGAAGACACCACCGATGTTCGCGCCTATTCCTCGGTGTCATGTAAGCTTCACATGTTCCTCACTTTTTGCCTCGCGCAGATCTCTGCCTGGGCATTGGCTCTGGTGACCACCGCGCGTCTGATATCCGTCGTGATACCCTTAAAGTCCCATCTGCTCTGCAGCAGACGTCGACTGCTTCTTGCCCTGTCCATTGTCGTGGCCGTGCTGGCGCTGCTGAACGGTCACATCGGTTTCACCGTAGATATGGCCAGGAACTGCTTTCTTCTGCCAGACGGTAACCTGATAGCAGTGGATCAGTGCCTGCCTAAACAGGAATACACGATGCTCTGGAGCAAAGTTTGGCCCTGGGTCGACAATATCGTCTGCTCGCTGTTGCCAGGGGTGATCATGCTCGCCGAAAACATCACAGTTGCAGTGTATGCGAGAAACAGGCCGCCGAACGTGAGCACGACCAGGCAAGCTAGCAGCCACCTAAGTATGGCGGCCATGTTAACTGGCGTCAGTGTCCTGTTCATCGTTACCAATATCCCTGTAGTAGCCTATTTCTTTCACTTTGAGAACCCACAACTTTCTTACACCTCTGCTACTGTGGCATTTCACACGACGGCCATATTATCGCTCTTCTGCAACCATGCCTTCAATTTTGTCATATACTGTGTGTTCGGTCGCACCCACTTTGGGCGGGAGTTGCTGGCCCTGCTGTCCTGTCAGTCGGAAAGGGAAAGGAGGCGTCTGCAAATTATGGCCATGTCACAGAGGCCCCGGACTACATGTAGGTCCTCAGGAGACTCAAAGGACCATCCGGCAAGACCTACTTCCCCACAAGCTGACTCAAGGGACCAGCCGGTAAGACCTACATCTCCACGAGCTGATTCACTGGACCAGCCGGCAAAACCTACTTCTCCACGCGCTGACTCAAGGGACCATCCAGCAAGACCTACTTCCCCACGAGCTGACTCAATGGACCAGCCGGCAAGACCTACTTCCCCACGAGCTGACTCAAGGGACCAGTCGGCAAGACCTACTTCTCCACGAGCTGACTCAATGGACCATCCGGCAAGACCTACTTCCCCACGAGCTGACTCAATGGACCATCCGGCAAGACCTACTTCCCCACGACCTGACTCAATGGACCAGCCGGCAAGACCTACTTCCCCACGAGCTGACTCGATGGACCAGCCGGCAAGAGATACTAGTACTTCCCCCACGGGGTAACTCGCTGGATCATCCGCCAAGGGATACTCCCTTTGCGGCCTGACTCATTGGACCAACCGGAAAGAGATACTTCCCCCACGAGCCGATTCCATAGACTATCTGGCAGGGCATTATTATTTACCTCAGAAACTACGACGCAGTGGTGATATGGCTTCAGATGTGACGTAGTGTCATATATGACGTGACGTCACAAATCATATGATATGAGACGTCTTATCAACGATGTACCAGAACTATCCTTGGCGACATGACGTCAGAGGTTGTGTGAGAACTTACAATGTACGTGACAAATCTTATTAGTCCTAACAAACGTGAGGCAATCAAGTAACGATTTCTTTGGACAGAAATCATCAGTAGTAGTGGTGGCCGCAGTGGTTGTGGTGTGTTAAAACGGGGTGTTTCTGTGAGCATATTCAATTAAATGATGGCATCTCTGCTCCAAAGAAACTGTACTGCAATAACATTGGAGTTCCCCTTATTGTTTTCTTCCTGCTGCAATAAGGTGGAACATTGACTATTCTGACCTTATATCTGGATACATTATTTACATGAACCTCTCTGTGTTACCACTGACGAATTTAAATATATATAAAAAAGAGGTATTGATTACCATGCCCACCGCTGCAGTCATGCAGATCTTCAAGGTGCATTTACCGCTTGTTTACACTAGTATTTGTTAACCAGGAAACCCCAGATACACACTGCTCAAAATATTTAAGAGAGCAGATTTTCAAGCCATATATTTAAGTGTTTGCGAGCTCTTTAGAGTTTCTTTGTCAGTCGTGTGTAGAGTGTCTAACAATAGCGTATTACAAGTGTTTGTCGTGGAATTAAATAAAAAAAGCTGTGTTTTTGCTTTTATTTTTTAGACTGAATATGCCAGAAGAAGCTTTCCCCAATAGAGATACATGTGGCCCCCCCCCCCAAAAAAAAATGCCCTTACTCTTGAACACACGTCAAGCTGCCAAAATTGCGTGCTGTCCATATAAAAACAGACAGATCTGTCATGTCCAAATATCCTTTAGGAAAGTTCTCCGGCCGCAGAATTCAAAAAAAAAAAAAACCTAAATAATTAATTTTGTTTGGCCTTGGCATGATTTCTGTTTTGTCTGTTCCTCAAAACAAACGGAGGCGCCGCTCACCCTGTGGGTGATCATTTTGCAGGAATGGGAAGTCTACCGAATGGAATCGCTTAGGAGATGGAATGTGTGGTTTGAAATCTTGTAAGAAAAAAAAAGAGATGCTACCGTACTTGAGAATAATTTAAGCATTGTCGATGAAACAGACTGCAGGCGGAGAATCGTGTATCGAGAGCAACAGGAGGTTTTCGAGTCAAATAAGACTTTGTTTCACAAGGTCATTAATGTGGTGCAAATGCGAATTCCAAAACTTTGTTCATGACTCACGTGTTCAATCAACAATGACCCTTTGAGAAGAGAAAAGAACCAGAATCTTGCCTAGTGACATCATCCCCAGTTGTGCCAGCTTTTTTACAATGCTATTTTTGTTTCAAGTGCCACTCTTCTTACTGTGCATAACCCGTCTGTAATCCATATGCTCAGCTCCGATTCCCCTTGAATGCAAGAGGTTTCGCTGAGTTATTAACGGCGTAAGGAAATTAAAGATGGTAACCTTGCTGCGAATCGATATTGCAAACACACAAACAAAAAAAAAGAGACGGATCGGCTTCGGGGAGGAAACTGGGACTAGAAGGTAATTCCCCCTAACGCCATGCAATCACGTGTGATTGGTCCGGAGTCAGGCGGATGGGTAAAGGTGGACACCCCACCTCCACCCCCCACCCCCCGTAACGATTTTGAGAAGAAAAAAGCCCACTACAGCTTTCAAGTGCTCTGCTTACACACCGGAGTAACAATGTGGATGCGAATTTCTTTCTGCGAGATAAGAGTGAAAATTTCTACTCTACTTTGGCTTTAAAAAATAACAAAGTAAAAGATAAAAATAACTTTAGAACATTATCACTTGAGATTAGATGCATTTGGATTGATGTTCCTGTTGACATGCGGCTTCAATATACATGTATGTTTAATATAATACACTTACAACGATATACATGTATTCAGCTATCTTCAATTGGTGTGGCAAAAGGCCACAGTCCATTGGTTGGTGGGTTCAGCCGTAGGGAAAGCAATAGTTTAAAGTCCCCAATGCAACAACGCGTCAACGTAATGCGTCAACAAAATGAACATCCCTTTCACCTGGACCGGGGTCAGTTTCATAGATACCAGGGGAGAGGATTCTGTCATCGCGAGCCACCGATGAAAGGAAGGGATCAAGCGTAGTTTCAGCGGAGAGGAAGTGCGATTTCTCAGGATCCGAGAAAAGCTGCGAAGAGAACAGAAAGAAGGAATTCAAACATCTGGAGAGCAGGCTCGCTGCAAGCTGGGGTGGGGTGAGTTATTCTGACACTGGACAGGGCAGAGAGCACTGTCAGCCGCGTCATTCTGCTTGTTCTCGTGTAGGTAATAAAAATCCAGATAAATGGTAGGAGCCGACGTGTGTGGGGGCAACCTGTGGGGGCTGGAAAACGGAGCCACGATGGATGGGTGTTGAAAAGGACAAAGACGAATGCTGCTATTGAGACAGTTACTGTAGTTTCTTAGGTATCTTTCTGTACTGGTTGTATATGAAACATCAATTATTATATACCTGAAATATCTCCCTACACTTCGTAGCGATCGTGAAATATATAGCTACATGTACATATATATTGCACGATGAGAGTTGTTAATTGCACGATGACCCCCATCCAGGTTTAAGCGCATGCGCAGCTGCTCTATATTTGCGTACCGGTACTTCTCGCCTGCGTTATCAAGGTTCTGGGCATTGCTATACCCTAAAGGCATGAAAAGGGAAACACATTCGAAGCAAAGGTCAGCATGGTCTTTTCCTGTTTAAGATACGACTTAATATCATTTAACGTGTGTTTAAAAGGAAGTAGCATGTATATAATAATGGCGCTATCGCGCTTGTTCAACGATTTATTTGAGTATGCACGAACATCTGCATCCTGGGCTTACAGTGTTCACCTGTTCGTCTGGGATGTCCAGCTATTCGTGCTGCACTCGGGACACCTCGGCCGTTTTCGAGGAAAACTAGCCTCGGGTGTATCTGGAAGCCGAAGTACAAAAATGGCGCACTCCATACAGTCTTAGACGTCGTTTCCGCTTTGTTACCTACGTCCGCTTTGCGGCATGTTTACAGGCAAATTCTTCCTTTTTAAAAGCTTTTTATACTCCGATGAGTAAGAATTTCTAGGCTATATTTGATATGTAATATTAATAAATTCTTATTATCGCTCAAAATATTTCTTGGCGTAGGAACTATTGTTATGAAGTAAATTTCATTTCCGGCGGAGAAATGTGGTGATCTGCCACAAAACAATACATCGTCATACATCCGAGGCATGTTATGCATGGCGAAAACAGCCGAGGAGTTCGAAATGTTCCTGTTGTTCGATAAAAGTGGTGGCTCGCTACAGTGAGTCAGTCCGCGGCCAATTTAATTACAAAGCTCTTCGTCTAAACTTGAAGTCTTCAGCAATGATTATGTCGCGCTGACGGTAGCTGTTGGCACACTGAAATAAACATTTAAAAGTGTTTTCATACAACAATTAAAATAGCGTCATCTGCAAAAAAGAAAAGAAAAAAAGTTTATACACAACATTTTTACCATTGCCGGATCGGATACTAGCAACATTTATATTAAATCAATTAAATCATTATGAAGATTTACATATTTGCTTAACAAATTTCCTCAAATGAACGACTGCTTTTGTTTCTTTGTTATTTTTGCGATGTTCTTTCTGATACCAGAAATATGGCACAGGCCTACATATACTCTTGTGTTAGTCTGCCACCAGTCCAAACATCTTTATTGTCAGAAATTAATTGATATACAGATATCGGAATTCTTATAGAAGCTATGGAAGGCTATTGGATTTTTTTTTTTATTCATGCAGGCTGACAAAATACGGCACAGGCGGCACACCAGTGTCATTGCTGGGTGTAAATTATGCAT
>JAAUYG010304710.1_pt1 | contig 11777 bp, 10 predicted proteins | sample 7278091 | NCBI WGS metagenome assembly JAAUYG01 (sample SAMN14350201, study PRJNA611818) | marine sediment metagenome | isolation source: surface marine sediment (0.6m) | place: French Polynesia: Moorea | collected 2018-08 | reverse complement strand
CTCCGTACAACTGACACCTGGAACAACCTGCCCGACCAAGTGGTATCCGCACCTAACATCAACACCTTTAAGAACCGTCTGGATAAGCTCTGGAACACACTCCCTCTGCTCTATGACCATAACGACAGTCCAGAAGCTCATGACTTATCCCGGTCCACATATGCGCACCATCAGCAGGCAGTACTCCACAACATGACAGAAATAGAGCCGACAGAAGAGGCACTGTGAAGAGCCTAAAGTCGCGAATCATCATAAGTAATAAGTTACAAATCTGATCAAGAAGCTTACAGCAGAGGCCCAATATCAGCTTCCAACTCCACATGCATTGTAACTATTGCATGGTTATGCGGGAAATTGACATTCTGCCAGGCTAATTTTGTAAAGTATCTCCAGACACAGCATTGGTATTTCGCAATCAATTTCAAAGTTTTCAAATTTTAACTGACAGACAAATTTAATGAGTTATCAAAATATTCACGTAATTGCTGTCAACCCCAGTGTGTTGAGCCAGTCCCAACTAATCCAGGTACTGTCAGACCACATTGTTATGACCGGCAAACAACCAGGCTTTTTATGGGAAGGGGGCTTACCATTTAAAGAAAAGCAGACAGCCATGTACTTCCACCCACCCCTTCCTCCTCCAAGCCTGCAGTGGAGAAGTGTGCTGTACATAGATATAGAGTGTAGTTTGCTGTTATGACCCAGGGAACTTGAACTGGGTTTTGGTTGAGAGTATGGGAAATCTGGGTATACTGGTTGATTGTGATGTGTGTCCATTATATTAACCTTGTCATGTCTTGGGAAATAAAAACATCGTCATCATCATACAAACCCTCTGGTAAAAGCAGTTATCATGAAGGCCGAAGCAAAAAGTTTATACTGATTTCAGATTTGTGTATTTTTCCAGCCACTGAGTGTCCACTGTACCTGACTTGCTGGATTAAGTGCCACCACATAAAGCACATGTGTATACATGTACATGTTTGGGTGGTGTAAGTTTACACTTACAATGGTTAGGACTAGGCGGGGCCTGCAGATCACTACCTAATGGGTTAATCTCTCCCCTCCACCCCAGCTGTGTTTGATATACTTGCAGTCATACATAACTTGTGTTAAAAGTCAATCCATTGCAGGGCCGGATCCAGACTGATAATCTGACTGGTTTACAACCTTTATGTCCATACCGCATTTATATGAGAATGAAACATAAAAAGACAGCAAAATACCAAAGTCACAGTGGCTGATATAGGACACCACGACATTTTTTTATTTAGTTATGACTAAATAATGATTTAGTTATAACTAATAAATAAATACTAGTTACTTTTCAGTTATTTAAATCATTTTAGTTATTTGTAACTAAATAAATTATTAACTTAGAGCTATATAACTATTAACTAAATAACTATTTAGTTATGACTACATAGTTATTTACTTATAATTAAATAAAAATGTGATGTCCTGTATCAGCCCCAAGTTAGATTATTCTTTTCTAAAAAAAAAGGAATTAAAATATATACATAATCAAATGGTGTATAGCAAGACCTCAGTGTTGTTTATGGTCCAAAAATCAAATCCTTGAGTTCCATTCTGCGGGGATCTTATCGGATTTGACCGGTAAGCATGTGTAAGTGAGCTTTCAGGCATATATTTGGAAAAGGGGTGGGGGTGTACAGTTATCCCATGTTATTTTCATTGTAGGGACGTACAGTGTAAAGGAGATACAAGGAAATTATGTTTGGTGCTGCGCGGCCACTACAAACAAATCAAATTATCTTTGCTGCTGTTAAAACAGCTGCCGCGCTATTGGTATAATCTGGTGTGAAAACATAACACAGCCCAGCCCAGTGCCAAGAGCCAGTGACCAATTAAGCGTAGAGTTAGTATATACAGATGTGGAGGCTGCTGTGTTTTAGCCTGGTGTGTATACGTCCCTGGTATCTGAAAAGAGAAGGGGAGGGAGGGTTGGGGGAATGGGGGGATGCCTATTGTCTACTAGTCCATGGGAAATGGTCGCCGCTGTCAGACAGTCGGGGGCTACTTTCAGCCCTCTTTCCAGCCTATAAGTTCTTCTAGGGACTCGTGTCACCTAGAAGAACTTATAGGCGGGGTTTATATGTCCGAAGCCGAAAACAATGTAAACTGGTGACACCAGTTCACCAGGAATCTGACCAGTTTACATGCTCCTGGTCAACCGGTCTAGATCCGGGCCTGCATTGAGGGCTCAGCCCAATTTAATCAGACAACAGATGTACAAAATGAATGTATGACAATGAAAATAATTTCATTTCACGTATTAACATCTCTATTTCCCTATTTCTCTGTAATGAAATATTTATCTGTTTTAGGCTATCCGATCGTGTCCATCACCATTTATCACACGTGCGACTGTTTACGGTCGATAAACAATAGCCTAATACCCTGGCCTAATACCACAGGTTTGGCTGGGTACGTGATGAATCACTCTTCCCCCACACCAGTCTGTATAAAAATCCGTATTTTACAGACCACACTTTTAATGACGTAATGCACACAGCAATGTCGGAAATAAGTAAAAGAAGAAAGAATTCCAGGTATTTATCTTAATTTTATGTTACTGCAACTTATGTTGCCTGTCATATGTGGTTACTTGTGAATAGCCTGTTATTTATGTAAAAAGCTGTGTCTCATTTCAGTAATGGCATTTCGAATCGTGCGTTTCTGCTCAAGTTTTAATGCCCTTTCGTTCGCAGGCCCGGGCTATGGTCGTGCATAAAAAATTGCAACACCTCAGGCTCAGGCATCAGTCTCAAGTGTATACCTGTATATCGTGAAATAACCCTCGCTGCTCCGTTTAAGCCTGCAATATGGCATTATGGCACATGGCAGGGTGACATGAACTACAGCTGACAATAATATTGAAATAATTCTAAATATCACCTGATCACTATCTAGTGATCAGGGACCACTTCACTTGTCAACACAATGTCAGTGATACCACAAAAATGTATGATATGTGTCATGTGAAACATATTTGAATCAAAGCCAACAACTACAAGTTTTTTGTTCTTTCCAGTGCTGGACTTGATGGATTAGAAAACAAAATTATCTTCAGCTGCTTTTATTAAGAAGGACCAGTGCACAGATTATAGGTACTATTCAGGCATTTTCTAGTGCTTGGAAATTATCAGTTGTATTTAAATGGATTTCATTTCCCCGTATTTCTATATTATTATTTTATTGGCTTCTATTACTGCTAATTCATTAATTTTTATTGGCTTCTATTACTGCTAATTCATTAATGTATGCAAAGGATTTAATTGGCAAATTTCACATATGTCTACTGCTCTGAGGTATTATACATTGTTGTTGACTGTAAAGTTGCCTTGACCAACAAACTAATAGTACGGCTACTAGTTTGTTGCTCAAGGCAACTTTACAGTAGTTCTTTTTATCCTACTCACTGTATCCTGCCATGCATATAATCAAACGCACTATCATCAGGACATCATAGCCTTCGGGCTGCAAGTCCAATATCAAGTTGTCAAGTCTTTAAATCACAACAATAAATACCAATGACAAACATAGTTCATGTACCAAGCCAAACTAGGCATGAATATTAATCGGTATGATATGGCTTTGCCTCAAAAAGTAGAGAGAGAGAGAGAGAGAGTAATCCTATTATATTTTTATTCAGTCATATTCTGTATGTTTCTAGGTAGCAAAATATTGTGATGTTAACGAAGAAGAAAGAGCAGAGCTCCCTGTATGAGGGAATACAGGGAAGATACGTGAAGAGAGACACCCCTCCATTGTTGAGAAGTAGGTTTTCTGTTCCTGATAATAAATAATATTTGTCTGTTTGAATTTGTTGAGTGGTAAAATGCTTAACTCCAAAGATCAGTTAGTATTGGGTGCTGGAATCAAGTACTGTACAGTCAGAAGAAGACTGACTCTACCTCAAATGTGTTAAATAACGTATTAAAATTGTACATTCTGTAGTTGCATATTTAGAGCAAAGAGGCACACACTGGAATATATAAATAGAGAGTGTAATTCTGTATGTAGCAACTATTTTCTACCTTAGATAATTTTCAGCAGATTTTCAAAATTTTTAAAAGATACACCAGAGCATAGGTATTTATTGTTTTAACTTGTTTAATGTGACTTTGAACATGCTGAATAGAGAATTGCTTTCAGTATTCTCAGTACACACTGGTACACCTGTACACTGTATTTTTGAAAATTGTTTTGGCATTCATCCAGCTATCCCTAAGATTTTATGTTGTTTTGGCCATGTTGGCCTGGGTGGGAGACTTGAGGAATGGTAGTATCTGGAGGGGCTTGATTCTTTGCTTTGCAGACTATCATGGACCAGGTCGTTCAGGCGCGTCTTTTGAGAGACGAAGCAATAAATCTGCATATGTGCCACAACAGCAACCTCAGCAGCAGCTCTCATCTGTTCTCCCGTCCTACAATGCACCAAGGTCATCACCGTCCATTAAAAGTAGAACTCCCACTACACCACTTGGTACCTACTATGCTCATGACCCCAATGCCAATGGTGGTATCCATGTTGGCCAAACAGCAAATCTTCCTCAGCCATCTCTTTCTCAACAGTTCTCAAATTTGGTCCTGAGCCATCCAAAGACCCAGAGCAGCTACAGTATAGCTCCCAATCCTGGCAATCTGGTGCAACGAAACAACACAATCAGCAGTACCCCCTCCACTCTGTTAACCCCGCCAGTGAGGAGAAGTCACAGCTTCACCACCACCGAACTAATGCAGCAGGCCTATAACCAACAGCAGCAACAGGGTAACCTCTTCTGTCGGAGGTGCAGATAGTTTCAGTTTGATAGAAGATTTGGAATCTTCAGATAAAAATTTACATTAGTGATACATAATGTGGTGTTTTCAGCACAAAGTAAACATGGAAAATGCAAGTGAATCTCAATTTTTGCAAGCCAAGATATATAGCCTTTGCATGGTAGAAACTTTTGGTTTTAGTTGTTGCTGCCAAAAGATTAATATAATTTATATTTACTTGATTTTAATTGCAATTTACCCAATTGCAGCATTAACCACGGGTTCAGTTACATAGATTGAACTGGTAATGTTTTGTATTGAAAAGCAAAATAACTTAAATAAGTAATCAGTGTTTTTAAACAACTTGTTAGATTTAGTACAGGGTTTAGTTATGCCACACTAAAGTTATTATTTGTGTTGACTTTTGCAGGTGCCTACTTTAGTGAACCCCAGCCTCTGCAGTACAGTTCTAGTCAAGGCCAGTTACAGTACCCTGCAGTCAGTGGGGAGGTAGAAGGAACTATAACCATAGACACGCCTAAGACTGCCAGCCAGTCGGAGCTGCAGTACTACGAGAACCACCAGGTGGAGTTGTATCACCAGCAGATACGGCAGCAGTACGCCGCAGAAGAGCAGGCTGCAGCCGCAGCTGCTGCTGTACCCACGCAGGCCGCGCTGTACACGCCAGCCTTACAGCATCTCAGCAACAGCGGTGGACAGCTGCATCACTCACTGGCCCCTGCAGGGCAAGATCTCAGTCGACAGGCTGGATCCTCAGGTCAGGGAGGGCGACACTGGTGTCTACCATAGAATCCTGACATTTGTCATTACCATCGGCTGCAGATGGTCCAAGTCAGAACACTTTAAGAAGTTTCAACATTTCTGCTTAACTACATATTTTACACAGTTAACTGCTCAATATGGTAACATTTAGAGGCTCTCAAATTACCAGTACTTTGTATTATAAGTATTTCCGTCTTGTCAAAAAAAATATTCTGGGAAATGTATGTTTGTTTCTATATTTTGAATGAAATACCAAACATGGTAAAATTCAGATTTGTCAGGCAGCTATTATAGATTCAATTCACAGGCTTCAAGCTTTGCAATGCATGCATTTACTAGTAGTGATTTACTTACCATTTTCACTTTATTTCTGTTCTGTTTTTTTTTTTTTTTTTGTAGGCAGTATAAATGCTGGGTTGTCACAGGGCACAGAGCTGCCGCTGCCTCCAGGCTGGTCAGTTGACTGGACGGTACACGGTCGGAAATACTACGTAAACCATAACACCCAGACCACACATTGGAGTCACCCATTGGAGAAAGAAAGTCTGCCCACAGGCTGGGAGAAGATTGAGTCAGCCGAACACGGAGTCTATTATGTCAAGTGAGAAATCACATAATTGATGTGGCTGTTTATATAGTATTTACATTCTCTTCATGAATCAACAATAAAAACTAATAGAAACTTATTTGCTTGCTACGTTTGGAAACGAAAATTTTTAAAGGCATATGTTCTGCACTTTTTTCCTATGAGCGTAATGAGTATTTGGCACCACAAATTCGCAGTATGAATATCGGTTTCATTCGGAAGCCAAACTGCCTTGGTCATATGACTACGCAAGGTGACTTTCTGTCAGATATAGAAATACATGTGTTAAAGTTAATATGTATGCATGATTTTTACATCCAATAATTCTTGGCATTTAAGCTCATTGGGCTTGTGCTTATTTCTCCAAGTTGTTTCCACATTGTTTACGATATAATGTCGGTTGGAGCAATTTTCTTGGAGCACTCGACTTCCCAACTAGTTTTGCAGGGAGTATTTTTTCAATTCAGGGCTCATATGCATCCTGGAAATCCTGGAATGTACTTGATTTTTGCAATGAGAGTTCTGGAAAAATGAAACAGCTTGATGAAGCCCCTCTGCCAAAATTTAACCCGAAAATGACCCATTCTCTCATATTATTAGTTCACTTTGGCAAGCTTTTTTTCTCAGATATGTTGAGCTACAGTACTAGTAACTGTTATAGGTGCAGTACAATTACAGTTCTTGTTTCTGCTCCTTGCATGTATAACAGGCATAACATTTGTCCTGGGAAAAAATATGACATTTTTTTCTGGAAAAGTCCTCTTCTGTGTATTGAACCCTGCTATTGCTTATAACATGTATCCCCTCTTTACCCAAGGCATGCCAAGTGTCTTTATTCCAGTCTGTGAACATTAGATTATTATCTGTCTGCAATACTTCACTTCACGTCAATTTCTTCTCGTTGACTCAAGTCATATAACCAAGAGCGCCCAGTACCACCACCCCGGCCAGCCTTACATCAGTTCCCAGGGATCCCTATACCAACAACCACAGCAGCCCCTACCACAGCCCACGGCTGACTACCGACAGCACAACCTGCTAGTCCCTGCCAACCCCTTCCTTAACGCAGGTAGGCCCCGCTGTTCTCTAACCATTTCATGCCTATACCCTTCTTTTTGTGCCCTAACTCACCCAGGGTGAAACATTTGGATGTGTTAAAATTGCATTACTTCATTGAAATATTTTAATAATTTTAGCCAAGGAACCATCTAATGCAGTTACTATGGTAACTATAAAAGGCATTTCACAAATCTCTTTGCAAGTAGTAGTAACATTGACAGTAGAATGGGGGAAAATTTCTGCTAAGTGTGTAGTATTTACTATGTTCTGAGGAGTGTCTGAAGCTGCATTGGAATAGCGAAATGTGCTTCTCTTTATTACATGTATCCTCTAAGTGTAAATCATTTTGTAAATATCTTAATGTTTTTGGCTTTCTGCATTAAACAAGAAATTGTTTTTCCACAGTATCCACACAAATTAAAAGTTATATGTATTTAGACTGTTAGACATTTCCCCAAACGTCAGCCTTCCTCAGAAGTGGCAAGTCTGGTGTAGTATTACTGCACGGTATGCCTGTAACCTTGTAAGACTCGGTTGTACCTTTAACACCAAGCTGACGAATCTCTTTGAAAAAGTTAGCTTACATACTAGTTTAGTAACGTCTTTTGATATGCATGGTTTGTTTGTCTATTTTCAGCAATACCTGAGTGGCTGTATGTGTACTCAAAAGCTCCACCTGAACACGACCACAAACTCAAGGTAAACATTAAACTCAAAGGATAAAACAAAATTGCAAAATATTCCTGTATTTTAGGCCGGTAGTATGCAATTTTGCTCTTCTCTCTTTCATCTTTTTCAGACCAACAGTAAAATTGAGTTGTTATATTAAAGTAAGTAAGAGGAATTTCTACAGGAGCATAATACATAGAGCATTACTGCTCCAACTGTTTGCTGTTTTTCTTTAAAAATAAAATGTTGAATTTTCTAGAAGCAATGTTACAGGACGCGATACATGATAGGATATTAACCAGCCAGTTTTCTTGTCCTAACCCAGTGGGAGCTGTTTCGTCTTCCTGACCTGGAGTGTTACGATGCCATGCTCACGCGCTTATTCAAACAGGAGTTGGAGGAGATAGTCATGTGGTACGAGTATTACCGAATGGCGTTGAACCGCGAACTGGAGCGACGTACCAAGGCGTCATGGCAACAGGCCTCCCAGCACAACCCAGCATACGTCAGTCAGCAGCGCCCACGGACACAGAACGTCGAGGTCAATGTATAGCAATAGAGGATAGACTGTGATACCGGGAGTCCAGCCGTTTTGCCTTGGTGCTATACGACACTGTACATATACATATGCATGGCGTACAAATCAAAATTGCTGATCCGAAAAGATGCTGCACAGTAGGTGTGTGCTGACCAGCTATTGCATGTTGTAAGCCTGTGCCTTACTCCTAGTGTCTTTCTTGTGCACCTGTGTGATAGTTCTATGTGGCATTGTGCACAGAAGCTCAGAAAATAGCTTAGAAGCGACTGCCTTACTTGTTGATAAAATTGATGTTCGGGTGCTAAACAGTCCCTGCCATGACCTTAGTATGCGGTGCAAGTGGCATCAATTTTAAGAAATCCATGTATTGCATCACCCTAGGAATAATTGTTTCTTATATCAGGACAGGTTACCAAGTAGCGGTTAAGCTGTGCGGTTTATGTGGTGTTAGCACTGTAGCTTGTGCTGTTTTGAGAGCGAAAATTGAGTTTTTGATGTTTGTTTTTACATAGAAATGGTTTGGATTTAGTATGCCGAGTGAGTTCTTTGTATATAGAGAGGTACATTGTACTCTATTTGAGAGACACTCATACTAGCCTTGTCTGTGATATTCCCCATCATATAATCATTGCTTTCATCTCTACCTGCACTCATCCGTCCAGCCAGGATTGAAAGTAAAAAGTGGTAGGATTTCATCACGCAACAAGATGTTAATGGTCTCCTGACACTGTTCCTTCACTTTATTCTGTTTTATTCCACCACAGAAGTCCCACTTTATTGTGTTTAACCTTTATCAAAAGGCTTTACAAATTGAAGTCTTTTTTTTTTTTTTCATGAACTAAGTGCACCAGAACCCGAGAAAAAATTATGGGCTTTAGTATCCTTGCAATTGAAAAAAACAAAAGTGTTTTAAGAGGTAAATCTGTTTTAAGTTATTTTCGCAGTGTTATAGGTATGCCTTGTGTGGACATTTCTTCATTGCTTCAGTATCGAGCAAAGACCCATTTTCAGTACATAAGCGTTTCGGTTTGAGTGCTGGCATTAAGTAGTTTTAGGGTTGTTTTTTGCACAATAGCCACAGCAATCAGCTCTGAACTGGCGGCAGGTGGAAGGGATCATAGTTCTAGTTTGTAGGAAAAAGTGTGAGAGTACAGAATAGTTGGAAGTCGGGTGTGGGGGGAGTGGGGGGAGGGGGGGGGAGGGGTGATTGCCTCCAGATGATTTCAGGACATGAATTGTTCCGATGTGTTCTATGATGTATCTACAATGTACTGTGATCTGATCTCACTGCTTTAGTAGATGTAGTAGCTAAATATTTGTCATTCTACTGGTATGGTGACATTCAGTCATGCAACTGAGAAGTCCCTAACAGTCCCATCATCATTCACATAGGCTGCAACTTCTGCATCCACCCACAGGGCCACATAGACATTGGCAAATATTTTTCAGACAGAAAGGTACTAGTACTACAGATGTGGGTGCAGGTATGTAAATTGTGCAGTCAATTGGCCTTGTTTTGGTAGAGTGAGAAATGGCCTCGGTATTGTTTTTTTCCCTGGTGGCATTCAATAATCACAAAGAAATGGGATGTACTTCCTCATGTAATATAGGCACAGACCTCCGGACTTCGAAAGACCAGTGTTTAAATAAGGTTAATAAACAAATGGAGGAATACCTGTGATTTTAAGATGTTAAATTATTGCTCTATAATCATGCTCACAATTGTGCGGTTTACATAATTAAATGAAAACATATGCCAGTAGCTGTCTGTGTTTGTACTAACCCCAATCAGTGGCTTGCGGTGGTTCTGGTGAAGGCGTGTAAAACCATCTCTGGAGCCCCATACTACATGTCACAGCTCGTGGGATTATGTTTGTTGGGGGTGTTTATATGAATCGTTTAAGCATTTTTATGAGTTTTTTTTTTTTTTACTTTTGTATATAACATACATGAGCCATGTATCTGCTTTGTTGTGCTGTTTTTGTCAGCCAGAGCCGGACGTTGAATTGCGTGTGATGAGGAAAGTGTAAGTGTGGTTTCTAGGCAACTAGCTGGGTTGCTCTAGCAATGTTTGTTATTGGCCGAGATAGTGTTCAAATAAAATCAATTTTGCTAAAACTTACAGGTATATCTACTGGTCTTTTGTATTATGAATGGTACTTCAAACAGTAGTAAATACTAGTAGCGTACTACCAAGGTATATCTATACATGTATATCCTAGCTTTAATACTTATAGTTTGTTTCACTTTACTAGTGACATATAGGGTCATAGGCAAAATTTTATGTCCCTAAATATGACTGTAATGCCTACAACATTTTGCAAGTGCACCCTAAGCAGACCCTCCAGAATTGGCCCTCAAGAAAATGCAAATTTCACGAATTCAAAAAATTTTTCAAAATTCTCCACTCAAAAATAGAAATTCCTTGCTTGGAAAATATTCTGCAAAAAAAAAACAAAACTGCAACAGTGCTCTTAAACAGAATGCTCAGAATTCTGTCCTCAGAAATTTATGAATGGAAATTCTGCACCGAGAAAATGGAAAATCTCCCCACGGTTGGCTTTTCCATGAGATTCTGTGTCACATCATGCAATTCCGTCCTGCCATGGTCGTTGAAATGCCCCAATCTCGGAAGCCTGGAGGGACTGCTTAAAACCACCAAGTAATCACAAATACACATGTAGACCACTTTATATTGCATACATCCCTAAGGCCCTGAAGTTTTCAGCCTCTGAGTTATGTTTACTAGATTATTTAGATATACTTTTCACTTAAGAAAACTCGCATTACTGGTATTTAAACTACTGTACACATGTATACATACAGTTCATGCAGTTAAATATGCAAATATCACAAAATAAGGTCCTGGCATTTCCTTTAGCCCCATTTATTCAATGACACACACAAGTACCCGCCTACACACACATAATTGGTCTCCATATAAAGGTCTTGACACATTCTAAATATATGAAATTAGCAACAGTTTCAAAAAGCACCATCCAATATAATCACAACCAAAATGGTGACAATGAACATGATTAATGTTAGAGTGAATGATATGAAAGCATTTCATATGTATCTTCATGAAATATATCACAACAGTATTTTGTGCTGGTTTGTAAATTATTCCATGCACATATTCATTATGAATCCATTCTTTTTGTACATGGCATAAACAGAGGAATGAATAAGACATAAAATACTGTCTGTAAAACCACCATGTAACAATGTGTATAATCCAGTGTGTGTACTCATAATTGACTTTGCACCCTTGATAAATTCAAAATAGCCTATGATCTCTCTTAAGCACAAAGCTGCACAAGATCTGAGATATTATGTTTGGCACAATTCTGTTTG
>JAAUYG010239272.1_pt1 | contig 11782 bp, 11 predicted proteins | sample 7278091 | NCBI WGS metagenome assembly JAAUYG01 (sample SAMN14350201, study PRJNA611818) | marine sediment metagenome | isolation source: surface marine sediment (0.6m) | place: French Polynesia: Moorea | collected 2018-08 | reverse complement strand
GGAGATACTAAACTATATTTGCTGCTCTTGATATGTAAATAATCGTGCATTTTTTGTTCTACTGTTCATTGTGTACTACGTGTACGAAATAAATCTCTCTCTATATAAATATTTACAGAAACTCAAATAAGTAGAATACTCCATGGTACTTGACTACTGGTGCTGGTGCAGGTTCATCTTAACAGGCTGGATATGTTGCATATTACTGGTATTTGATATATAGGTACATGTACATGTAACTTTTCATGGATTGTCACAGATTACAAAACAACAGTGCTTAACCAGACGCTCCCATGCAAGGACACATTTTTGGGAGACAACATTAAAGAATGGAAACCTTTGCCATATTTCAGACTTTACTGAACAGTGTGGCTTGAAATTTGATATTTTAGCACTTTGCATTTATTTTAGCATTTGATATTTTTTACAGCTGGTAAACAAGTAAACAACACCAGTGTGTAAAGTCAAGTGTGACTCTTCTACAGTTAAATTTCCTGTAGAAATTAATCACATATGCAAACCTTGACCTAGCGTTGATCAGTCTGTTGATGAGTCATTAAAAAATATTCTCGCAGTATGGCTACAAATTCCTTATCACTACAATCAGAAGAACAAGGCTTTCGTTAGTTCTACCAATATGTTTTATTATTTTAAATTTAATTGAAGACAAATATTGTAAAAGAAACTATTATTATAGACATCAGAGAAGTTCTCAAAACTTAGTTCTCACAAGATGTATTACGTGTGAACATAAAATATTAATTTCTACAACACAGCTTTCCTTTAAATTCTGAAAATTCAATTCTCAAAAGATATGCATAGCATATTATTTTCCACAAACACAGCTTTCCTTTACCTTTCTGAACACAAATGGTTCTTCGTTATAGTACGGGCTGATTCCGTTTCCTGGGAACGTTCGAGTTTTGAATTTTTTCCTCACTGTGTCAGCCGGTAATCCATACATATCTACCTCGACGTATGTTCCGATCTTTTTGTCCGTGAGAAACTGACCAGAGAGGATCTGAAAGCAGCACGGTGCACACATTCACTAGTTTTCGTCAGCTGATGCAAAGACCACTAGCATCAACAAAACAGACAATTAAGAATGGCCATTGCAGATTTAAGTGGTTCAAATTGTGACACCTTGCCCAAATGCTACCTGATGCATTGTGCTGCATTATAGGCAATTTATAGGACAGTTGATTACATGACACCATCAGATTTGACATTTATTATCTGAACAAGGTTAAACTTTTGATTTCCCGAACCAAGGTAAACTTCAACTTTTCACATACGGTCAGTCGGTCACAATATTTAGCTAGTTCATAGCATTGTAACTGCCCCAGTTTCCAGAAAAGTGTGAAGTCCAGAAATGGGACTTAAGTTGACTGATCACCGTGACCTTGGTCACCAGTCTTTTCCGTGCTTGAGATGAGTTTCTGACCTAAGACTGAAAATTAATCCCGGATATTTGAACTGGACATCTGTATGTTGCTCTGTAAGTCATGTATTACATGTAAGTAGCATTTTCAACACTCAAGATACCTTTATTGTAACCGTGCCCGCCACGATCCCGTCTACAGTCGACTCTGCGAAAGGATCAAACTGACGATCTTTCCGCCGCATGAAGTCTGGCTTGAGCACATAACCGCATTGACCGTTGTATTCAAAAATGCCCAAGTTGAGCTGCATAGCTAAATCTGTGGTAAGAGAAATACATGAGAATAACTCCTGAGAACAACCTCACTTGATGTGCAATACAATGTCACCGTCAACTTGTTTCCTAGGAAATGTTGTTTAATATAAGGAGCATTGGGGTCAGAGCACAATCTCCTGCAAGCTTGGTTTAGTTACTATGGCAACATCTCTCTCACAATTGTACATTTCATTGGTCGATTTTTCTAGCTGTCCGTCCTGTGTTCAGCTGCAACTGACATGCATGGCTGCTATCTGGATAGACCTTGTATCTATAACATGAAATTTTAACTTGTATCTATACTTCGTTTTCCCAACCTAACATTATCCAGTAACCGTATAATGTTTCGCTTACGTGTACAATTACAATCTTTATATTGACAGCATCAGTTAACATAATAGTGGTTGGCGCACATCATATTATTAATTCTTACAATTCTTAAGACTGCAGTGTTACATCTCAGTGTATTTAGTGGATTTGGGCAAAGGCAGTACATGTAATATATATTCTGTCCATGTGTACATTTTTGTTGGGTTTAAATATGACATCGCAGTCTATTAATTGTCACTTATCTTCAGCAGAAAATTACATTTATATTTTTTTAGACATACACAAGAATAGCTAAGAATGATACGCAAAAGTGTTTCTCTCAGAGATACATGTACATGAGGTATGAAATGGTAAAAGTAACACACTTAACACTTTGACCTACCAAGTGTTTGAAAGTTTAGAGCTACAAGTTGACAGCCAGCATTCCAGAAAATCTGCAAGGGAGAAACTGTGATGTACATACATGCATGGAGTCAAGTAGATACTATCAGATCCTTGCAATTTAAGAACCCTCCATTTATGACTTCTTCCTCTTTTAAGACCATCAATTCATGGCAGTTTTCTACAAGTCTTGTAAGCTGCAGGGACCACTCTTAATAAAAGTACAAACTCACATAAAATCTAAGTGGTCTTCATCAACTTAAGTAAATTCTTTTTAGATGTCACAAGAATTACACTCGTACAATCATCCTCATAGATGTACATGTAAATACTGTATATCCTTGAAAATGGCCACTCAACTGATCTTTAATAATCTGTACAGTGAAAGCCTGAGAATAATTAATTATTTGACTGTGCCACTTATCTCTGAAAGGAAGTACCGGTATAATTAGTGCATAGTTGTCAAATCCAAAAATAGCCTCAATTTCGCAGTATTGCATTTTGGAAACAGGATTCTCGAGGCTGGTTTGCAATTTGTTGTGCAAACTTCCAAGTACATGTACTTATGAAAGAAGTGTTTGCAACCATTTGGTACTTACCTGTGGCATGAAATTGCTTGAGTCCACTCGTGTGCCTTTGGGATAAATCCGACTGATCTGACGTTTGTTGAAGCTATAGTCAAGTTAAGGGAAAATCTTATGATATGACATTTTTTTTTTATTAAAATGCAATCTTCTGAAAAAAAGACTCTTGAAAACTGTTGGTAATGAAAGATGTTTACCATAATCACATGACTCACACACATGCAGTTGGTTACTCCTTTATGATTTGCTGCTAAATATGTCAGAAGTACTTGCAACAGCTAACTTCAATTGATCTGTTTTTATTACATAAGAGTGTACAATACATTTGTGTGAGAGAACCAAATCTTTGCACCAGTGTGTGACTGCAGCATTGAGAAGCTCCACAATTTCAGCCGTTATGAAAATAAATCTGTCACATAGCAACCCAATAATATACATGTATAAATATATGTAGTATACACATCCTTTATAGCATTTTCTTTGTGACAGGGCTTTACATAGTATCCACCCCTGGTATAGCCGAACGCTCGAACACCTGCACAACTCCCTGGGAAGCATACGCCCAAATAAAGGCTACTAGTGCTACAAGGTCGAACAATTAAAGCACAATTGCCATCTCTATTACCAGGTACCCAGTGCAACAGAGTGGACTCTGTGCCCCAACATTGTCAAACAGGGGAATGGAATTACCGGTAATAAGCCAAGTAAGATGACTACTATGCGGGATTTAAAACTCAGGACTGGGAATGCTTATATCACAGTCAGCCATAGCCACCCCACACTTCTAACAACAGAAATGGTTAGAAATAATATCCAGTAGCCTCTTCCCACTCCTCCCCTTTAATAAGGACACCCATTCTGCCAAATAATTGTCCTTATCAGAGAGGTGTCCCTTGGTGAGAGGGAGCATCACATGCATTTATGGTCCTTAGTGCTCTTAATTTGTTGTCCTTTCTAGAGAGGGTGTCCTCGCTACAGGGTGTCCTTTAGAGAAGGACCATGGTACATTAATTTATCTAAGGAGCTCCACACAAATGGTATAGCCAATACAGTTCTGCCAGTGAACTGAATTCCCTTTTAATAAGTGCAAAAATACACTATATGTAGCATATAATTTCCTATCCCAGTGCCAGTCAGGCTGAAAGGATACTTCACAAAGTCAACAGGAAATTCCTTCAGTAACGCTGTCGCTTGAGTCTCAACAAATGACACAACTTCGTAACTTCGGTTACGATCTGAAATTGAGGAATAAAATATTTTATTACATTGTAGTTGCGCAAAAGACTGATTTACAGTTTGTCAACTGCATGCAAAACATCCGCATAAACTGATGTTACTTAAGTGACTAAAACTGCCACAAAGGTCAAAGATTTTTGCCCATGCAAATTTTTGTGAGATACGGGCGGTTTCTGTATTAACCTTTGTTGTGAAAGTACGTGTTTTATAGCTGTGTAGAGAATCAATATTCCCTGTGGATACAATCCAGATAAATGAAGACAAGCTGCGCTACATCATCTGCAATCCTGGCAACAGTAAACATATTAATAATATTTCCATGCATGGTATGCGCAGGTGGGTTCATGCAGTAGACACCAAGTTACACCGACACCTGAGAAAACCCAATTTCATCATCCGAACATGCTGCTGTTAAACAGTCACTTATGACTTTATAATTCTTCAGTCATTGTTATATATTGCTGAGTGTTTTTGCTTTTTCTATCAATCACAATCAACTTCTCGTATCAAATTGATTTTTCTTGATGCAAGGAGCAGGTGTCTATGGCAGGCCATTTGTTACAAAATATTAATACTTTCCTTTTTTGCCCATTTAAGCAGAAAACAAAACCCCCACGCTCATAAATAAACTTCCTGTCAAAAAGGACCATTGTGGAGATGCAAATAATGACGATTTCTACATTTCGCTGAAAAAACTACAATGGCAGTCGTTCCTGCATTTTAAGACGACCCATTCAGGCAGAGATAAAATATGGTCTGAAATTGAATGTGGTCTTAAAATGGGAGTGATATTTGAATTACAAATATAATCCCAGAATCACTGATGAGTGGTTTTTTAAAAGTGTGTCTTAAAATTGAGGCTCTTAATTTCTAGGGAGCAATGTACTGCTTTCTGAACTTAAAACCCAGGCACAGCAGTAATATTAAAAGAGTTTTAATGGTGCGTGCATGCAGTTTATGCTTGCTTACTTTCTGCATATTCAAATGAATGGAATCGTGCAGGTTGAATGTAGTTGACTAGAGCCGACATTTCCATCCCTGCCTCGGCTTCCTGGCCAGCAGTGCCCTGGAACATGGATATAGAAGAAAATGCCATGCTAACGTCTTTTGCCGAGAAGTGGTCCTGACTTCCGCTCATCTCGTATCTGACCATAGGTAGCTAGTAAACGCAAGACACCACAAATAATTGTATGAGGTGCCCCAGTTATGATATAAAGAACTTTTGGAAGTCAGACCGGGGGTAGAGAGACTTGGAAGGTGCTTCATTGGGTTATGTTAAGCTGATCTGCTAGCCAATGAGAGGCTAGTATTATGCATTACTTGCCTTCTGATCTCTGTGGCCAGTTTTTGGAAAAATGTTAAGTCCAGAAACGGGCTTAAGTTCACTAATCACCTTGGCAATCATTGTCTTTGCCATGCTTAAGATCACTAGAGGATTTATTAAGATTTTTTGAGAAGCTGGCCCCTGATCAGTAGGCAGGGAACTGAGGAACTGAGGATGAAGCACAAATATTTATGGGGTAGGAACATTTATGCCTTGCTTGTGAAGTACAGTTAATAGTATAACAGTAAAAATTTGAATAAAGTCCAATAGTTACCCATATTTAAACTTAATGGATATACAAAAGTTCATTAACTAAATTTCTAACCAAAAATGGCTTATGAGTTAATGAATACCAGTAAGATCAAGTAAGATCTCCCGGCAGGTGCAAAGATTTGAGGTGTCTTAAAATAAACATAATTAAGTTCTAAACAGCTGAAGTTGAGTTTTTCAAGTAGATAGAATTCCTAAACCTGAGGGCTCTTGTATTATATGGACCACTCTGTATTAGTAGCGGTAATTTAATCTCAGACCTTTTCCCTTTTATCGACTTTCTGGAGATCACTTTCAGGTGTGTCTTCATCATCGCTCTGATCAGACTCCGACTCTGATAAGCTTTCCGCTGCCTCCTGCTCCAGCGCGGTGGTGTCAGGCTTTTCCTCGTTCTTATTCCCCGGACTGGCTGTGCTGACTTCTGAGGTTACTCCCTCTGCGGTGGTCTCATTATCCAGACCCCGTGTTGGACGTGCTTTTGCTGAAAAAGCAAAAAAAGCAAAATTGATAAAAACTCCCAAAGGATTTCTGTGCCTAAATGGGAAAAGGCAACAACAATTTATTTGCTATACATGTATATGTACAGGTGGCCAGTCATCACACCCATAAAGTGTTAACTTTTTTTGCCTATACATTATTACCAGATGCCTTACACATGTGCAGGCACTGCTCAAAGCCTCAAAGCCATATTACTGGTAGCTTATGTTGGATGAATGGGGATATGACTCTTCAAATGCTCGACTTGCACAAATTTCTTTGTAAAGGCTATATATATGCATATCATGTTAAAATCTAAGCAAAACACAATGCATTATGGTAAGTGTAAAAATATAGAATGTTACCCTCCTGGGACGTAACATGAATAAATTACATTCTTGAATTTCAGATGTTTATAAATACATACATAGTATAGAAGAGCTAAATGTTAGTTGTGACAATTGTCCATAATTTAACAAAATTGACAATGATTTTATAAGTTGTTGCCATAATGAAGTGCATAAATCTGCAACTATATTGCCAGTGGTCACCAGAGGAGTGGGATAAAATGGAAAATACATCTATAGCGCAGTGTGCTCACTAAATGAAAACCATTGAGACCATAAGATTACTTTCTCTTGTTAGACTGTGTTAAAACTTGACAGTATAATTCTCCAACTTGGGGGGTGGGGGATGGAGGGATGACACCTCTCTAAGACCATCTTTTTCCTTGATGACTCTGATTGGTCATTATTATAGTTGAGTGATCAAAACTACAGATCTACCTGAGGTTTGCTACATGCACTTGTATCCCTTAAGCCTTATAGTACATTAAAGATATGCTATTTCTGCAATTTATTAGTTAACTGAATACGGGAAATGTGTACCATGTAGCTCAATAATAACCTGTAGAAAATACCCCCCAAATTGGTGAACGAGCACCCAAAATATTCCTGTAATAGTATGAGATAGAATGCAACACTCGACACACAATACATGTACATATTTGGTGATACATATACACAACATATGAACATATATACACATGTACAGTTAAGCCAGCTGAAACAAAACCCAGAGATTCAACACCAAGAACCGTTTCCCAAAGTACTACTAAAGTATTTGCAGGTAATGCATGGTTATTATATCTCTGCAGTCTTGCACACCTGTAGTATGTCACCAATTTTCCAGAAGCGAACTGTTGCTCAAAGTACATGTATATGTACATGCAGTAATCATGGTACATATGGCAAAAAAAAATGGTTACCGCGATCACTGCTGATAGGGCAACATGATGGGAATCTGTTTCCAAGAAGCGACATCAAGGAAACAACGTACAGCAGCAGGTTACAGTTTCCCGTGTACATTAGCAGATTGAAGGGAAAACTCCCTAGATGCATACTTTGCATGCATATGACATGAGATATGATATGACAGAATGATGTAAACCTTTGTAAAGATTTGTAGCAATAAAAGTAAAAGCTACATGTATGCTTCTTCTTATTTTTATTAAAGACATTTCATGCCTTGACTGGCCTAATATCTTAGAAAGCCAAAGGTAACACATCAAAGATATTTCTCCAACATCAGCAAGCTGCCATGCCTTACTGCCAATTACATCCATACGACTGCATGTACATACATATACATAGAGATAGATAGATACATCCAGAACCCAGCAACAGAAACTAAATACAATTGTGCGATTTGAAATTTTTTTGAACCAATGAAAACCACGCCTACCTGCAGCAACAAATCAAAATAATTTCCACATGTTTGCATTTACAATGTAATTTGATATTGAAATGCAATGAACACCACAACAATTTCTGCTTCAAAAATTTTATCTATAGCAAGTGCTACAAAGTATGTATTTAGCAATGCACCAGTACTGCAAGCTATAACAGTTGTGCATGTACTGGCACCAAGATCGTGCCATACTTTCCTTACCAATAATAACTGGGTTAACACTAGGAAGTTTTCCTGGTTAGCCACTGTGGCTAAAGAAGATCTTTTCTTTTAGCCACAAAATAAATTTGTTGGGCCACGAAATATGTTTGTGAAAGGGGTCAACAGCATAACTTGAATAAAAAGTATTCTGGACATGCATTTTTCTATTTGGCTAATCTCCTGCTACCCATTCAAATAACCTAAATGACAGCCATCATATATACCGGTATTAGTGTTGTTCATGTAAACATGGTAAACTACAAACAGTAGATGAGGTAAAAGTTAAGTTTTTAGCCACTGTGGCTAACAGCAAACCAATTCTTTCAGTCACAAGGGAGTTATCTTAGCATTTGTAAGTGGCTAATAGGTAGCACTAGCCCATGAGCACAGCGATTAAGAACCCGCGACAAATTATATACACATCTTTATAAGCATTTTAAACTGGATATTCAGGCAAATCAATTACCGGTACTTTAACGTACGGCTTTAAAGGTTTGAATGACCATGATAGAAAGCTGCAAAAGTGAATTTATAAAATCAAGTAACTACTAGGTAACTATAAGTAGAAGTTACTAGTAGCATAAAGACTTGTGAATGGAAGAATGGATGTGTATTATACATGTTATAAAGCCCCTCAGCCGGATAGAAACTGCTGGAAGAGTCTCAGAGAAAGAAAACTTTGTTAGTTAAAACTATTGTGATTCATCAACAATACCTTATACCAATACCATCTGCAGAGTTTCGAATAAAGAAATTGGTAACCAATTTATCATTACATGTAAAATGCTTTTAGGATTTTAACTAGTTAACTACAACTGTGTATGTAACGTGAAAATTGCATTAATGATCGATGCATATGAAATCTATGGAGATGGTATTGGAGATGGTACATTTTAATAAAGGTTGAATTTGTTGCATTGTACGTGTATTTGTAAGTGACATATTGCTAAAGCTCTGGGGTTACGTGGGTACAGATGCTAGCAGGAACATTGGAATATCCACTAACACTTAGCACCCAATAACTCTTGCATGATACATGTAGTAACTGCCAAACACAGATCAATATTCATGCATTATGAAATTTTGTCATTGTTATGGTTATAACACTGAATATATACAGGACCTAGAAATTTTATCACGTTGACAATGTTACTGCCGCGTATATATGGTGTTAATGGATCATTCCGCAGTCCCCATTTCACCGCAGAAGATGCTAAAGATCGAACCACTCTGGTCAGTGCAAGTGAGAATACCCTGTAGCTTCACCTGGGTCGATTGTAGGGAAATTTCCGGCGATTTGTAACGTCCCCTTGCGCCGTGCTATACGGTAGCTGGCAAGGGGTATCGTACCGTCAACAGACATGGACCGGACATGCTTGGGAATATTACTGAATAGATCATCAGATGACTTAGATCGTTCGTATTTCGGACGCATTCGTCTTCTTCCAGCTGCAGGGAAGGATACCTTCATTGATGAGACTTTCTATTATGTATACCAATGTATATACATGTATACATATATAGAAATTTATATGATTTATTTTTCTAGCTTTTGTATTCAACTTCTATGACATAAACAATACACAATGTCATACAGATTTGTTTGACCACTAAACATGCTAAACTGACAACATGGCAATAATTGTATAATGATGACAGTATCAGAATGTCCACACTTACAGTATTTACATGTACATGACAGATAAGTCGGAGAGAACACACAATTTCATTTCCAAGGAGCCATATGCTTGTGATGTATGTTTGCGTGTTGATAATATCTACATGTATAACTGGTAGAGAACATAAACACACAGTAGAGCATAAGTTATTGACAATAGTTAAAATGTTAACCTGTAGCCATCGGGACAATTCATAATGGAAATGGTTCGTCCTCAGCTCCTGACAGCAGTCTACTACCAATAATCAAATGTTTATAAAATACAGTGTAGACGCTGCTTAAAAACCACTGCTTTTTTGTTTAAAATATTTGGCACAATAAGAAGGATGGAAGATGAAATATGGCCCGACATCCTTGGCACTGCATAATGCTTATTGATTTTTTGTCATATAAAAGATACCTAGAATAATGTTGCCAAACAAGTAAAGCCCAATGCGCTGCTTATATACGGCCATATAACAAACTGTGACTTGCAGAGCAAATACAAATACCGTATGCATCCTAATAGAAGCACAGTGCGCGAGTGCAAAGGCTTGGGTGCGCATCTATTAATTTCAACAATAAAGCCTGTCATCCGGTACCTACAATACGCATATATATACGGTAAACAGGAACCACGTGGACCTTTGTTTACAAGGAAGTGGTATTTGCGCATGTGTGGCAGCCAAACAGATCAGAATACGGCTCGAATTTTAGTGTTTTTGGACGATATTTTGATGTTTTATCAGACATTTGGTGTGAATTTGATGTGATTTGTTTTTTGCTCAAATGGCATACGCGTCCTTTAGGGCATGCGCTTGCATAAGGACATATACGGTATGTCAGTAGATGGATGCCAGGCATCATAGCTACAGGCCCTAAATGGATGGGCTTTGCCGGGGTGCATCAATGCACAAAAATTGACTTCGACGCTCTAGTAAATTTGCCCCAAATCGATATTTTACTGATGCATCAATTAATCACTACATCTGTAATGGATTAGTAATTCCAGACAACTACATCCCCTGATGAAGGCAGAGAGATTCTGCCGAAAATTCAGGAACTTTTTCCACCATTATTTGACTCTGTGCGTAGAATGTTTCGTCAGAAATTGTATGTGTGTATTTTTGGGTGAATTTTTGTGTGATCCATAAATTAATACCTAGGAGTCTATATCATGCAAATAGCATGTTGTCCATTACTATTACTTTATTCTTTGTGATTATAATCTGCAGTGTTAATTGGTTATGAGTTGGATGCAACACAATCTGCAACACAATCTGGAAAAATGTATTTTTTTTATGCATTATGAACTTACTTTTGAAATCTAATCTCAAAGATTTCACATCAATGAATGTGATGCCCTCTTCTTTTGCAATTTTGCCAGCCTCTTCCTTCGGTCCCTGCTCCTCCACTGCCCGCTGCAGCATATCCTCATCAATGACGGCCGGCTCCACTGTATCATACAGCCGGCTCATCGTTAGGCCTGGAGAAAAAACAATAATTGTTATGTAACATACACACAGTAACTTAATCTTCGCCACAAAATTTGTTAAGTTTGGAATTTTCTAAACCCCTCCTCCCAGATCGAGTATTCAGGTATTATGGACCAAGTAGATAACATTAAGCCAACACCTGAGGCAGATCATTAAGTTAAGTAATTCAGAATTCGTGTCATTTATGGAAAATCTGAAGTTCCGCTGCGAAAACGAGATAAAACAAACGCCATCTTCCAGGTATACTTACTGAAACATGGCTGCTGAAGTTTACCCTTTGGAAAGACGCCATTATTCGCCGTCGCGCCCCCTGACGGCTGACTGAGAACAGCTAGTTCAAGGAGATTCGGAGTCTGCAAACATCGTTTCCCGCCCCAAAAG
>JAAUYG010136027.1_pt1 | contig 11782 bp, 6 predicted proteins | sample 7278091 | NCBI WGS metagenome assembly JAAUYG01 (sample SAMN14350201, study PRJNA611818) | marine sediment metagenome | isolation source: surface marine sediment (0.6m) | place: French Polynesia: Moorea | collected 2018-08 | reverse complement strand
ATCTGTTATTCTGGGGGGCAGGAAGGTGACAGCTATACAACCCGAGACGTGGACATTGCTTGTTACCTGTCTCTGCTCTAGTAACAATGGTGAGATTAATAATAATAATAATAATAATAATAATAATAATAATAATAATAATAATAATAATAATAATAATAATAATAATAATAATAATAATCATGAAGATGATGATGATGATAGAGATGTCACTAATTTGTATAGCGCAGCTTTATCTTTGCATATTACGAACATCCAGACAGGAAAATAATATCATACATATCTCTGTAATTTATATACATTGGAACATCGCTTTTAGACCAGCCTGGATGTAACAGATTTAACATAACTTTTTGTACGATCAAAAGTTGTACACCAGTGCGATCTTGTTGTAGAATTAAGACTACCTCAGAATGAAGACTACTTTTGGGCTCGACTGCAAGCAGGTGGTCTTAATTCCGTGCACTTATCTTTGCACCTACTTAGGTTTTATTGCGCAATGAGAAACCGTTTACAAACAGGATCTCGGTTCTTATGTGACGTAGATTTTCCCGGCGTTACGCACAGTTTACTTTGTCTGGCCATATACCGTCATATCCCCCCCCCCCCCCCTGCCCCATACACACGCTGTGCTCCGAATACATCCCAGACAACCTCCCGCAGCTGGGAGTCCATGGGTTTGTTGCTTCCATGGTTCCCACCCCTTAGATTGCACCTCGGGGAAATTACGTCTATGGCATATGCCCATCTCTGGAGATTTTCCCCTACGGCCCGCGCGTCCGACTATCGCGGACGGGGCCTTTCAACGGAACCGGGATTGTGTCGAAGCCTTGCCAGTGTTTTATTTGCCGCGGTAAACACGGTCAAAAAGCGCCGAGCGATGATCGAGGCTTTTAAAGGACCGCGAGAAACAAAACTGCTAGACAAAAAGTCCATCTATTATGTATGATACTTCGGTAATTCCCTTCTTGCATCTCCTCCCCTCTCTTCCTCCAGTGCTGCAACCACCATATATCTCGTGTGGTGATGGTGATCCCAGGCTCAAATCCAATTGATATTCCCTGGGGACAGCACAATGTCCCCACCACCCCACCCACCCCACCCCCCAACACGCTAGGCGGTTATTAATTTGGTGTCGACGTTACTTAGCATATATAAACAGGTTGCGAAAATGCTACAAAACATCTAAACCCAATATTTTCAGTTTTGCGGCAATCTAATTTGCCGTAGTGCGTAGAAAAATCGAGAGACAGTCAGCGGCTCCTGGAAGTGTGTCCCGAGTACCCATTATCGCTCCCTATATATCTTCCCTAACTTCAGTCGGGATGCAGACACAGAGTAAACATTATACATAGAGCAAATGGGTGTCGTATATCATGGCGGTCTGTGCTGCAAATAATGTACAATTCTATAGTGTCCAATCTAGTGTGATGTTGGGCCAGGATGCCCGAAGATTCCAGCTTTGCCGGTCTGTATACATGTAAAATTTCCGTCGCCGGGGGGAAGGGGTATTGCATATTTTGGAATGGCTGCTCTGATTGTATCACCTTCACACGTTTACACACATTAGTAATATTGATACTATAAGTTGTTGATAAGTAAATACTGCGTCACTAATATTTCTACTGATAAGTTAGCAATGCAATGACAAAAAACACACATAATCTTAAGGTTTCAGACCACAATTATTGAAATTGGGAACCGGAAGCACGTGTATTATTATTAATTTTATTTTTTTTGTTGCGCAATCCATGATTTGATATTCCGTGTCTTGTGGCTCGGATCTAATCTGTCAAAATATACAGCTTGGCAAGGTTAGCTTGGTATAATTGCGAAGATCTAGGCCAAAGTCGAGTTCCTGTTGCTGCAAGTTACACGTATGTCAACCATGAATTTGTAGGGTAGCCCAATATATGTTCCAATGTGAGAGAAAAGCGAGCCTGACAACCTATGTCAAGATTTTGACCAATGAGTAGCGAAATATTACACTTTAAACCTGTCAAGTCATTTTTACCCCAATTACCGTAATCTATCCACAGCAAGCCCGAACATTAGTACATAAACGTATGTAGAAAAAACTGTGGTATGAGACCTAATAAGTTCAGTTGAAAAATCACATTTCGAGGGTGGGGGTGGCCGGTGGACTGGATTTTGTGGTGTCCCCGCAACTGGGGGCGAGACCGTTGTGGATGATCGAAATTAAAATGTCAGGTAGGTTAATATATTATTTTAAAAAGAAGTGGCAACAGTGTTGTCTCTCTGTTTTAAGTGGCAATAAACAAATACAATGTGCCAAGTACATCTTGTGTCTTTCGTTATTGTCCATGTAACGATATCCTTAGCAGGAAGTGTAGGTGTAAGTCAGACGACCGAAAACACATAAATCCCGTGTTACACCTTATCTCCTGTAGTTGGCGCCACAAATTCGCAACATGAATAGTTGGATTTAATCGGTAGCCATGCTATCTTGGTCACATGACTACCCTTTCACCAGTCTCGTCCCGCCACATAAAGCTTCGACCAATCAGGAGAGGTCACGGTTCTCGCTTTCCGCTTCTTCGATTCCGGTATCTTTGGAAATTTTCCTACAAAGGGTTTAAATATACTCCCTATTACGATCACCCGGGAAGAGTCTCCAATGTGACGTCATTACAGAATTTGTAGTGCAGATACAATGAAACCTCTATATAAACACATGATAAAGACCACCCTATGGGCCAACAATATGTGGTCTTAATATACAGGTGGTCTTTATATGGGGGTTCAATAAGATGGAAAGTATACCCTGGGTATCTTAAAATGTAGTCTTTATATATATGCAGTCTTTATATACAGGTGGTCTTTAGAGAAGATTTGACTGTAGTATAATCACTGTCTCTGGCTGATGCAGGGTATAGAAGATGGGTCTAAAATATGTCTTATTGTTCTGCATCGAACTGTACAGTTCATTGCAAAATCCCAAATAAATCAAATCTTTGCTCTGCAAGGGACTCTGGGGAATGGTAGCGTGTTTCACTCTAAATGGCATTTTGCATTTCGTCAACCAGAGGCACTTTCTGTTCCCTCGTTCCATGGTCCCAACGCGCTGCTTGGTCCAGTTTTAAGCCAACCATAAGTTTACATCACACGTATATATGCAAAAAAAATCGCCGTCTGAAAGCCCCAAATGACCTTGTCTCCATACAAACGACGTCTGGGCCGGCGCAATTAACGATGGCTCTAGATGAAACAAGGAATGAAATACTGCCAAGGCTCCTGACCGGGGCCCCTGAAAGGTCTCTGGAACGATTTACCATCAGCTGTTCTCCTAGACGATCGATATATAAAGTCACGTTTTTCTCCAACGACAAGAGAAACCTTTTGGCAAATTCCGATCGTTTTATTGCAGTTTGAAGTCCGAATTTAGCAGACTTCATTTTCTTGGATTGATTGTCTTGTTTGTTTAATTTCACATCCGTGTGTGTCTTGAAGAAAACCTTGCATTATCAGACTCTTCTTGCAGCAGAATCGCCATCCAAAAGAGAAAAAAATATATAATACATACCATGCATGCAGACGTTTTCATAACGTAGCGCCGAACCTGACCATCTGTGACTACTCCACTCAAATATATCTCGATAGCCATTCAGTATCCTGATCCAATTTCCAGCAATCTTGATTTTTACAATACAGTCAAACCTCCTCTAAGGACCACCTTATACAAAGACCACCTGCTCATAAAGACCACACTTAGTGGCTCACAGCGGTATACTTTCCAATTTATTGAACCTGGATATAAAGACCACCTGTGTATAAGGACCACATTGTGTTGGTCCCCAGAGTGGTCTTTATATACAAGTGTCACTCTATATAATAACGTATATAACGAACAGTATCGTGTTATCTCTAGTAACGAGCTACACATTTCTATTAATAAATGCAGTTCAAAGACTGTTTTGGACAGAACACTTTAGCGTTTTGAGTCCTGGAGGACATGTGACATGTGTCATTTGGTCATGTTGCTGTTCTTTGTCCCCTGTATAAGGACAATGACGTTCCCCCCTTTACAGTGGATTAGACCGAGAAGAATACCGAACATCGCTTCCTCTTGGCACTGGATTTTCCTCTTATTCTACTCCATAGCATGGGCACTCGAGATAGTTGGCGTGCTAAAAGCCCTTGACAATGCATTTATAGTTGTTGTTTTTTTTTGTTTTTTTTTTGGGTGGGGGGGTGGGGGTGGGGGTGAAATGTCACGCAAATTTAGTGGAAAACACCCACTGGTGCTGTTTGTGAAAAGTTGCCATCGCATAACAGAATCCTGCAGCACATTCACGAAAAAATACGTAATACAACTGGGCAAAATAACATTACATGTACTTTGAACATTCTGGAGTACCAGGTGAGCAATCAAGTTTCTAGCGTTCGTAACGGCACCACTTCTCATTTTGCTTTAATTTCTTGCTTCCTGCCTCCAAATCGATGCTCCCAAGCGCAAGCAAATGGAATTGTTCCCTGGTGCGAATGGCGGCCAGACCTGTCCACATATGGCCTTGCCGTGCTTTATGACGTTTTCCCCAAGTCTCTTCAGGGACTCTAAGGAAGCACGCGGACTATTACCGGCCGCCTGGCCCCCGCAGTAGTTGCTGAGGCAGTTGTGTGGCAGTTTGCCGTCTCGTCCCTTGACACTTCGTATCGGTCCAACATCTTCGGCGATCAATAAACAGCGTAGCGTCTGGAATTATTGAAACGGATTGTACAAATCGGGCCACTGCAGCGATTATAAGGAAATAAGGAACAGATGGTACCTGGCGATGAAGGCTGAGGCATGAGAAGTATTGAGTAGCTAGCTACATGTATCTGACTTTATGGGAAGGTATACATTACCAACCAAACGGGTTGTCACACATATATACATTTAATTTGTATTTTCTTAAATCTCTCTCAATGAAATCTCGTCTGTGTAGCACCACACTTTAAAATAATGTTAATCATATCCGAGTTGTTTGACCAGACAAAGTGCTTGGTGACAAATGTTTATGTTTCAAATTGTACATCTAAAATGGATGCGGCAGCCATTTTGGCCGGTAGTATACTTTGACTGTGCGTTTGCCGTTGGTTTGGCAACAACATACGGCTTGCCTGAGCTATATCCGAGATCCCCTTATTTACGGAATGGTTCTAAATGGACCTACATACATTTTTGGATTCCCTCCATGGGCCAAATTTCAGAGTATTTCGACATCACCGGAGGCTTCAGTGAGGAATATATGTTACTCTGGATTCCCTCCATGGGCCAAATTTCAGAGTATTTCGACATCACCGGAGGCTTCAGTGAGGAATATATGTTACTCTGGTATATTTCTGGTCATGCCAAGGGGTTTTTTTGTTCCATTGCGTTTTTGAGTGTATACTATACTAAATTTGACACCAGGCAATTGTCCAAAAGTGGTAACCATTCCTCAAATTTAAGCATATGATTTGAGTTTGGTTTTATATTTCATTCCTGCAATCATGTGGCTTAATTTGGACTGTGTTTCATTCCTGCATTCATGGGGCTTAATATTGATTTTATATTTCATTTCTGTATTCATATCGCTTAATATTGCTTTTACCTTTCATTCCTGCATCCATATGGCTTAGTTTGGACTTCTTTTTTATTCTTGTATTCGTATGGTTTCATTCTGACTTTAAGGCTAATTCCTGTATTCATGTTTCTTTTTGGCTTTATGTTTAATTCCTGCATTCACATGGATCAAGTTTGACTTTATGTTTCGCTCCTGTATTCTTACGGCTTAGTTTTGATTTTACGTTCCAGTCCTGTATTCATATGGTTTAGTTTGGACTTTTAGTTTTATTCTTATATTCATAAGACTTCACTTGGACTTTAAGTTTCATTCCTGCATTGGCATATCATCACATATGGCTTAATTTTGATTTATGTTTGTTACCTGTATGAGGCTTAATCTCAACCTTATGTTTCATTCCTGTAATAATGTGGCTTAATTTTGATTTTATGTTTCATTCCTGTGTTCATATGGCTTAGTCTGGACTCTTGTTTATTCTTTTATTCATATGACTTCACTTTGACTTTAAGTTTCATTCCTGCATTCACATGGTTTCTTTATAACTTTATGTGTCATTCCTGTATTTTTATGGTTTAATTTTGATTTTATGTTTCAGTCCTGTATTCGTTTGGCTTAATTTTGACTTTATTTCATTCTTATTCATATTCTGATTCCTCAAAAGTACGTCTGGGTCTTAAATACGGGCGTCCTCGGTGGTGAATCAAAATTTCACTTGCAAAATAGAGACTGTCATTAGACTACATAATCATGACATCCTTGTCGTTTCTTTAGCTGTAAACAGACCCAAGGTGGTGAAGACAATCGTCCGTTAAAGTACAACTAAACGTATCTTTGCGTCAAGTCCATGAAGTAGCGAAATATAAATCTGTGGCTCATTAGAATTTAAATTATAGAGGTGTTCTGTCTCTTTGAGTACCAACTACATATCATTGGCAAAACTACTGTTGCTTTTGGCAGTCATAGTGGAAATATCACAGTCAAAGTAAAGCAGTGCCATCAAAGGCGTCAACTCAATAGAAGGACTACTAATTCATTTTCACACATGTAACGCCATCAGTAGCTGTTAATGACATTTAAAATGGGATAACATTAGTTGTTGCCGGATACATGTATGGTAATTTCCACACCCATTGAGCCTATAAAAACCCTAATCCTGTAGGAAATTGCAGTTGGTCATGGAACACTGGCTTCTCCAAAGACAGGGCCTTATATCATTTTTTACCACAGTCGGCAGCTGAAGATCCCGTAGACTTCCACACGCTTTGTGTGGCCTGCGGAGCCTAATTGCTATGGACCAATGTAATTATCCCCTCACAATATACCCCCCTCCACCGCCCTTCTCCTTTACCTAAACTTATAACGCCAGCATCCCGCCCGGTTCCACGCTGTGTGGACCGTTTCGTGCCCGTCCTTTCAATGCCATGGACGCGGCAATAGACGGGAGGCATTGGCCTCGTAAATGATGGCCATGGTCGTGCCCGGAACCGGGAATGGAGTAGCTGGATCCCCGGGGAAGCCCCAGGACAGTGAGGGACTGGAGCACCGCTAGCTGGTCTAAAAACTCGGATTCCTGTCCGGAATATATTCACGCACCATGGAAAGATTATACTGCAGCGCCACTGAACGAAATTACTCGCTTCATCCCGTTTTGATATCATGAGATTCTTGAATGAATAGAAATGGGAGTTTTAAGAGGCTGCTGTGCCCAAACGGGTATGCATTACGCCCTTTGGCAACTGGGGAGAGAGTGTTTTATTTCGACCGTTTTCTCTAGAATGGATGCTGCCTCGTCCATGGCTTATTTTAGCATTGTAGATTGATTGAGTATTCTGTATTAAATTCAATATGAGATGCTGTTTTGGTCTGAATAAAAATGCTGTATTTATATTGAATGAAACTAAATTCTTCTTTTTGATAAATCAGCGAAGATGCTATATCTGTCTTGTGTGTATATTGCACATTATTTTTGAAACACCGGCTGCTTTAGGGTGTCCTCGGTGGTTTAAAGAGAGCAGAGTTCTACACGGGAGTAAAAGAGGAGCTTTGGCCGAGAGATAAGACGTTTGGTTTCAGGTGTGTGACGTCATGAGTTAGAATCCAGTCTCGAGCACTTTCATGTCTCACCTCATTGTCGCCATGCTGCGTGGCCCAGTTTAGCTAGCAATCTCTTGTTCACAAAAGGGGCATGAAACTTTTACCATTTGATTTCATTGCTACACGGAAGTTGCCCTTTAATCACAAATTTCAGCTTTCACTGCATCGAGCAGTCAACTCCCTCGGTGTACCACCACATGCCGAATAAGATGTAGCGGATAATTGTTTTGGTTCCTTTAGATCTGCTTTGTGCCACTGCACAGCAGAGCTACTGACGTCACGCGGGCGTCCGTCGCCCGTCTGTGCAAAGGTTTTGTAGAAAGGTGCCTGTATACCATTTTTTTGTTTTTCAAAATTTTAAGTTTTGGATTGTGTAACTGTCTTTCCTTTTCGTTAATATTGAACCATGTGGGAAGAAAATTGTCGAAGGAAATCTCCTCTGACAGCACACAACAGATCCACTCTAAAAAATCATGAACACTCCAAAGGGGGACTGTACCAAAGTTGTTCCAGAATTGTGAAACTTCAATTTTTTAATCTTATTTAGTTCTCTTTAACATTTCGACCATATGGGGGAGGAAAACTTCAAAGGACAGCTTCTCTGAAAGTACATGTATACAACAGATTCACTCTCAAATAATCATGTGCACTCCAAGGTGGATCTCTACCAAAGTTATTCAAAGAATTGTGAAATTTCAAGTTTTGGATTGTTGCCAATCTTTTTTGTTCTGTTTTCGTTGACATGGGACCACATAACAGTAAAAGTTTCGAATGACATCTTCTCTGAAAGTACACACCTGATTTGCTTCTCCAAATTCATGCATATTCCTCATGCTCCCGGGGAGGGTCTCCACTAAAGTGACCCCAATGCCAAAATTTCGAAATTTGAAATTTCGGATTTTTGGCACTTTTTTGTTATTTTAGTGTTTTTTTGGCTGTTTAACATGGTAGTCAATGGGGAATTATAAAATGTGCGATATCTTGAAAATGGCTGGTCGTAAATCAAAATGGACCAAAATTTGAGCCTGGCGGAGAAAGTATCCAGTGTATGTAGGACAGTATTGACTGATAAATGTTAAAGGTCATAGGCATTTTAAGGTCATTTGGCGGTGCACTTCCGTTTTTTTCCTATTTTCGATAACCTTGTATCTTGAAATTGCCGCTTGTAGAGTGAAACGGACAAAATTTGGGTCCCTAAAGGGGTAATTACCTAATGTATACAGGATATTTTGTTAAGTGTTAATTCTTCAAGGCCATTCGGTGCATTTCCCTGTTTCCCGATTTTCAACAATTTTGTTCAGCGATAATCAACAATCTTGTAGAACGAAACGGAGGAAACCTTGGCCCTCAGGGGTACTTAGTGTATACGGTGTCTTGACCATTAAGTGTCTAAAGTAATTTTGTGCTCGTTCGGTCCATTTCCGACTTTCAACAACCTTGTGTCTTAAAAACGGCTGGTCACATAGCGCAGAGGACCCACATTTGTGCGTCCGGGGGTACTTTCTGAATCTACTTGGTGTACGTTTGAATTTTAAGTGTTCAGGGTCAGTCTCAGGTCAGTCAGTATATTTCCGATATTTCAGAAGTTCATCAACCTTGTATCTTGAAAACGGCTGGTCATAGAGCGAAACGGGCGAAAATTAAACCAAAATTTTGGTACCCCAAGTGCCTACCGTCGGGAATAGGTATTTCTTAAAGGCTATACAGGGCGTTTTTGACTACTAAGTGTTCAAAGTCGGTCTGAGGTCATTGGATGCCTTTCGGATGTTTCCGATTTTCAGCAACCTTGTATATCTCGAAAACTGCTGGATGTGGAGTGAAACGGACCAAAATATGTGGTTCGGGAGTAAATACTTAGTATATATGGAGTACTTTTGATACTCTAATGTAATATTCAAGTTCATTATTCCAGATTTTAAGCAACTTTGTTTCTCTAAAACGACTGGTCGCAGAGCGAAATGGACCAAACGTTGGCTCTCCTTAACTATTGGCTACATGGTTGTTAGATATGAACTTAGTTTGAACAAATGAAGCTGGTTGCCTGTCAGACTTCTTCGTCTTTATTTGATAATGCTAAACTCTTCAATTTTTTGATAATCCTTATTTTTTATAATTGTTCGTTAAACAGCACCCAATTTTCTTATATCTGTCAAGCGACCAAGCAGATTATCAAGGCCCCTGGGCCTCTTTCGTTAACTTCGTTTGGATAAAAAATCGAAGAATTCTGAAAGGCAACCCGCTTAATTTTTAACGAACGCATGGGCTAATATCGATGCCATAACAGCATATAAGTTCAGATAGATTCCAGCCAGCATGCCTGTCTCTTTTTCTCTGCAGCATTTGGAAGCTAGGCTTGCAGAGTAGTGTGACCAGAAAGGCACTGTCAACCAATCAATCCTGGGGTGCAATGGGAGCTCATAAATATTAGAGTGGTGGGGAACGAAATAGCTGGGCCTCAATCGATGTTCGCTCAGCTGGCCTTTCCCCCCTCTGAACTTTAATCTTACCAGCTCAGGCTCCACCGGTCTACATCTCGTATGGGGGTCTATATTGTGGTTTAGCAAAGGACAACGTAGGGCCATCCGTCAGGCACTTTCCTTAGCTCCAGGAAGCTCCAGCTGTCCCATCGCAGACGGGTCTAAACACACACCCAGGGCGGCTATCTCCGGGTCTCTTAGTGCCCTTTTCTAGCGCTCTCTCTCTCTCTCTCTCACTCTCTCTCTCTCTTCCCTCTTCTTGGGCTGGCCACAGCATTTCTCCCTGGTCCGTCTCCACACCAAGCTCGCGACCCGTGCTGAGGAAGACAAGTAACCGCTGCTGGTATTGACTTTCATCTCCACAACCGCGAAATCTCCACTCCCGGCAGCGATAGCTACAGCATAGCCTGACGCTAGCCAGCTAGTAGCTAGCGCTATGTCAGCTGTCCTACCGTCAGCTGCTTGTGGTATACGCCCGGCCAACCAGAAGAAAGCGACGGGAAATGGTCAGGAAAGGCTGCGGAGTCCGGGTACCATATAAAGCCACAGCGGCGGTAAGGGGTGAGTGAACGAGACCAGGGATAGCGCTGAGGGAGCCATTGTAGCCGGGACAATGGGAGGATTTCCGAGACCTCCAACGGCAGCAGAAAAACCGCAGCAGGAACGCGGCAGTAAAACGCTGATCTGAGAGCGGTACAAGGGATTGTCCTGGGATCAGTGGCAGGGACAAAGGCGCCGACTCTCCTCTGTGCCATTAGGGACAGTCCACAAAGGCTGGGACTGGTGATCGCAGCACTAAGGTCAACCTACCGAGACCACTGTATGTATGTATGTGTGTGTGTATGTGCTGCAGACCATAGGAACAGCTACTATAATCAGTCATCACTGACAAAGGCTATCAGAGCCATCCGACAGGTCCACGGCGATGGATTACTTCGGACAGAGATTTTTCCTTCCAACATTGCATCGATTTATTAAGGGATATGTGGCAAGAGGGCAGATTGCTTGGCTCGGCCAGGGCTGTTGTCCCCCATCATGAGCTCGCCTTTAGTGCCAAGCTATCGCAAATAGATCAACATTAAACACGTCTGGTATGAACATAATTTGGCAATCATGTTTCGACGATCGTCGAATTATCGCCCATTTCTCGAAAGCAACTGATTAAATGGCGCGCACGCCGGTTCCGGCTGACTGTGGGCGTACTGTGCAGCAGGAGTACGTGGCACGGAAGCTGGACCTGGTACTCCATCAGGACGACGGGCTGGAGTACACCGAACATGGCGGCTGCTTGCCCTGCTTCACTACATGCCGGAAGCCGCTCTATCACGCCGGACAAGTCGTCACAGGCCACCTGATCATTAGGCCCATACGACGTCTTTACATCTCAGGTACGTACTGTGTTATCCACTGATGGATAGTCGCCAACTGATTTTGTGGATGCTAGACATTCTCCCAACAATTAGACCAAGAATCAATTAATTTTTACTTCTTGATAATTGCATGTTAAGGCCCATTAAGAGACTGACTTTTAGAAGAGACTTTTACTTCTTGGCAATTGCATATTTAAGGTAAACTATATAAATGACTGCATTAATAGTACGGCATTACGCCACTACACACTTTTCTTCTGGTAATTGCGCACTT
>JAAUYG010284491.1_pt1 | contig 11783 bp, 12 predicted proteins | sample 7278091 | NCBI WGS metagenome assembly JAAUYG01 (sample SAMN14350201, study PRJNA611818) | marine sediment metagenome | isolation source: surface marine sediment (0.6m) | place: French Polynesia: Moorea | collected 2018-08 | reverse complement strand
TATCTCAGTGCAGGCCTTGAAAAGCCACACACTTAGAAAATGGAAGGGAATTATCTTTTCAAGGATGCTTTCTTTTTGTGTTCCAAAATGTCCCCAGGGCAGCAGAAAAAGAAGAATCTGTTTGAAAATATTTCTACCTTTCTGGAGAAGAAAGCGGGCACCATGGAACCTGATTTTGCTGTCTGTGCGGGGGGGGGGCGAACAACCAGATACTTAAAATTATGCTCCTTTGCTTTCTTTGAGATCTTATTTCAGGAAGTATCCCATTGTTGACGCTTAAAAATTTTCCTTTGGAGTAATTTGCACTGGGGGAAGACTGAAATGGGCTCGATTAGATATGGAAAGAAAGATTAACTACGCTGGCTCGGGCTCCCCAGGGCCGGCCATAAATTTCAAGACTGGTACGATTTACACTGGAGATGGATGGATTTCGTGATGACGCCCACAGCCCACGGACCTGTGTTCGGAAACTTTAATTTCCTGCACAAAACACCTGTGAGTTGAGCGCAGCTAATGAAACATAAAAACTCTGCAAGTGGCTCTCAGGAAATCTCGTGAAGGGATTTTCTTGTTTTCTCTTGCAGAAAGATAAAGCGAAGTTCATGCAGCGCCCATTGCACAAAATTGTTGCACACCTTTCGTTGGCACTGTGAGCATGGCTGCTGTGTGTGAGTGGAGAAAAAGGTGTTCTTGAGTTTGTTTCCTTGATGACAAAAAGACAAAAGGTGGGTCTTTCTGAGTTGTTTCCGAGCTGAGAATGAGTCCAGCAGAATTGCAGGTGATTCAAATGTGACTGACTTGAGAGTGAGTGATGTTGATGTCTCTCAAAGAAAACTTCATTGCTGCAAGAATGAACAAACACAATTTCTTTTTCATCCTGCAGGCACAGAAATTAGTGTTTTGCGAATCTGGCAGAGCTTCATTTGAGAAAATTTAGGTGTTGTCCTGAGTTTCTTTAATTTGCCAATCACACGTTGCTGAATGTCGTGCCAAGCAGCTGAAATCACGTTTTCCTTCGGTGAAAGATTTTTGTTTCCTTTTGTCTTTGGATTCTTTCTTCATTGGTCGATGGGAAGCGAAATTGAACTTAGAAGAAGAGACCGGTGAGTTCTATTTCATGGCAATGGCAAGTTAACGGCCATTGCTGCTAATTCAGCTTGACCGAAAGGAGCTCAACCTCAGTCTGAACACGATTCAAGGCTTACTGAACCAAGGCAAGACAAATGGAAACAAAACGACTGGACTGACATCACAAGTCGCTTTCTGCATTAAAGCCCCATGCTGAAGGCTATGAAAGCTAGCCGACTGATTTGAGGGCCATTTCAAAGGTTTAAATTGCCATAACAGGATTGGCAAGTGCCAAATTCGATAGATAGGGCAGTTGCTGAATTAACTTAGCTCTGTCAGAAGAAATTGCAGCAAGTAGGATCATGTGTTAGTCACTGTTGAGTGCTTTACACCTGCTAGGGGACAGGGTTATGGCAGAGCTTCAGGCGAATGAACATCTTTTACAGAGGATGTCAAAGTGGAGGCTGCGACGCATAAATTTTGGGCTTAAGATTGCGAGTCCTGGAAATAAAGCCTTTGAGAAGGACATGCAACAGTCGAAGATATCTTGAAGTCAGAGCACTGCAGCCATTGATAAATCCAGGCAATTCTCACCTTCCACGAAACCTTCACACATTTATTCAGTTGTTTGGAGGACGTGTGCCAGGGGCATCTTCCCAGGCTGAAAAACTTTTCAAGGCGCCCAAGTCCTTGCTGCAAGGACGCCCAAATTGTCTTCATCTGCGGTGATGTTCTGTGTCATTTTGAGAATTTATGATCTGTGGGTTCTCATCCTCATCTCACTCTATGTCTCTGTCTCTCTTTGTCTGTCTGTCTGTCTGTCTCTCTCTCTGGATTTCAAGTGGAGCTTGCTTTGTTTTTGGAATTGTGTTGCTGAGGATCAGAAAATTCTGACACTGATGGTGCAAAAATTATTTTTAGCCACATCTTCAGGATTTTCCAAAGTACTCACGTCAACCAGTTTCTTTCAAAATGAGTCACCTCCGTTTGTCACATGCAAAGAAGCTTTGTCACCCTACTCCCGCGAATCGGTAATTGCAATCACCTTCAGAAATGGAAGAAGTGGATTTATTTGAATACAAAGTAGCCTTAGGTGCCTTGAAGAAGGAAGGTGTTTGCGGAACTGAGGGTCAAAGTGTGGTTATGAGAAGCCATCCATCTCTCTCACGGACACTAGGCGAAAGAACAATAACATTATCGTCAGCAAGCTTTGTTTTGTGGCAAAACACTGCAGTTGCTGTTTGTGTGCTGCTTTTTTCTTTTGAAGAAGATGAGATGTTTGGAATGAGGCGCATGCAGTTCGGCCTGCGCAGCTGAAGGCGTGTCAAACCTGCAGTCACATCCTCGTGTTCATCACAGGCGGTGGGTGCACTCTAATCTGAAGACGACCAAATTATCTCTTCAAAGCCGCTTTCATTTCCTGCGCCTTTCACTGCAATACAATATTTCTATTAGGCATCTCCGAGATGCATTTATGTGATAACTGAGGCCAGCAAAAGACACACAATTAACTTTTGTTTGAAAAGCTTTGAGATCATGGCATTCAGGAATGGGCGGCTTTGTTTTGATCATGGCATTCAGGAATGGGCGGCTTTGTTTTGATATGTTGTTTCCTTAAGAAGATATCTATCAGATTTCACCTTAACTAGGCAGGATGGCCCTGTTCCCCTTGGGAACCAGTTCCATTTGTACAAATTTACTCATCGGCGATGTGCACCAAATTTCATTTCACTGCCATTTTTGTTTGGACGAAAAGAAGACGATAGGGGAGCAAAAAGACAAGACCCAAGGGAACAGCTTCAAGGCACGATGAAATGGAAACTTGGGCCATAAAAAAGAGTATTGAGAACAGTTTTTACAACGTGATGTAAATCATATTCAGCCTCCATTCAGCGAGCTACGGGAATACAATGAGACCAGTTTGACTTTTTCACCGGAAGGCAGAAAATAAGTTTTCCCGTTGGGCCAAACCACACCTTGGTCGGATTTTGCTTTTCTGGTGTGAGAACAAAAATAGGCCAACAGTTTCGAAATTCAAAAAAAAGGTTCAACTATTCAGGTTCCCTTTTGGTAAGGTTGCAGCTGTCTGTTGCGTTAAATTTTTGCCTTGCCTTTCCTGTTTGTTTTCGTGTTGCATGGGTGTCTTCTTTTTTTCTGAAGAAACATTTCAGTCATTCGTTCCGTTTCTTCTGGGAAAATTTGTCAATCAAACCTCTGTGTTTCGCAACTTGAACCAGACGACAACAAACAAGAGAATCCACACAAGGTGTGGACACTTGCAGGAAACCACATACACGAGTGGACTTGTCCAAGACTTTCCTATTTCTTCAAAGGCAAGAAAGTCAGAGAATTCCAACAGTGTGCCCTCTTTTTCAAAACGTCCACAATTTCATGCAATATTCTGTGCAAAAAAAATTTTCTTTGCCAACCAAAGAAGAGAAATCCCTGTCAAGTCGTCAAGTCACACAGCTTGCACCACCAAAAAATTACACTGTGCACGGGCAGGAAGACGTTCATGGGTGAACTGCAAAGAGGAGAAGAACACAGATCCACACAAGTCTGTGATGCGCGATTGCCAAAAACGAACTGTCCAGCGAAATTTGTGTGCGGTCAAAATCCAGGCTGTGCAGAAAAAACATCCATCATGCACCAAACATAACTTCTTCAAATTCTCAGCCATATCCATGGGATCTTCTTGAATCACCATCGAACCACAACAACAGAAAACAGGGAACAGCTGTATCCGTGAACAAGCTGGAACACCAACACGAATCGTCACACGAAGGCAATCTGTGTGTCTGTCTCTTGCGGTTTTCCTTTCTCAGATTCTCAATTTTTCCGTGTCTTCGGAGTTGGGATCCACCGCTGTACCACGCTAAAAACAATCAATTTCCCCGAAGCAACAGTTCTTACTGCAAAAATGTCCGCAAACAATTGCCCACATTCGTTTGTTGTCGTCTCTGCAGAATTCTGCGGCGCTCTAACGGACCCAATGCAGAGCCAGGACGCTTTATCCCTCCTCTGACTGAACCCCATTGCGAATTTATGAACAACACAACATGTACATGTCTCGACGCAGATGTAGCTCGGATCTGAGCATTTATTCATAAAATATTGATGGCACGCGAGGAGGAAATAATTGTCTCTTCAGAGAGGCGTATTTAAGTGACAAGAGGTTCCGATAAAAATCTCTATTGTTGACTACAATGCAAAGTCACACCGGACGTTGTTCACATGTTCATCGAATTTACACATCAAGGGCCTCTGCAACACCTCGCTTTAACATTCAATGCACGTTCTCGGAGCAACTTTATCGGAGCCTCCTTGTCACTTTTGTTGAATAAATTCAATGTCGAGAATGTTTGGGTGCACTTTAGAGGACCTTTAAGAAGACGTCGTGGGGAGCGGTGTATTCCTTGGCAGCGGACACAGGTGCAAAGGTGGACAGCTTCCCGCACAGGATATGGGACTTGTAACCGCAGGAACCAGCCCAGGGCGGGCTGGCTGGGTGGAACAAAGGGACGGCATGTTGCTGAACAGTCCTCCACCTGTCTCGCTGCAATTTCCAGAAGGAGGAGGCGGCTTCAACAACACAAGCGGCCCTCAGCACAGACACAATGAAAACACTTCTTGATCTGTGTCAACCCAGCAGGAAATCCAATAAGTTGTTCAATTATCCAATTTCAACTGACTCACACGGAGGACACGATGGTTGTCCCGAAATGAATCAATGTTCCCTTGGCAGGAGAATTCTTTGACCAGAAAAAAAAATCAGGTGGTACAAACGAATTTGGTGCATTTTCAGCACCACACGTTCACAACAAGTTTTGCACAGCACCTTCCAGGCAAGGAATTCCACTCAACCATGGTGATGAAACCAATCTGGTCAAGAACATCTCCTGGAATTGACCTATATACTTTTCTGTGGGACAATTGAAATGTGTACAGCCTGGTGCGTGGTCGTACGGATTTTTTCTCCTGTTTTTTTTTTTTTTTTTTTTTTTTGGTTGCACGCAGACTTCATCGGTTTCCTGCATGACAAGTGCAAGTAACTTCATTGGATTTTAGTTAATGATTTAATGAAAGAAAAATGAAAGACACACGTGCGTGGCTGGCTTGCTTCCCCTCGCACGTCGCCTGGCGCTGAAGCCAGCTTCCGCGGGTTAATCTGCCGAGCCCGGTAACTTTTGTCCAAATTGCTGGTCTTGAATGTAATCGATCTTCATCGTGATAGCAATTTCCAAGCTCCTCTTTTAATGAGGAAATTTTCATTTCAAAACAGCCATCATTTGTCCGCAGGAATCATTCTGATGCTGAGAACGTTTTGTTGAGAGTCTGCAAAGGCAAGCAGTGAGTAACCTCCAACAACGTTTACCAAATGATTAAAGTGTCGGAAATGACGGAAGGAGAAGAGATTCGAACCTCAATTTCTATGTGCAGGTACCTCCCGCTTAATGCGAACACATGGAATCCGAATTCCCATAATTTGAAGCCCGATGGAAATTACACTGTCCAATAGGCCAAGCTGGCCTACAGGACTCAATTCATCTCCACACTTCCATACATCTCTCATGTGTTAATCTTCCTGCTTAATTCAAAGCTTGCTTTATTCCAAAGAAATTTACTTGGTATTACTTTTTTGAATTGAGCGGCAGGTATATACCTGTATTCGCTTGCATCCACCATGGGAAAGGGTTCTTTTTCTTCTTTTTCGGAGTGTTTTCACACAAAAGCATCTGCAACAAACACAAAATTGTGACCACAACGCCAGAATTTTCACAAAAGGGTTAACGATTATTGAGCCAGTCTTTAATTAGCGATAATTGCAGATATTTCATCAGGAAATGATCCAGGTTTGTATTTGCAGAATATTGCCTTTTGTACCGACTGACACCTTTGCGTGCGGTGCTGAAAACTTGTCGTGAGACACAATAACAGAAGCAGCCGCATCGACACGATCTTTGCTATAAACCAATTGATTAGTTTCGCGCTGTTATTGTTTGGAGATACAAACAGAAACCCTGAGCAGGAACTCCGGGCTCAGTTTGTCATTTCCACGGAAAGGAAAACACGGGATCGCAGATGTCGATTCTTCTCCAGCAACAAAGAGCCATGTGAACTCGGTGCGTTTTTCACAGTATTTTCCCGTTTTCCATGTCATCGTCGTTCACAGTGGCCCTCAGAATTGACATTTTAAGGAAAAGAAAGTTCGTGCCTAATTTTGTCCCTGCCCCTTGAAAAAAATTAGAAAAAGAGAAAGTTCCACTTGGTGAATGAAGTACCTTGAGTTTGGTCCTTTTTTCACTCTTTTTTTTTTGAGAATGACTTTTTTGGTGTTGCAGTTGCCGTGTCAACAAGCATGTGGAGCATTGTTTCGCACACAGCTGATGTGTCATGAAATATTTAACACGGAGCCTCGGAATATAGATCCACTTTGCGGAAAGCTACAAAAACGATGTTACACCTCATGCGTGGTCAGAAATGCGATCTCCAAGACCCCTATTTCCTCCACCTCCCCCACACAAAACCCCGACTGGGTGTAGAAGGGACAAGATAACTCAACACAGAGTTGTTCTTTTTCCGGGTTGCGAAAGAAGACATCGTTTTCTCCTGGGCGACAAAATCCAGAATAACATATGCGCTGTATATTTGAACAACTGAGGCTCGTTTCGCGCTTTCTTTGTAGAAAAAGAGCATGAAATGGTGAGATAATATTTGGTGAGGCTGTTGAGCAATGGGGCTTTTTCAATACAATCCAGGAACTAATAAAGCGACAGGAGCTGCTCTTGTTATGTTGTAAATTTTTAATGCCTTCTCAGCTGTAAATCATCAGCATGTAGATCATGTTCACTGCACTGGAATCGCTTTTTTCCAGATTGATGCTTTGCATTGCGAGAAAAAACGCACCGCTTTTGGTGTATATATATGTACACCTGGATGGTGTGTCGTGGGACCATGCAAACTCCACTGCAATTTGGGCAGCTGACGTTCGCTGCTTTTGCCTGCATGCTGCTTGTCTTTTGAGGGATTGCGGCGGCATTCCAAAAGGTTTTGCTGAAGTCCTTTCCTCCCTGAAGTCAAGCCAACAGGGGAAATTTTTTCTGTTTTCCGTTTTCAGGGTTTTTCCTGTCTTTATGTGTCGAAATATTGCAAAACCTCGAACGACAGGCGCTGGTCCAGGATTCTGGCCATGCAGGGTCCAACTTTTAAAATTACATGCAGGAAAAGAATCCAGTTTGGGCTGAACTGAGAGAGCCTGATCCTGGTGCTCGCGGGGTCCACCAATCAATTGGGCTTTTCTTTGAACACAAGTATACTTTTCGCAGAGTGAGGACGGTTTGATCGGCCTTGGACAAATCACGATAATCTTTCTTGGAACGCTGGTGCCATAAACATAAGGAGACGCGCTGAAAGTTGGAATGGCGACCTATTCACCATGGTGAGAGCCTGGACTCCGCTTTGTATCAACGGTACTTCTTGATTCAGAACCTGTTTGGAATGCATCTCTTGAGAGGTCTTGACTTGAGCACTGGGAACATTTCAGCTTTGTAATACACCAGAACTGTTCCAAAGTAGCTGCGTTGTGTGGACAGCAAATTTGAGACGAGGGTCAAAAGCAATTACACGTGAAACAGCAAAGGCAGTCAATTCATCCTGTGTTTCCTAGCAACTGATGCTTTGCTGGGAGGAAGGACTCGATTAATTCTCTACAAATTCAAGTTGAAGTGTCAAGATGACACCATGATTGACGTCAATGATGCATTGCTATACCTAGAAGCTAGTAAAATGTCTTACTGCTGATTCTGTCCTTCTGTTCGTGGCTTTTCCATGTGCTAGCCAGTTCTTTGTTTGCGAGTCTACCTTGCCATGTTTCTGCAACAGGTCACCATGTGTTTTCCATATTTGAAAATGCGTTTTGCACCTTGCGTCTCTCAAAAAAAGATTACCACCCCATCAAGCACTCATGCAGGGTTGGGACAATTTAAGTGAACATTACTGTATCGAAGCGTGGCAGCAATTATCTCTGCTACCCGACAATGGTTCCATTAGGACAGTTCGTCAGCGGTCCATATCGACCTTGCTATTTTCGTTCTACAATGGACCTAAGAGGCAGCTTGGCCCATTGGCTTCAGCATTGTGTTCTCGGAACATGCAGTCATAATCAGGTTGTTATTGTTTTCAATGGCGCTTCCCCCGACTGCATTGTCAAAATCACCGCCATTTACAAAAACATCCATATTGTAGCCGTGCACTCATTTGAGGATTACAATGGACAGAAAGTTTAGTTGGCAATCGCTTATTGTGTCCATATCAGTGTGCAATCAATGAAAAAAGGAAATTTCTCGCCGTTTGTTTCGTGGCAGTATGATTACTCATTGATGTTCAATCTTACGTTAAGTTCACCAGCGTAGCGCAACAGACAAGAACACCCATGTTGCACCAGGATGGACAGTCGCCAAGTATGCCCAGATGTCCCTTTTCAAAAGACAGAAATACTGATTACACATATTCAAAAACCACATGGGATTTCACACCTTTGTACAGTGTTGAAAATGAAATCAGATGTGGACTGGAATCAGAAAACGTCGGCACGACCTCAAGGTGCTTGAGGAGTGCAAAGTTCGCACGGCTTCCACATCTTGAACCACTGCAGAACGGAAGATGCAGAATGGTAGATTTTCTCACCAACGTGAAACAGGTATCTCCCTCTTAATCCGAATTCTCAGATTTTTCCAAGTCTTGTGGAAGATACATCTCAATCTCCACAATGCTATTCTGCTCACTTAATTCAAAAGTTTTGAATATGTTTTTCCTTGGTGTTGTTTGTTTGGATTAAACGGGACCCACCTGTACGGTGTTAATTGTTAACAAAGCTTGCCAAAAGAAACGAAGCTTTTTGGAGTGGGACAGCCAAATTCTTCAACTAGGGCGCTGTAGCAGGGTTGAGGTGGCGCAGACGTGTTTGCTGGAGTGCAGCTGTGTATACATAGGGCGAGGGAGGTCTTTCTGTCTTCGACCACCAACACAACATCGACAATGACAACGACGACGGCATGTTGACTCAAAAAAGGCCACTCTGCTTTCAGCCCAAAAAACTGAGATCAAATTTTGAAGCTCAACTGCGGGTTCTGGAATTCTTCGCCAGCACGCAGTGTTCAGTTACACAATGACGTGTGGAACATTGTGCAGATAAGAGACGGTTGCCAACATACTGTCACTAACACTTATCACTGTCACTGTCCATAGAACGTCCCAACGGAGAAACCACCGTTCTGCGTCACCGACAATATCTGACATGTTTAATGACAAGAGGCACTTGACAGCATCGATGTTCTCTTCTTAAAGTTGCATCTTCACTGCCGTCAGTGTCTTTTTGCAGATATAACGAAGACTTTTTCGGAAGGAAAGGAGAGATCGTTTTTAATTGAGGACATCCCACTGTTGGTGGTGCAATCAGCAGGCAGGAGGAGTGATTGAGATTAAGCACAGCATCTCTGTTTGAGGTTTGCATTAAAGCTGGCCACAAAATAGAAATAAGCCGACCCCTCACTGTGAAGCAAGAGCGGGCATTAAAACACTTCAGTTGTATCAGATTCCTAGGCAATTATTTAATGGAGAAAATATCATTTGTTTGAGGCTTCAGAAGCTGTGGGAGGGCATCCGCTGATGAGTGCCAGTGCTTGACACATGAGGGAACGTTAACTTCAGCATTGTTGCAGGCAGACATCCTTTGTGTGTCGCACTTGATGGATGGCAGGATTGGTCAAAGCGCTTCTCGTCCCTAAAGCAAAAGGATCAGTCAACATTGTGTGACCAAGCTTCCATCTTGGCAATTCCCGCCTGCTTGCAACAACCTGGCTTGGAGTCTTTAATTTGCCTGCCTTGTCAGCGCTTGCAACCAGTTTCATGAATCAATGCGGTTTCAGATGCTTTGCTTTGAATTGTGTTTTTTTCTTCACTGTTTCAACTTGTGGTTCCTTCAGCTTCCGTGGAACCAAGCAGGAAAAATGGCCGTGATGGACGCTGGTGGACAGGATGCAAAAACAACTGCTGTGATCTCTTGATCCGTTCCCTCATAGCCCAGGCCCTCCTGATAGTTGATGGAGCAAGCCTGTAGCAATATCGCGCTAATATTGGCCAAATTGACTTTGTTTGGATGGATATAATCCAATCTGGCTAGAAAATGGAGAATGAGCCCAGAGGATGAGATGAGAAGCTCCCCACAGAGAGATGTTTCCATCTGCCTCTGTGTCAAATGGCCATTTTTAGTTGCTGCCACTTCGCGCCACGACCGCCTGTGTCCTCTGTGTTTTTCAGTCTGGGAACCTCCAGGTTGTACATGAATGTGCGAATTCACCACTGTGAAATTGAACACATGAGGTAATTTACAGCAGTCAATACTTACCATTGAACTCGTTCTGTCTGTGAAGCAGAAGGCAGTCAAGCAGCAGCGTTGAATAGGCCTTAAAAACCACCCCCGTTACTTTTAAGTCTTTCAAGTTTTTCTTCAGAAATCTTGTTATGAACTGATTGCATTCAGCTTATTTGAGCAATTGGTCGTGAAAAGACATGATAGGGCCAATTTGGCTTCTCATTGGTGTAAAGAAGACGAACAACTGTTTGGCAGTGGGTCTCGCAAAAAACTTCAAACATTGTCGACCATATTTTATTCATCTGAGGCAACAGGCCAATGCCTTTTGCTTTGTGGATATATGTTCTTTATCCTGATTCTTCCAACACCAACGATCTGTTCAGTCACTGCTTTTTGAAAACAGCCGCAGATTCCCACAAGAAATCTCAAGAGTGCAGCAGACCACAGATTTGTCCAAAGCACTTTTGTTTTGTCCTGAAATTTGTACACAGAAATGTTAGAGAATGCCCAATCATGCCAATTTTTATCAGCAATTGTCTGAAAATAAAAATGAGGCTGTGTTCATAATGGCGATCAAAAGGAGTACATTTCGGAGAACTGTTCCCATCGGGCAATGCCGTTATTTTCCTTTTTATTTGTTATGGCAAAATGCAAAAATGGAGATGTGTTGGTGCTTTATTGTTGCGGTAACATCTGAACTTCTCATTGAGCATTACGTTACTTATTTGGTGAAGCGTTCTGGCATGAAAACACTCGCAAAGCGGAAACATGCACAGTGCTCAAAGCTTCACAAGGGCAAACTCATCTCAATTCACTCTCAGAAGGAAGATGTGCAAAGTGGCCACTGTTTTGATGGCAGCATCGTTTTTCATGGGCCCCAAAGCTGCCATTGGAAAAAGGTCAAATGGTGTTTAGTCCTTCAAGACAACCGCATGTTCCGAAAGAGGAAGAAAGGGAACTGGCACATAGAGGGTGTATTCCTCCTTAGAGTCACTGTACTTTACAATCAACAACAAGCAAAACAAGTTTATTCAATCCAGTCCCAAGTTTCTTGAACACAGAACAAAATCAGAAAATTTGCTCTGTTAATGCCAAGAGAGAACATCAAAGTTGTGGTTGTTCCGGCAAAAAAGAACAGCTTTAATCAAACTGAAATCTCATTTCATCCGAGTTGCCACACTTTTCCGATGCAGAAGAGCAAATTAGAGTGCAAAAATTGACATTCCAAAATTTGACCAACATCATCAAAAAAGCAAAGGGTTTAGTCAAGGAAGTTTTTGAGAAGGTTTGGTGATGAGATTGAATTTAATTCCTTTCATATTCTTCCAAGTCAGTCCCTTGT
>JAAUYG010126993.1_pt1 | contig 11783 bp, 4 predicted proteins | sample 7278091 | NCBI WGS metagenome assembly JAAUYG01 (sample SAMN14350201, study PRJNA611818) | marine sediment metagenome | isolation source: surface marine sediment (0.6m) | place: French Polynesia: Moorea | collected 2018-08 | reverse complement strand
GGCAGTCCGAGGGCTTGCATGTAACAAAAAAGGAATTGAGCAGAACTCAAAATTGCTTCAAGAGCTTTGGTGGTGGTGGTGGTGGTGGTGGTGGTGGTGGAGGAGGAGAAGGGGGTCGAAAGGGCTAAAACTAAACTAGCGTCCCAACGGTTACGCCTGCAGGCGTGTTCATACAAATGCTGCCAACCTCTTAATAAGAAAGTAATATAGATTAAAGATATAATCCAACGGAGAACGTATAGACCTTGGTACTGCGTAAAGATGCGTTCTCTGACGTAATAGGACGGAATGCCGCATATAATATGGCATTTTGGCTGTTTTATACGTCTGCACTGTCTTGCTATTGTGTTATGCCAATGTAGGGGTTCTTGTTTGCAATACGCATTGTGGTGTCGTTGATTGGTGGGGTTAACTGTAAAGCCGAATGCCTGAAGTAATCGGTCCTCTGATCCGACGTACTACGTAAAACATTTTAATCTGGCGGCGAGTGGTTTGGCAGAACAAGACAAGAGACTCCGAATGTCTACACAGAAATCAGCCCAAGGTACAAGACACATCTATAATGAGCCATTACAGTCTTAACACAAATATAGAGGGCACACTAACAATGCTAAAAGGAAGGGTAATTGAGGCTTTGACTGCCTGCCGACAGAGGTCTAGACTTGAATTTGACACACATGACTGGCTTAAAGGATCCGTCATGCAGTGACACAATGTGCATGCAATATACGCCTGGTTCACACTGAAATCCGGAATCCGGAGAATTAAGTGGACCGCGGATAATTGCCACAGGAGGGCCACTTCGTGTTTATACCAATTTGAGAGCGATTCCTCGGTTGCATTCCCCAATTTTCACCTGATGCTATCGTCGATGTTACCGACCGTGTCGCAAAGACGGATTTCCGATCAGGGACTTGCGATTCACTTCGGGCACTATGCAGATCATGAAAAACCTCCTCCAGCGGATCGGAATTTTCGCATCCAGTTTAAAATCTAGATTCAGACTGTATCGAAGATTCAGAAAGGCGAATCAATCTTCGAGACCGAATCTTACTCGATTATGGGTTGGTGCGAACGAGGCTGAAGTGAAAAGACGACCTTTGCGGTAATTTAATACCCTCTCTTTTAAGAAAAGATTTGTACAGTGGAAACTCGCTATGAGAACACACCGGAATTACGATCACCCCGAAGCTAAGACCACCTCAGAACTAGGGTTAATCTAGAGCGACCAAGTGCTACACTTCAGTGCTATTTTGTTTATCTAAGAACGAAGACCATCTCTATAATGGGGTCACTTTGGCCTCGACGATGGGTGGTCTTGGTTCTGGGGATCTAAATAAATCGAACATTTATATTGCCAACTGACCATTGGCATCGACAGCTGCAGCCTGACCATATCAGAACGCCAGAATATTGCATCCTTGCACAAGCAGGATAAATAAGACAGGTTGTAACCCGTGTGTCGGCAGCAATGATGTGACTCCTGACGAATTGCGTTGGGCAGCATTTACGTGAATATACATGTAGTCTCCAAGTGGAAAAGAGGTCTGATATCACATGTAAGTTATTACTTAGATTTTAAGGTTTGCCATACTACGCGATAAAAGCATTATACTCATTTCAAATGTTTTCTCATGTTCACTGTATATAAAAATTTTATCACGACCCGAGAGGCCACAAAAGTCAAGGCAAATACCAGGAGCATCATTTCTACGGTATACCACACGATGATCCTTCAATGGTGGGTTCTTGCTCTTCACGCTCATGTGATAAAGATGGGGCCAAGTGCTCTTCATCCTGACATTAAACAGTAGCCCCCAACAACGCGAGAAATACAACACGAGGTTGACACTGACAGCCTGTCTTTGCGGGCTAAACAGGATGGAAGTTCAGAACATGAACAATGATTGCACTGGTTTTTAACTATAACTTTATGGCGAACATCTTACATATTACTATGTTTTCGGTAAACTGCATTCTGGTACCAAGGCTGGGATCATGCTCGATATGACTTACCTTGTATTTTACCTTTCAGGGTGATTTAAAATACACTCTAATAGTGCTATTTGACTCTATATGACTTCCACGTGGGGCCTTATATACCCATTATGTACAAAGTCATTTGTTCGTTTCTCAGATAGAAAGCTTTCTAAGACTTATGACAGACCTTGAACTTGACTTTCAGGATCACCCAAGATCAAATCAACCAGTGTGCCAGGAGGCCAGTGTGTGACTTTGTTTTAGTGTTTAGTAGCAATAAATGTATCTGCGTTTTCCTGGGATGTATGCCCTTCATGGGGCGGGAAGATTTGGGGCTTTTTTTACAGTTACTAAATACTTGTCCAGTATTACTTAACTGGCTTTGTATAGGTAAGAACATATGTAGCTTTTCAGTGCTCAAATGGGAAGCCAAACTTTGATGGCGGAAATCAGCAGTGCGCGCGAACCGGAAATTAAACTGATTCTGTTTACAGCGGAATTTAATGCAACGGCTCTATACACGGTATCACAGCGTATTTTGGTACCACATGACTATACGACCCCCATTCTACCGTCCCTTGACGAGTTTGATCCCACGATTTGTTGTGGGGACCGTATATAAACATCAAAGTCATCCGAGTGCTTATTAATCCTAGAAAAATGTCCCCCTGCGGCGCGAACCTGATACTCCTTCCATGTTGACAATCCTGCCAAATGCAGACAGCGCGACAAACACGAGACACGTTGAGACAGAATTCTGCCACCGTATCACCACGTCCCCCTAGATCTACTACCAGCACAAGTGGACGTATTTGCATACGTTCGATGTGAATCAGTGATTGTTGGATCCATAAATAGCCCAGATCCTTTAATAGATGAAGTGCAGTCAGCCGGATTTGGGAAAGTTTGTGTTTCGAAACAAAAACGTGGCTCACAATTCGAGGAATTATAGCATGCCGGTGACGCAGTAAACCTGCGGCGCTGTTATAAGTTCTGGCAGTCCCTAATGGGATTACTTTTTTTGTAGTTTCGACTGCAGAAACCAAGCAGTAGGGCATACCAGCTTTTAGGAATGGGTAAATCATGCATGTAAGTAACAATATGTTGATATACTAGTAGTCGCGAAATCATTCTTTTCCGTCCTGGTGTCTCTTTAAGTCGCGTGCTGAATGATCTTAGTAAATTGGAATGACCAACAAGACAATCATAACTAGCCAGCACAAGATTTCTTTTTAAATGAAGTATGGTTTACACTACCAGTTTATACGTCAGTTGCTTTTGATCATTTTTTATCACGGCTGTGTCGAGATCAAAATACATGTTGTAATAGCAAGATCTACTAAAACAATACAATAGTCATATGGATACTTTCATTCTTTGGCATAAACGTAACATTTCCACTGAGAAGACTTTTTATTTCTCCGTGCTGTCTGTTCAATGATAAAAGATTTAAAAAGGTGTCATAAAAATCGCATGTGCCAGTCACATTTCAAAACAAACAAAATTTCTCTTCGCATAATTACAAACTTTTCTGCGCACAATTCAATACCTGCATTTACTGGTTCAGGGTTATAGGGCCGCTATCATGGTTGCGCTTAATTTTGCCTGTTACCACATTTTTGGGGGAGGAAATTGGTTGCTTCCACCGTTTGCTCGTGAAAGACGGCGCACACCACTCCTTTCTAAGGTCAGCCGTTCCATGTTATTGAGTGCCTCTCATGTGCTACCCTCTTGACTTCACTGACCCATTCCTCTGCGATTACCTCATATCCTATCGATATATTGGCCCGCATTGCGTGGTGAGCCCTTGAGTGGGAAAGAACTTGATCACAATTACCCCACACGTTGCCCAAACATATCACCTGCTGTCTACGTAGGTTTTATTGCCTGCTTTCAAATACTCACTTTGATTTGTGGAGCCTACTGGCATGTTATTCAAACTTCTGCCTCTAATATCGCCCAGTTTTTTTAAGCTGCCCTTCGGTAGTTCAGGTGTCGCTTTCTTGTTTGATATGTTTATGGGAGTCACTGAGGGCTGTATATATCTCTCTGGACTGTTTTATTAAGTTGTTTGTGATCTAAAGTTGCAGGATTTTTCTGGCTAATATTAAGGTACTGATGTCGTATATGCCTCCCGCCATATCCAGTATGCTAAGGCGATTTGCAAAAGGGAACGCCGAACACATATGAAAACTACAAGGTTTATATATTCTATTGGAAACGAAATTATCACTGATAGACTAGGCTAAACTCTTTTACTTCTGTTCTTACGTCTGCCACGTTTTGCTGTTTTCAAGGGAATGGGCCCCTCCTCCCCCTCCCGGGATGGATGACGTAGAGCGGAAGGTTTTGAGACGACGCCGGAACTACTTGGCCGAATGTATCGAGATCACCGAGGAGATACTTGGAGATCTTCAAGCAGCTGGACTAATTTCACCAGACCACAGGCAAAGTATAGAGGTAACTCAATTATACTGCACTCACCATAATTCTATTCATGGAGACATGTGTGATAAGTGCTTATTATAATAATCATAATCGTCTAATCTCTCTCCCCCCCCCCGTAGTTCAGCCTACACATGCTACATGCATAGTAGTCCAATAGTCGAAGCATAGGAGATATAATATGTTTGGAGTTAGTATTTGACAGTTACAACAAAATCGATAAAGAGGGTGGACGTTTCCGAAAAGGGTTTCATATTGCCCCCCCCCCTCCCCCCCCCACACACACACACTCTTAGGTCAAGTGTTTTTTAAAATCCGATCTGGGTAATAGATCACGTACTATTTTCAAATGTCGCAGATCGTTTTAAAATAGAACAGAAGCTGGGGCTGAGCCTTTGAGGTGGGAAATCCACTTCAACCGTGTTAAATTACGATGATTTTTAGTAAAACAGATACTTTCTGAATTTCTTGTTTCCTGTGTCCTATCCGCCACCGGCCGATTATAAAATCCTGATGTCTCACACGTGAAAATCCTTCGACATTCATTTACTCAAACTAGGTGACAACAAAGATTATTTCAACCTCCGTGGAATAATAATTAAACTACCTTTTAGCTTATTCAATCGTCATGAGTTGATATATTTGAAGATTAATGTGGAATTTCGATTTTGCACGGCCTTAAAGTGAGGTTTGCGAATCTAGACTCCCAAGTCTATGTTATAGACCCACTTGACAAGATAAGATAAGATAAAGACAAGATAAGATAAAACTTTATTTAACGTCGGTACATCAATAACAAATGACATTAGCACAACGTGCTATTTACCTACATGGCTTTGTATGGTAATGTGACATGAAAAAAAAAATGATATGAACTGTATACAACGGCGAGTGTGATGAGAAAGGCGCCCATGTGATCATAAGAGCACGAGCATATTAAATCACGACTAGACCTTACCCTTTACTAAAATGTCATACCCTATTCTCATACTAAAATCATTTCAGACTTTATATAAATTTATAATCTATTCATAGCACATAAAACACATGATTGGCACTGACATGGCGGTCCATCCCATTTTAAAATCTGGCGTTTAAAGTCACTTAGAGGCTCATTTAATTTACTAATAACTATTTCCTAAAGTATTCCATAAAAAGGCACCCTCGTAGCTAAGGCTTCTCTTGCCGAATTTTACAGAAATTCCGGGACTACGAGTGGCAAAACTGTCCTACTTTCATAAACGTGATCCTTCAAAGTGAAGTGTTTCTAAGATGCTCAGTGCCTATATCATTTACTGCCTTAAAAACTTCGCACATCGCACTCCTTAGCCGACCGACATACAACGTAGACATACCAGCGGTTCCTCGTGGATCTTTATAAGGTGATTCATAATCGCAAATACGAAACGTAAGGCTCTTTCTTGCATCTTTTTATTCTTTCTAGTATCGGACATACTACAGAAATGCCATGCAGTGGAGCAAAATTTAAAGTGTGATACAATAAATTTTAACGTAAGCTTTGCTTCAACCGTTAAAATGTTAGACAGTCTAGAAAGTACATTTAACTGCCTACTCGCTTTTTTTGGAAATTATTGATTTATGGTTCTGGAACGATCGACATCTACTACAAGCAGACTCACAGTTTGCTGATTGCAGACTTACTCCTTCGTGCACACGCAGTAAGATGCCATTCAAACTGTGTATGTCACAAACAGATACCGTATTGTCATCAGCATAGTTGTAAATATTTGAATCACTATTTTTTGACACCTGTACACAGCAAATCGTTTAACTTAGTAAAATATTGTGTACGAATATAAAAGCAAGAGGAAGAAGAACATGTTTTTTTTTAAAATAGGAGTGTGATTATGCTCAACATGCTTTGCATCACGATAATCATTGCATTATTGTAATTGACACTGTGTCTTTGAGGTCACAGTGCTACAATGCTGCCATGTTTACTGCTGTTTTCATAAACACTGATGTTTTTCGTGCTATTTTATTTTTGATTTAGTCGGAGCGCTCCCACCATGCCCGAGTCTTTAAGCTGCTGGAGATTATCTCCGGCACCACCGAAGAGGAAGCTTTCTCCAAGTTCGGCGAAGTTCTGGCCACGCGTTACAAGTGGGTGAACAACAATCTGGAAGCAGATGTCCGAATAGAGCGGGGTCTGGTGGAAGTCGAGGAAGAAATCATGAAAGAGGCAGGCGCGCTTGTACACAGGCAAGTACAGTTAGAAATCTTAATTCATATCATACACGATCGGCCAACATGGTTGTCATATACGTACACAATTGGCATTTGGTATTTTCTTAAAACTATCTCAGTGGAAAATTCACCGAGTAGCACAACATTTAAAAGCAATGGTTAGGTAATTGGCCGTGTTTGAGTCGCTTGGTCAGACATTTACTGAATTATGACAAACCTCTCCATTAAAAAATGCACATCTAAACATGCCTGTGACAACCATTTTTGGTTAAATGTGTATCTCGCCTGGACTTTTTGATAGACTTACTAAACATAACACCACCCTTTGTATTACTTATGTAGTAGTGTAGATTCTTTTTGCCGGGATGAGCTTGGTTGTGATTCTCTTCTGATGACACTGTCTGCAAGTTTCATTAATGCACACTTCAGCTGCACGTGTTGCATTTTTATTCAAACAACCTCATCAGCATAGAAATATTCGATTTTATTCGAAAATACTGAGTGTAGAATAATGTTCAACAAACAAAAGCAAATCTGAAATATTAAACATTTGCGAAGATATTTTAAAAACAAATGCTTCTCAGGAATTTGTGATTTTCCACAAAGTGTTATAAACCTGCTCAGTCAGTGCCTTGGCGTATTTGGTGGCTGTCGTGTCGCCCTGACGTTGCTGTGCCATCTTGTGACAGTCCCCTCTGCTGAAATGGCACCTCTTGTGGTGATGGATGTATGCAACAGAGGACGGCACATCAGCTGTCCACAGAGGCCCAACGTCCGGAGTTCGGAGGAAGCAGTAGTGGTTCTGGAGCACGAGGCATTGCTTGGCCACGACCACCGACTTGCAGGAGTAGCCTCTGTCGCTTAATGCAACTCTCACTGACTGATGCTCAGTTCTGAGGTGTAGCTGCTTATTATGATATGCTTGCCGTGGCGTGCTGCTATTTTTAGTTGTGAGGTGTAGACCATGAGCGACCTTCCACAGTGTCCTGCCGTTTTCGATTCTGCTTTGGAAATCATCATATTCGCCACGTGACGTGTTTCCATTGCTAATCCCATTGCCTTGCAAATCCGTGAAGAAATAGGCATTCCTGAACATGTAAGCCGGCATCTTGTGCCTCCCGAAAGCACCCAGTTTGCCCAAGACGTCTTGGATCGTGCGGTGGCGTTCCTCGTGCGGAACCAAAAACTCGTCGAAGTCGATGGTCAACACGTACTTGTACCTTTCCATGTTCACATAAAGGCAGTCGTTGAGTACGGCCATGTTGGCCACCCGATGGCAGGCTGTGCAACGGTCCTTCATGGGTGGTCTCACGTGGGACAGGCGAAGAATGCCTAAGTTTTCGTAATGTCTGAAAACGCGAAGTGCTTCTTCGTTAATCGCAGATGCATACACGTTGAACTCGATCACTCCAAGCAGCCGATAGAATTCGAACCATTCTATTAGATGGACTGGATTTAATATTCCATACGCAGTGGCCACGCAAACCCCTACGCTTGGTACTGTCCCGTTCAGTGACGCCCGTGCATGCTGGATTGGTATGATTGTCTGTGGTGTCTCAGACTCCTGAAAGACGATGGAAACATCGGTCAAACACCGCGTGCAGTGTATAGAGACCGGGCAACTGTAGAGCATTTCCTGGTATTTATTTCCTTGGTAGAGTAGCCCCACTCCAATAGAAACTGCTTCAGCTGCAACGACGGCTAAAAGATTTTCTCTGTTCCGAATTTGGCAGATCAGGTCCAGAGTGTTTGCTGTTGTGACGGTGACACCAAACATCCGTATGTGTGATCCGGAGTCGTTCATTTTCCGGCTATCCAGATAGGCTCCGTAAACAAATATCATGGTACCATGTTCCACGCTGTTGAAAAAATGCCATACATTGTTGTATAGGGAGGATCGACTTCTATTGATCATCCGAAACGGTTTTCGGCTTAAAATAGTCGTTGGCGGATCATTCGAGGGCATAACTGTTTGAACTGATAGTTGTTGGTTGGTCCAAATGGAGCACGTGACCAGTGCAGTGATTGCTATATATAGTACGGTTGCCCGTACACTTTGAAAACCACGTGGTCGTCTCATGTTGGTCTTAGACACTGAAACATCAAGGATCTTACTCCACTGAACACTATATTAACTCCTCTCAGAGTCAAACACCGGCCATCTCGTGATTTTTTACTCATAAGAGGGTGCACGTGAGGACTTACACTGCAGACCTTTCCGTTACAAGAGTGACGTATATATCCATAGAAATCCCCCAACAGGTGCCCCGTGAATGCATATTTGGGAACATATGCGTGCTGGATTTGGAAGCTCTTCGACCTTCGCGCACATCTTGCTCGTGGGGTTAACCAGAGGCCTGTTGCATGTACTAGAATGTCTTTCGTAGTCCTTTTTCGTACATCAACATTATGGAGGCACAGATAAATAAGCACCATACGTTGTTTCAAGGTCCATATACCTCTAGGCATTCTCTCACTTCGGATGTTAAGGGTTCGATTATGCTCTGCTATGTCATTTTCCAGCCCACAAGGCCACTCAGTAGACGGATCAATGCATGCAATGTGACCATGATATTGGCCAGATCCCTTGCTTGTTCGTTTCTCGCGCCCAATCGTACACATTGTCATTCGTCCTTGAAATGCTTGTTTTCGCCCACGTTGGCTCCGGCTCCGGACCACAAAACCAGCAAGGACCAACACGACGTAAAGCGGGTTATGCTAAATTTAAGCAGCGACCCAAGCATGCTGAAATGACACGCTAAAAGTCACCACTTATCTCTGTTAGGGGTGGACTAATATTGCTGCTCGTAAAAAAGCGCAAGTGCATATATAATATATGCTGCACAGAATAAAAAGGTTTCAGCTCTTTTTGTCCATTCTATGACCAAAAACTTAAGTCAACATATCAAACACATGTACAACATAGCAGGGTTCCTGGCCACAGGCGAAAGATAATGATTTAAGCCTCCAAAAGTGCAAAAAAGCTCTGGCCTAGCCGTTTCCTCTACAGCTCGATGGCTGGCATCTGTGACAGTCCACCAGTACTAAAGTACTAGACTAATGTTTTTTTTTTTAATTTGTTCGTGTCATTATTCAACACACATGCTCAAGCAATGGACTTGATGCGTGTGTGTTTCGCTGGTGTGCGATTCGCGTTATTGCGTGACGTCATATGCGTAAGCGTAACAATAAATCACTTAAAGTGATACAGTGTGAGACGAAATATATATCTCGCCCGTTGGGGGGTTTTGGCAATAAAAGTTAAGTACCGTACGTTCCGCCATAAAGGCTGCGTAGTTGAGGAGGTGTGCTCCGAAAACCGAGCCAGGTGGACAAGATGAGAGGATGGAAAAGACATGAGTGAGACATTGGCGATTTCTGCCTAAAAGGGATGGATGCAAAACCTCATAGCAAAACCGCACTGTAAAACAGCACTTAAGCACTGGCAATTTTATCTCCTTGAGCATGTGGGTTCTCATTTAACAAATTCTCACATGCTTTTATGCGTAACATTTACAGCTTGCACAATACCTTGGGTCCCGGGGGTTGGGGGGGGGGGCACCTTGTATTTCCCATAAACATATGAGGTCGCCTCTTTCTATGCCACTCGTGTTTACCCACTGTTCTTGTTTGTTGCTTCACCAGTTCTCTTCAGAATAACCCGTGGCCATTTGTAAACAAATAAAGGGACCTGTAAACAGACCCTGAGGCACACGAAAACACGATTTTTATGCACGACCCCCCACTTCCCCCCCAGTCCGAATCATTAAAGAAAATAAGAATCCGTGGTCACATTTGTTAGGTAAGCTTTGCTTCTTCGATTTCTCTGTTTACGATTTATTGATTTTACGCATGGCTGGCAGAGAGTACCCAAACAGCCGAGATTGAATTCGGGCAGGGCTCATCTTTAACAAATCTATTGGACAATACCTTACGCTGTCCACCAAAAGGCTTGTTACACATATTAACGATGTTGGTATTTTTATTTTCCTAAAAGTATCTCAATGAAAATTTATATCTGGGTGGCACAACATAGAGAAACAATCATGTTCGTGAGTCCGTAATTAGCCGTATCTGGGTTGTTTGACCAGACAACTACATGTACTGTATTGTGACAAACCGATAAATGTAATTAAGGCAAATGTCTAACATATCTTTGTGACAGTCATGTGTGTAGGTTGAACGAGAATATAGGCTGGCTGAATTGGTTGAAGTTCGGCAATCGAGCTGTGAGAAAGTATATCGCCAAATATAATAGTTGTATTGAAAGGGTCATGGTGAAGTACCCCGTTCGTTCAGGGTAACACAATTTTAATGCATAATTTTAGACGGTGCTTCATTTCTGATCTCAATACAAATACTGGTTCAATTGGACACGGCAAAACGGGCAGATAAATGTTAATTTCCTTGTAATAGAACTAACAGAATGCTAGAGGCAATCTTACCAAGACTACTGAAGACATACGCCGAAGTTCAGAGACTGGACAGTGTTGTCGCCCACGAAGTACAGTAGAACCCCTTTTTGACAGAACGCTCCCTTCTAACAGAAAATGATGTGGTCTCCTAACGCAGGTGATTTCTGGTGGCATGTCCCATTGTTTAGTATTTCGTACAAAAATAAAAATATGGTCTTTCAAGACAGGTGTTTGACAAGTTTCACTGTACCTCCCGATCAGCAACCCTGGAATTGATTTACGTATTTACGTATTCTTTACACAGTTCCTTCGTCTCTGTGTATAGGTCTGTGAGTGACAATGTAAGGGCCGATATCGACGACGCTTGACCCCAGAGTAGACCTTCCTTAAACACAATAAACCCCGGTGGACTTTGATTTACGGTAAAAGGTCGGATCAGACTTTCTTTGAACACCGTCAGTAGCGGGACCGCTTGATGGCAGTCGGTAGACAATGGATCCATGCTGCGCAAGGAAGCTCTGCCCACTAGTAACGCCATGGGGTGTCCATTCCTTACAGCGTCGAAATACACAACAGTGATTTATTTCATCATACAATGCTTGCGTTCCCATTTCTTTATATTAGCATATTGACATCTAATATGCATAACGCATTCACAATATGTCGCTTATATAAGACATTTACCGAATTATCATGAAGGAAAGAAGGATAACTGTGCAATGGCTTGTTCCTTTC
>JAAUYG010015446.1_pt1 | contig 11784 bp, 7 predicted proteins | sample 7278091 | NCBI WGS metagenome assembly JAAUYG01 (sample SAMN14350201, study PRJNA611818) | marine sediment metagenome | isolation source: surface marine sediment (0.6m) | place: French Polynesia: Moorea | collected 2018-08 | reverse complement strand
GTGTGTGTGGGGGGGGGGGGGTTGACCATTAGTTAAAAGGTTAGCCAGCTACTTTTGCTGGCCATGGACCACAGTGGGAATTACCTTGTTCATTGCTGGTCTTTTTTTATAGATGTGACTTGACATCTTACCTTGGACTTTGCACTCATTTGACCATAGCATTGTTTCCTAGTGGACTCTGTTTAGACTCATAGGGCAGTTTACACCTCTTTTGGCACTGTATGACCCTTTTGGTGTTGATGTGCTGTTAAACTTTGATATCACTCACTCACCGAAAACATTCTTTCTCACATTAGTGGTCTACCTTGTGAGATGGTCTTTATTTCTGACACTACCAAACTGAGAAAAATGCTTTTTGGATCTTGCTGGGAAGTGGCCTTTATTCCGAGGTGGTGGCAAAGTAAGGTGGCACTGTATATGCTATATTACCAAAATCATTTATTCAATCTCCAGAATACCTACAGCAGATGGCACTAGACTGGTGCGTATTGTTGTTACCAGTTGCCTAATTCCTCGTTGTTACACACACACATAAACTGTAGCCTGTTGGTCACTGTAAGCATAAGTAGCATTTATCCAGCCTGCTTTGAAAGACAACCATTATGACAGACAACCTTTATGACAGACAACCTGTCTTAAAAGACCAAATATTTCTAGCAGAATGAGGTATATTTCAACATGTTCAATAGAATTAAATAAAACTCATCACCAGAGACGGCTGGTCCTGAAAAACGTCATTTTTATGGCCAGTAGTGTGGGTTGTACTGTGCATGAAATCCCTTCTTGCACTGCCAATCTTTATACAGTGCTTTGCTGGGTTTGAGACCAGCTAGATCTCCTGGTACAAGAACCACTTCATACCATCTGCTTTAAGCTGAAATAATGATAACCGGATGACATGTTTATAAGCTGCAGCCCTCTGTGTGATATTGCCTGTTGATACATTGTAGTTCGCTATCATATATTGCTGATCATTGCCATGTTGGTATACATGTATCACCCTTATCTGGGGTGTCCTTTTGGTGTCCACATGAAGGTGAAACTTTGCACATGGTTCATGTGGTCATGGGCCCTGATAATAGTACTTCTACTGTACTGGTGTATCATTGTTTGTTGTTACATAATGTTTCTTGGTGGTGTTATTCTGTGTCAGTGTTGTAGGCCAACAGATATAAGCCACTTGTTCTTATCCGGTTGACAAAACTGTAGATTCTTTGTACATTCGGTTTATTCCTTCATCTAATCATTGAAGTTGATACAAAAATGTTATCAATGGCGAATACTTAAAACAATGGTGTTGAATTAAAAAGCATTCCCTTCAAAGCATAGAACACTGTGCCTAAACCCTGATAGGACATGTCACAACCAGTGCTAACCCGCATTTTCCACTTGTGTTTCTGTGTTATTCAGCATACGACGACCAGTCAAATCTGACAGCTTGCGTGAGTGGGGAGGAAAAAGCCGACAGTGTCGCATGCAAGTTCCCGCTGGATAGCTTGGGCACGGAATGTACATATGACAAGAAGTATGGCTATGACGAAGGAAGGCCGTGTGTTATTCTCAAATTCAACAGAGTGAGTATTACAGGGGAGCCTGAGAAATATGATCTCCCGCTGGACTTAAGTATAAACTGGTCTGGACTAGTATAAACTGGTCTGGACTGGTATAAACTGGTCTGGACTAGAATAAACTGGTCTGGACTAGAATAAACTGGTCTGGACTAGTATAAACTGGTCTGGACTAGTATAAACTGGTCTGGACTGGTCTAGTATAAACTGGTCTGGACTGGTAGAAACTGGTCTTAATTGTGAGGTTGTCCTGTTGCTTGGATCACTGAACATTTAAATCCAATTTTGGTATTGCTGAGAAATGGTCTTTATTCTGAGGTGGTCCTAACTCTGAGGTCGACGCAAAGCGGTTCCCCGTACCTCTGAAAACTACTTATCTGTAAAGGTTTAAAATAACACAATATAGTAGAATGATCCCCAAATTAAAACCACCCAAAGTTAAAACCAACAGTCTTAATTCTGAGATGGTCTTAATTTTGAAACTAAATGACCCTGTTACATAACTTTTTGTCAACTAGTAAGTGCTCTTATTTCCTAGATGGTCTTGATTCTGCGATGGTCCAGTGAATATCAGTACAGTATATGCTGGTTACAGCTAGCTGCTTAATATTTAAGGGTAATCGCACAGGTTCAACGATTTATTTGGGGCATCCTGTGATGGAATCCCCTTATCATACTTATGGGGGACTTGTACAGACTTTTTTTTTCTGCTCCTTCCGCCGCCAAAAATGGCATCTCGGAGGGCAAACACGATGAAGGAAACCTAAAATACCCGGCCAATGCCTTCATTGGCCGGATATTTTAGGATAGTTTTCACGACATGTTTAAATTTTTTCCGATACGGCCATTTTCTCTTGAGTTATGGAGGGTTTTTTTTTTTTTTTTTTTTTTTGAGTAAAAAAGTAGCTTCAAAATCCATTCCCGGGGGCCTAACATAATAAAAGAAAGTGGCATTAGCCTGGTATTTCAGGATACCTTCTTATAGATAGTCTTCAGGACATGTTTAAATATTATTCCGATGTGAGCACTTTCTCCCGAGTTATAGCTGTTTTTCAAGTAAAAATAGCTCAAAAATCCATTCCCGTAGGCCAAACACAATGAAGGAAAGCTTGCATTGGCCTGGTATTCTACAAAAACCTTCTTATAGTGTTCAAGAGAAGTTTAAATATTTTTCCGATGCGGTTATTTTCTCCTGAGTTTTTTGCTGTGTTTTGAGTAAAAATAGACCAAAAATTGACCAAAAATGCATTCCGGGAGTGTAATAATGGGTATTTTTTCTCCAATTGGGATGCCTCATCACGTTGCACAGCAACCAACTGTCTATTTTTTGTATGGATCAACAGCGGCATTTATTCTTGTGAGTTGGAATGCAGCTGTTGGTCCATACAAAAATAAATCATTGAATAAGTGCGATAACACTATTATTATATGACTGCTACTCCACTTTTAGCACATGTTATGTGCTATTAAATCCTATTTTACACAAGAAAAGCCTATTTCGACACTGCAGTGTTCCCAATGTTATGCCTCTAGGGCATATAGCAATGGCCTGGGACCTTTGTGACATAGCCCAAACAAACAATTGAATTATGTAAACATACAGCACATGTGCCTTTGCTATTGGCTGAAAAGATGTGTTGGGGTCAGTGCGATAAACGAAAAGTCATCGTTCAAATACAGAGATTTATTGCACAATCGTTCCAGTGGTAAAGTATAGGGAGATTTTTCAGGTATATAATAGTATCACAAATTGCCATGTTTATGTGGGATACAAATATCATAAAATATATATTAATGGCTGTTAGTCGCTTTGATACTTTATTTAGCTTGGTAATAATAACTGCCAGTATTACAGAAACTGTATAAGCACGTGGCCAAATGGTATGGTTCAAGTTCCCTACATACAGCAGAACTTGAGAATTAACTGTGGGGGGTTCCATTGTGAATTTGTTTGTTGTGTTCAAGCATGTTCCACAGAACCAGTGCTGTGTATTATCCAGAAATGCCCTGTGTGATAAGAGAAATGCTCTGTGATCCAGAATTACTCCAGTGTGGTCCAGAATTGACATCAGTTTCCATTTGCAGGTTTTCAACTGGGCTCCCGAGGATTATGACAACAGCTCAATCCCGGAGAATATAGCTGACAACTATGTCCCCGGGAATATCTTTGTCACCTGCGAGGGAGAGGTAATATAGAATAACCCCCTCCCCCTAACCACCCACACACAAGCACCTAAACTTAACATAAACTGACAGTTGCTAATAAAGTCAATACAGAGGAATAGACAGATGGTTTTTCAATACATATATTATCCTTAATGCCCATGTCTTGTTGTGAGTGATCTGTGATCTATATCAAGTAGATTGCTTTTGAAATGGACTGTTTCAAACGTTTGAAAGCTGTTACAGTTCAGTTGATTAAATCCTGTTGAAGTGGTGTAAGGTTACATGAAAAAATATTACTGCAATTATAATGTGTTAAAATCTTTCAGTTTGTAATTGCTATCTTACCACAAATGACTTGGTACGTGATGACGGGTACCACAACAGATATGTTTGTACTATTAGGCTCTTAGAATAGTTTCTGCCTCAAAGCGACACGTGTATTCGGAAACTGTCGGAATACTTCAAGCTAAGTGCCATGAAGCACAAAGTGCTATTTATTAGCAAATTATGCAGTTTTATTGTCAGGGATAAATAAAAATCAATCTTATTGTTCTGGAAATAATCAGTCATCCATTTGTTTCCGTCACGCAGGAAGCAGCAGACCGTGACAACTTGGGAGAAGTGAAAATGTGGCCCAGCGCTGGATACAGCAACGATTACTTCCCGTACAAAAACCAGCGAGGCTATCTGTCCCCACTGGTGATGATCCAGTTTGCGAACCCAAACCCTGGCCAGCTAATGCAGGTAGGGCAAAATGGAGGATTTAACTTTTCAAGGAATTAACTTCAGGGACTTTATAAGTGGAAGTGCCTTTGAATTTAAGAAACATTTGTTTGAATGTTAAAGCTACTAAGAATATGCATCTTCACAGGGATTTAGTGACACGGTTAGTTATCCATGAAGCAAACAAAAAAAATGGGTACTGAGGAGTCTTAATAATGTCATATAATAGCTGAAGACTCTCAACAACGTACAGTTAAGTGGTAAAGTAAAATTTAAGTGGCTGCAAAGACAGGAATGTACCATATGAAAAAAATTAACATGAATGAGAATACTAAAACGTTTTATGGGGTTTTGAGACTCAGGGAGTTATTTTATTTGTCGGATATTTGTTAAGTTTTATGATACATGGCTCTTGCCCTAACCTACCGGTACTAAGGCGGCGAGGAAGACCACATTGAGATAATTTTAGTGGCCTGATGCTAATTTTCATGGGTACTGCAGGCTTTGAAATGACATATCTCCGTGGTTAGTAACAAGGATGTTTTTGTTTGTTTTACAGATCTGGTGCAAGGCCTGGGCCAAGAACCTCTACCACGATAAGAATGACCGGGCATCAAGTGTGCACTTTGAACTTTTAGTAGACTAACGTTTCTCCACTCTTAGGCAGAAAAAGACAGATTTATATCATTACCCAGCTCTGTAATTACCTTAATTCTTACATTTTCCCATTACCATCTTGACATTGGTGTTTTTGTTTCAATAATAATAATAATAATATCTTGAGATGTTCCCCTGATAGGTTTCAAGCCTATGTATGTTAATGGTGCGGAAATCTATTCTGCTTCTAGCCCCTGATACTGTTTTAAGAATTAAACTCAATGTGTTGATACGAAAATTTTACTTCTTGGCATTGCTGGTATAAAAGTGTATTCCATCAGGTTTGACATAGGTATTGTCGCACGGTGTTCGCTTTGTATGCACCAAGAAGGTTCTGGTTCAGAAATGTTGACTGAACAGGTTGTCTACATTAAGGAACTTTGTCTGCAAGTGTGAGGGCATATCATATTGATGCGTTTGCCGACCCCCTGCATTCCATCGTAGTGTGTACTATACCACTGTGGAATTGTAACTAGATGTGTGTGTGCCCAACTTAGCAGTTCTAGTGCTGTAAATTTATGTGAAAAATTCTTTACTGCAGGGGAGAGTGCTCTGAGCAGGTTCTGGCTCTGGGAGTAGTTGTCAGGTCTCAATATCACTTGTACAAATTGTTGGAGAAAGTCTGCGTTCCATTGATGTATATTCTGTTACCCTGTATCACATTGATTCATTGGTAAGCCCTTTGTATATGTTTTCGTGTCTGAGTGTTTTGCGTATGGTGGGGAAATTTTATGATAAAGTTTCCCAGTTGTTTTTTTTTTTTTTTCTTTTGCTCTCTCCTTAGCCGTTTTGATAACCTTACCATCCAAAGCAAATAAACATTGTGCGAGTTCTGACTGATGCAATGCACTGCGGGTGTCCGTATACCATGTATGGTAGGCTATAGTGGTCGTATCTGTGGTGCAACATAGGACATTTGTTTTATTGTGCACAAAGTTCTTTTTCACCATGTTTTAATTTTTTATCTGGAAAATGAATGTCGATAGTGTATATATTCCATGGCACACAAAATATCAAATCATGTAGCTCGAATTTGGAGTTGTGGACGTTAAAGTTAAAGTGCGAAAGTTGTTGAGTTGTTTGGGATGCCTGTGAAGTTCCAATGTCTACACACATATAATGAACATATATCTGCATTGAATGTAAAATGTTCTTTTTAGTATCATTTCTCTTGATGTGATGCTGCTGTTCATCCTCGATGTTAAAAGCTATGAGTGTTGCATTATCCATGTACACATGGACTCATCAAATATAGACTAGGCTGGTAGGTATGGTTAACAATTGTAGGCATTGTATACCTTGGTTAGAATCGTGACTTTAGCCGTGTAGCCGAGTATGATACAGTCAATATGGAGAGTGAATAATGTTCGTGTGAGCTGCTAGGTATATTACTAGATAGATGTACCTTGTTTTTCCTCTGATAGGTTTTGTTGTTACTTGATAAAAATATTGGAATGATGATATATACTGTATGCTGGATGGTGATTTACCAATCTATTCCTTAATTTGATATTAATATATTACAAACTATTGTTTTTATAGAGGCTTCCTGTACGAAGATATTTGAAACTTACGATATATATATTCCATTCTTGCTGGTATCAAGATAGAGTACTATAATATTTCCTCGAGGCAAGCTGTGTTGTCATAGTGACATTTTAAGGCTCGTGGGAATCACTGTGTTCAAACTCCTCAAGCACAGTTCGTTTTAGTTCCAAATACATGTTGCAAATTTTTGTTGGGTCGAACAATGCACAGTCTGCTTGTAACAACAAAATGTTCCGACTTGTAACAAATATCGCTCTTCTTGTAACAACCAAATGTTCTAGTTCTAACAGACCTATTGCTCTACTTTATCGGAGCAGCAGTTTCCCAGTGTTCTCTGCGTGTATATATATATAAACATTAGAATGTGCTTGTAAATGATTGTAGAGTCGTTTGGGCAGTGATAAATATAAGCCGAGAATTCCCCAGCAAGGAACGGTGTGATTGTGGGAGTGTACTAGTGTGCTCTCTTTTGTGTCCCGCCCCTCATGTAGCATAAGGTATGTTTTATATAGAAAGTCAAAATGGCAAAAGATCAAGTCTCTTCTGTCGGTTCTTTAACAGGCAGGGTTAGTTAACAGTTTCAATATCAGGAAATAGTCAATTTAAAGCATTGGAACTTGCAGGATGTCTTTCATTAAATTAAGTGGGAAATGGTATATTGCGTATTTTTAGTCCAATATTTGGACTGGTTCACTTCTCCTGGCAGGCATTAGAGAGCTATAATTGTGAAATGCATTTCGATATTAAAGTATATATGTTTTAAAATTCAACAATAGCCACTTCTGTACGTATGGCCTCACAGTTTAATACGATATCATTCTGCGTCTATGCAAAGACCGAGATTAAGGAAGGTGAATGGGCTGTGTCTGTACTACATGTGTTAAAGAGCTGCATTTTCCCAGCACACCCCTGCGCTGCAATGTAACCAGGTAAAATAGACCTTACTTAATTTTTGAGGCTTTTCATCCCTAAAAAGGTTGGGACAAACTTTGGTCGTGTAAATGTAACAAAATTGGAAAAGGAAAAACTTTGTGTCTTTAAAATTGCATATTTTAGGTATTAACTAAAGTTTCATGATTCAATGTTCATGCTCATTTTTAGCAAGATGTGCTGACACATGCCAGTTACTTGAAAATTTGTGCGTTTCCTCCCCAAAATATAAACATCTTACAAAGACTTAGGAGTTATTTAGCGGGGGAGGGATGCTACAACTCTTTGAAATTTGTGGTATATTGTTTTGTGATGCAAGTTCGGGGAACTGGCAGAACGATCCACACAAAGACTGTAGGCTGTTGATGGGTTTGGAATATCCACTAGCAGCAATGCGTCTTAGTGTTATATACTGCTACATACATCAGGAGAAAAACTGCAAACAACATGTTCTGGTGATTAACAACCCGAGGACAGACTGGTTAACAAAACTTGAATTGGTTGCATTGGACGCTGACAGAATAGAAGCAGTATGCCATGTTCCCCATTTTGCTGTTACTGGGAGGGCTATTAGTGTTAACCACCGTGTGAAACTGATTAATAATAAAATTCATTATTTCACCTTTTGTTAAGCGTCTTATTTCTGTGAGTATTTCTTCAAAAAGCCCTGCCTGTGGGAGGGTTTCACATTCGGGATTGGGGACTAAAATATGAGATATGGGTGTCGTGTGAGAATTAAAGTTGATAGCTCAGTCAGTCCAGCTTCTCGCCATCTTTCTATATAGTCCTGTTACTTTGACAGCCAAGGTATCTCTAGTTTTGGGGTTAATGTGACGTTTTTGAAAATGGAAACTGGTATGTAGTGAATTGTAATTTATTTGTAATGGTAATGGCAATGTACTTGTAATAACTGATTACATGTCTGGCATATCACAATGACTGATATGTGAAAGAAATGTAAAACAATACACACCCAGATGGACTTGTGACAACTGTGAAATTTAGGAGAGAACATGGGGCGTCCAGTCACATGGTCCTACCTTCGACCTTTTCTCAACTCTCAAATATCTTATGGTGTGTCATGTATTTAAAGGTGGCATCAACATCTTGGCTACCTTTGCTTATATTAAGGTAAAAATTAAAACTGAATAATACCTCTGTAGTGAATGAATAATCAAATCGAAGTCGGTGATAGAAAAGTAATTAAATTGATAGATTTGAATTCCAAATAGGTTTATGATAGGTCATAGCTTCATAAAGTTATGTGATTGGTTAAAGGTCACAAAATGACCAACGTCAATTTGTCTGAATGAAACAACTTTTCATGATGCAATTTTGAGGCGCAAAATCCTGAGTATTAGTTGTCACCCCATGATATTAGCCTTAAATCTGAGTGACTTTGACCTTTCAAGGTAACTCAAGGTCAGATCAAATGATAGTTGACACTACACATATATGCTTCCTATTGATGTTTAGGAGTTGTAAAATTTCATAAAATTTAAATTAGCAAAATTTAAAAAATATAACTACTTTCATGGGGGCTTTTGAGGTAAAAATGCAGCAGATGTGTTAATTCGGAAGAGATTGGTAGGAATAGCATTTTGGAATTTTCACTCCCTCAAAAATGTATTAGAATTAAAGTTCACAAAATTTTGAAATTAAAAAAAGGGATTTTGTAAGGACCATCCAGCTAAATATTCTGGAGAGCTTTGAAATAGGACCAAAGCAATATCTCTGGGGTTAAAGTTTTGCTTGAAAGGGTCCCCATGTTATCACAATGATACTTATTGCTGATGAATTATAGGCTCTGATCAGAACTGAACAGCAGTTCTAGCTTAAAAATTCATAATAGCCAAGGAATGGCATTTTTTACTGAACAGAAACAGCATGATGTATTTCAGAATCATACACCACCAAAAAACATTTTCTAGAAATGTGCCCAAGGTTATACTCTGCTGCAACCCTATGAAGAATCTATGTCAGTTCCACAAACAAACCCTTATAGACACCACCCGTGTACCCTCTGGTACTAGCACAATGGGTAGGTCAAAAAAGACTGTAAAAAGTCTTCACTTAAAAATTCTGGATGGATGCTTTTCTACACCAGTGCAGATTTTGCCAATGTGAAATTTTTTGCTGGACTTGGTGATTTTGCTTGCGGGATAGTGTATAAGTTTTGCCATCTTGGAGCATCTATGTTGCCATTCAGATACCTGCAGGAGCTGTTCCTGTGCCATTAGGTGGGTGTATGTTCCAAACTAAAGGATGTGGAATTTATTATTTTTATTTTCCCTATCTTGTCTTCTGTGGTGTTGTGGGATTAGTGACTGTTGAGGGGAAGCTAATCAAAAAGAGTCAACTGCCACACCACAGCAGCCGCCGCTTGTCAGCAATCTGCACCTGATCCAGGTGCTGCCTGCTACAGAACTCGGTTTAGGTGCAGGGTTTTGGAACGGGACAGGGTTTTTGCGACCCTACTGAGCTAAGCATCCTTTTGGCAACTACCCCTCCCATGGGATCCCCAGGAGGCATACGGAAGACGGTAGGGAGCTGAGTCTAGCCACTGCCCCCCTGCGAGTTGCCGCCAACCTAGAACGCAAAGACACAAAGGCTGATGTCTGATTAGATGGGTTGTTTATTAGAAGCACAAACCGAGGTCACCCTGAAGCAGCCTCAACACAACAGTTACACTGCACAACGACATGGTTACAACATTAGATGACGCAAGATTACACTACTACCTCTTAGGTTACTAGGTACAATGATTAATATGCTAGCTAGTCTGGTCTGTGCGCTTTAATAGCCTTAACTTTACCTTGGTTATGTTTGAAACTAGACCAGGCTTAAGACAAACACAGTGACCGAGACACCTGCCAAAACTAGTAGATGAGTTGCCGATGTTACTAAATCATTAATGGAATGTAAATATTTGTCAGCAGTATGAACTGCAGACACATAGCAAATCATGTGCACATATTACAACACGGTGCTGATACTGTTAAATACGTAATTGAAGGGTGGAACACTATTAAATACATGGATCATTATGTAAACGTACCTAATGACCTCTTTCAAAGTTACAAAAGAAGTGGTAACCAACCCTACTGAATAAACAAACTAAAAACATGGGATGGTAATGTAAAAAGGTCAGGGACACAACACTGACGAGTGAGTAAAAATGCTACAAAGACTGGTGGCACTCCCCAGTTACCCACTAAAAACGAACGCCTCCCCCCCCCCCCGAAACCTGACTCTGAAATGACAATGTCCACCCCAGCATTACTACTGCTAACGAAACCCACTGGGATACCTTAGCAACTAATACACTACTCTGACTGACAACTACGCTCCTAAATTTCTGAGTACTTGAGTAGGGACTGACTGACGTGTGCAAAACTCGTGTGCAACAGCCAGAACCACACCATACAGAGACAAAGTGCATGGGTACACCAAATAAAATGCTGCCATGACAGGTGTATCTCCCTGAATTAAAAACAAGCAACCACACAGGCACACTTTTATGACACAAGTTTTTTAAGCTGGCAATGGGGAGTCAGCTGGAGAATGGCGTACAAGTCTAGACTAATTAATACCATGTAAACATGTACCATCAGAACAGTGGCCAAAGGCACCCATCATGTGACGAGGACCAGATATTAATAACCAGATATTAATATATGTCTAAACAAAGAAACCTGACACTGAGACTACAGCCGCTGCTAGTTATTTAACCTCACCCCAAGCTCCATGTGGGGTAGAATCCCTCGAACCACTTTAAACAACACAAAAACATCCTGGTGCCTGCTTACTAGGCACAAAAGGTATCCTTTAAAGAACACTCTGGGTCAAAGGTGTTGTGTTGTGTTTTGTTCGTCCTTCGTTGTCGAAGATGACCATGAGCATAATCAGTCAGTAGTGCTGCCGATGGTGATGTCATGACTTGCGCATGACTTGGATTATAGTGAGGGAGACTTGCGCTAAATCAGCCTCACTCTCTCGTCCTGGTGTACCGGATCCAATGGGGAGACAAAGAGTCAGGACGACTTGGGGGTGTACAAGGGTGCAGGAGTTGCCGGAAGGTGACAAGTATGCCATTTAACTGCCGTGGGGGCTCCACTCCGGATTTGCTGTCAGGGTTTACACCCTTAGCCTTCTTCTCTCCCGAGATGTCCACAAGGCAGTGGAACTATTT
>JAAUYG010222688.1_pt1 | contig 11786 bp, 13 predicted proteins | sample 7278091 | NCBI WGS metagenome assembly JAAUYG01 (sample SAMN14350201, study PRJNA611818) | marine sediment metagenome | isolation source: surface marine sediment (0.6m) | place: French Polynesia: Moorea | collected 2018-08 | reverse complement strand
GAATCTATTGAAATACTGTTCAGCTTTCTTTCGTTCCAAAATAGCTTTCTTACAAGCAGGAGTATTCCATGGGATGAACGGCTTTGATGGATTAGGCGAGGTTTTTGGAATCGTTTTATCAGCTGCTATTCCTATTTCCTATTAAGCCAGATGGTCTTAGTATACCTGACCAATAGCCAACAATTATTACTACACGTGCAGGTTTCCAAAAGTAAACATTACCAGTTTAGCCCAGACGTCTGCAGTGCCCCGGGTTACTGAGTGAGGCATTGAACACGCACACACGGAAATGCACATTTTACCAGGGATAGATAGTACACGGCTGGGGTATACGGCAGGTTTGCTGCCTATCATCATGCATACGTTATACTAGCAAAGGGCAGGGTCATTTCACTATCAACAGAATACACACTTCTTGTGTATATATTTGTAATGTCCCTCTATTTTTTGACAAGTTATTGTTAGATAATTTTACTGTAATATTTGGCCTTTTAATAATTCTGAATAGAGCGACTTTAGATTTTAGGGTTACTTGAAAAACAGGCAGATTTTACCTAACTTGTTTGTAACCCGCTTCCGAGCTTTGTGTATTAAGACACATCATGCATTGCTTGTATATTTCCAGCCTGAACGAATTAATGGCCAGGAGTACAGGATACAATCTGAGGTCTGGAGTCTGGGGATAGCTTTGTTTGAGGTAAAGGGGAAGATGTGTTTGATTAGGTTAAGTTAATCACATAGCAAAGTAAAATATATGCTTATTCTTAATAATAATAAGACGTAGACTGAATTATAATATATGGTCAGTTTCTTAATTGGGCAGGTATTTTTTCTCTGGGCATTGTCGTATGGTATAATTTTCTATTTTCATTTTGCAGAATCTCAATTGATACTACGTCTTTGGGTATAATGTTTAGAAAAATCAATGTTTCACGTTTTCTTGATTGTGTCTACTGGATTACCTCCAGATGGCAGCAGGGAGATTCCCATACGAATCGGTAGGTTGTATTCATCTCTCACTACACTGCGGTGTAGTGCTCGGCATGGAGAGCTGAAGAACAAATAAAACATAGTTAATAGAATGCGTCATCTTCGCATCAGAACTATTGTGCCGTTACTGTTAAAATCTGCAGTGTAGGGTCACTTTAAGAACATCTTGGAAATGAACAATGAACACGTATTGGTCAATGCAAAATCTTATACCGGACATTCTGCTTCATAATTAAGGGCACCCAAGAACCAATACCACTTTGTCCTCGACTGTGGAATGTCTTAGATATTTCATTGTACTTTGTTCCGAAATTAACTACTCTCCAGAATACATAGTTGATATAGTTGATATTATTTGATATATATAGTTGATATTATTGGCTATTAAAATGTTTGACAATGCTAAAATTCCACGTAAACTAAGCATTATTTTCTCAAGGCTGGCAAGAATGTCATGATAAGCTCGTGGTGTAGAATTATCAGACATTTGTAAGTGGTAAATAATATTTCTGTTTCAAATTTCAGGCACATCGAGTTGGATCAAAGGTATAGTGGAAAGGTGTTGTGTTTGATTATACCGTAAAAGGTATTTGATTGGAAACGTTTTACATGCTACAGCAATTTCGCCAAAATGTAATTTGAGCAACTGTATGAAATAAATTCCACTGCTACTACAAATAGTCCATGGTTTGCCGTTTAAATGTATTGTTGGGGTTTATTCTGTTTCAGCCTCTTGACCTGTTGAAGTCAATCGTAGAAAAGGTAGGCGAATATTATGTGGCAATTCTAGTGTCCTGTTGAAAGAAAATTCAAGTAGGTTCTGCATATACATGTAACATATTTGGTTTGTGAAATAAGTTGATTAGTTATTCCAATATATTTCAATTTGGTAAAGAATGGATATGCAGTTTAGTATAATGGACGTGTTATGGTGGTTTCATAAATGTTACATTAGTACAGTGATGTAATATGGATGCCCAATGTGTGTCTTCTGCAGGTCCCACCACGTTTGCCCAGAGGGGTATTTTCTGACGTCTTTGTGGACTTCGTCACAAACTGGTAATGTGTTACTTAATGAATCGAATGGGCAGTGGTACATGCATTGGTTGTTTGAGAGAAGTACCTTTGACTGTGTACATTCGCCACCAGTGATCATGAAAATCTGAGGAACGGTCTAAAAAGTCTAAGGATCAGTCCCAAGTGATAGGCTGTACTTATGCTTTTTCATTTACTAGCTATGCAGGGGTCATGGGCCTTCATGTTTATCTGTTGTTTTAGGACAAACCACCCTTGCAAAACTTTATATGATTTTCAGAAACTAAATGCTTTCTCTTTTGCATACTCCAGCATGCAAAAACTTCCACAGGACCGACCAGCACCCCATGCTTTAATGGTAAACAAACTTAAACCAGATTTTCCCAATGTTATTGGTTCTAAATATACATATATAATTTTAGTTAATTTTATGTTACATTATATTATTTAATATAGGTTGCGGTATAACTGCATGGTGTAGCCACTATAAATAACTTTATTAAAGCACGGAAAGAGGCGAGCCTTAAAATGGGGCCTGTTGCAAACATTAAGACCAAGTTACAGCTTACTGCTGCATACAGCGGCTGGCCACAGACTGTATTCTGCAACTTTATGTCTAATATATATTAACCTGAAGAAGAATACCGAAAACAATACGAAACCGTGCATATAATAATGTAAAGATATCACTTTCAGGTTGAATAAATCTGTCCTTTAATATTTGTGTATTGCCTTGCAGAGACATCCCCTGATTCAGCGTTACAATGATGGAAATATTGAAATTGTTGCACATTGGGTTAAACACAAACTACAAGAGTTACTGAGATGGCAGCTTGCCCAGCGAAATCAGGCATCATGACAAGACGTTGCATCTTAGAAATGACAGTGCAATAATTATGAAACTATCATCGATGTACTGGCTGCACCATGCAGGCGTGGTGCTAGTTTGGCAATAGCCTTCCGAATGCATGCAGTGTTGATTGGTGTCTGACAGGTGCTACTGATAGGTTTAGGAAAAGACTGACTTCCAGAGGCTGCAATATCTGCTTTGATATCATAAAATATATTTAGTCTGTTATTATGCTTTGGGAGTTGTTATACACTAAAATAAAACTACATTTAAAAGTATCTTACATGGTAGCTCTTGATAGAAGCTCTTGATAGAGAAAACATCGACTGTAAAAGACTGTGATATGCATGTGATCTGATATGTGATCTGATATAAATAAATGTCATTTGGTTTATGATTTTGTTTCGAGTGTTATTTTATGAGGATTACTATCTGGGTACCTGACCAAGTGACGTGTGTCATTTAGCTCTACTGACTTGTCAGGCAGGGCTAATTTCTCCCGCTCTGCGTGTGTGAGAGATAGATGGGAGAGACTTGTCATTGTATGCAAGAAAAACTAATTCTTTAGGCATATCACTTCTAAGTATTTACATAGTCAGGCAAATGCCAATAGCTTTACTTGAATTCTTGAATAAAAATCTGAACCCAACATGTCCCAGGATCCTCCTACCTCTTCTGGCCTATCTTTGGATTAAGGTGTGGAGTGATGGCGCGTTGCTAGACCGGAAGTAAGGTGAACATGAGGGAGGGTAGGGTGGGTGGGAAAATGAAACGTTTACTTTGTCATGTCACCTATGTACTCGAGCATCCTGTCTCCTTTTTTGATTGACCTGGCTATCCACCTTGATATATCCTGTATCCCACTGGCCCCCCTTCTGCCGATTACCGGCTATCCAGCTCCGGCTCCCCCAAATCTGACTGACGCTCCGGCGCTGGCCCAGAACGAGGCAGGTTGATCCAAGACACTAACATGTCCCAGGATCCCCCTACCGTTTTTGGCCTAGCTTTGGATTAAGGTGTGGAGCGATAACGCCAAAGAGGTGCTGCACTCCTTCATTATCGCTCGCCCCCATATGTGCGGGGTTTTCCCACAGCTATTCTCCCACTCCTGTATCGTGCGCCCTCCTATGTGCGGGGTTTCCAGGACAATTCCATCGCTCCATCTTCTGCCTCTCGTAATACTCATTCCCTATTTATAAAATGAACCCAACTTCCACCAATTCCTATGAATAACAACGTTGCTACTTTTCAGTAAATACATTGCATTTTATTTCACTCTTGATTATCAGCCTTACACGGTGTAAATGTTGAACGCCCCTTCCTCCCCTGATCATGGTGGTTGTTAACCCACACCCCCACGTCAGACAAAAGCCCCTGGTAATGATGTAAAGTCACACTCTTTGAATGTGCCCCCCACACTGTCAGCCGGTGATTCACCCGCCCCGTTGCGGTGACCGTTGTCAAAGCCGTTGCTGCTGTGCTTTTCTGCATGAAATCCGCCTCCCTACTGTAGTGGCGTGTAATGTCTGCTGACTTCCAGCCCCCATGTGCCATAATGTCTGAGTAACTTTGGCCGGCCCCCCGTTAAGAGCAGCGTGATCGCCGCCCCGCCCCGTATACCGTGTGGGGTTTCCCCCTCCCCCCCCCCCATAGATGAAGTTTGTTTAAATATGTCTTAAAATGGTTGTACATTTCCTGGTATGCTACCGGTGTCTCCAATATGTAGCCCTGGTTCGTGAACTGTCGAAAAACGTATCCAGTGTCCAACTGTATGCCCATGTCCCGCACACCTGTCATATAGCTCTCCACTGCCCTGACCGGGCAAATCACATCATCTGCGTTTCTCATGATGAAGAGAGTCTGGGCACAGCCCTCCCTCAAAGTCTTGCCCAATGTCTGGCGAATCACCAAACCTTCTTCCCCCCGTAGTTTCCTCATTTCTTGCATGAGGATCCCTGATAAATCCCCACAAGGATCCCCAGTGAAAAACGGCACCAGTAAAAATGCTCTATCCCGCAAGTACACAAAGCGTTTCTTTAGGGAGATATCCTCACAGCTTAATTCCTCACTTAAATATTTTCTCATACATCTAAGTTTATCAATAGACATTGGTCTGGCCTGCTTAGGAGTAACGTGGCCCATAGCCGTTTCTTAGCCCACACACTTTATATGCTTTTTTATTTCTCCTGCAGCCGCTGGGTTGCCCTGTTTATGGACGGTGTCCCACAACTCCCCCCTGCCCCCCTGGCAGAAAATCACCCTCATTTGACCGACTAATAATTTGACCGTGCCCATCGCCATGCCCTTCGGACACATACATTCCGATTTATCTGATCCCAATAGAGGACCGTTCACAGCATGTTTCACCGTTCTTCCCACGGATTCCCGGTCCACTAAGAACCTTCAAACATCCCTGGGCGTGGCCGTAGCAATTGATTTCCCTGTACCCCCCCCCCCCCCAAAAAAAAATGCTTCCATCTTTTCTGCAAGCACACATTTCTTCTTTTCGTATTGTCGTTGGCTAAATCGAAGGTCCATCTGCAGCCTTACATCAATCTGTTTCGTTTGAGGGGTGTACACTCCCCACACGAGGGACCGAAACGGAACCAGGATTGGGCCTCTGCGTTGCACTGTGTGCATTCCGCCCCTGCCACCTGTAAATACAACAGAAAACCTTTGTAAAGTCCCCATCACCTGACCACTGTTGGATATGCACATCTTAATCTGCGAATGCTAATCTGAAAGCCCATAAGTCCCACGCCAATCCCCCATTGTCTTCCCTGAAACCGTCTTTTGTGTGTATTCTGAGCACACCCCTGTCCCCCACCCCCCCACCCCGTGCACCCAATCGAAGCTTCCCTTGTATCCATTTGTCTAACAATGACTACCAATATGGCACCGGGTGTTTCCCTGTGACCACCACCGTGCATCGGGCCACTGTCTGTGAGCACATAAGTTTCAGCATTATTTCTCCTTGAGGGACTTCAGCTCCTCACAGTTTGCCATATAGTGGCCCTCCCTCTTACAAAAGTAGCACGCCTTCATTGCGCCGAATCCCGGGCCCCCGCGGCCCCTGCCTCTTCCGCGTCTAGGGTCGTGCGATCCCTGGTTTGGTGGGGGGGTACGTTGGAATGGGGTTCTGGTATTCCCAACAATATCCCAATGGGGGTGGCGGCCCATATGGTCCTGGGCCTTAGTGCGTTGCCGCATTCGCTACCGCCTTCTCCGTTTGCTGGGATTTTGCCTCCTCCGCCCGGCGCCTCATTTTGTTAAACCTCGCCATTCCCTCGGCAATTTTTTGGTCGACATTATCCTGCAGCAGGCACAAACACAGGGATCCAAAGTCCTCCAGCCCTAGGTGTTCCATCTTTCTGCACTGGTCACGCACCTTCTTGTATAACTCCAGCCTGGACTCCTCGATTTCCGCCCGGGTAGCCGCAGCAATAAGATCTTCCAGGGGATCAATCATGAGGCTGGGATCCCTTCCCTTCCCCGCCAAGGTGTGGACTGCCCGCAGGGCCTTGCTCACCTTGTCCGTTTGGTCCAAGGCTAATGACCACGCCATGTCCTCCACTCTTTTCCTAAGGTGGTCCTGTCCTTTCATGTAAAGGATCCGAAAAACGTATGTGCATAAGATGTGTTTAATTTGACACTTGTGTTTTACTAATATAGGCAGCAAAAACCCTCCTGTTTTACCGATCCCCTGTCCGCTCATGCCCAGGACACGTCCCCCCAGCATCAGCTATCCGTGCCTTAGCCCATGCCCCGGGCGGCAGGGGATGGGGGACAGCCCCCCCCCCAAACACGGACACACACACACAGACACACACACACCACACACACGCATACACTGTATGCGTACACACTACAGTCGGGGAGCCTACCATACTCAGTAAGCCTACTTCCGCTGAGTAATACTTTGCACGGCTTCCACCAGTAGCCAACAATATGACTACTGAAAAGTAATCTTGGGTGCTTTATCAGTTTGTTTTCTTTTCCAATAATTGGCCAGTAAATTACAGATCATTCCCTCATCATGTGGTAGATTGAGCAGTTATTGTAGCTAGGTACCTCCAAACCAGACTTTATTACCTTCCTGTGGCCTAGAACAGTCCATTTGTGGCCAGCTGCTATCTAACCCCCTGTGGTTTAAGCCATCCCGATAATGTCCCGAAGTTTTCCCAACCAACCCAGAAATAACATGGCAGGCAAAGTTCAGGAGGTCCAGAATAGATTGAAGGGTCCGAAGCTTGACTCGTCTCTTGTATTGAACACCCTGCAATCCCTCTTTGATATTAGATAGTTTGTGAGAAGGGAGGCGGGCTCCATCACCAAGGTGTTGATGACAATTCAATGTGCTGCCATGATGGTTCTGGAAAGTTTGGGGAGCTTTAGTGGGGAGATAAAATTAGTGTCCTCCACTAAGTTGAGGAAGTCTGAGATAACGTGCACATTCCGGAGAATTTGATGGAGTTACCATGTGGAAATGACTAGTCTGTTATTATGTGAAACTGACGTTCTTGTTTCTTGGGAACAATGGCTAAGTGAGACACGATGACATCTGGAAAAGGGGGATGGTTGAAAGGTCCCACAATCCAACCCAAGACGATTTCCCGGTGGACTTTTTGTGAAATGATTTGGGCAGGTAAAGCAGATGAAGGGAGGTTGTGAGACATCCGAGGCCCTGGCGGTCCGAGATAGGGTATGTGGAAGCCGTGACATAGGCCCTTCAAAAGAAAATCAGCTGAGGCAGGATCGTAATGCCATAGCCAATGAGACAAGTTAGCTGGTTCCAGTAGTGTTGATAGGCTTGCTTGGGAGGGTTGATGGGGCCATTTGGCTTGTAAGGTGACGGGCCAGACTTACCGCCTTTGGTGCGGTGGGAGGTAGGCTGCTGATGGATGGGGTTACGCGGGCAGTAGATAAAGGAGTGATTCTGCTGGCAACAGAAACAGTGGTAGTTGAAGCCGCATTGGTCCTTGGAGGCGCAGAATCCCATATGGTGGAAGCCAAGACAGTATCTAGGCGGAGCCAGGGTGTTTGGGCGAAAGGGCCGAGGCTGTCTGCGAGAAGGCATCTGTTGGGAGTTGAAAAGAGTAGACAAACAGTGGAAATAAGAGTTCCCAGTCAAGGCGGTACCAAGGCCCCCCTGAGAAAGCTTGTTGGCGCTTAAATTGTAGGTCGTACTGTGGCCAGTATATTCCGTGAGCGACTAGGCCCCGAATGAAGTAGATGTACTTGAACAGGGCAGGAGATAGATAACTCTGAGGTTCACTGACGTATGATGGAAGCGTAGGTTACAAACGCATCAAGCCACCTGGTGATATTGATCAGTTTCCGTGAAGGGTAGTCATGGTAACTGGGGTCTGCCATGTTCGTGATAGACGGAAAGCATGAAGTCATCCTTGTAGTTGTCCAGAAGCACGGACAGATCAATGAATCCCCCCGCCCAGATCTTATTCTTTAGTTTGACTGGTATTGCAGAGCCAAGCGGAGAGCTGGCTGACTGGAAAGAGGTGATTGGAAGCTTGGAGGAAAACTCACCTTCCAGATATAGCTGTTGACAGTGTCGTTGATGGTGTTGAGGTCATCTTTGTCAGAAGATAGTTGAGAGCTGTCTGAGGAAGGAGAGTGACTGCGCTCTTGGGAGCAGGATTCCCCTGAAGAAGGTCGGGTAGCCTGATTGTGCTGATGTAAAGAGATGCGGGTGCACTTGTTGGAGCGGGATTCCCCTAGAGGAGGTCCTGAAGCCTGAGCTCGCTGATGTGAATGTTAAAATTGTCCTTGCTCTCACATCAACGATGTCTACGAGCAATCTGTAGACAGATTATTCTACAAATATCCACAAGAATGCACGCTCTTTCTAAGTATCGCTTTATTGAACGATGCAAAGACTAGCCTCACGTCGGACTAGCACAAGATGGGTCCAGTATATACACACCAACAACTTGCAGTCGGTGATATGACCATGAGTGGTTGAAAGCCGACTATAAGCCTGATACATCCATCCATCCATCCGAGACTTCGGGCGAGATTACAAGGTATGGAAACAACTTAGGATGATAGGGTCAAAAGTTTTTTTTTTTATAAATTTGAGTAACTTGAAATGACTAATATCAACACTCCCACTTAATTTCTAATCACGAGAAAGTCTGTATAGTAAAGTAGAAATATCAACAGAATGTCCTGTGGTTTGAATAGTTCACAAAACTCAAAGTTTGGCACACAGAACTTGGTGCGCAAAGCGTCCTTTACTCAGTGGTTTAGTTAGAATGTTTGCCAACATATCCTCTGTGGGACAGTACTGCACATCAATCACCCCATATTGTATTGCCTCTCTGATGAAATTACGGCGGATATCTGTGTGTTTCGTGCATCTGTGATATACGGGGTTCTTTGACATGGCAATTGTTCCCTGATTGTCCTTTATAACAGCAGGTTGGTTGTTTTGCATCCCGAGGCTGCGAAGTTACTGCAGAAGCCATACAACTTCCTGAACTGTGGAGCTCAGTCAAATGTATTCTCCTTCTGCTGTAGAAGGAGCTACAGTTGCTTGCTGGCAACTGATCCAACTGACAGCTGCTCCAGCTAACATTAAGGCATTCCCAGTCTTGGAATGTCTGTTTTCTATGTCATTTGCTCAGTCGGCATCAGGGGTGCAGACAGCAGCCTCCCCGTGGTGCACCCTGGGTATCGGGTCTTGTCGGACATTTTGTTCGGACTTGGCCTGATAGCGAATGCTCTCACACAGTGCAGTTCTTAGACAGTGCAGTTCTCAGACTGTAGAACCATGATGTTTTTAGTTCGTGGACTCTGTGATATCATCATCTAGTGGACTCACCTGTTTTGGCACTGTATGACCCTTTTGGTGTTAATGTGCCGTAAAAAATTGATATAATCAATCAATCAATCAGTCGGCATCAGAGTAGCCAGTCATCGTTACAGGAGACCAGTTCTTTGGTAGTGAAGTATTTTGTTAATTGTGCCTTTCAGATAGCGAACGATTCTCTTGACACTGGTGAGATGTGCCTCAGTAGGTGAGGCGCAAAATTTCGACACGACTCCCACTGCATGGGCAATGTCTGGCCGGGTGCCAATTGCTGCATACAAAAGACTTCCCGCCATTGATTGGCAGCGAACTGGATCTACCAGCTTACTGTGGCCATCTTCCTTCACTAGCTTTTGATCCGTTGCCATAAGAGTTGATGCTGGTTTTGATTCATGTAATCCATATTTCATTAATGGCTTTTGGATGTACTGCTATTGGTGAAGCTGCATGCATCCCAGTTTCTCATTGTATATGAGATTTACACCCAGGCATTGTAGGATTCCCATATCTTTCATCCCGAATCGCCTTGCCAGGTCCATTTTGATTTTGTCCATTTCTGTCTGATTTTCAGCTATGATAATCAGATCGTCTACTTGCACAGCCACTATAGACAGTGTCTTGTCCTGCCTAACATAAACACAATGGTCAGCAGGGCATTCTGTGAATCTTGCTAATTTCGTATATTGCTGGAAAACTTTGTTCCAGCATCGTGGAGATTGTTTAAGTCCAAACAGCAATTTCTTTAATCGCCGGACCAGGTGTTCCAATCCCGGTTTCACACCAAAGACGTAAAAAATAGGAGGTTTGCATCTCTTAGCTTGGCACTTGGCATTAACGAGTTAGGCATGCGACTGGGGGGGTGGGATTCAGTATTTATTTTCTGACTGAAAGCCGACTCTAAGCCTGTTTCCCCCCCCCCCCCCCATCCCGGTTTCATGTACCCAGGTGGGTGACACATATACAGGTCTTCATCCAGCGCCCCATGTTGGAATCTGATGTACAAGCATTCCTTTCTCTACTGGGAAAGCAAGCAGTGTTTGGTTTGTTGTGAATCTCAAAAAAGGTGAGAATATCTCATCATAGTGGATCCCGGACCTCTGTGAATAGCTCTTTGCCACCAAGCGACCCTTGAAACGTTCCACAGTTCCTTCCTGATCATTCACTTTGAATACCCATTTACAGCCAATGGGTCTTCGTCCCTCTGGTAAATTTACAAGTTCACATGTGTTGTTGTCGATCAGTGATTTGTATTCAGAATCTGTCGCAGCCTTCCACTGCGTTGCTTGATCACTAAATTGTGCTTCCTCAATCGTAGTCGGCTCCACAATTGCATGAAATGCAAAATGTTGCATCTTATCATGCACGGTCTCAGCATATTTATCATATCCATAGTGCACTGGCGCCCTCTTTTGGCATTGTCCACGCTGTGTTTCTCGAACCACTTCAGGTCCACCTCGAACCACTTCAGGTCCTTTGGATAGTACTTCTGTTCATCAGAACTGTCATCATTCTGAATGCAGTATTTCTCAGCCTCCCGGTTTTCCTGGACTTCTTTCCCAGAACAGACATCAAGTTCATTGAACTCTACATGGCACCTAACTACTAGTTTCCGGGTCTGCTCATTCACCAGCCTGGAACCTTTCTTGTTTCCACTGTAGCGAACAAATCGCAGTTTTGTGGCCTTTTTGTCAAGTTTCTTCCTTTCAGCATCAGGAACATTACTGTATGCTGCGCAGCCAAATACACGAAGTGTGACACATCCGCTTTCCTTCCATACCAACGTTCATATGGCGTTTGTTCGGGATCAACTGCAGTTGTTGTAACACGATTCCGCATATGTGCAGCAGAGTTAACCGCCTCACTCCAGTACACCGCGGCCGGGTAGTGTAGTGGTTGAGCGTTCGCCTGGCATGCGGGAGGTTGGTGGTTCGATCCCCAGCCGCATCAAACAAAAGACGTTAAAATTTGAGGTTCTGCTGCTCTGCTTAGCGCTCAGCAAAAAAGAGTTAGAGACCATCTGGCCGGCTCGGAGTCAGAATAATGGTCTAGGTTGGGACATCACGGCTTACCCGTGGGGTGGTG
>JAAUYG010109078.1_pt1 | contig 11786 bp, 2 predicted proteins | sample 7278091 | NCBI WGS metagenome assembly JAAUYG01 (sample SAMN14350201, study PRJNA611818) | marine sediment metagenome | isolation source: surface marine sediment (0.6m) | place: French Polynesia: Moorea | collected 2018-08 | reverse complement strand
GAAACATGTGAAATAAAAAACTTGAAGATACTTGAAAACATATTCATGTGTAAAATATATCGTACTACATGTAGTACTAGTATATAACAATTACTATATATATGTGAAACAAATGAAGAGGTTTTTGTTCATCAATAAATTTATATATATGTCGTGGAGACATGATTTCATAAAAATCAAAAAAATCGATTTAAATAAAGAAAATCTGATTTAAAAAAAAAAAATCAGATTTTTTTTATTTTTTTAAAAAAATCATGATTTTTATCAACCCTGGATGGAATTATTTGGCAGGCGGGGATATCCCTATATTAGAAAAGAACTACTGCAATGAGCATGATTATAAAGTGTGATATATTTGAATACAGGTTTAACTGAAATTAGTGTTGGGACGTTTTGATGACAGTATCAACACAAACTCAAGAAAATACAATGATTCATAGTGTTTAATCCATGTCTAATATCTACTCTACTTGTAATAACCACGATACATTGGTGTGCTCTGATGCAGGTTTGTTACATACACTTCAGGATGATATATACAATATACACATGGCTGTAGAATATTTATATTTACAAAGTGAAACAAATATAACCAGTTTGTAGGTCTAAGATAACATAAGTAAAGAAATGTACATGTATTACCGTGTTGGAATATAAATGCTCAGGAATATGTACCGGTAATTATAACTGCTTGTTAAATATTCATGAGATATCAGTGCACCAATGATAGTTGAGCCGATACAAGTACACCCACCCGTCCCCACATACACACAGTGTTACATAATTTTCATAGTCTTCTTAGTATGTGTTACATTAACTGCTGTTCTCAGGTAACTCAATAACAAATGTATATAGTGTTAGTTATATATAGTATTAACTAATCATAGTTTGCATAAATAACATTGCTAGGGTTAAAAGATAAATTTGCTAAAAAAAATAAATAAGATATCACTGTAGTATTGTCAGTGTAGCGCCCCCTCCAGGTAGCCCTGTATACTACCTAGGGTATGTGCTGCCAGTGTTGTCAGTCTGTCAACCCTCGCTAGTCGCCGGGGGAAACAGAATTGTCCACTGTCTACACTGGCGACACTCAGGTTCCCAGCGTCAGGGATAGAACAGTTCAGGAAAGACTCATCATCCATGGTTACGCTGTTGTCGAGGATATGTGGATCGGCTTTACCAGGATCAGTGTCTGGTGGGAGGTTGGAGTCTGATGAATCATCTGTTAGTGGGGTATCTGTATCCAGGCTGTCAGTGTCAGCTGTCTCCTTGACAACATCCTCAGGACTGCTGTTTGTTTTGCTATGGTGAAGGCCGTCATTGTCATCATCGTCATCGTCGTCATCATACACTCCGTCGACTTGCAGACACAGGTTCCTGTTGTTGCCAGTAGATGTCACTGCTGTCTTGTATCTTCCGTCATCGTCACGCTGTACACTCTCGCTCCAGCTCCGACGTTTCTCTCTCTTCTCTGGGCTCACCTGATGCAAGATAGCCTGCACCTCCCTCGAACTCGATATGGAATCTTCTGGCGATGGCATCTCGGGCGGGTTGTGTATTCTGTGCCACCAGGACTTGTATGCGTTGACAATCTCTTGATGTGGTATGGAGACGATATCACTGAGGCGTTTCAGGATGCCAGAGACCGATGTACTTATACTGCTATCATTGCTGGCACTGCTGTCAGCTGAGCAGGTGCCGCTGCCAGTACGTAACGTCTGGATCTCCGCGGGGCTAAACACATTGCTGCGCTCATGTTCTGTTCTGAGTGGAGTAGTGGGATCTAGTCTGGCCGGTGAAGCGTAACGGATGATGCTGTCTGAGGCAGATCGTATGGGTGTGGTGGCGGGGGAGGACTGTATGTAGGAGGCTGGAAGAACCAAACCTTCACCGTCTGGGAACAGAATGATATCCAGTTGCTTCCTACGCGGAGTTGGCACTGCAGGCCTTGGTAGAGGGCGTTTTGCTGGGGTGTGGGTGACATTGTTAGGAGGTTCCTGTACGGGGACAGTAACAGCCACAGGAGGGTTGCTGGTCTCAGTGGTAACTGGGTTGTCATCCTGTGAGCCTGTATTCTCTGTGGCGACAGCCACCATGTGCCACGGACTCTCCAGGGTGGCAGTATCCAGGACAGAGTCACCCTGGATACAGAATGATACAGACACATCATGGTCTGGATCTGGTTGCAGACTGTAGTTGTGGTCAGTCTCCACTACTACATAACTGTCGGAGGCAGCGTCAGTGTTGATGGAAACAGGGTACTGAGGATTGCTTTCCATAGTAGCAGAGTGTTCAGTTTTAGTTTCCATGCCAATGGAGGATTTGGTGTTAGCTACCATGATAACAGGGTGTTCAGTCTTGGTTTCCATAGTAACAGGATAGTCTGCCAGAGAAGCTGGGGTCTGTATTGTGGCCGTATCCAGGATAGACGATCCAGATTGGCTGAGGTGGAGCTTTAACGGCGTGCCACCGACTGATGACATACTCTCCTGTAATGGGATAGCTGCGGTACATGGTGAAAACTCTGAATGTAAACTGGAGTCTGGGTCTGTGATGAAACTGTATGGGGAATTGGAATTTTCCGTGTGTGATTGTTCAGGTTTATCATCAGCAGGAGCTGTTATTTCACTGTTACCGCCATCCTGGGCCGCCTCTGTGTGTGGTCTGAGGCTTGTGTCAGCCATGGTGTCACCATCAGGCTGGTCCTCAGGACTGACAGATCTTTGCGGGGAATCACTCTCCAGTCCCCAGTCCGGGGTTGCCATGGTCGCTCGGTTGAGGAACGAGTGTTCACTGGGGGGGTTAGCTAATATAGAGTCATCCTTGACATTGGGGTTGGAGCCAGGTAGAGGTTGACTGGGACTAGGGGGGAATGGCTTCAAGTCTTTCTCTGTTACTGACAGATTCATGCCATGAATCCAGTTAATGTAGCCAAAAACATCTTGTGGTAGGTTTGGTTTGATTGGACTGTTAGTCGTCTTCGTTTCATTAGTGTCACCACCGATAGCATCTTTGTCATCACCTGCAACCATAGCAACAAAACTGTCACCATCTTTCCTGCCACTGTTGTCACTGCTAATCAGACACGCTTCGCTGCCCTCAGTCACCGCCACAGCCTGATCGCGGGGCACACTTGTTGCCGGGGTCTGGCCCGTGCTACCCGTGTCACGCTCGTGTGATTCAGTGACAGTCCCAGCAGGTGCAGACTCTGACCCCACTACCTGACCCTCCGTTGTAATGCCATAGCAACCTGGGGGCTGGGGTTGGGGGGTGGGGGTTGGGGACACACCCTCTCCATTCACAGGGCTCTCTGTATCAACAGCAGGTGTCTGCAATTTGAATTCCAACGGAACTGATTTCCCACTAATTTCTGTACCCTCGCCTGCAGCCATTACAGTGTTACCAGCACCATCCGAGCAAAATTCCACCACACCACACACTTCACCTGTACTGTCCTGCTGCTTTTCCCCCAGAACAGCCTTACTGATATGTTCAATATCGATATCGTAGTTATGATTATGGTCAGTCTGAATCTGTGTACCCTCCGTTCCCTCAGTGAACCTGCCTTCCAGTGCTGATAGCATACTTTCTATAGCAGAGTGGATCTTCTCTACCCCTACCATCAGGCTGTCCCTGCCACCGCTGGTCTGTGATATATCACTGTCAACAGATTCTGTTACACATGTTACAGGATGGCTGTCATTCGCTGTTACCACGTCTACAGAAAGTTTCTTATCCTCTGTTGCCATGACTGCAGGATGTTTATCACTGCTGGCATGGTCACCAGCTAATGGTATGTCATCAACACTGTCCTCCTCACACACACTGTCACCAAGCACCCCGACACCACTGACACTGTCACAGAACATGTCCTGCAAGTTGACACTCTCATCCAGGGTAGCAGGTTGGAACAAATGCTGATTCCCTACCTTCTTATCGGGCTTCCCCTTGCAGTATGGTGTGCTGGTTCCAGAGAAATCCTGTTCACCCAACCCCGTACAATCCAGATCTATGATGGTCTCCTGACAGAACAGCTTGGCTTCCAGAACACTGGGATCCTGAAGATTATAGTGAGCAGAGACTGCTTTGTTAGCTGTTACCTGCTCTGGGGGGTTGGATCCAGTTCTTGAATTGTCCAGCCCTGAATCCAGTATCTTTCTGTCTGATCCGGATTTGCTGACAGTCTCGGTGACACTGACACTACTGTCCACCTCGGCGTCATCCTCCTGGATTGGTTCCAGCTGAGAATCCATGTAATCCTGAAATCCAGGATTGGTGTGGACTCCAGGGAGGTCAACGTCCCAGCCACTGGATCCAGATCCCGAGCTGAGAGATAAATCTGGTTTACTAAGGAATCCTGTTGGCCTGTCCTGTGTCTCCAGACTGACACAGGTCAGATCCAGATAGGAGACACGTGTCATATCCATGGTCCTCAACGAATCTGGTTCTGTTCTCTGCTTTAGTCCGCCCGTAGAATAACTCTTACGGAGACTCTTTGGTACTTCGGGAGCTTCTACTTGTGGACTTCTGGAAGCTCCGGCATCTTGATTCTGCTGTGCTGGAGGTACCGCAGCAACTGCCCTGTGTTTCCTTGGCAATGACAGTCTCTGTGCCAGATTCAGGCCCTGGATCTTACTCTTGCTTTTTCTGGATCCACGTTCATCCACTAGGAACAGGCGGTCAATGCTCCGGTTGGCATGGTTATTGTAATACACAAACTTTTCTTCCTTTTCGCCTGAGTCTGCATTCAGTTTGGGTGGGTCCCACGAAGCCGAGTTCTTTTTCTTGCGCCAATGTACAAGCAGCACAATAACAATGATAATCCCAGCTATCAGAACGGCTATCCCGATGATAATCCCGATAATCTCAGCCTGATCCAGTGCAGCAGAGCTGGCAGCTGTGTCCGGATCTGCTGTAGTGGGGAGAGAGCCTGGATTAGGTATGCCAGCCATAGTGACAAATCTGCTGCTGTAAGTTACGTTACAGTTCTTGTATCCAGGTAGCAACTATAGTCACACTAGCACTGTCCTTGGTAACTGTCACCAGAATCCTTGCTTCAAACTGTCACATAGATTCATCTTAGCAAGTTGACGAAAAGCCCATGTGTCAACAGTCTTACAAACTTCACTCTGCAGATATTACAGTGGTGACTAATTCCCACTGGTGGTGAGAGATTTGCTGCTGTCCCAGGCCAGAGTCACCTCAGTCTGACAAGTGGACAACTGTCCCTGTGACAGTCAGTTCTGCTCCTGTCCTCTTTACCTACAGATTGGCACAACAGGTTGCTGGCCGGCGGGCACAACATTTCAACTTTCCCGCCAAGCCACTAAGACTGTTACTGTGTACCCCTCCCCAGCCAGCCCGGCAGCTATAAAAAAGAGTGTATTCTACATGAATGCCTGTCACCTGTATCCTACCCCCCCTCCTTACCCCCTACCCCCACTACACCGTAGGTCACCTGCCATCTGCTGTGGAGACAGTCATCAGTGGCACATTGGGAGGGGAGGGTGGAGTGGGGTGAGACCGAATGGGGGGGGGGGCTATAAAGTGTCCTCTGTTTGTTAAAGTTGTATATTACACTTCAGCACCTGCTCTTCCTAACCGCCATTCCTCAAATAGCAGAGAGTGCAGATATAACTATGATCTTTTATTATTGCCCCATTACGGTGTGCATATATGCTGTTGTATTTAGCATGTTTAGTGGGATGAAAAAAAAAATCAGTTTTCAAATGGGCATGTGGTAATAAGGCCTTCCCATGACACTATTACAGCTTCAAGGGAAGGGCAAATTAATACACTCGCGGCAAGTAAAAGCTGCTCTAGAAAGTATAAAACTACAACTGATTCAAACTGTATTGACATCCCCCAAGTTTGATTCGAAAGTCATCTTCATTATGACACACAAACCATCAGTAAGTGGATTAATCTCTGCTAAGTGCTAACTTAATGGTGGTCTAATGTAGGGGGTAGCTCTAATTATAGCACTGATTACTTCAAATATATACCACCAATAGTTCTGATCTCTGCTGCACTGTACTCTAGGCGGAGGCTAGGGTATGGAGTGATTTTACCGATAAATAAAACTAAATTCTCCAATTAAATCCCTAATGACTCCTCAGACTGTGCAGTGTTTTCGTACCGTATTTTTGATCTTGACCTTTGTATTGTATGGCCACGGCCAATCTGTTTAATAGCTCCTCTGATAGGCACTTTCCCTTGGAGTGGATACTTCCACTTCAATTAACTGTCAAAGGTCCCATGTGGAGCCTGTCGTTACACCTATTGCTGTCTGAAGGAAAACAGATCAAAATTGTGTCGCCTGGCACCCATTGTTGTAGGGTGGTTTCCGTTGGAAATTACCTGTAGGAAATTGCCTTTGCAGAGAATCAGTCGCTAATGCTGACTTTGATGTCATTGAAGCATGACAGCCACTCAGGGAAGATGAACCGACACAGTGACATGTCTTCCTGTTTTGACTCAGCCCAGGTTACTACTGGGTTTATTATTCAACTTAATTATTTTGTAGCTGTGTAGCAACACATATTATCAAAGAAAAAAATAGCAGTTTATTAGCTTCAAAATAACTTATCTTTAATAAAGGCTAGGTCTATGCGATACTGAATCACATAAATAAAACTCAGTAAATCAATTTGATGCTGTTTTAATCAGCTGCCAGGTATATCACCACTAGCATGCATATATCATACCTGTACTAGTTAAGCTAGTATTCTGTATATATCTGAAGTTATTGCCCACTATGCAGAGAATTTAACTTTCCCGCCTTTCGTTTGCCATGCGTGACAACTGGCCATGGCTGGTATGGGGAGTATTTTATATAAGGCCATTCTAGCTGTAAAGCATACAAAACAAGACTGGGGGGCGCACTAGGAGCAGGTGATTCCTACAGCAGTCGCTTTCAGGCCTTCAGAAATACTATTATAAAGAGCACAAAAGAAAATTGTAGCTAAAAATTTGACCAGTACACAGAGAGGTTCAACACATGATACTTTAGTCCTGTTACCAGTGAGTGCAGTGTCCTGTCAGATCATGCAGGTTTCAATAGTGAATTTTAGCATTAGTACATGTATATGTTTGATTTTGGGAAACATTTCTGTTAATGAATAATATTAAAGCAAGAAAAACTTAAGTTTGCAGTTTAAGTTTAACTTAGGTTAAGACTTGAATGATTAGTTGTGGTGTGAATGATCTTAAGATTTTATCATAATTGCTGTAAATTTCCCCAATCAAGTATATTACTACTAAATTATAGTTGTTTGCTGCCATGTTCAATATGCCATAAGTCGAAAATTGTGGTCATTATCAGCCTATGTTCATTCATGCATGACATCTAAGATCTACCATTTAACCCATGGCAAGTTGAGCGCGTCACCTGTATCTCAGTGACACCTTTCCCTGGTATTAAACTGGGACCATGCAGTTTGCATGGTTTCAGAGTTTCCCTGGCTGCAGGCAACCCACAGCATTATATATACTAGGATAATGAACCCATCTTTCCATACCTGTCATTTACAACACTGCAGGAGGTCATTGTCATAGCTATGGATATGCTGTGACAAAGTCATTGTCCACTGGTGTCAGTGTCACCAACCCTGGGGTGTCGCTCTCAACTTTTTACTACCCTGCAGAGATTGCAGGTCAAAAGGACATGAGAGGGGTGACCACAGGGTAGTATAGTGGATTTTCCTGCCTTAGGACCCCCGGTAATATAAAGACCACCCCAGAATTAAGGTTGCTTGTTGGATGGCCAAAAATTACACGTCAGATGTATATTGTTTCAGAAATAAGACCACTCCTGAATTAAAGACCACCCCTGAATGAAGACCACCCCTGAATTAAGACCACTACTTTGGTGGCCGAAAGTTATATATCAGTTCTGTGTTGTTTCAGAATTAAAATTAAGACCACCTCAGAATTAAGACCACTTTAAGCTTAATCATGTGTGGACTTAGCTCAGGGATTCTCCTGTACTGTACTAGCCCATCAAGCTATGTGGAAAGACTGTATATACTACTGGGTGTTCCAACTTCTTTTTCTCTCCTAAATTAAAGAAAATAATTGTTAACCAGACCCCAAAGATACTTTTTAGTTAATAGTAGACATGGTAGCAGCAGCTACATGTAAGTAAGAATACTATGACATGACAATACTAATACAATGCCATGACATATCCCATGTATCTGTGTCTGTTTGTTTTTTTTCAAAAATAAAATAACACACAACATGTGCAATGATTATAGGTGGGTTATCATAACACCGTCACTACTTTATTGTTTGACGCGGTCAAGACATTGACAAGTCAATGTTAGGATGATCCTGAAGTTGCAAATAGACTGAGTAGACAATGTTGGTAAAAGTTAACCTTGGATAACGCAAGACTACAACATGTGCAGTGGGTGTAAAAAATACTGCATACACATGATACATGCACAGTTGAAAATAATCATTACATGCATTACCGGTATGTAAATAATGCCACTCACAAAACACAATTCAAGACATCATAATAACAATACTCTGAAATATTACATATAATGTGATATGTACATGGACTTGTCAGTTATAATATTTATCAGATTCTGCCTAAGTTTAACTTTCAACAGCAGTAAATTAAATTATCACCTAACAATACTCGCTAGATGACATATGAAGTCCAGGGGTCATGTCCCTATGTGCATAATTATTTTCACATTAAATGTGCTGAAGTAAAATTTAAAATATTTGCACTTTATTCCAAAAGGAATTTACTTCTTTGGTCATCTAGGATGCATGAATTTTGTGATTGTAGCATTATCTTGACTAAAATGTGTACTAAAATATATTACGGTTCATTTAAGAAAAGAAGTGCGACATGGGAATTGTACTTGTCACCTGTTAAGCTATTTAGCTATACATGTACCGGTATTTGATTCACTCTTCATAACATAATTATCAAACAGGCATACCGGGTACACTATACATGCTATATGAATACTGACTCTAAGACTTAAGAATGTTCCAGTTTAAAATGTCAGGATCATGAAGATAGTGTATCTGCGGAGGCTGACGAAGCATGGTCCTGTGCTGAATCTGGATCAGATCCAGATCTGTCAGAGGAACTGTCACCATGATCTCTGGAACTGGAGTGACTGCCATCAATGGATGCTGTGCTGACGTCATCGAGGGAATCGGACGGCGTGACATCTTCTATCACTGGAGGTGGGACAGGTTGGGGGTCAGGTGATGTCAGTGGAAGAGTACCATCTGATGCTTCAGGGACAGTGTCACTTGGTTCAGGCAAAGTTTCTGTGATATTGGTACCAGGATCTGCTGATGTGGACTCTACAGCACCATCTGGGGAGTCCAGACTGGTTGGCACACTCTCAGCTGCGTATTCACTGTATGGGGGAGGGAACTCTTCTGGAATCTGGTCATCTAGATCTGGCTCATAGTCTGGAGGAGCTGGGAGGTCGTCTTCAATGTCCTCACTGGAACGATCAGGATCCTGGGTCACCATGGCAACAGGAACAGGTTCTGGCTGGTTGGTACCCATGGCAACAGTTTGTTCTGGATCATCATGGATATCCAGGGCAGGATTGTCCATTCCCATGTCCCCACTACCCTGGTTTTCACTGATTTCCGGATCCAGTGCTTGGCTGTCTTCACTGTGGATAATCGCTTTGTCAACCTGTGGATCCGGATTCTCTTGTTCAGGGAAATCCCCAACCACCAGGATCCCATTGGCAAAACCTTGTGCACCCACATCATCAGTGTCAACATGTATAACAGTGTCCTCAGGTCCTATGGCAGCACGCAATGATTCATCTGCAGCCGGCGCTGATGCCATGGCTACAGCTGGCGCTGATGCCATGGCAGTCATTCCCATGTCTGCTCCGTTGCCATGGAAATCGTCCTCCTGTGGGTAGGGCATGGGTTTAGTGATAGACCGTGCCTTTGGTGTTTTCCCGGTTTCCACGTCAAGCTGATATTTCTTGTGTTTGCGCCGGGTGAGAAAGTATGCCACAGGTGCTACCAGGAGACAGATGATCAGCGCACCAATGGGAACACCAACCACGATCCCGGTTTTCTGGGAGTCGGTGAGTGTGGAGCGGCCGGTGACAGGAGCTAGGATTACTGGATCAGTGTGTGTGATAGGTGTCTCAGTGACAGTTGTCAGGACGGTCCTTGGGGGGCGGGTTGTAACTCTGGCTGGGGACCCAGAGGATGATGTGGAATAATCGGCACTTGGTACGGAGGTTTCCTCAGATACCGTGTCAGTGTCAGAAGTCACTGCGGCAGTGCCAGAAACTACTGTGGTGCCATGATGTACTGTGGGTGATCCAGGGGCCTCTGAGGTTAAGGCACGAGCTGCTGTGGTGCCATGGGCCACTGAAGGAGAGCCAGGAGCCACTGTGGATGTGCCAGGAACCATTGTGGATGTGCCAGGAGCCACTGTAGTTGAGCCAGGAGCTGCTGTAGTTGAACCACGAGCCGCTGTAGTTGAGCTAGGAGCTGCTGTAGTTGAGCCAAGAGCCAGTGTAGTTGAACCAGGAGCCACTGTAGTTGAGCCAGGAGCCACTGTAGTTGAGCTAGGAGCTGCTGTAGTTGAGCCATGAGCTGATGTAGTTGAATCACGAGCCACTGTAGTTGAGCTAGGAGCTGCTGTGGTTGAGCCAGGAGCCACTGTATTTGAGCCAGGAGCCACTGTAGTTGAGTCAAGAGCCACTGTAGTTGAACTAGGAGCTGCTGTAGTTGAGCTAGGAGCCACTGTAGTTAAGCCAGGAGCCACTGTAGTTACACCAGAAGCCACTGTAGTTAACCCAGGAACCACTGTAGTATCAGGAGCCACTGTAGTTGAGCCAGGAGCCGCTGTGGTTGAGCCAGGAGCTGCTGTAGTTGAGCCAAGAGCCAGTGTAGTTGAGCCATGAGCTGCTGTAGTTGAGCCATGAGCCACTGTAGTTGAGCCATGAGCTGCTGTAGTTGAGCCATGAGCTGCTGTAGTTGGGCCATGAGCTGCTGTAGTTGAGCCACGAGCCACTGTTGATGAGCCAGGAACCACTGTGGTTGAGCCAAGACTCACTGTAGTTGAGCCAGGAGCCACTGTAGTTGAGTCAGAAGCTGCTGTAGATGAGCCAAGAGCCACTGTAGTTGAGCCAAGAGCAACTGTAGTTGAACCATGAGCCCCTGTAGATGAACTAGGAGACACTGTAGTTGAGGCAGGAGCCACTGTAGATGAACTAGGAGCCACTGTAGTTGAGGCAGGAGCCACTGTAGTTAAACCAGGAGCAACTGTAGTTGAGTCAGGAGCCACTGTAGTGTTAGGAGCCACTGTAGTTGACCCAAGAGCCACTGTGGTGCCATGAGCTGCTGTAGTTGGGACAGAAATCACTGTAGTACCAGGAGCAGCTGTAGTGCCAGTAGCCACTGAAGGACCAGACCCCACCGTGGTGCTAGGAGTTGCTGTGATGCCTGGTACTGCTGTTTGTAGACTTGTTGTTTTAATAATTTGTGAAGTAGTGACATGTGATGTAGTGAATGTTACATTGGGTACTTGTGGAGTGGTGAATGTTGCACTGGGTACTTGTGGAGTGGTGAGTGTTACATTGGGTAATTGTGGAGTGGTAAATGTTACATTTGGTACTTGTGGAGTGGTGAATGTTACATTTGGTACTTGTGGCGTGGTGAATGTTACATTGGGTACTTGTGGAGTGGTGAATGTTACATTGGGTACTTGTAGAGTGCTGAATGTTACATTGGGTACTTGTGGAGTGGTGAATGTTACATTGGGT
>JAAUYG010064331.1_pt1 | contig 11788 bp, 4 predicted proteins | sample 7278091 | NCBI WGS metagenome assembly JAAUYG01 (sample SAMN14350201, study PRJNA611818) | marine sediment metagenome | isolation source: surface marine sediment (0.6m) | place: French Polynesia: Moorea | collected 2018-08 | reverse complement strand
CCGGTCATCAAAGGTCATGGAGGGGGAGCTGCTGGACGTGTTTGGTATTGCACAGGCACCGTCTGTTTGAGCAATACTTGCAGAACACGTATTTTGTGATTCTGTTGTTGTTGTCTGTTTACTTTGAAAAGAGATGTCTTTTTCAGGTCCTTTTGAACTCTCTGCTGCCGGTGTTGGCTGGATTACAGTGAAGGAGACACTTCCCTGGCCGCATTGGGATTGGACAGGATCGGCTTGCCTCTGAGGGCCAATGTTGAGTTGCTGTTCTCCAGAACAGGATTTCTGACTTGATGTTCTCCCATTCTGCAGTTCATCTAAGTGTGATAAATCCAGATTGCAAATTGCCCTCCCCTTTGAGGCTTCTTTGTTGCTGACTTGTGACCCTGAAAAACAATTATTTTTTCTGAATGACATCTAAAACACTCAATTCCCAAGCATAGTGCATCACTACAAAGTCTAATTTTTCCCTCTGACCTCTTCTTTCATTCACAGGTCTCTCCCAAGGTGCATATAGCTTTGGGTTCCGCACACAATCTCTTTCACCATAACACTGCGGAGATTGCGCTCAGCAGAAAAAGGTGGGCAAAGCAGAAAATTCCTCAAGCAGTGGTTCCAAAGGAAGGAACACGTTTGCAGCCTTCACCAACAACACTGAACCACAACTAAATCCAGTTCCCAGCTAGGCGTCACATACCTCGAAGTAAAATGAACCAGTTTTCGTGCAGCCCTTAGAAGCCTGTTGTTGCAAATAAAACTCAGTCGAGATGTACACAAATTTGTGACACAGGAGTTTCACTCAAGTTGAAACTTGCACAAGGGCACAACTGCACAGCAGACTGCCAAATTTGAAACTGCTGAGAGACAACCGCAGTTCACAGGTGCGCAAACCAATTTATCGGGCTTACCAAGTGAATCCGAGATGTCTTGAGAAAACAGTTCTTGGGATTGCAGTACCACGTCGTTGCCCGTCTCTTCTCCAGCTACTTCTCCCTGATCTGAAAGCAACAAGGATAGAACGCCTTGTTTGAATGCAAACTGTTCTTTCTGGAAAGAACACAACTTTTGGGCGAATAAACCAAATTTGGTCACTGCGCCACAGACGTAAGCTGACGGTAATTACCGTTCGATCCTGTTGAAGACTTCTCTGTGCCACTGGTGACAGCAACATGACATTGTTCGCTTCCTGGCCCTGTGCTGCCGGTCGACAAAGCACTTGAATCTGGACCTGGTGTTTGTGAAGCGGCCAAGGACGGATCTTCAGCTTGCGGTTCTGTTTTGATTGGCTGGAGAAAAGATGAAGTGGTCTTCGCAGAGGAATGGCCGGGCCGCCCGCTAAGCATCGCCGACGCTTCACTCATTGACCGCGCGATGATACTTCTTCCCGTTTTTACAGCGTCGCGAGCCGAAAACATCGGCTGTGGAGTGACGCCCAGTTGCTTTGGCTTCTTGTTTGGGATACTTCTGCAGCATCGAGATCGCTGTTCCTTCATTTTGGGACTTTTTCGTGGATACTGTTTGTTGCAGCCTTCATCTTGCACTGCACCACTGTCACTGTCAGCGTCTTCAAACTGCCCGTTGTCAATGTCTTCGTCATCTTCTTGTTTGGGCTCCATCACCTCACCACACGGATCCACGGGGCTGCTTTCTTCAGGCACAACTGAAGGCACGTCGCACTCCTGTTCTGGGGTTGGCCGCCGCTGTTGCGCAGATGACCTGGTTTCTTCTTCATGTTCTGCCCCTTCCACCGACTTGGCAGCCACCACTGATTCCAACGCTGTCGTCACGTCACTGATCACCAGTCCATCAGTAACTGACTGCACTCCTTCAGGACTGACTGTTGTTGTGCCGCCCAGCTGTAAATCTTCTGCGTCGCATTCCACCTGTTCCCAGAGCTGTGTTTCAGTTTGGGTGTCAGCAACACGGAGAAGCGCCGAGGATTCAGGATCTTTTTCCAGGTTAACTTCTGGATGGGTTGTGGAAGCAACCGACTCACGAGGTTCAGGAATGTCATCCGAATCCAAGCCCGTCATCGACGTGTTCCTCAAATCCTCAGGACCATCATTTTGTGCCGTTTTCTCCGCTACTTCGGCAACATGGAGTGACTCTGAGGCACACAACGCATTCTCTGAGGCCACAATAGCTGCTTCATGTGAAACCACGTCCTCCAAAATCTTTTCGACAACTTGAACGGGAATTTCTGGCATGCTTTCCACTGTCTCCTCTGTCAGCTGATTTTGCGCCACATCAAGTGCATCGGCCACAAATTCCAGGACATCTGCTGGCTCGGCTTCGGCGACATTATCGTGAGGCACTTCAGGCAGGTTTCCGTCCTCGGCTGAAGCTCCCTCGTCACCACCTCCCGTTACAGCTGGGTCAGTATTCCGCATCTCTGCAACAGCGTGTGGTTCTTCTGACTTCCCTTGATCTTCCAAACGTTTCTCTTCATCTGGTTTCTCGATCTCCTGAATGTCATCATCCTCTTCTATTTTGATCTCTCGTTTGATTTTCAGGGCCAGGTCATCATCCACACCTGCTGCTTCGTTCTCATCGTCATCAATGGCAATAACCTCGTCATCGTCATCACAGTCCAGATGCACAGTCTCCACAGGCATGTCGTGGAAGTCTGGGGGCTGGTTCTCTTTATCAGCTTTGTGCTCCTCCAAGTCGTCCAAAACTTGCACATCGCAGTCTGACGACAGAGCAATGCTCGCCGCCTTTGGCTTGACCTCGGACATCACTTCGACGGACTCTTGCGAACAACAACTGTTGATTTCAATTGATTCGACTTCCAAGTCTTGGGTGCACAGAACGCATTCATCTGTTGACATCCTACTTCTCTTTTCTGGAGGTTCTGCGTTGTCTATTTGACAGGCGTCAGATACACCTGGGTCTGTTGTCTTTCTGTGATCTGGATTTTCTGCTGTCGTCGTTTTCTGAAGATCTTGCGTGCAGAGAAAGGGATCTTCGACATCATCACGCGAGGCATCCTTCGACTGATCACCCTCTGTGTCGTCGAACTCTGTATCGGACACACTTTCTGTGTCTGTTCCGCCTACAACAAGGGGTCGGTCCTGAGACCCGTCTAAACCGAGAGTTTCATTGAAATCTTCGCGCTTCATAGGTGAGGGTTCCCCCTGGTGAGTTCGGTCAGCTTCGTCTTCACTTCCAACTTCAATGCACGAAGTGGTGTCATCAAGTTCCACGTCCGAGACTTCGGCAGGTGGAACGTTTTCTTTGTTGCTGTCAGAATCAGACACCCCGTCTGTCGGATGTTCCAGTGAGTCCAAACCAAATTCCTCCTCAGTTTTTATAGTTTGCAACTCGCCAGGAGCATCTAAAGAGCTTTGTCTCAGCATTTGCGAGTCCAAAATGGGTTCATCAAATTCATGACGAGGGGTGGCATCAGGTCCATCTAAAGTGAGCACTAAAATGTCGCTCTCAGAATCATGAGTGTCATCAGCGATGACGTTTTGGTTTTCCTGACTTGATGTTGGTGTTATCTCGATGCACAGTGCATCTTCGTCCAGAATTGGTTCATCGCTGCTTTGAATTCGTCGTCTCTTGGCAGGTGTTGGAAAACCCATGCAATCTGTCTCACGGAGATGTTTTCTATCATCTGCCTCCTCTTTTACTTTCACTGGAGGTAGTTGTTCAGCTGTGTCTTCAAATGTTTCAGACTCGGTGTGACTGCGCGACGCTTTTTCTGGTGTGGGAGGAGCTTTGTTTTCTGAGTGGTGAGGCTCGTCTGATTCCACGCGCTTTCTCTTCTCAGTAGCGTCGGGCGGCCTATTCTCATCCGGGTTTGCATCATGCGCTTTGAGCTGACTCACTTCAACGGCATCATCTGCGACTTGAAGACAGCTGGTCTCAGCACCTGTCAAGGCATCCGAGAACTGCTCCTCTACTTCAGTCACAACTGGCTCCTGGCTGTCCTTCATAGGTGAAGTCTTTTGTGGGCTGCATTTGCTGATGACTTCACCGACTTCCAACCAAGGTTCTGTTGCGTTCACCTCAGCATCTGGCGAAGCTTCAGCTGTGCTTTCCGACACCGTGTGACTCTCAGTTGGTTTAATATCTTCCAGGATTACTTCTTGCAAACCGGTGTAATGTTCGGGCGAAAATGTGATGGTTTCTGATTGCGAGGACATGGCGTCTTTTTCAACTTCCTGGGTGACTGCTGCTTCTTGACTGTCATGGCGTTGCTCAATGACGTCAGTCACATCTGGGTCCAAAACACAAACTTGTTCTGCTGAGTTTTTCTGGACAACTGCGTCAGGTGACACTTTGGAGAAAGGCGACTGAAGCGATGTTTCACGAGCGCTCTTTTCATCCACTACTGCCACGACCTTCAGAGGATTTTCTTCAGCTTTGCGTTGCTCCTGCACACACGTCTGCTGCTTTCCTTTTTGAATTCTTTCCAGCCCGCAAGGAGTCACCACAGAAACATTGAGTTCTGCAAATTTCACACTCATTGTGCTCTTCAATGCAGCACAGCTTGAAAGCATTTCCAGCCCAGCATTATTTTCCGTCGTGGCCACCGTCAGTTCTGGTTTGTTCACCGATGCCTCAACAGTTGTCACAGCAGCAGCTTCAATGTTTGTTTCAGCCAGGTTCTGAGAGCTGTTCTCTGACTGAACTACCTTCTCCTCTGCATAAACAAGCTGGGTACGTTCCTTCAAGGTGCTGCGGGAAGACAATGTGGATTCAATCGTTTCTTGTTCAGCTTTTCTGAGTTCGCTAGCAGGCACGCTCTCCGTTCTCTCACTTGGCAAACAATCGTTTGAAGTTACCTCGGCTGTGGAGCAGAACTGCTGCTCTCGATTCACTGAACCATCAGCGCGGTTCACCTCTTCACAAACACTAGTTTCTTCAAAAGTCGTTTCTTTCACAGATTCGAGTGACTCTTCCTCAAGAGAAATGTTGACCGACCCAGATACTGGAAGCAGCGCAGAGGCAGATGCTATGTCCATAGCAGCACCATCAGCTTGCGCCACATGAGCAGTTTGTAACGGAGGCTCTTCCAATTCCGTGGCCTCTTCAACACCGGGAGTGTTTGTCACATCCTGACACGCTCTTTCCAATTGGGCGTTACCAGCTATTGACCTGGAGGTTTCCTGCTGCTCTTCTGAAGAACATTCTGCTTCAAGGGTATCGCCAGTGTTGTTGACCATCGGGATGATGCTTCCATCGAAGAACTCCTCGCTCACAATTTCCGGGGCGTATTTGTCCTCCCACTGCCTGACGTCCAAAGACATCAAGTGGGTCACGACAGGAATTTCTATTCTCGCCTCTTCACTGGGCGGTGATGACTCTGTTACTTCAGCGACTTGGTCAAGCTTTGGTCCTTGGGTCGTGATTTCTGATGCCAGATTCGTCTCGCGAGTCCTTTCGCCAAACTGCACAGTTGCCGCAGATTCCACATCCTCAGATGCTTCTTCAGTCTCCATTTCCAAACACTTAGCTGTAGTTTCTACACCTGACACATCAACACTTACAGCTGCCTCGCAAATGTTTCCAATCTCTGAAGCTTTCTCCAGCGGAATGGCAGGTGTTTCCATCTCCACGCTTTCTGAATTCGGGATGCCTTTGCTGGCCCTTAAATCTTCACTTTCCGTGTCTTGTTGAATGTTTTCAGCGGCAAGAGTTGCACAGTCTGCTTTCACGGCTTCTTCCAAATGTGATGCTGACGTTTGGTTTTCAGTGACTTTTTGAGGTTTCGGCACCTCTTCACTGATCACCAACTCTTCAAGAGTCATCTTTGTGGTGGAGTTGACGTTTTCAGCAGCTAACGTTTCGTTGGTCTTCTTTCTGGCTTCTTGAAACTGACTCGCTGGTACAACGGTCTCTACGTTTTCTTCGGAAATCAATGCGATGTTCCTGACATCAACGCTTTCGTCTTCTGCACTGGTAGCAATTTTTTCCGCGGCCAGCGCGAGGTTGTCTGCCTCGGAAACTTCTTGCAGTTCGCTTGGCTGAAAATTCGTTTCGGTGCTCTGCTGTGGACTTGGTGCAAAGTCAGTAACCCCGACCTCTACATCTGTCCTGCCGAAAACGATTCCTGCAGAGTGTATTTCTTCCTCACTTGCTGTGCTTTTGTGAAAAGAACGTTGCCGTTTTTCTTCGCAACTATCAGGATACGACGCAGCTTGCATGGGAGATACGCAGTCGCCCGATGTGTCGCTGTGTCTTTCAGGAAGGTGCTGTGCTTGCCTGTTATCTATCCTAGCAGCTTCTGGAATGACTTCGTCTTGGTGCGTCGAATTAGTTGCTGTGGCATCAACATCAACCTCATGCGGTGTGATCTCAGGTTCCTGTGGGACTTGGTCAGACTCCGCTGCCTGGTGGACAGCAGCTTCGAGTGCGTTGGGAACGGCTTCAGCTGACATCTCGGCATCTTCTATCTCTCCCGTCAATCCATTCGTCGCCGGGAACTCTTCAGCGACAACCACCTCCCGCGACCGACCACAGAGCTGAGCGCATTCTCCACTCACTGCGTGTTGACTGGATGCCTCATCTTCCTCCTCAGATTCTGAAGGACTTGAATATGCAGCAACGATACCATTTCGAACTGCCTGGCTGCTGTAATTCTTCTCAAGCGGGACCTCATTGCCTAACGTTCCGTTCATTTCGGCTTCAGCTGCCTCCTCGTCTTCTGGTAATTCTGGGATGCACTCCAGTGAGTCGGCCCGCATCACAGCGTAATCACCACTTGTAGCTGACGGCGTTTCTTCGATTTCGCTGGAAGGTATGTCTTCCTGTTCCTCACTGCTCAGCTGTTCGTTCTCAGCGCAGTCAGAAGCCAGAATCGTTGGCTTGAAGACAGGACTCGGTGCCTCAGATTCCACATCGTGGTCGTCGTCTTCTTTCTTGGTTTCCGCCGAAGAGCAACTGCTGGGCACTTCTTCAGCTTCACAATGTTCCCTAGGTTCCTGTGAGTTTCCTTCATTTGATGTTTGCGTCAAGACAAGGTGCAGATCAGCTTCCTCGTCATCAGAGTCGTCAGATTCTCTTCTGAAAGTCGCCTCGTCAATGGGCGGCAGAGGACTGGAATCAACTGATGACGAAAACAGTGTTGCAGTGCTGACTGCATCTGAGTTGTCAGTTTTCCCCACTTCATCCAAACCGAGTGCATCAGAATTGTTGTCCTGTGCCATGAAAACGTAAGAGATTTCGCCCGTGCACAAACGTTCAGTGGAAGTTGGCTCCGTATTCATGCAGCCCGCGGTTTCCATGTTCAAACTATTCTGCTCAGTTTCCACCTCCAAACCAGGATTTTCAACTTGCAAGTCACCAGGTGCGTTTGCCTCCACAGCACGATCAAGCCTCGAGACAGTCTCGTCCCGTTGCGGGTCTTGAATTCTTCCACTCGAGTCGGCAGTTCTACTGACGACACAGTTGTCGCCGTTTTGAGAACGATCTGAAGTCGAGTTTCCTGTGCTCGAATAGCTACCTGGAAATAGACAAAAATGTTTTGTTATAAATGCATTGAGAGAACAGCAGGGTGGGAGTGAGGAGACTTCTTGAGTCACACCTTCAGTGATGACGGGGAAGGGCATGCACTGGGCAGTGACCACCACAACTGAGCTTGTGCCCTAATTCTCTGGATACCGGGTACCGGTAATCTCGAAATTGCGCATCGGAAAATGGGGCTGATAAAAAAGTTCCCTGCTGAAAACTTCTGACAGTTCCATTTGTTAGATGCGCAAAATTGCCGACTTCATTTGACAGGGTTCCCAATTTAGCCTTGAATTATTCCCCCGACCCCCAACAAAATTGTGACAGAATGTCAAAAATCAATGTGTTCAATGAAGCTTTTTTTTTTTTTTTTTGCTTCTTTTTCTTGTTGTGCCTTTTCTTTCTGTTTTGTTCACAAGCCACGTCCATTCTTTTCTAAATTTTCGTCTTGTGGCTCTCTGGGAAAACTTTTTCCCTAGACTTGGCCACAACATCTTCCGACCGGAAAAGGTGGTCACAAGTATCCATGTTTCCAGAATCACTGGGAACCCTGTTTGTTCACTGTGGTAGTTTGATCTCCGCCCCTTCAAGAAAGAACAGCAAGAATCGTCAGCCCGCTTTGAAAACCGCCAGAAGGGCCCAGGTCACGCATTGCTCTTCAAACCCATGCAGATCTCTTCGGGTTTTCTTTTCAGCCCGGAAGGGGAAGAAACGTTGCCCAACAGAGACAAGCCAAAATAAATGGCAGTTCCCACCTGAGACACGCGCGAGAAATAGACAAATCAATTTTTTTTCTAACCGGGCTGGAGAGCGTTGGGTGTTAACAAAGAAGATAACCACTGTGTCAAAGGTATACGATTTATTTAGTGTAACTGTCAAAGAAAAACAACGGAATTTTAAATTCCTCGCAACAAATTAATTTAAAATTTTACATCATTGCAGATGAGTAACAAAGAACAGTAACGAGTCATAACTTATCAACAAGATTCAGCCCACTTGTCCTAAAACTTATGTCTGCAACCTGCAGTTTTTAATTATTTAAAAGTGGTCTCAGGTGGGAGCTCTTCCCATGCACTGGCGAAAACTAAAGTGAGGTCGCAGGCCAGCAAGAAAACGAAAAGCGTTTGCGTTTTTTGTCGAGACAGAAAATAGGAGCGACCTAAAAATCGGCCCAATCACAAACCATGATTGACGTGTAACTGAAGCAAAAAATCTCAGAACCAACATGTGTAAAGAAAGAGAACTGATTTCATCGGTCAACAATTGAACAACGTTCCCCCGTGCAACTAGACAGGATCACGACAAAACAAAACAATGTTTTCTTTTCGGAAATGATCTGCTTAAAATTTGAAGTTTGATCCAAACTGTCACTCGAAATAACAAATGGCTGATGATCAACAGCTCATAGGCACGCCTCAAAAATGTGCCGTGCCAAAAACAAGTACGTTTAGTCGGCATAAAAGCAGCGCACAGGTGGCACAGTGCCAGTGTTCAAACCATCACAACAGTGGTGCAGTGGTTCGAGAATGCCGTCCTGGCAGGGGAGCGGGTCTTTCACAACGAGGATAATAACGGTACGTACCGGTACATTGGGCCCTAAATAATCGAAACAAAACACTGAATTTGCAGTTTGGGGCAGTGTTTCCGCAAATCCTGAAGTGTGTGGAAATAAAACTTGACCCACTTTGGATGATCTGATGACACGCATCAACAAGTATACGCTGACTCAGCGTAAATGCCAAGCAGCCCCATCACATGATCCGGCTCTGGGCCAGACCAACACCCTCTGGGCTGGGGGTCCCCCACGACGACAATGACGACACGATCATGACTCCATAAAGCCGCGCTCGGCCTTCAACAAAACCATGATGGGGGAGGGTGCCCATGGCACAAGTGCAACAACAACACCGTGATTACAATAAGCAGGAGCGTGTAAACCAACACCTTGAAAAGACCACCCGAGTGCATGTACCCAAAAGCACCTCTGCTATGCTACGCAAGAAGCAGGAGTACCTTTCTCATCTTGTAAAGTTTCTTCTTCGGTCCAATTTCCATCACTCCAGTCGTTGTGATTTTCGTCTTTCTTGGAATAGTTTTCAAACTTTTCGGCAGAATCTTGAAATGGAAAAGATAACCACCCTTCATTTTCCCTTGGCGGAAATTTGGAGGGCACAACACCAACCATTGCACGCCCATGAAACGCGAATGTCTGTTCACAAAATCCCCCACCATTTTCATTGCGCTGGAAACTTTCACTCAAGAGCCGTTGCTTTTTCATGGATCCCATGAACTACCTACGTCCAGGCCTGTTCTTACCGTCAATATCCTGCTGTGAAAATCCCTCGAACTCTGAACTCTCCTCTCCGCTTCTTCGACATCCTTCCGACTGCGAGTCTTTTTCTGCGAGCAATTGACATGACATGTAAGGAACCGAGCCCAAGAAACAACAACATCTCATGCTTCCCACAATCACGAAATGGACGAGATTCTGAGCAAGCAATTCAATGGTCGGAACTGTGGTGGATGACTTACCAGACACACGGGGTGACTCCCCCGAAACTTCAGGTGAATCCTGTGGATTGGTTTCCCCCTTTCTGTCACTTCTGTTTTTATCTGCACAAAACGAGAAGTGAACGCTCAACACCAACCCAATGAAGGTAAGCAATTGCAAGTTGTATCCATGAAAAACTGCTTCGGTGCCCTCCCGACAACGCAACACGGCTGACGGTTTTTGTTCTCTTCAGTAAGTGGAGAAGACATTTCATTTTACGACAGAGAAATTTTGTGCAACAGTACGCTTTCCGACGTCTTTACCTTCCGTCAAATCCCAATCATCTTTCGCGGCAAACTGGTCATCTTCAGCGTTCTCTGCAAACAAAGCGTTCTTTTCAGCGTATTTGTTGATTCCCACAAAACACCGATACTTTCGACAGCACTGCAACGTACCCAGCAGGGCGTCTTGATTGTCAGCAGGGTCTGGTGCGGGATCCTCGGCAAGGTCCGTTTCTTCACAGTTTTCAGCTATGGGCGCCAACTTCTCTTCTCCATCAGTCCTCAGATCAGACAGGTACTCGACACCACTCTCGGGCCCCCACTCTTCAGCCAAGGAGCTGTCGTCGGTGTACGGCGGCAGGGACGTTTTGTCACTGGGACAACTTTGGTCCAACGTTGAGAAGGAGAGAAACTGATCATTGAAGCTGGTCAGGAGACTGCGGTTACCATCGCCAGCGACAGTTTTGATGATAGGTTCTTCCTCCACAGAGCAGAGAGGCTCCTCTTCCGAAGTTTCACGGTCATCTCCCATCACTTCCAAGGGCTTGCTGAATGTGAAATCAAAGACCGGCTTCACACCCTCCTTCCCCACATCGGAGCTCTTATCTTCACTTGACTTGTACGCTTTTAAGACTTTCACAGGGCTGTCCATCTCCATGACACAGACGGACTTCTGCAGCACTTGGGGCGAAGTGACCTGTAGATTCAGCGTGCTCTCGAAACTAGAGGGTTCGAGTTGAAGTTCGTCCACTGCCTTCAGGTTCAGCTTCAGGGGGCTCTGGCTGCACCTGTTCGCTGTTGGACTGTCCGGATCAAACCGAGCGACCAGTTCCTTCACTTTTGTTCCAGCAACAGGGCAGGGAGACACAGCGCGCGATCCTTGCACAACCGTCTTTTGCTCCAGCTGTGATATTTTCTCTTTCACGGGACTTGGCGAACCTTTCACTGGACTGGGACTGTATCTGGCAGCTGAATCGACGTAGCTTTGCGAGCGTCTTTTGATGAGCAGGAATGGACTTTTCACTGGGCTGTCCTTGACGGAATCGTTTTTCATCAGAGAGGATCTGATTGGAGGGTGATACTCGGCGCTGGCTGGCATGTAGATTGGTCCAGGTGTTGGCCTGAAAGGCTTTTGTTTAGAATTCACCGCGGCTGCTTCTTTCTCCACCAATTCTTCTCGAAGAGCTCTGACAATGGATTTCTGCGGTGTGGCATCACCGGAGCCGGACTTGTTCTCCACGCTGAACTCTCCACTCTTCATCGCAGATGCAAAGGCAATAGCTATGGGGCTTCTTCGGTAACTGGGATCATCGGACTGAGCCGGCCCTTTTAGCCGATCACCGGACCCGAAGTCCTCGCCACGAGCACTGTCCACACGAGAACTGTTCGGCTTTTTGATGGGACTTCCACGACTGCTCAGCGTCAGAGCTGTCGACTTGCGAGCATGAATCACCTCGGCAGCTTCGCGGTCTGCTTGACCAGGGCAAGCTCCGTCCACCGTGTCAAAATTGTCCGACTCAGCCACGGCTTTGTCGTCGTCACCTCTAGACTTACTCGCTAT
>JAAUYG010021093.1_pt1 | contig 11788 bp, 9 predicted proteins | sample 7278091 | NCBI WGS metagenome assembly JAAUYG01 (sample SAMN14350201, study PRJNA611818) | marine sediment metagenome | isolation source: surface marine sediment (0.6m) | place: French Polynesia: Moorea | collected 2018-08 | reverse complement strand
GTGTCTGGATTGTTTAGCAGAATGACAGTGGCGCGACAGACAGGCTACCAATAAACCATAAGAATTGTATCCATAAGTGTGCTCATGGCACATAAATGAGTACACTATAGTTTTGCTGCCACTGACAGAGTGTATCTGGGGTTGATCTATATGCAGCTGAGAATAAACACACAGACGAAGGAAGAGAGATTCTGCCGAAAATTCGGGAACGTTTCCACCATAATTTGACTCTGTGTGCAGAATGTTTCATCAGAAATTGACTTGCTTGTTGTTGAAATGTGTGTGATACAAACTCGCCTACAATGATTACAGCTTTCTACAATTCACTCAAAGAAAATTTAAAGACGTATTTTATATCAGTTATAGACATGTAAATATATTATTATAATTCACCCTTAATACGATTCAATCATCATTTCCTTTCACTTGTACCACAGAAGATGAGTGACTAAGTGCCAACAGCCTAAGGCCAGGGAACAATATGCTGAATGGTCTCTCAAGACTTAATTTAATACCATTTACTTATACAGTGTATCCTTAAATTTTATTGAATGCAGGGGTCATTGTAAATGACTGCCTGCTTTGGACTACAGTGAGGTGGCAAAGAGTTTGATCATCCAAGTGACTCTACCATCTGGCCAACCAGGCCTGGTCATCTGATAGGATCTGCCAGAACTATGTCCCTGCCAACTGGCCAGCAAAGTAGATTGACCAGATATTGGGCTCAAGCACTGATACTAAGGCTATGATACAAATATAATCACAGATTAGTATACAGAAGGATCTATCTTCAGTTATCACTGAGTGGTAGAAAATACTGACACTGGTTTCCAAGTAATGTGAACAGGGGAGAGATGTCACCTTCCTGATTTCCTTCTACACAAGGACCTTATGTGGGGAGGGGGGCCCTAAGGGTCTACTGGGAGGAGGGTAAGTACTCAAACTCAAGGAAGAGAAGACTTGAGTCTGAGTGGCTGACAGACAAGCTTCTGGCATGAATTTAAAAGATAACACATTTACTGTAGTGTAAATTCCCAGATGATCTTTGTAACACTTTTACAGAGAAAACATTCCTTTTTAATAAACTTGTCCTCCTAGATAGTGCCGATAAAGCAAAGTGGTCCACGTAACATCCGGTGTACCTTAAATGTCTCCTCCACCATTGGCTAAATTCAGACACACATTGGCACTACAAGATACAGTAGTCCCCCTCTAATAGGGACGCCCCTTCTGCCAAATAATTCTGTCCTCATCAGAAAGGTGTCCTTTGGTGAGAGGGAGGATTAAAGGTGTTCATAGTACTTGTTTCCAAATAATTCTGTCCTTATTAGAGAGGTGTCCTTTGGTGAGAGTGTTCTTTAAGAGAGCGACCACTGTATATGGAAAACGATATACCCAGACGGTACATTATACATATATTTATACAGAGAGATGTCTGTACACAGCTACCGTACTTGTACACGATTCAAGCATGGATACCCCAGTTGTTGGGCAGCATTCCACCTGTAGTCTACAAGAGATTTGCATTCACATGCTGCACATATTTTTTGCAGGACATGTACCGCAGTATATATCATACATGCAGATCTGTAAAGGTTCAATAAATTGCTTGGATAATACCGGGTTCGCCAGGTGGCAGGATTCACACCCAGCCCACATCGGTCTGCCACTTCCTACAACAGGACTATGTACCATTCTTGCCTAATCATTGTGTCCAAAACTGCTTTGAAAAAGATTTTGAAGTAGCAAGGACCTAAAGGAAAGGTATTATAATAAGGATATGTTCCCTTTGAAATCGGGTCAATCATCACAATTTTTTCAATTGTTTTTTTCTACTGCATGTTTTCCTACTGAAGTTCTAAATTCTTTTTAAGTGACTTACATGATACCAACTAATCAAATCATCACAATGAAGGCATAACATGCCCTTCCTGAGTAACCATGAAGTTCTGGGGGCATCTGAATTGTCATAAGTGAATTGTTCAGAGTTTGTATAGGCTGTAGCATTACCGGTAGGTCATGTAGGTACACCAATGCAAACCCATATGGACCGATTCCAACCTCAATGTATTTTTTTCCAAAATCTGTTAATGCAACACATTTTACAGGCACACTACATATATATGTAGCTGTTAAATGCACTTGTTTCTATATACAAGACTTGAGGGGTAAATGTGGATTGTCCGTGGGACCCAAGTGCAATGTCAACTTACCGGAGAAGAGAGGGGTGATGCAGGAAGCGCGGTCGATGTAGTGGTCCATACCAGAATTCCCACCGGTAGGCGGATACATTACTCCTTGCATGGTGACAAAAACATTGGACACTCAACGGATACTCGGCTGGGAGAAGTAACAGTTCAAAGTGTCCTACCCAAATCGCACTCCACGCAAGAATCCAATATGACTAGCCGAACTATTAGTAGTAGACAAACAAATATTCAGTGGTGTTTATCCATAATCTTGGGTGTCACTCGTCACGTCCAAATCCACATGGAATGCTATTTTCCTCACCCACCACCCAGAAAAATTCGAGTTGTTCTTGTGCTACCAGCTGAGTGACCTAATTTTGGTCCCAGGTAAATCTCAAGACCTGGATAAATGCTGTCTTCAAGCAGGACACACTATTTATACAGAGTCAACCACAAATGCTGAGCACACATTCCACTGGCCGAGCATACCAGCCGCATTCGCTTATATACCCCAGGCTGTGGCGCTGTTGTCTTAGGGCTTCCGTATAATATTGATTGGCAAGTGTTCTGCGAAGGCATCGCTGCCGCGGTGTTGTTGTCAGCCCGATACCAGTTAGCCAGGGATCACTGAGCTGCTTTTCCAAACTAATCTCTGCCTGCTTGCTAATTTACGATAGCAGTTGGCTAGAATAGAAAACTGTAAACATTCTAGCTCTTCTTACCCTGCCGCAACGTCAAACCTTTATCCTCTCCCTCTCTCTGCCCTTTGGTACCTTTTATCCAGAGCGGTCTTTGGTAATCACAGATAACAATGTACTAGTCTAGTTGTCACGACAAAAAATATAAGGGTCCTCAATTGCCATCAAAGGCACATAGTAATAATGGCAGCCTGTTACTGCTTTTCACACACACAAGCGCAACCAGGTAGCAAGTATCACCGAACTTCACACAAAATTACAAGCAAAGTAAACTCCAAACTTTTTGATGATCATCAAATTGCTTCTCTTGTATCTCAGGTGTTGATCTGGTTTTGTCTGTTTTACGGTTTCACACAACCATTATACCAGCTTGTTTAGTGAGGTTTGCCGCACTGGCCCGATATCTAACCAATGTCAAACCAGGGTCCTGTACAAGTTTAGCCAGGGCAAGCCACCGCTGTTGTAGCCCTGCTCCATGTGGTGGGTCCGTAGCACTGACTCTATGCGTAATGGACAGAAGCCAAAATACTGTTGTGTGCCTGCTCAGAATGCACTCACTGACTCCTGGCTTTCTCAGCAGAGGGTCTGCCCAAGTGTTTCAGTGCGCTATACTGCTGCAGTCAAGACTAAACTATGGTACCCCCACCCTCTCCCTCCCCCAATAGGGCACAGCTACACTAGGTGACTGACAACTCAGCCATTTCATCCACACACGGTAACTCTAGATTTATCCAGTCTTTCACATATTTACAGTAGAACCCGGAAACGATACATGACATGCTTTTCAATAATACGGTTATAATTCCAGAGTGATATATTAACTTCTAAAAGGGGATTATAAGGTCAAGTTTCTCATTATACTTGTGGAAAGTGTATCCTTTCAGAGAAATTTTTAAATTGTTTCCGATTACTCAGAAAGTTGCAGATTAAGTGGCTGGATGTTACACAAATTACCTGCCGCACATGTATCAATACTTAAAGTTAAAGTATACGCACAGACAGTGCAAACATTCATTAAAAAATAACAAAGTCATTAATCCAAGTAACCTAAGCTGCTTTCTCCGAATATAAATGTTTCGATGCCTAGGCAAAGTACCGGTATTGGACTGAGCCGCGTGTATGCAAGTCCCAGCAAGGAAATTACAAGTATTATTCATTTCTATAATATTAGCAATGTTGGCAATTTTTAGTTTACATTATGTCTTAATAACCCTGGCCCATACTTCACAAATTCCTTTGTCAGCAAGAAAATTATTACTTAATCCTGCAATATTACCAATGTCTTATTTTATGTTCTCCCAATAGTTCGCCAAAAAGGCACAAATTTGTGATGCCTCTAAATTTAGTAATAGTGATGGTCAAGCAATGATCTTTCTACTTGCCAACTCTATGAAGAGGGTACGAGTGATATATCAATTGAATTTTGTTATGTCCCACGCTGTTAACCCCTAACCCCTTCAATAGGAAAGCAAATAAAATTACAACTATTTAACAAAATTACACTTTATATAATGCCAAAATTAACACTAACTAAGATACAGGCAGTGTTGGGCATTTTGGCTACTTCATGGATGTAATGGTTTATAAAATTCATGGAACCATTAATTTCGATATCTGTTGTATAGACGGCCAATTTTTTAGTAGTTAGGGGACAGGGATAGCAAATGCAAGGGTGCGTATTGATCAAGGGAAGTTAAGTAGCCAAGAACTGGCTTAGCTGGGATTTTTTTCCTCACACTTTTTCCTATCGTTTCCATTGTAAGGGAGGAAACATCTCGCCTATCAATCTTGCTCTGAGACACCCTTGTTGATCCAATTAAACAATCCCCTCGCGACTGTTTCAATCGCAGGCCGCTGTAATTGATGAGAAATCCACAAATACAATTCCAGGGAAACAAACACTGGCAGATACGCTGCTGCGTGAGGCAAATATAGATCTCTCCAAACTGGGGGGCCTGCATGGAATACATGACAAAAACATTCGCAATTTTTTTTTTTTCATGCCCCCCATTCTGTAGTCCTACAAAGGTATCCCCAACACCCCACTAGACCAGTTCTTGTTGTATAGCTTCAGCAAAAATCTTTCAGCCAGCCTTACAGTTTACTTTTTTTTCTACCAGGAAAAACTGTTTAAAAGCAGTTGCAGAGATAAAGTAAAAGGCCTGTGGGCGGAGCTACAACATAACAAGACTGAGGCCAGGCCTGCAAGATTGACAACCCAGCTATCTGGTCCATTATGAAGTAACAGTGAATGACTTGGGGGGAGGACAGAAGGGGGTGCAGTAGAGGGAGCCAGCTCAGTCAGCGCATGCTCGGCTGATCTAGGCAGAACTGGCTGCAAGCTGTGGTAGTGAGAAGGCAGGCAGGCCGGGCTTCGCCTGTAAACATAAACACTGGCTTCCAGGAACCCCACGTCCCAGCCGGCCAGGCCAACAGGATGGCCCGCCCAGGCTGAATGATCGCCTGTTCGGCCTTCGTTGGACTGCCCCGTCATAAACATAGTTAATCATTCAGCCGGGTCTCCACAATTCCAGGATTTTTTGAACAGTCTCAGCGAAAAAGGATAAAGCGTTGCATAGAAAGACCATTTCCAATGAACCACGGAATAACCAGAAACACAACTTCTAAGTCAAGCTTTTTACCCGACCCATGAGTGGTCAATAACTGAGAATTTAGGTAATTTATCAGTCACACCACTATTGATAATATGAAAACACTGGCACATTTTTCAGCTGGCTTTGTGTCGATTTTAAATCAGGTTCAAGGGGGGTATAGCCTACAGGCCTAATTCTTCTGTATTGGCACCTTTGGCCTATATTCTACAAAGAGTTTCATGATGTACATAATCTTCTACGTAAACAGTGGACTAAACCATGATTACCATTTCCATGAAATCTGAACTTCTTAGGTAACGGGAACAGTGCCGCATACTAGTATATTACAACATGTATGTACACTAATAACACACTAGTGACACTTCCTTTCCCCCTCCAATTATACATGCTAACCCCCCCCCCCCCCCAATAAACTGATTTGCATATACATGAGTCTAACATTATTACTGCTGATAATTATATCATTACTGGCTCTTATTTTACAACTGTATCATTGACATACCGACTACTACTGAAAACAGCACTTCCTACTAGTTGCCCACCACACAGCAACACTACACACTGTGTCCGTTTCTGAGAAATTAACCTATTATAGGGTACAATTCCCATCCACTTGATTATATCATGTCACTTTTCCAAGTTTAATTACCCCGGTTATTTTATTTATGAACCCAAAATCTATGAAGATCCAGTCTATTCAAAAGTCCAGTTCCTATTCAGAGAGGAATTTTTGCCCAGGTCCCCAGGTACACTACAGACAAAGCACTCAACTTCAGACTGGGTGTTGCCTCCAGAACCACTGCAAACCACAGCACAGCTCAAGTGTAAGCAATACCCACTTTACACAAGCCTAATCGGAGTAATTCCAGGTTCAGTTACAGAAGTTTCCCCCAAACAAGTTCATGATAAGTTTTGGATCCAAAGGGTTCAATGTTGTGTCTAATATACACCAGTAGATCAGAACATGTACGGTATGCATTTTTGGGAGACCTACTTTATGGAACTGGGCCATCGTAGAACGTCACATAAGCGAAAACCGACACAAGGGAGTCGAAGGGACCACGTCAGTGACAGAAAACCTGCCATTTGAAATAAAATTTGTGCTGCAGTTCTAGTAGTACCTGCTAGTACATCATAGTAACATTGAAACCCAATCTTGGTCATCACTTGTCTGAAGAGACCACAATTTTACAGCTGAAATGGGGTGGGAAGATTTCTTGTGTAGCAGATTCCAATTATTGTATACATGTTCAGTACAGTCTGAAGAAGCCTATGATGCTGAAGAATAAATTAGATCCAGTCACCCTTACAGTACCCGGTAGATCCAATGTTGACTGGATCATTTATTTGTGGTCAGAATCCCAGGATCTGATTCTCCATGATATGGAATGCTGCATCAGCTGTTGCTTTAATTTAGTTTTTTTAATTTTTTGCTCATAAAGTTTTGAAAATTTCACATGGAAACTTTTACAAGGCCAGTCAGTAAATTATTTCATAAAATTTTCACATGGACACTTTAACAAGGCCAGTCGGTAAATTATTTCATAAAGTTTTCACATGGAAACTTTTACAAGGCCAGTCAGTAAATTATTTCACTTTTTAGAACAAAGTATTCAGCTGTATAAATTTACAATTGTACATGGGGCAGGGGCCCATATTATTACCAATATCATTATCCTAAAAGCATTACCAAATTTAATAGTATGTAAAAAGTAGAAAACTTGTCCAAATGATAAAACCGCCAAGTGGTGCAATAGCTGTACAGCAAGGCGGCACAAAAAACATTGCCCTAAAATGGGCACTATGCCAATATGGGTTCACTACCACCCCCCTCCATACACATTCAACTGTACTACCCTCAAGTTATGTGTTTCAGGGCTTCTCACATCCCATCAGGCCTGAGACAGGGTTATTGCTTACTTTGATTAATGCGTTTCACCAAGTGAACTTTATGGTGCCCAGTCTGGCACCCAGTCAACCCTTCCCAAGGAACCGAGGGCTTTCGCTGCCTCTCTCACTGAATCAGCAAGCACTCCAACTGTAGGGGTTCCAGCATCGCCTTCCATGCAACGAATATTATAGGCTTCCATAAAGCGCTAGATAAAACCGTAGCACAAACGGTAATGGCCGGACATTATGCCAAGCCAGTGGCGGAGCCAAACCCGGGGTTCGGTCAAGGAAGGAAAGCCAACAGTCAACATGAATGCTTGAACTACAACTGTACAATATGCAAATGCACTTATATCAAGCAGCAAAATTTGGGTGAAGCACGAAATGCAAAATCTCAGATGGTCTGCAATGGAATGCTGAATATGTTAGCCTAAGAGCTTTGTGGTCAGAATGGAACGTACGATTCTAGCCACACCGAAAGAAAGAATATTAGCAAGCTACTGGAAATACACTTGGAACATGTGCATGCAACTTAGTATCATATATGATTGATCGCTTAAACACCCTAGACTCTATTAAAATGCCTTTTGAAAAACATATACAATCCAACTAACTGACATATATATATGCATGCCATGGACAATTTAGACAAACAACCAGCCCTGAAGAAGACCAGTGATGGCTGAAAGCTCGGGAAGAGTTTCCAATATCCTGTCTCTGCTAAGCCTATGGTAAAACTTCATGTTATTTAACACTCAAACCAAAAACAACATTTATGCATGAATATTTTTTCTGTCTTTTCTAAAGAGTACACGACAAAACGTAGACACCCCAAGTCCCACCGAGGTTACATAACAGGAAAACAGGGCACAAGAGGAATTGCGACACTGCATATTCGTAACTGAGCAGCAGTGCTACTCAGTTACAAATATGCCCGGAAAAATTCAACAACAGAATTTTTTTTTAAAATGTAATTTTCTTAAAATCCGCACATGTACAGGATGACCCCAAAATCACATGGAAATTTCCATGGAATTAACATAGATATAAGCTATATATCCTTTGTAGTTTTTGTATGTATGTACTGTAGCACTTACCTGCTGAGCATGTAATTTTGTATTTTTCATAAATTGTAACTGGTAATTAAAGTTTTTGTTTTTGCACTATGGCACAACGGTAAATTTAAAGTTTCATCATAAAATTCTAAAAATTTAACATTTTTAAACTCCCCAATACAGTTTTATATGAATCATCCCAGGGAATCCATAAGTCCACCGAATAACTCAAGCATGATCTTGACATGCCCAATCGTAACTGGCTTGCTGCAAGTTGTAAGCACAGTGCCCTTGAGGTGTGTGTGTGTGTGTGTGTAGGGGGGGGGATACTCTATGGTCATTGTAAAACTTTTTGGAACAAAATGCTATGTACAGATAGGCAGTTATGCCATTGCCCAAGCTTCCAGGGTCAAACGTACCACCATACTGTCTGTTTTGCTCTACAATAGTTTTGTTTTCAAGATAATTTTATTCTTGAAAATTTTTTCCCACATCATGCACATGGTAGCAGCATTGATACTAACTGAGCTAATGGTCACTGAGTTAAGAAAGCGCAACAGGTCCAATAAAGGCCATGTCAAATATAACCCAAAACATTTGGAGCTTCCCTTAAATATAAAGATATCAATAGTCACCTGTTGGGATATTCAATCAGTAACCAGAAAGAGCAATGGGATAGTGGAAAACCCACACACACCAACAAGCTACCTTATGCGTGATCCACATTAATATTAAGTACTACTGGCATACATGTACAACGTACAGATTTCCTACCACTCAAAATGTGAGTTTGATTTTGACCTTTCAGGATCATTCAAGGTCAACACTTAGATTGCAGTCAACTTGCAGTTAAACTCCCAATAAATGATTTCCTATTACTGCTTGAATTTGATAGTAACATAAAGCCTAATTCTGAGCCTTTACTACATACAAGCCTTCAAATCTGAGTGACCTTGTCAGACTTTGACCTCTCAAGGTCATCAAAGTCCAATCTGATGGTGCAGTTGGACTCCCCCCATATGATTTCCTATCAGTACTCCTTTGCGAGCTACATGCCTATAAAACCTGAAAGACCTTAGGTTTGACTTTTCAAAATCACTCAATGTCAAATCTGAAGGTGCAGTTGCATTCTTCCTATTGCCGGTAGTGTCTAACAGTAACAACATATCTACCTCATTGCTACTTGAAAATTATTCACCCCCCCCCCCCCCCCCAAATCTCTTTATCATTGGGCCTAAATTTTGGCAAAAGGTGGGGCATGGTTTAATGAAGTTAACTTGCAGTGGTTAATTGGGTGAGAATACCTTTTGGCTTCGGCTTGGATGGTTCGTCGGACATCCTGGATGATGATGATGATGATGGATGGACAGATGCCAGGACATTAGTCCTGCATAACTTCTGAAACTCCTCTATATCCATTCACCTGAAGCAAAAATTTCATAGCATTCAGAATTGTCATCAGTCTGTAAATTACACAGATACTCCTCTAACAAACTTGAAATGTACAGTGGAGCGCCAGAATTAAAAGATCTTATGGTTTTGAGTTTTTGACAAAAATTGCCAAATCTAACGAATTTTATTCAACGAAACATGGGCCGTGAGTGAGTTGGAAAATTGTTTATCTTAAATATTTGATATGGTTTAGTATAAAACTTATAAGTGATCTTACGGGGAAATGTTAATCCCATTCTGGACTGCATTGTAACATATATTATAAAATGTTACCGTAGCTGCGACTGGATATTGATATCTCTTCCTGAATTTTCGGACATCACTGGCCTTCTTCGGGGGTGGTGATGTCTGAGAAAGTCAGTGACGTCCGAAAGCTTGGGTAGAGGTACCAATATCCAGTCTCAGATATGGCAAAGCTGTCATACTTCATGGAGGGTGAGGGTGCAGAAGGATGCATTACAGTACAAGTTGCAAGGTGAGGAGAATTGAAACATCTTGTTGGGGGATTAAAACTGATTGAAAGATGTCACAAGGGGGCTTCAAAAATGTTGAGGTCCCCCCCCCCCCCGACTTTTTAGTGGAATAGCCCTAAACACCTTGTTTGATTTACTCAAAATACTTTGGTGTTTGTATTATATCGCGAGAAGAATTGAAACACCCTGTTCAGGGATTAACATTAACGGTAATCGAAATATGCCACAAGGGGGCTCCAAAAATTTTTAGTGCCCCTCCCCCGATACTTTTTTGTGGAATAGCCCTAAACAGCTTGTTTGAAACTGCCTCAAATACCTTGGTATTGGCGTTATTTCTTAACAACAACGATACAAGCTGCACGTAACATTTCTTCCCCCCGCCATGAACTCTTCAATAGGGAGATTTCACAAGTACCCACTGTAATATATGATGTGACAACTGCATAAGCAATCATGAAATTATATTAAATTAATTCGCAAAGTTCCCAGTTGATACTAGTAAGACTCCATTATCAATTATCAGATCAGAAGTATTACAGACTAATCACTGACTCCAGTTCATCATCGACCCACCACTAAACAATGCTGTTTAAGACTTCCTGTAGTGATCCCCTTCAATAACAACAATCACTTGGACTCACTGCTACCTTCAATATCTCATACACCTGCTATTAGCAGGCAACCAAGGCAACCAGGCAACCAAGCATAGTGTTACAGACACATGCTACATATAGCCAATCATTGTAGCCTCTCTATATCCATGATATCAGAACATTCAGGTAATCAAATATCTATAGACAAATATAATTTAGAAATTATCAGATACAAATGTAAAACCATAAAATATCAAAAATAGGTGTTCAGGATGGCATTTAAGCATGAAATAATGTGATTATCACATATGATTGTGTCGGATATAGTGCTCTACAAAGTGTGAACACGTCAAAGTATTCATGGAAATTCACTTACTCCCACACCTGTCATAATTGTTTTGTGTGTATGTGGACACTAGACAAAAAGAGTGTTCATTTTTGGAGAAAAAAATGTTAAGGTATTTGTGATTAATATAAACTTGATGTTTGTGCATCCGTCTGTAATTATAGTCAAGTAGACATCGTGGACATGACCTCAAATATTATTGAACAAGTGAGTCACTTCAGATATTACCGGTACATGTATTTTCAAAATATTTGGCCAGTCTACCCCTTTCTGCTTAGCAGGCTTTGATCAGTGTGTTGATGGCACTCTTTCATGCATGCTAGTTTTCCAGTACAATTACAATCCCAAACTAGACAGTCGGTTGCGGTGCAACGCGATGGGGCATCCCCGGTTGACCAAAAAGTACCCGTAATAAACACTCCGGGAAGGGTGTTTTAACTTGTAGTTACCGTATCTACATAAGAATTAACTTTGTGG
>JAAUYG010101316.1_pt1 | contig 11789 bp, 10 predicted proteins | sample 7278091 | NCBI WGS metagenome assembly JAAUYG01 (sample SAMN14350201, study PRJNA611818) | marine sediment metagenome | isolation source: surface marine sediment (0.6m) | place: French Polynesia: Moorea | collected 2018-08 | reverse complement strand
TCTCTCTGACCATTGGTCTTGGGATATTTCCAGTGGGGACACATCAAGCAAGCCTAGCAAACTAGGCCATTGGTCTGTACACAGAGTCTCCGTGTTGCTCGCGTACGGCATGACAATAAAATATAAACTGTCTTTATAACAGCCCGGCGATGGGGACAACCACGATTATATAGAGAGAACATGGAAACATCTATACATCTATTTCAGACATCCTGTTGGATATATCGTAAGTTTGGACCCGATTGCAAGACTATCTAGGAACTCCGTGGCCTCTCATAATCCCTTAGATGACCCTAATTTACACCCCCCCCCCTTTTTCGGGGTTTATTGTGGTGCTTCTGTGTGTGTCTGCAGGCTCTGTGTCTGTGTATAATACACCGGTAATATATATGTAGTAGCGAATGAACTTCATTTTATTTGGTGGTGGCCTACGATATTTAAAACAATTGGCCAGGGTTAAGAGTGTGACTGAGAGGTCCGAAATGTAGGAAAAGAGACAGGAGACTAATTTAAAAACGTTTATGACAGGCAAACGGTGAGAGATAGAGAAATACCATAAACACTAAAACGAAAGTCACTGGGGAGACCAATTGCACTATTAACAGACGAAGTGTACTAAGTGTGTAATTGAGTGAACTTGAGAGGTAAAATTCAAGATTATCTAATTTAAAAGTTTTTTTTATCACGTAATTAGCTGAGCTAGGCCATATGTTACGCTTAAACGCTAAACGGATATCATATATGGGGATTTTAACTGAGATATTACATTGGACCTTTAATGTCATTGGGAGTGCAAGTTCATATTCAAACCTTTATCATGTTTATGTCCCAGAAAGTAGACAAGGGCATATGGTACTATTGACCACGAATAGGCCTAGGAATAACCCCCATGTCGGGAATCCAGCCGCACCACCAGATTAGACCTTGGGTTACCTTGACAGATCAGTTCAAGGATACTCATATTTCAACCCCTTAGTCTCAGAAAGTAGAGTTAGAGCATATGTTAATATTAAAGCATATGTCAATATTAAAACTAAAATGAAGGCAGATATGTGATCTCTACCGCACCATCATATATAACTTTCAGAGATATTAAGTTCAAGTTCATAGGTCACTTAAGACAAATCTGTTAAAAATAAACCAAGCCGTTTTATCCCTGAAAGGAAATGAGTTTGGGTATAAGTATGTATATATTGGGTATATTGTTTATGAACACTGGGAAATCAATATTTGAGTAATCTGGCGCCGCTGTTAGATATGACCTTGAATGACCTTGGACGATCAATTTAACATTAACCTATGTGATCCCTGCCGTGGTAAATTGTAATGCAATTTCCCACAATTCCCTGTATGCGCGTGGCTATATTTTGCAGGCGAGCGTAAGCACACTAGCAGTCGTAATTTCTGCGTCCAATTGGTTTCGAATTGAGTTTCATCCAGTAGGCTACGCATAAACTTTTATAAACCAATATAGTCTATAACCATGGTAACAGTCTGTGGGATTTGAGCCCAGCATGTATACATGTATAATCCCAATACAGATTTTATATAAAAGCCGGACGGGCTAACAGCGTGGAATCGGTGCGCAGAATATATCCAGCAATGCTACATGGCGGACAGCATAAAGTAGCCGTCTCGCTCTGTTCCACCCACGCTAATACTTTCTTGGCTTAGCAAACGGTCGTTTTGGTCACCGACAGCAGGGCTTACCCTACCCCCTGCCCTTCTCCAACTCCTTCAGTGCCACCCTCCTCCACCCCGCCCCAGCTCCCCTATTCTCTATTCTCCTCTCCCCTATTCTCTATCTCCCCACACACACTTTCCCCTGCTCTTGCTATAGATTTAACGTTTCCTAAATCAGCTCCAGCACACACGGCCAGCCTTTTGAATCCGTCCGAAGTGTCATACTAATTACCCCCAGCGCACATTCAATATAGGCCTCTATTGGCGCCGTTTGTCGTCTGGTAGCGGCCCATTCCTCCCCGCCCCGCCAAATCCCAGGGGTTTAAAATTGGATTATATTGGCCGGGAACGACGAACACTTTGTAGATATTTTCGCATAAAAAGAATCGTCTCCATGGCAACGTCTTGTCTGAACGGTGACAAACGCGGTACAAAAGAAGCGCCCCCTTGTGTCGGCCCTGTGACTGAGGATATGCCGCCGGAGCTGGCTTTCCCCGGGATGTTGTTGGCCCCCGCAGGAACGAGCTGGGACTTTTTGCCAATCTTGTACGAACTGCGAGTGGGAACCACCCCAAAAAAGCTTTAAACCACGCTTGCATCTAATGCTGATGCAGAAGTCGCAAGATGGGATTAATGTAAAAAAGCAAAATACAAAAAAAAAAAAAAAGAAAAGAAAAAGACAGGCCCGCTTTTCAGATTACCCTAAATGAGGATTATTGCGTGTTTGTTCTCGTCGTATGGTTTTGGGAGAAAAACCCATTGCCTCTCTCCCTATACACGATAGCACCCCCTTTCTCATTCACAAGCGGTACTAAATTTGAGGGTTTTTTGTCAAGAAAAAGAAACGATGGAATGGATAGGAAGAGAAATTGCTTCCATTCCATTCATAGTGTATTTCGGAATCATCCGGGGACTTGCCGGTTGACTGGTCGAGGGTTGGGACCAGTGGGAGCCCGAGAGATTCTCCACCAATGTGGCCTACAACACCGCAGCTGGCTCACCTATCATATTCCTAGGGTTTGCATCACAAATCTGTGTCTCTTTTCTTAAGACCATTTATTTTTGGTGTGCCATTTTTTTCGGAACCATACACGTGACTTCAGTTTACGCCTAATTAATGTACTATGCGAAGAGGAATGGTTCCAGTATGGGTCCCTGTAGCATCTTATTAATGACATTTCACGATGCCATACGCGCTCCTGCATTGAGACTGGCTGCGTTCTGTTTGCAGTTATGGCAGAGTTACAGCTCATTGCACTTGCACATAGACTCTGATGGTGCGTGCCTTGGGACTTTACAGCTTATAGTTAAAGAAAATATTTTGAAACAGTGCTTCTAATATTAAGCCAGTCGCACCTATTGTGGTCATTTGATTTAATTCCCGTCTCCCGAAACATATTTTATAGGTCAAGCAAGACTTCCCTCGTCTTTTTATTACACCATTCTCTGATAGACATATTAGACTAAGTTACGTTAGTGGCATTAAAGCGTCTCATGCACTAAAGATAAGAGAAATGAAACTTACTATAGGCTTTTGGGCAGTCACACCACAGTGGCGAGAATATATAACGCAAGACGAAACTTTTTTTAATACAAAACCACCGGAGTGCCTTAAAGACTAATGCAGAGGCTGTGTTATTTTTCCAGTTTGGGGATGATTTGTTGCTTTCTAAATCCTGCATACAGCAGGGTTCTGAGGAAAGCCAACTGCTGAGACGACATTGCAGCGGAGCTCGGTTGATGGAAGACTTGGGATCCAATCTCTGAAGGCCAGACGACCGGCAATGATGAATCGCTGGCCCATTCGGATAAGAAGAAGACCACGTACCTACCAAAACCATATTAAGAAAGCTTCTGTTTACATGTTCATGTACATACGCTTTGCATTAAAAAGAAGTCTCTAACCTAAATTTCGTTGGACTTAGGCTAATGAAAATAAGGTACCTTTTGGCTACTTGCTAACGAGACAGGTCCATATAGTGTATAACCACCACCCATTCAAACGGGTTTCACGCTTTGCAGGAATCGCAGCTGGAGACTGTCGATGCATTGTCGACGTGTATCGGGTTTGTCACTGCACGTCAGTCGTCGATTTCATTTGCGACTTCTAATCGTTTAATCAGGCGATGCTACAACGGGAATAAACGGAAACATGCTAAGTAGCTGCCTTCAGAGATATAACATGCAGACAATCACTCCGAATCTTAATCCACACCAAGCCCAGGCAGACTGACAGGCGGCAGTGTGAACCAGCTAGTAATTACATTGGTCAGCTGGCGACGAAGAGTAGTGGACTGCTGACCGATGGACGTCCTAGATGATTAATACGGAAATGACATTTATCGTGACAGCACAGTAATTGTCCTAAAAGCATCTGGCACGTTAACGGCTTGCTTGTCTCTTTTACAACGTTTCATACTTATCAAGCAGTTCATCAGGCAGTTCATATTTTAGCCAGTGTATCTATACGTATAGGGAATCAAACACGTGCGATGCGAAATTTCTCAATTAGTAGGGTAGTTAGTATGCTTACTCTGACTCCTACTTTTGATTCAGTAAGTATGCCGTTTATCTCATTATGCATGCCGATCGATGCGTGTGCCTGTGCCTGTTTGAGTAGACTGGGCTTCCTACTGGCCATATACCCTGCATTCCATATACACCTTTGTTGCTTTCTTGTTAATACATCGATCCTCTTAGCTATGCTTGACTGTGTTAGCAGAGCTGTTGTCGTCAGGTGCTCGGCCGTCGTTGGCCTCCTTCGTAAAATGAGTTTTCTCAGAAACCCTCACGCAGATTAAGGTTAAATTTTGCGAAAAGGTACATATAGTTATCCATCATGTTCCACACCATGTTGCGTTCTGGATATTTCTTTTTTTTTTCTCTCGCTTCGGATAAGATGAGACCATACGGGGGGGGGGGGGTTACCTGTGCTGTAACCGTCCCTCGAGGGTTGGTAAGTAACACAGTGGACATTATATTAAGATCATTAGAAGATACTTTTCGGAAGGCACATGGGAGCGATATTAGCGTACTAAGGTGTATATGTCAATGTCAGGTAAAAGTAGTAATTCTTACGTTGTCAACATCATAACTCAATTATGTTTGTAAAACAGGATCTACATGTAATGTGATGCAGGCATTAACAACTTATTGGTATACAAGTACGTTTGTGATATATTATAACGTAGCAGCGTAAGTACATTTTTATGGGATGGCCCACTAGAAAAGGATTCTTTTTCTGTCTGAAGACGACAATGGATTGTTTTTATACATAATCTGATGAGAATAAATATATAGTAATTACTCTGGTAGGAAAAAATAAATATGAGACCAATGGCAAATACTCGCGTTGAGTTTCTAAAGAAGAAAAAAAAACCCACAAAATAAGAAAGGATTCTGTTTTCGAACGCTGTTTGACCTATTGACCTCGAGTCACCCCGATTGCCCAAGGCGAGTTCATATATGTTCTTTGCTATCTATTTGGCGAATGATTAACCGTATTCGTTAATAAAGAAGAGTGGTATTGGGTGTACTGGATTGTCTAGCAAGAAGCCGCATAAGGTCATACGACACGAGCATATTAACCTTATTAACCACTCGTTCGTGTTGTACAATTAACCACCGACATCAGTATCTAGCATATTGAAATGCTTCCTTGTTACCTTAGATTTCCAAGTGTCAATTTGGCTTGTCGCCTTGCATAACAGTATATTGAATGTGTCTACCCATAATGCTTGTATCGCTCGTGCTATTCAGATTTAGTTTCTAAAAGCATATGAGAAGAAACAAACGCATTAGTGGGTATTTATCGGTATTGGTCTGCGGTATTTAACCATCCAGGTTTAACACTATTTATCAACACTGAATCATCCTGGCTTGGGACGGGAGATACTCTCAACGTAAACTGTTTAACTGCTTCCAGTATCTGCGACACCTCCCACGCCTCACACCTACCCCACTTACCCCACCCCTTCCCTGAAACCACCTAGGTGCCACATCCGTATCCGGACCATTACTGGATGTTGTGGCACCGACTTTGAAGGCCCGTATGCCATATCTCATTAGCGTAATAGGATAATTTTCTGTCGATGGTCCACGGATCCCACAGCTGATACCTCCAAAGTCGCGAGGACAGCAGCTTCTCTGGGCGTTATCTCTTCACCGGTACCTCGCAACGGACACAGTATAGGGTGGGGGTGGGGGATGGGGGTGAGATGAGGATAGAGTTGGGCGGGATTCAAGGCCAAATTTAGTCTCTGCGATCATTGTAAGACAAGTCGTCTGGAGACCCAAACCGCGGGGGATTTGGGATTTAATTTCCGTTCCTTTTATCGCCTGCTGCCAGCCACGTCCCGGTCCGTCCTATGGAAGCCTCATTGTATTATGTGGAATGGAAACGAAGAGCCTTCCATCAGAACTCTAGTATTCACATGAGTGTGTGACTATAATTTTCAAAACAATGTTTACATCCTTTACTGCTCCAGAGATATCACAGTTCTGATGTCACCAAAGTAAATGCCGCAAGCCGCGCAGTTTATAACTGTTGTTAACATAGATGTAGTTATTGTTAGGGCAATGACGACTGCATTACTAAATTTGCCATCTGCCGAATACTCAAGTGTTTTTGGCTATGCTGAGTACATTGCGTTGCTGGTGCTTTTCCGAAAACAACTCTCATAAGTACCCTGTGAAATTTGTGTTGAAATCAGAACAAAGTAAACAGTGCACACTTTCATGGTGTGTTATGAACAATGGCTCGGATGAGGTTGCGCACGTGTATCTTGTGAAAAAGATACTTTTGGCACATAACTTCATGAATATAAATACGTTGTTTACAGGGCTACTGAACTGTTCAAATTCCCAAAGCCTATAAAAGGTTCTTCCCTTCCACATTTGGTTGAAAACCTGTGTTATGGTCAACTCTTCAGCAATAAAACACGATACAAAGAAATTGCAAATGGTTTGAGAGTTCCAGTGAATACTGCTGTTGGTCCCAGCGTGGTTCAATTTCTCTTCTGTCCTAGGCTCTAGCATGTCGGTACCTTCATGCATATAAAGAACTAAAATCATACTAAAGATACGCGCTAGATGTGTTAGAGATACAACATGAATTTGCACTGCAGAGTGGCGGACAAATAGACAAATCTGCCAATTTGCAGTGCTTATGTGAGCATCGTATTGGCCAATCATCTCCGTTAGAAGGTAGGCATGGAATACGTTGGCATCTCTAGATGCCAACAAGTGAACCCGGGCTGGATTTCTCGAAAATGCCTAAGTGTAAGCTTTGACTATTATTATTAATAAGACGAATTCTTGCTCGCAGAATCCTCCCTGCCATACCTTGAGTAATATTGCTTCTAGTGGTTCCACGGCGTTGTATTTCAACGACAGAGGCTGGGAATAAACGTGACGGTGACTGTTGTGACGATGATATTGGGATAAGGTGCCACCCGTTGGTATTGGTGGTATTGGCACTTTTAGTGGCACCTGCCAAGCACCAAAGTAGCGCCATTATCGTTGGACCTTTATTGCCACGGTAGGATTCATAAAATTTGGTCAGTGCTTTAATTGCAATGCTGGGACCCTGTGACAGCCACATGTGGCGGCCCAAGGGAGGTTCAAGACTTGTACAATAAGACATTAAACTCAACTAGGAGACGACAGTATGGACATTTTATGTACGTTAAGGCTTCAGGAAACTGCGTGCATTTTATAAGTCGCAGGGCTCGTCTCATAGCGAAGCACCGATGGGTTCCTTCGTACGTATGCATGTATGACAAAAACTTGGCGCTAGCTCTGTTAACATCTTATCGTTTCCTTCAAAGAACAAAATCTCACATGATAAAAAGGTCAGACCCGGATAAAAATGAAAATACGTCGTTTATAGATTAGCCTCACGGATTTGATTTATTATTATTTATTTACGTTTTGGTAATATCACTTTTAAAGAAAAAAAGAGATGAAGATCAATTCAATTCACTTCACGTTTACTAGTATTTCAGGAGGCAACCCACATCATTCACTCGGCATCACAATATATAAAGCAATTCGGTCTAAGAGAATTGGCATATAAAGAAAACAATATTAAACATCATCCGCGTGTTTTCCAGTGACTCCATTGGGTGTTATTGAGCACACCGGATGACGACGTAAAAATTGATAACGCAATTCATAGAAGCGCGAAGTCTGCATGAAATTATAGATATAGGCTACTTTCTTCTGTCATCAAAACTAAAAAATATTCTTCCTAATAAACGTCACAGCTAGAACTACCACAGAGACCAATAATGACTATGGGTGGATACGAGATGGCCCATAACACATACAACACTACAAAGCTAATTGATAAACGTAATAAGTATTTAACAAAAATTGAAATATTATAAGTTCAGGATAAAATAAATCTGCATTCAAACGTCGGGGAAATTGATAGAGATTAATACAAAAAAGCATTACTCTCAACGAACTATTTCATAACCAACCACGATATCCATGATGGTTGATGCGTCCACTCAACACTGATGATGAAGAGGTGCTCATTGCTGTCAAAACAATATTCCCTAAAAGCGTTACAATGTACAGTTAATTTTATAACCAAATAAATACACCTTTCTCCTCACATACGATCTAAACGTATTTAACTCATTATTTAGCTCCTTCATATATAATACTATTTAGTCTGTATACGCTTACCTTTTTAGGTTGAGTGAATCAGACGTTTGCGTTCCTTGTATCACAAAAAATACCCTTCTCAAACATTTCAAATAAATAAACTGGAGGGGGGATACTAAAACATGGGGTACCAAGCAAGGGTACTAAAGCATTAACGTCTTGAACAATCTGAAAGATATTCCCTATCTCTCAATTTAGTATCAGTCTCTCTCCCTAGTATCTTGACACCGTAAGAAACTATCTCTATTGCTAACATCTTGCCACAAAAAGACGACTGCAAATTTGTTTGTACAGTGATTGTGCCAGTGCAGTACTGCGCAATCTTTTCCTGATATATATTTTTTTCTACACGTTACCTTGTATATCCCGAGTTACAGCCAGGAGCCATATAGGTCCGGACCAGACAGGGTAAGTGTGTATTGATTTCAAGCCAGGTCTAAACCCACGACCGTCAAACTGAAACACGGCGGCTCCTGGTCTCCCGGGACCGGTTGCGTAGCAACGTGTGACTTGTTCGGGTTGTTCCGTGTCCCATGTCAAGGTGGTATTAGAATACACTAAAGGTTTGTCTTCCCATGCTGAGGTGGCAGTAGGATGCAATAAAGGTTTGTCTTCCCATGTCCAGGTGGCAGTAGAATACACTAAAGGTTGGTCTTGCATGTAAAGGTGGTAGCAGAATACACTGAAGGTTGGTTTTCCCATGTATAGGTGGCAGTAGAATACACTATAGTTGTTTTCCCATGTCTAAGTGGCAGTGGAATACCCTAAAGTTTTTGTCTTCCCATGTCAAAAATAACGGTAGAATACACTAAGAGTATGTCTTCTATATTTCAATACTTTCACCTTTTAGGGTACCGCTGGATGTCTAGATGAACCAAAAGTTGAAAGTTATGAGCCCGTTGGTAGATGCAATACATCGTGTTAGCATACACGTATTAACATACACGGCGCTACAATGATGTACTAACTTACAGCACGTTATCTTGGTTTGTAAATCACAGGTTCGAACGGAAATTTGATGTTGAAATGTTTGATGTTGAAGTCTTATTGAAACCTTTCGTGTGGGTTGCATTATGTGGGCTCCACGCCCATCCACGATCGTGAGGCTACATACACGGGATGAGAAAAGTTTCTCTTTGCTCTCATCTCATTTTGTTTTAAAAGGACCGAAAATACCAATCCGCCCAATCTTATTCTGTATAATTTCATCGTGGGTCAAGAACTGATTCTTGGTAATTATTCCCTTCTCGCCTTTTACATGCACCAATGCGGCGCAGTATCTACCCACCACCCCCACCCCCACCCCATCAATGGGCCAGACACCCTCGGCCTTTGTTTTCTGAGCTCAGCGCGTGTTGACGCAGTAAACACCACAGAAATTTAATCAAGGCCTGTTAGGCATCAGAACTCAACCAGTGATGTAGTGCAACAAGGATATTTAGGGTTAGATTTTAGCATATCTAATACACTGACAGTTCTACTCTTCCCCGCCATACATTTTGGCAACACGCTGAGAATAATGTTTGATGAAGACCTGTGAAAATCATATTGTCTTGTATGTTCACACGTGTATTATTACACTAAAAACACACACACAGTCCCAAAAACATGATGGCTGCATTTGAAAGTTCGTCAATACTCGCATGGCATTTATCAACCGACGTTTACAATTAAAAACGAGACGTACAATATTACCATCGCTGACAGAACCCCAACTGCTACCCTAACATTTTTACTCCCCTCATCCTTGCAGTTACTTGTAGCCCATTACCCACTGAAATAATGTGAAAGAAACCAGAAAAAACCCTTGGCTGTGTCACGGAGCCCGAGCAAGTATTTTTCACGTGTCTGTTTCTCCTTCCCTTTTTCTTCTTTTTCATTCGAATTTTTTTGCCACCGGATCTCTTTGCAACCTGTACCGGCTCGCCTACTGAGAAGCCGTGCATTACGGAAGGCCCGTGACAGTCGTGACACCCAGTTAATTCCCGGGAGTGTCATCCTTTATCCACCCTTCCCCCCACAGCGCCCTCCTCCTCGCCGCAGATAGTGACAAGGGAAGGCCCTGTTTCCCCAGTTGGCGCCACCCAGTCCGGCAGAGAATCCCGGAACTGCAAGAAGGAATCCTTTCTGCAGTGTCGCCCTTTGGTAACGAGGTGTCAATTTCAATCCTAGCCGAGAATCTTTAACGCCGAAAACTGCTTTAGGAATCGGGGTGTCATAACTGACGAACCCTAACATCTCGGCTGATATACCCACAGTCCAAAGAATCACACGCTGGGGGGCAGATGAGCCTATATAAACACGCATCTCTTTTTCCCAAGAAGTGCCTGTCGCCTCGATTGCCGGGAGAATTAAATTTAAGTGCCTCTTGGACATTTTAGACCTTTGACGCCGGCTGAGGTTCCGAGTTACAAGCGTCAACCGAGAACCGTCGGGAGACCGCCGGCTTTGGAAATAATGTGAGGCTATAATGGAATACAAAACGACAGTCAACTTCCACCATTTAGCCTGATCTACCCACCAGAACCTGCTTGACACGTAGAACAAACTTATAGACAAAATACATAATCTTCATGATCACCTTGCCTCGCAGACATAGGACACATATGTTGTAAACTCCAGGATAATAATGCAACTTTATAAGTGGAAGTTTTGTGTACTGCTGTTGATGCTCTCGATGCTTATCCGCTCTCCTCCTCCTTCTCCTCCTCCTCCTCCTCCTCCCCCTACTTCCCCCTCCTCTTCCATTCTACTACTACTACTACTACTACTACTACTACTACTACTACTACTACTACTACTACTACTACTGCTACTGCTCCTGCTGCTGCTGCTACTGCTGCTACTACTATTACTACTACTACTACTACTACTACTACTACTACTACTGCTGCTGCTGCTGCTGCTGCTGCTAAGTTGTTGGGAACAGTACATGTAATTTCCCGACCTGTAAAAATACGAGTCTTTGCCAGACCGGCTGTAGCTCACTCTAGGACTGACCGTCACCATAAGGACACTATCCTCGCATGTCACCTGACTCGCAGACACCTTACCCTAGCCCAAGCACTTGCTGTAATTGCTGTTGCCTTTTCACTATCTCCCATGTATCCAACTCTCAAGACTCTTAAAGCGTTCACTTCCGCTTAGCATATTGTATGGCTGTGAGTGTGTATCTCGCTACGCCAGGCCCATCGCATGCCAGCCTCTCTCTATCCCTAATGGACAGTAATTCCGCGTCTTTGTGTCGGTTTCCGTCTTCACAATCGGCAGCAAGCAGGACTGCGTGTTTTTATTTTTTTTATTTTTTTTTTTTGTAGAATGACGAATGTTGATTTTATGTCTCTGACATGAAAGTTTTGTTTATTTCCCGAGAGGAGATCAATGGCACGCTGCTAAATCTCAATACCACCAGCCGGGACCCTGTATTTTCT
>JAAUYG010144126.1_pt1 | contig 11790 bp, 9 predicted proteins | sample 7278091 | NCBI WGS metagenome assembly JAAUYG01 (sample SAMN14350201, study PRJNA611818) | marine sediment metagenome | isolation source: surface marine sediment (0.6m) | place: French Polynesia: Moorea | collected 2018-08 | reverse complement strand
GTATCTCAGAAACGGAAACGGCTAATCGTAGTCCTAAGTTTTTACATTTCTGGTATTCTTTAACTAGCAAGTGACCTAGCAGAGCGTCAAGGCCCCTGGGCCTCTTGTTGAAATTTTGAGTTTCTGATTTTTAACGAATTTTTGAATTTCACCATTGTACCCTATGGGGAAACCAAAAACCTCAATTATCTGGAAAACGAGCGACCGTAGAGCGAAACGGAGTGTAATTTGGGCCTCCGGGGTAAGTATTCAGTATACACGTGTAACTTTGTACACTTAAGTGGTTAAGGTCATTCTGGGGTCATTTGCTGCATTTCTGATTTTCGACAACATTGTATCTCAAAAAAGGCTTCTTGTAAAGCGAAAAGGAGTGACATTTAGACCCAGGATGAGTATTCAGTGTATACAGGGTACTTTTGAGAGTTAAGTGCCTAAGGTCATTCTGGGGTCATTCCGTGCATTTCCGATACTCAACAATTTTGCATCTCGAAAACGGCTGGTCGTTTAACGAAACGGAATGAAATTTAGGCCTCTGTTGTGATTATTCAGTGTATACAAGGTACTTTCGACGGTTAAGTGGTTAAGGTCATTCTGTGGTCATTGGGTGCATTTCTGATTTTCGACAACATTGTATCTCGAAAACGGATGGTCCTAGAGCGAAACGGAGTTAATTTTGGGCCTTGGGGGTAAGTATTTCGTGTGTACAGGGACTTTCGACAGTCAAGTGCTTAAGGCAATTCTGGGGTCATTCTGTGCATTTGCGATTTTCGACAATCTTGTATCTCGAAAATGGATGGTCGTAGAGCGAAACAGAGTGATATTTGGGCCTCAAGGGTGGGTATTCAGTGTATACAGGATACATGGGAAGTTAAATGCTTCAAGTAATTCCAGGGCGATTTGGTGTATTTCCAATTTTCAGCCATTTTTGTATCTCGAAAATGGCTGGTCTTAGAGCGAAACATACACCAATGTACATCTGTATGTTATCCAGTTTATGTGGTAATTGTCTCTCATCTTGACAAGGAAAGCGTCAAAGCCCCTGGACTTCTTTTTTTTTCATTTTATTACATTTGCAGTGAGAAAAGACGGCGAATTTTCAGAAGCTCCAGAGTATGTTAACTTTAACAAAAGAGCAATAGATGGACAATCGGGTAGTGAATGCCCAGTTCAAGCCCAGGAAATGGCATATTTTACCTTATCTAATGATGATCGTGTCGTGGCCAAGGTAGATAATAGCCATCTTTGTGATAGTGAATAGCATCTAAAAAGTCTTAGATATTGAAGGTTTAATTTTGAATCATTACTTTATTAAATGCGAGTAAAGCCAAGTATTGTTTTATTATCCCCACTACCACCCACGGGCATGGACTGAAGATCAGTATTCATGATTGAGTTTTGACCAGATATCACTGTAGTTTGTGTTGGTAGGGATAGACAATGTTTGTTAGTGGTAGTGGCTAGACGGACGTGCATTATGCGCAATTATTAATTAATTGGTATGCATATATATGTTATAACAAGAAAATATATCCTCTATATCATACAGCTAGATGTATACGAGTCGCTTCAGCAGGGTGTTTCGCAGCATTCCCCAGAGCAAATAACATTTATCCAACGACTAGCTTCCAATGGATCATTTGAAGTCTGGAAAGCTACACTGACGGAAAGGGCAGATTGTATAGTCAAGAAACTAAAGGGTAAGGATTGTGTTGTTATACACAAATTAGTATTGCCTAAATTCGGGTGGTTGCTTATAAGGAAGATATGTATTTTGATGCTGGTATATTATTATACAAATGTTATGATCTGCTGGCAGCAGAGCTGCATTGTATTGTATTCAATTTAAAGATGAGTTTTAAATGGTGCACTGTATTCGCATATTTTTCAGACCGAAATTCATTTCTAGAGAAATATCTACTAGGGCAGTGCCAGGCCTTGTCTCTGCTGTCACATAATAACATCATCACACTGGCTGGGATAGGAAAGGGAACTGCAGGTAGCTAAGTTGGATAGTATAATGTACATAGATGAGCTAATATAAATACCTGTATCTGGGATTATGCATATGTAGGGTTATTTCAAACATACATACAGATCCAAACGCTCGATGTGGTTACATTTTGTTAACGTGTGCATGGAATGAAAAGGAACTAAAAGAGATAATCAATGTGATTCGTCCATATACTATGATTCTGAGTATACTACTATATTAACCACAATATCTCCGTATTTCATACAAGTTTAATTATTTCAGATCTGCCCTACGTGGTACTGGAATACGCGGCGCTGGGATCTTTGAACACATACCTGTTACAAACTAAACAGACACTTTATGCTAACATGACTGATGGAATATCTGATACAGACCTTGTAGATTTAAGCCGACAATGTGTGGCTGGGGCGTTGGCTGTCTCACACTTGAAGGTAAATATTAAATGAATAACGACAGTCACAAAGGCCGTGGTTGTAGGCAAAGAGACGACGAACTGGTACGCTGTGTTCTTCCTTCATTTCCTCATCAAGCGAAAAAGTGACCAACTGGGACACTAACGTGGGGAAACGTAGAAATACGACATGAGAACCTGCCAGGACAATGATACAAACATAAGAATCGAGGATTAGTATTACCGTTCACTACATAATTACATGCAAACCCAATCATTAATTTATAGGCATATCTGCTTATCACTGGGTCCACTGTAAATGCACGAACTACACAACCACTGAGCGCTGCGACTATTCGACTTGTACAACAGACTGTAAAACACCAACTAGATTGCTACAGAAGCATGCAAACTACTTTACAGACACGGGGAAATATAGCAATATTTTCGATTCTCTTACCTACATATAGGTTAAATAGTAATAATATATAAAGTTGTCCTACTACACACATTACGTAGTTGCATATAAATCTGTAGCTCTGTGTCTTACTTCCAAACGTTTTGAATTGTTATAATTTGTTCTGTTGTAGCCTCCAGTTCTCCACTACAGTCTGAGCTCCTACCACGTTCTGGTGGATTCCAACCGAGTGTGTAAACTGACTGGGTTTGCCATGGCGGAGGTGGTCAGAGACAGGGAGAGATTGGAGAAGGAAAATCAGGTATAATCCTACTTATAAAATTCATACATGTATTGTTTCATAAATATGGTATACATGGAGTAAATAAACTACTATATCTCGAATATAGTAGGCAATAAACTACTATATCTCCAGGTTGACCGTCCAGTGAGGTGGATGTCCCCTGAGACTGTGACAGATCTGATCCACACAGTTCACTCGGATGTCTGGGCATTTGGGGTACTGCTCTGGGAAATATTCTCCGAGGGTAAGCCGTATATGATTTGCAGCCATTATGTGAAAAGAAAGTTTTTTTTAGTAAAAGTAGATATATCACGTATGAGAAACATATAATATCATTCAGTTTATCATTTTTTGTCTACTTTTTGCTAATTTTAGAGCTTCTCAGTTAGACAGTCAACAGTGTTAATCCATAACCCCTGGTTTAAAACAAGGGCATCTTTTTCTGTGAAATCTGCGCAATTATTTTATCACAGGTAACACCCCTTACGAGCATTTGAATGAGGACCAGGTACCGGATTTCGTAAGACGAGGCGGTAAACTGATGCAACCAGACAAGTGTTCACAGGACATGTGAGTGTATGCACGATGCTCATTTTCCACACCGCAACTTTGTTGGATATCATACTGTGTACTGTGGTCCACAAGTACAATACTTCGCTTATATGCACATTGCTGCTCTGCCGAGCTCCTTTTCTTCTCTGCTGGGCACTCTTTCGTTCTTCCAAGCATTTCTCGGCTATGCCAAGTGTTTTTTCTGCTATGCCAAGCATTTTTCAGCTATGCTAAGTTCTTTACTGCTACGTCAAGCATTTTTCAGCTATGCTGGGTCCTTTTTTGCTCTGCCAAGCATTTTTTTTCCATACTGATCACTTGTTTCCTTTGCCAAGCATTTCTCGTCTATGCTCAGCACTTCTCAGCTCTTCCGAGCTTTTTTTTTTTTGGCCACGCTAAGCACTTATCAGCTCTTCCAATCATTTCTCTTCTATGCTGAGAGGTATATCGGCTCTTCCCAGCATATTTCAGATATGCTGAGCATTTTTTTCTGCTCTGCCAAGCATTTTGCGGCTATGCTGAGCACTTTTCAGCTCTTCCGAGCGTTTTTCTTCTATGCTAAGTGTTTTTTTTTTTCTGTTCTGCGTGTCTTTTTCTGTTTTGCTGTGTACTGCGCGGCATAGAAAAAAAATGCTTGGCAGAGCAGAAAGCACATTCGGCATATATCCGCGAAATGCTTGGTAGGGCAGAAAAATGTTCAGCGTAGAAGAAAAAAGCTTAGCAGAGCGGAAAAAACACTCAGTATAGAAGAAAAATGCCTAGTAGCGAAGGTGCTTAGCAGAGCCGGAAAATGCTTGACGAGCCGAGACGTGCTCAGCACAGAAGAAAAATGATTGTCAAAGCAGAAAAGGGTTCAGCATAGCTGAAAACTGCTCGGCATAGCCGAAAAGTGCTTGGAATAGCCGAAAATTGCTTGGAGGGGCCGGAAAGTGCTCAGCAGAGAAGAAAAACAACTTGGCAGAGCAGCAATGGGCATATCAGAGGAGTATTGTACTTGTGTGCCACCGTGATAGTGTTCCTGTAACGCTGCGTCTATATAATGCACACGCATGATTGTATTGCTACATGAAAGTAAAAAACGGATGCATCATTACGCGAATTTTACAGAGTGACATAGAAAGGAAGTAATTTTGGTTTCTGTGAACAGTAATACATGTATATAATGACATTTCCAGATTCGCGCTAATCGAGCGGTGTTGGTTGCGACTTCCTCATCTCAGACCGACGTTTGAGGAGATTTCCCTGGAGATAAATCCTGTTACTGAGACTACACAGTATGAAGAAATCCAAACTCATTGATTTTTCTTTTAACACAACGAACGTATAGGTCACAGGAATGATCTGAACAGTCAGAATCGACCAAGGCAGAATATGCAGGAGTAAAAGTTTTCGAAGACTGGTTTCAAACTGGTCTCTGTAGAAAGTTACGCTTGAAATTTGTAGTTATCACTGAATTGCCTTTATGTAATGCATGAATGTTAGGGGGTGGATTTCTCACATTCATTGTTCTAGAAGATGGTCATATTCTATTACTTGTAGCAAATGATCAAAGAGTAGATGAATTTCAATTATCTCAATTATCCACCTCCGTAGGGCTACATGTACATTGACCCTGAATGCTGATGCTTCATACCGACCGTTCTGATGGTTTGCAACAACCATGTGCATGAAATAGCCAATCCATTTTCAAGTCCCAAAGTAATGATGTTCAACAGTGGGACACTAGAGCTTAGAGGGTAAAATGCTAAACCGCCCAAGCCAAGTGAGAGTTCTTTGTATCTTTGTACTTTTTATGGATTCCGAACTAAATATTTATCATTTGATGATTATTATGATTACACCTTCATCAATGGATGTGTTATGGATGCACTGTAGTGCATTGTGTATATATCTCGCGGTTAAAAATAAATGGTGAAAAATAACAAACGCTTTATTACAATGTATCTGGAAACTGAATCATGCACTTTTTGTTCAGCAAAGTTCCCCTCATAAAAATATTATAAAATATTATTTCGTCCTGCCGTACACAAGTCCAGGGTCTTCCAGGTGTGAATTTGTCCCGGTTGTACATAAACATGTACCCACATTGACAAGCAAGCAGATTCAATGTCCACAACAGGACACAGTACTCGTCCAAGTACAGTACTCAAGTCAAGGTGATGATTCAGCTACAGGGTACTCGTGGCATCCTGCATTTTCTAAAGTTGGGTTAGTTAAGATGCAGCTCAGCATACATCGCTGGCTGGGGAGAAAGAAGAAATATCATGTTTAAAGAAGATGTTGAGCAATGTAATAGCAACGTAATAGTAATAGCAACGTAATAGTAAAGTGTAGCCACTTACATGTATATAGCAACGTGTTAAGACATAACTTAAAACGTGAGGAATTTTAAAACCACTCTGCATTAAGCCTGCACAGTGCTATTACGGATTTGTCTAAAGTAACTGTTAACAGTTCTTATTCTGTACGTGTATATTTCCTGTAATTGAACATTTTATATATTTATTCAGAACAGTTGTTTGCCTGATAAAGTCATATATTTAATCCATTGGTGTGCTAGGAAATGCGGTATAAAATAAAGTCTACCGTAGTCACAGTCCGTCCTTCGTCCACTAGCGCATCGCACTGTTTATATTCAGTGACTCCCATTGTCAACTGGGTTGCCGACTGTTCTACCTCTATTCCCACGTTTTCATAAACGACCGGAGCAGTTCAGCTCTGTCAACTACAGGTCTCTGTCGACCTGAAACAGAATATAATAGTACATATATGCTAATGTCGACATGGAACATTTTATCACGTTTTACCAGCGAGCGCAAGGCCTGTCAGCTTTATTACTCTGATACAGCGAGTGACAGACAAGGGAAGCAGTTAAATTTGATTTTAGAACTATTATGATTAGCATCGTTAACTTGCTCAAATTAAAATAAAAATTACCATGTTTATATAAGAATATTTAGTGAAGCCGTTATGAGAGAAAAAAAAGAATGCTACATATGTTGTGATACATGTACATCTACATTTCATAATCGGGTGCCAGTCTTATATATGTAAACAGGGTAAACGATAATTTAGTTTACTAATGAATAGTTTCATTGTGTCTATAATGTCAACACCTAGTAATGTATGTTGACGGCGGCGACGAGCTATATGTCTTATTAGCAGGTGTGCCGTCTTTGGAGTGTCGTCGTACTGTAGTACAGGGTGTGGTAAGTATGTCATTCCATTGTGTCCTTTTCTCCATCTCAATCTTTACTCCTGTCTTCATTCACTTGTTTCGCATCGTTTCATTTGATCGTCTGGGTAATTGTCGTAGTTCTATATAAAAGTCTGTCCGAAATCAGTCAAGTGGTCGGGGCCACTAGTCAAAACGACTTTAGCTGAAGTACCATTTGATAGAGTGAGACTGGTATTGAGACAACGGAAATTTAGTCCATGCGAAGGTATGTGCTTATATTTAAATCGTACATTCTCTAAGTTACATAATTAAAGTACAGAGACTTATTGATCTTAAGACGTTAAATTTTGTAATGTTAATTAACTGTACGTCCTTTAGTTACCTTGTTATGTATTTAACCTAATCTATTTAATCCTAACCTTGGTACAATATTTGTTATACATTCTGTATGTTCCAGCCAGTTACAACTCTGCATTTATTTGGCAAGCAATCAAATTTCAAAACGTGGTTAATTATTTGGCGTTCTTCTGTATTAAAGTTGGTTGTTCCAAGAACGAACTTATTAAATTTGTATTGTATTTTTGTACATGCAATTTGTCTGGCACACAAATCATTATCGCTCACAGATAAAGATTTGCGATCTTCTTTTATAATAATAGACATTTGTATTCTAAATGTAAACATGTCAAAAGAAATCATTCTGCTTAGAGAAATGAGAGGATTCCATATGTGCTTTCACATCATAAACACAGTACATGTACTCTGATACATTGTATCCCAGAACTTTTATAAAATATACATCTATCGGCCACCAGAAGTTGAATTTACAGAACATTTTTACAGTAAGCTCAGAACGTCCATTCTGTCCTAGCTGTTTGTATCACATGTAAGTCTGTCCTCACTGGGTCCTAATGTTACCTGGCTTGAGGAAAGTTCTGCGGCCATACCCACGTTTTCATGTACGACCGGATCAAGTTTTAATCTCCCCGCTTCTGGTTTGCGTTGTCCTGATAAAACTGGGGAACATTAGAACCAAATTAACAAATATAAGATTTTAACCTAATACTTACCCACTTATACAATGTAACCATCGATGTCCTGATCAAAATTATAATGAACGTTAGTATACTGCATGTACTGAAGGAATTCATAACATGTGGAGACACATTTGACATTTGTTACTTATATTGGCTTCGGCAAAGGTATTTTAAAAACATGTTATTTATTGTTACACAACGCTACTGGTAGATTCATGGAGGGGTATGAAGCCTTTAAGTTTGAAGGTTCCAGTCTTGCATAGGATCACTATGATGATAGCCACTGCTATGACAACCACGGCACCCGCAGTACGGGCCAGAAGTGGACCTAGCACACTATCATACCACGAGAAATCTAGAAACAGACAAGAACATGTGTATATCCATTGTTATATATTTCACATTATCCTGGTATTATTATCCATTACGTTATACTTAGATTGTGCTTAAGCAGCAAATGACAACCTTTTTTCATATTATGAATCATATCGCCTGTCCAATATATCAACAGTTCAGGTGATTGAAGTGGATTTGCGTTGACTCTAATCGTACTCTATTCGGTAAATGTTCCAGGCTTGAATAGAGCGAAGAAAAAATCGCCCTTGAACAATGAATGGTACTGTGCTACAGTAAGTATATTGGTAGGTCATATTTACCTGCAATGCGTAATTGGATAGTTGTCCAGACCGTACGAATTGATTCAAGACAAAGTATAATATTCCTGACATGATTAGAAGTTACATCCCAAATTAGAAGGAACACGTAACCAGCGATACGCCACCTTTGTTGTAACCAGGAGCTAAATTCTGGTTTGCTGGTGCAAATTTCCAGTCCTACTCAACTTCATCTGGATCCGAGTTGGCAAAGAACTGGATTGCAAATGTGACTCCATCTCCTACAACTGCTGCTTTGGAACATGGTACAAGTTTTAGTAGCATCATTTTTAGTAGCATCAGTATAAACATTGCATACAAACCCATGGTATACATTATTGGTAGTCATTGGTAGTGCAATTGATATATTACTGACCTTTTTGCATATTTTTACATTTTAACCAAAATCCCTTTGCTGCTTCTGTACCTCAAAGCTAGCAAAAAGCTGAAATCCATATACACGTTTCAAACTGCCAAGATTTGACCTCATTTTACTTTGCAAAGCACACGCTCTGCTGCGAACTGAACTCGGAAATTTCGAACGACAGAATCAATATCTCAACGAAAGCTGGATGGATACGGAAAACAGGGGAGAGGTTCTAGCGACCCATACTGGCCAAGGCGTAGCTATTACAGACGTATGCATAATGTAGTTGTAAAATTATGATGTTTTATTTTGAAATTAAAGGACTCACATCTGGGGTCGAGGTGTATGATCTCTACTGCAGGTGATCATTGGATATCAATATCAGCACTGCACACCAACTGGCAGGTCACATTATTGATCTCCAAACTTGACTCTGTATCATTTGAAACTATGTTTCCCCCCAGTCCAGCAAAGTTTTGAGTTATATTACTAAGGTGAAATCGTCTTGTATGCCCTATCATCTGCTCTGCAAATTATTGCTACAGAGTCACCTTCTACCATTACATCTGAACTAACTTTGAGCTGCAGTTGTGGAGGGTAGTGGACCACAATGGCCAGGATCTCTGTTAGGGTGTTAATTTCATTCGCAGCATTGCATCTGTATTTCCCTGCCGTACTCCTGTTTATTGCGGCAAAGGACACGCTGGTCACACCTCCATCCGGATGTGTCCAAGTGAACAGCAGAACAGTGGATCTCAACCTGATCACCTCCAAGAGAGTCAGTGTATCAGTGGGATTTAGATCGATATTAGAAGGTCTGTTTGCGGTATAAATAAAACTATTCAGTGTAGAATCTTGTACTTTTTGTCCTAGACTGTGATGGGAAATGGGTTATATGATATGGAATTATGCTTGTACAATTATATGTCTACAAAAAGTAGCACAGAAATGATGATTATGCTTTGAGCTGACATTGGTATGTTGCAAAACTTGTTTTACAACATGAATATTTGATTTCCAGCCCAACGGTAACAAAATTTTAAAATATTAGTTTACAACACAATTATAACAAGGGTGGAGTGGGGGATTCTTACATCTAACATCCATTGTCACACTGTCCTACCCTGTAAATGTAGAAGCTCCTCCCGTCCCTGACAGCGGAACTCCAGTCCGTGGTCCTCCCTGCTCACTGAGCTGATGCAGAGTCTGCTGTTCCCTGGCTGTGACAGCTGGTAGTCGGGGTCCCCGGGTTCTATCTCCTCCACACCCCTCCACAACCTGTACTGGGTCAGGGGGGGTGTATGCAACAGGGAGAGAGGTGGAAATGATAGAGCAGGTCAGTGTCACACTGTCTCTCTCTACTGGATGCGTACTGCTGGAAGCCATTGGTAGTGACACACTGTTTCAGAAGAAAAAACAAACAGACTTTACTGTCGTAATCCCCGTACATGATAAAATACCCGTTGGACTGTTCCTTAGCTGTGACAGCTGGTAGTCGGTGTACCTGGTTCTATTTCCTCCTCACCCCTCCACCACCTGTACTTTGTCAGAGGGGTGTATGTAGCAGGGATTGGGGGAGCTTTAGATGTTAGAACAGGCGTTACATTGTCTCTCTTCTCTATGTATGATGGTCCTGGTTGCAAGGATGCTGACACCTTTACTTAAGGCATGGGACAATAAGGCATTCGTTCTGCATGGTCATACATCCAGTATACCGGTGTGTATATAGGCAACACCCACTCAAAAGTCACAGTGTCTCCTCCACTGCCATCACCACTACCACACTACTACAACCACTACTCCTACCACCACCTCCGTCGCCGCCACCACCACCACCACCACCACTAATTCTACTTCTGCGACTGTTTCATCTGTTACTAAAATACGCATTCGCTAAGAAATTCAATTATTCAGACTCATAGACACTTAGTGATTTTAACGCACCTATGCGCACCTTGCACGGTTGCGGAAACAAGCATTTATTGGTATGTGAACCATGCAGTGAACATGAACATGCGGCTAAATTTCTTTATTCAACACACACGTATATTAAAATATCCAGTTCTGTTAAAACAACTTGGCCCTATAGCTCGATATATTGATCAAAGGAATAAAGTACATATTTAAACAAGTAAATAACGCAGCACAAATCAGGTTAATTATTTCCAATGTTTTGACTGTACATTCTAGGTTTGCTCCTTTTTTCCTAAATATTTACAAGGGAAGGTTCACTGTCATTGTGGTCAGTATAGTTACCCCACAGTAGGATGTATAAGGCAAAATTGCACAAATCCTCCCAGTCCTATCAACGGGTTTAGTCTCTTCCTCCAGTGACAGGACTAAGCTCCAACAGAATCTTTTCAAACGACGGTCTGTGGTGTGGAAGTCGCTGCTAGCAGCGGTCAATCAAGGTGAATCTGAAGTTAATAAAATGTCCACAGTTGAACATCTTGCCTTGAGTTTCACTGTCTGATATTACAAGGCTATATTCTTGCTCCAAGACAAAATTATTTTTTTGCTACGACATTCAAAAATTATAAACCATGTCCACAATCGGTATGACAGTGGTACCGAGACAAAATTAATTACTTTTTGTCACCGTAAAGCAAGAGGAAGCTTTGCATTGAAAGATAAATCTGGGATTATGATAACTTGCAGATATATCTAAAATAAAAAGTTGGAGATATATCTATCCACACGTCGATGAATTATTAACTTACACACCGGTAGTTGGTGTAGTGCCATTATGAGTGCATTATCAAGCATCGTATGAAGTTGAAAATGATCTGTGACGTTATCACAGTTCTAAACAAGAAGCCCAGGGGCTTGGCGCTCTGCTTGACAAGATGGAAGACAATGACCACATAAACTGGATAACACAGATATCTAGATGTATCTTTCACTCTAAAACAAGATTT
>JAAUYG010054648.1_pt1 | contig 11790 bp, 6 predicted proteins | sample 7278091 | NCBI WGS metagenome assembly JAAUYG01 (sample SAMN14350201, study PRJNA611818) | marine sediment metagenome | isolation source: surface marine sediment (0.6m) | place: French Polynesia: Moorea | collected 2018-08 | reverse complement strand
TTGCGTTTACTAAACACCATGTACTTGGTTTTCAATACGTTTAGAGAAAGCTTGTTCGAGTCAAACCATTGGGCTATACATTTCAAATCTGCATTGGCATTTTCTGTTAGAGTAGGCAATAATGGAGATGATCCAAACACGATTGAATCATCGGCAAACAGTCTTCGGTACTTTAATCATCGGTACTTTAATATTCCAAAAGCATATACAAAACGCGTAGAAGATCTGACGAACTAAGCAGCCGATCAGTCTACATAGGTGGGGGAAGTTGCTCTGTCATATCGAGGCCCCTCAAGTTTCTCAATTATTCCCGTTTCCCGTTCCCAATATGAGTTTTACTTTTTCCAGTGCAGATTTCTATTTCATTCCTCATTTAGTTATTTATTTCGCATTTTTCGGCAATTTACGAAGCGCAGTCTTAAACAAAATTTTTCGACCCATGCTTATTGAAACAAGGAAACGGAAAGAAGTAAACAACTTTAAGGGCGTGGCATAATTTCGCCACACTGAGTAAAAATACAACTTTTTCTTCAACATTTTTACGTGTGCCACATCATCATGCTTGTTGTTATGGGCTTTGCAGTCACGCACGTCATGATTTTTCTTCATTGCTGGTCGTGTCAGAGCCGCATTAAGATTGATTTTTTAACATGACAACTAGGTGCAGAGATAAGGACGTTATTTCTCTACAGCTGGTACCGAAACGGGGCGCTCCTTGGATTAGAAGTTTCAAAATACACACCTTCCGGTCACGTGAGCGTGCGCGTGCCACATTCAAAATAAGTGTAACATTATCTCTCGATACTCCGCCGGAGACGTATTTAATGTTCTCGGAATCGGGGTCAGTTAGTGCGACAATAGCATGTAATTTTATCTGTTGTTTTGTCTAGCGTGACAGGCGCGAAGTGCATACGGTGCTTTGTATTGCACACAAAGGCTGTGGCATGATGCATGTTGGAAAACAGTTCAGGTGTAACAAAAGACCCTCAAATACAACAATGTAGGTCTAAATCACAACACAACCAGTTTTTTTCCCATTTACATCTTTTTTTCTGACGAGTAACCATCAACATGTACCTCAATCAATACACTCTGCTTTACTATTTCAATTTAAGAAGCGGAAGATACACGCATTGATAAATCATACAACACGACGGATACATGGATTATATTGAAAGAAAATACATATCCATATAAATGCAACACAAAAATGATGATGTATTGGACTAACAGCACACCTCACATTTAAGAAAAAAAGAAGTGTAAAGATGTGTACAAAACTTAATAAACTGTAACATCGAATGTAATGTAGCGTCAACCTGTAAGTGACCCGTATTGTCGCTAAATAATGTAGACAACCTACTTTTCGTGTCTAGTCCTCCTTTGTACTTCTCCCAGCCTTTCAACCGTATTCGCTCGCCTAACAGACCGTAAAATTCTTCAAGTGCATCTGTGGAATGTTCTGGAAGTGATGTGAGATTCGGTCAGTTACATTTCTATTGTACCCACCGGCCCGTTAAGCATGGCAAGCACTGGTTGCTAGATTTAGTGAACTTAAATCCATCCCTAGACTTATAACATTTCCAGAAAATGGCGGCTCCATACAAAGTAAATGTATCTACAGTGGTTCAAGCTAGGAATTTACGATCTCTCTCCGTCGGCTTAAGGTTGCTGCAGATCTGGGTGGCTCAAGAATCCTAAGCAAAATTGCTGTAATGGTTATAGTGTGAATTTGTAGAAAAAAAAACTAACTTTCAGAATATTCAAGAGCCCAGAACATAAGAATTCATGCAAAGTATCTTTTTCACTAGTCTGTAGACAGAACTGCTACCGCACTGTTATAATTCGCCGTGAACATTTAGCTCAGCCTCAACTTTATCTATAAATTGCATAAGTCGTTATGCAATATGCTTTTTGGCAGTTTTGGGCTGACATCCAACTAACAAGCAAGTAGTTTTAGCCAAATACCAGTGTTCGTGTATCTACGTAAACTTATGTTGGCAGACGTGTACTGCGATATTCATGAAGTGACGCAAACATACATGTACACACATATACCTGTGCATTAACCTTTTGTATTGAATAGACAATAACTGATTAATTAACATAAATTCATTACCAGAGTTCAGTTATATTATATAAACCACTCAAGATCTTAAGTCTTGAGTGGTTTAAGCTGTTATCGTCAGGTGGGGATCCCTTATATTGTTAGATCTTTCGCTAAATACGTTTTTTTATTTGCCACTAACAGAACTTTACTGTCCATTCGCAGAGCTCTTAATGTCCATGTATTGCAACAAGGATTAGAAACTGCTTGTGATAACTGTTGACCTTTGACCTGTGACCTTTGACCTGTGACCTACCGTTGTTGTACATATCATCGTCTGATGTCTGGCCTTCCTTGGCATACAGCACCCCGAACTTAAAGTTCACTGACCCCTACAGACAGGACAAAGACGAAACACTAAACATGTCGAATATTAGAGAAAATAATAAAATTAATCACAAAACACGTTAAAACACGCGTGAGAAAAAAAGTTAGAAATACAAGGAAACTTGGATCGACGTCCGTTTCATTTATTACACATAATTTATTAAACATAGAACAATTCATTATACTCGCTTAAAGCGACGAAGGGTACACACAGGGCTTTCAAAATTGTGACACTTGCACAAATCCTAACTAGCCATTGTGGTGAAGACATAAGTGCACTCATGATATTTTGTGTTAACTGTCAACCAATAATAAAAACAACCACGTGTAAACCAAACACCTTGGTCTACCTGGCCACCTTTTGTCCAATCTAAGAGTAATACAGCTTTAAGCCATCAGTATTGTGCCGACACTTGCCTCCTGCTCCTCCAGAACGAGTAATTCCTTCTGTAATTCCGGACTGAATATTTCTTTCGGACCTCTTTCAACTTTGTCCACATCAAAATGACTGCAAACAGAATGGAATTCAAATAGTTGTTCGCGTACATTGTATATATAAAATCTTTGAATTTTAAAATGAAGCGATGCATTTAGATCTTTTGTGCAAAAATACATTTATCCTTAGCTACCGGTCTCTGTACGGTCGGTAGAATAACATGTACGACATACAAACATTGTGGTTAGAACAGAACTTTTTTCTAACCTAAATCACACACGCTAAATTAGTACCTTCTAACACAGTTAAGTAATATGATTTTAGAAAGTGTTAACACAGAATGGAGTAGAGTGATAAGGGTTGGAATTTCTGCACACACGTAAGCGTCCGTTTTCCTTGAAATGCAGCGTTTAATTTGTGATTACGTTCTTAAGTCCAAAGTAAAACTTGAGTACTTTGAGAAAGTTCTCTCGAGAATGACACACACGACTTACCTGAACATTGCTTTCACTATGAAGAGCATACCGGGGTTGTATGGAAGGCAGAACGTGACATACTGTACCTGAGTATTGCTTTTACTGTGATGGGCTAACTAGAATTTTACGGAAGGCAGAGGGCGACATAATGTACCTAACTGAGTATTGCTTTCACTGTGAGGGGCTTACTTGGGTTGTATGGAAGGCAGAGAGCGACATAATGTACCCACCTGAGTATTGCTTTTACTGTTTGGGGCTAATGGAGATTGTACGGAAGGCACAGAACGACATAATGTACCTACCTGAGTATTGTTTTCACTGTGAGGGGCTTACTGGGGTTGTACGGAAGGCAGATCTTCTTATTCCCCTTCAAAGAAAAATATATAAAAGGAATCAATAATTTGCACGCGATATTTGACTAACAGATGTATGTTCATATCATACTACATAGTGTAGTTGTGCTTTTATCGGTTCATGCATTTGTACTGATAGCTCTTATTCAACGCAAAGGAGGAGATTTTATTTCGTCTACTGGCGCTAATACCTAGGATAGGGAGCATATTCACCCTTTATTCTTGCTATTTAACTCTGTTGGACATTATCTTTCGATCAAGTTGGCGTTTGCAGGATGACGTAAAAATAGTGAACAGGACCTTCATGGAGCTGAATGTGTATTGTAATTTGTTCAGTATGTGAAATGCTTTCATGACGTGGGTCCGTATCAGATATGCCTGTCTTTTGTTTTGTGTGCCGTGACACCCAAAGGTATACACATTTATTTATCGGTAGTTGATGGATACCGCGAAACACTGCAAATGACAAAAAAAAAATCCCCGAAACCATTTTCCTTCCCAGGCTTCAAATTTGCGTGAAATTTGCAGTAATTTTACGAGAAAAGGAAACTGGCGCGCAGAGGAACTTTTACGTTAATCAGCACGCCATGTGGTTCTATCTTTAGTTTATTTGTTCCTTTTTTGTAACTGACGTACTGTTTTCCGCCACAAAATGGCTCTGTATTGGGGGACATTGTGGTTGTTGGCGTCTGTGACGACCACGGATAGGAAGAAAGGCTCCTTCTCACAGTCACAGCCCGTGTAGTTCTGGTGTACTGGAAAACACGAAATATCGCAGGGATACTAACAGTGTATGTGAAGCGCCACGCAGAATGGCAAGTACAAATATCGCGATATCGATGATGATGATGATGATGATGATGATGATGATGATGATGATGGTGACGACGACGATGATGATGATGATGATGATGATGATGATGATGATGATGACGATGATGATGGCGAGTTGATTGCCGCAGCATAATCTGAAACTGTTATGTTTATTATTGAATCACATACTATACCATATATATGTATAAATTTCCAAAAAAAAAAAAAGATTCTTTCAAAGTATTTGCACAGAAATATACATGTTTTCATTGTAAAATTATACGCATGTACCACTAATGAAAACGCATTTAACCACAGTTATTTTCCTTTAATCCCATCCAAGTTATACCGGTGTATTTAAAGTACAGATAATAGCCATCCATTACAAACCTACATCTGGTAATCAAAAGCCTGCTCGAATAATATGTCGCTTTAGACATGTTGTTCAGAATATGAATCATTAATACAATAAAAGCTACGATTACACACCAAACAGAACTCTTCGTTTAGTAAATACATTGTTCGAAAACTTTTAAAACCATGCAGCCGGGCTTTGAATTCATCAGGTAATCTAAAGCTTATCTCTGGGTTTTGTATTCATAAATGTAGTTACGCATTTGGCCACCCTGTGGCGTTCTTTGATGATCATGATCTAATCAGCCAAAGTGAGATCATAGCTGATATCTTCGCTTTGTAAATACATTATTCATTAATTATAATACGTCTGGCTTTCGAATTCATCCCATCATGTACTGTTCTAACAAGTCCATCTAATCATGGCACAATGCACTGCCATTGGAGCCGAGAGCTAGAAAACTTTAATTTCAGTCGAGAGCTGGACTTACGTTCAATAGCTATGGCATATTTTGCTTAAGTTCAGTCCTGTACTTAAGCTATTAAAGAAACAGACCCGGAGTCTGGCCTACTAGCTGATCCGTTGATTACATGAACACTAACACCACGCTCGCGTTACTGCTGCTCTTTGCTTACATTGTACATGTATATTTACATTCTATATGTAGAACCAGATGCCTGTCAAACAAATATTTATTTGTCAAACAAATATGAACTTCTGGTGATGGATTGGGGGACTGAGAGGTGAGTTTACTGCAGGTGTGTGTGAAGGCAAATATATAACAGTCAGGGCAATTGATGTATAAATATATACTGTAAATGTGTATTTACTAATAATTTGTTTGTTCTACTGCTAGTAAAATGTTATTGCCACAAGTGTGCACCGAGGAGAGAGAGAGAGAGAGAGAGAGAGAGAGAGAGAGAGAGAGAACTTGGCATACTGGTCATCTTTAGCAGCATTTGAAAGCCCCTGTTTCAAAACACAGTAATTGTATAATAAACAGAAAGTTCAATATTAATACAAAATTGTACTGTGTAGATAATAAATGCTAAAAAAAATGAGGTGTGCACGTGTTTTTACACGTCGCGTACGTGTAAAGGCAATATGCCTGGCTACACGTAATTAATATTGAAAGTTGTAGAAGTGGAGGGCCAATACGGCGCATAAGTAATAGTCTTTCCCGGCATCCACAAGTCCCGGATACTCACGTTTGCCCAGGAAGTATTTGAAGTACCATCTCGTCTGAAACTCTGGATTCTCCAGATGTACCGGACTGTGCACGGGACTGGTTACCTGGAAACGGAAGATGGCTAGGCATGTTATTTCCGATCATTGTCATTGTCATAAACCATTAGTGTGCTTAACTGGCTCAGTCTGGGTTTTATATAGCCCCAATTAGTACCCTTAAGGCGCCGTTCTGAAAAAGCATAAATAAAATATCAACTACACTTTCTTGACTCTGCTTCATACATGAACAACGCAGACTCCATCACTGGCGATGTGTGTATTTATTATTGTAATGCTCCTCGTGTTGGGTATTTTGGCTTATTTTATTTACAATGTAAATACCTCCAGGCTACTGTAGTATCTTTGCCTTAAATCTGGGTATAGGGGCTTACATATATAGATTGTTTTGCAGTGGTCTATTGCAGATTGCTTGATTTTCTACCGTCTCTGTCTCTATAATAGCAGTGCACCTTAAACTTGTGCGGTACGGTGCATATTGGAATAAAAACAAGAGGCCCAAGAACATCTGCGACCTGCGTGACGACAGCAGTAGGAGCTCGTAGGTAACATTCGCAAATTTTGCACAGATATTTCTTGATAGTAATAAAGTGCACCCTTCATAAGTACTACAAGTAGCCCACGAGTCCCAAACTTCAGTCTGTTTCGCTCTACAGGCAGGTGTTTTAAGGGTTACAGGGCATTTGAGACAAGTGCAAAGAACAACCCCCTTGGGGTACAATGGTGAACTTAAAAGTTTCGCAAAATAATTCCTTAAATAGCGGAAGCTCAAAATTTCAAAATTCCAAAACGTTGCTTTCTGATAACCATTGGGAAGAATATTAAAGACCAGTTCGGAAATGTTTGGGCGTGGCGGCGACATTTAGGAGATTAGTGTTTTGAAATATACACTCCCATTGTGTTCCGTATTAATGAAAACGAAATGGTTAACATTTAAATTTTCAAAATTTCAACAATCCCAAATATAAAGTTTTGTTAGGACAATCGGAGAAGAAAATTCAGAAGAAGTTTAGAAACTTTCGACTGCGATTTCTAGGAAATGTTGCTAAAGTTTCACTCCCATGTGGTCTCCTGTTAACGAAAACGGGACAAATATCGTGAAAAATTGGTAAAAGTATTTTTCTATATTCAAACATGCTCAGTCTGAAGGAAGTTCATTGAACAGTGTGGACGAAAGTAAGGGGAACAAAACAAGTGTTTTGTGCTGGATTAACTCTCTCAGTTTAGCTATTTCTCGGAAAGACAGAATCAAACAAACGCCATAATTCTCCTTCCGTTGATAAATGTTACAACGGCACGACCAGTGCCATGGCACGCGTTGTGCAATATAATGCATTAGAGTTATCTAAGGTAATTGACCTCACCAATTGAGGCTCCTACGTGATAAGGTGAATAGGGACTCGATGGCGACAATACTGCTTCCGATCACAGATCAATACAAACGCTGATCAATTGCCTAGCTAGTCGGCGATGAAAAATCAATAAACAGACGCACGAGTGCGTGGCGGGAGGGGTGGGCGTGAGGGGGTGAAACGAAAACAAAGAGAAAGCGATCGATGATTATTGGTAAATTCCTGTCACCTGTGATCCGATGATGTTTACTCATGCGATTGGAATCAACAAAATGTTGACATAGAGAGGTGTAGTCGGTGCCACAGACACCGGCCACCACCATACATACGATCATATAGAAGCCGTTTTGTGGGAAACAATATCTCGAAACCTTACAGCTGGCTTTGTATAAAGCCCAACATCGCCTGTCGTACCTTTATTTCTGATAATAATACATATACAGAAATGACATATATCATTATGGTATTGTCTTAAAAGTTGTCATATGCATCCAACGTTATCATATATCAACATGACCAGTCCATCTTAGTTACTACAAAGTGTTGAAGATTGGGGATTTGCTGACTGAATAAATTATAAAGTAACAAAGTATACTATTTAGTTCTATTTGTACTATGGAATAATTACTTGGCATTGGATAATAGGTTTTATCTATACATTTGTGTAAGTTTTCATTCGGCTTCCATCTCCAATATACCTTAACGCTTGTTTATCGTATTCAGACCACACATGTACATATAGGTCACAGCTATAGAGCTCTCAAATAGAATGACCATGAATTGTACCCCATGAAATATGTATTTATTTGCTGTGTGTCTGTCACAACTGTCACAACAACTGTCAAAACAACAACAGATACTTCATTTCAAATCCCTTTTCACTGCCGTGTAGACGTCTGTATATAATGCTCTCTATCTTCAAACAACCCTATTTTACTCATTAACATTCTAATTGCGGCCAATGTGAAGGGCGATACAAAAAAGCGAAATTGAGTAAAAAAAAAAAGTTTAACTACATAATTCTGCTGCAATCGTAGTTTTTGGAAACATTGTCTATATTCAGAAAATAAGAAGTCATTTTTTGTGAAAAAAACGTGTGACTCCTTGGTCTGGTTTCACGGATATTAGTCTCAGGCTACTGTATCTATAAAGACGCATGCAGTCACGTGTCGCCTGCCGTGCTCCTAACTAGGCTAATACTGGTCGTCGCAAGTTATTTTTAGAACGAACCAAAAACCATGTCCTTTCATAACAACTCTTTTGCGTTCATAGATAAAGAAAAACAACAAAGAAAAATAGTGCACAAAAACATCTCTCCCGCCCATGATGTGGGTTAGCCGACAGGGATTAATGACGGTTTTCAGACCCCAAGCTTCAAGACATGTTCCTGGTTGTTTGCTGTCAAGCGACTATGCATCGACACCGACTGTCTGGAATGTCCATGCGACTCGACACGTTCGGTCAGCCTAACGGCTTTCTATCATGGATTGGGTGAATATTTTCGGACCACCGCCTTCAAATCGCAAAAAAACTCCCATAGAGCCATTTCAGCAGACACAAAAAGAGAAAAGAGGCCCATTTCCTGCAGCCCCGCCCACACAAGGCTAACGGCACTGATCGCTCTGAAGTTAAAGCAAAGTCTGGGGTAACAAAACAAGGCCAGAGAAGGCCGAAAGTTTGGCATGAGGAACAAATGCTGACTCAGCAAACGACATTTACATGTATCTCGCATTTGCATGTGAAATCTGTGGTTGTCTATTACTAATACCTGGTGACAGACTAAGTCGCAGCATTATTCCCGGCCAGAATCCCTGGCTGGTGTGTAAACGTGAAGACGTCTATGGAGCTGGTGCCTGTCATGCAAAATCCCATTGGGATAATTGTCAAAGAGCAGAGATACGTCTCAGTCCGTCTATAGGTTATCTCAAAACGTCTACGCCGACCTCAAAACCTGGACTTCGTGGGAAAATGATGTTGCCCCCTTTTGGTGGGAAAATTTTCCGCCGATACCCAACAGAGGAGAAAAATCGCGAAAACGGCGTTAGCTCGTGATTGGCTGAAGCCTCATATGGCACAATGTGATTGGCTAAAGGGCGTAATATGGCCGGGGGGGGGGGGGGTAGTTTGAATTTCAAATGAAGCGGACTATTCATGTTGCGATTTTGTTGCGCGAAATACAGCTTATTGTGTAGAAAAGTGTAGAAAGGTATTAGTAGTTTCAGAGAGAGAATGTCTAGGATTTGGTAAGACTATTGTTTTAGCTAATAGGGCCCGATTGATTGATTACTGTCAATCATACATACAACATGGATACATGTATGTGGCCGGTTTAGTAAAGGAACACGTGGCCTTAATTCTGGGGTGATGTTTGCTGTATAAAGGCCTAATTTCACTTTAAGTACGTTCGTTTGTATAGATACATCAAGTATACAAATGTATGCTGCAGTATATTATGCATATATGTTTGTATTGGCAAAGCCATAAACAGAATTGAAGAAAAATATGCATAACAAACCTATCAATGGACAGCTGTGCCCTAGGTTGTAACCCAAAAGTCAATAATGACGGTAAGCTGAAATATCGTATCTATGTAGCACTGGGGTTTGAAATAATTCCCAATTTCAGCCGAGCTGATACTAAGATAGCTATTAGATAAAGCATTATTATAATAACAATATATCTTACCCATTACCCTAGATCGTATAAGTATCAATTTACCGGGGCTCAAATCATTCATATGCTAATTTATTACTAAAATGTTTTCGATATTCCTGATCGCCATGTGTTCTACGCAATCCAGACCAAAGTGGGTACCGTAAAACTTCTGATAAGCGCCCGGGCGGCAATAAATTTCAGATGTGCCTTAGATCCGGCTGCTATTGGAGACAGGCGTTTATTAGAAGTATATAGTTAGGGGCATTTTTCAAATTCAGTGTCCCCGTACACCCGGCGCCTATTAGAGGCTGGCTTTTATTAGAGGCTAGGCGCTTATTGGAAGTTTTACGGTACCCATAATCTCCATATCGACAAAACCTTTTCCCGGCGCATTGCTTTTATATGGTTGGCTGTGTCTTGCATCGTTTAACTTACTGTAATGATATGTAACTCGTCCTATCTTCTAGAAAGATTCGGATTAAGATAGTATAATAAAATGCTAAATTATAAGAATCTTAAGAACTTGATAGCTTAATGTTTAACCAAAGTAAATGGATTTCGGTATTACAGTGCAGTTCATTGACAGTCGTCAACATTGCGTCATTTAACACCAACGGCTTGTGGCATTTCAACACTTGGACTTTGCATTACAGTACAAAGGCACCCTGTACCCTACACAAAAAAGTTAAGGACATTAAATAGCCTTAACCTTTTTGTGTATTGTAGGCAACTGTGGCACGTATAGCATATGTACACTACACAAAAAAGTTAAGGATATTTAATAATATCCTTATCGTTTTTGTGTAGTGTATGAAGGGCACGTGTGACAAAACCCACAGTAAATACCTCCGAGCTACTTGGATACGATTACACGACAATATTTCGTGCGCCCTCGGGTAATACCGTCACTTTCGAGTTTTACGACATTCAGGTTTTACGACATTCGGGTAACACCCAGGCTATCCAGTGTCAAGCACCGCAGCTCCCCGGCTTGCTTTCAGGAATCGGAGGTGCCGGCTATGGATGATTTAGCTGCAATTACGTTCGGTACGGGGTGCTGAGTAAATACCCAGCCACATCCATTCAGGCCTGCAAGCAGCATCTTGTACGTCACGTGACCGGAAACTGAGGTCAGTAGATTCGGCTGGGAGTGCTCGTGGTTACTGTTGCCATCTGACGTCAGAGAAGATCAAATAAACCCGTACGATGACACTACGATCTTGACATGCGTCTTTCATGGATGTGATACTTTGTGATACAACATCAAAAATTGACCAGTTTATATGATTTTTGTTTCATTACTTCAATGTTGCAACGTAAGGGTGCACCATTACTTCGGTGTTCCTTAGTTTGCACCTTTCACATTAGCACACGTCAAATAGAAATCAAGCTAATTTGAAGAAGGAAAGCTAAGGTCGCAGAAAAGCAAACGCAAATGTCACGAACATATTATTGTACAAGCGTGCTAAAGATACCTATTAAATTTCCGGTTGCGGTCTCATTGTTTCTGTGCATCCTACTAGAAAAATACCGTTAGATTACAGGAATGATGGTTTATATATATATATATACCATTTATTTCGTACTCAAGGTACACAATATAACAGTACAAGAAAATAACATATGTACAGTTGCAAGTAAATGTCTATGTGCAACACAAATAATCCAATA
>JAAUYG010217410.1_pt1 | contig 11792 bp, 11 predicted proteins | sample 7278091 | NCBI WGS metagenome assembly JAAUYG01 (sample SAMN14350201, study PRJNA611818) | marine sediment metagenome | isolation source: surface marine sediment (0.6m) | place: French Polynesia: Moorea | collected 2018-08 | reverse complement strand
TGTTTCCACTGGTGTCCGGTGTTGCAAACTGTGAGCTTGCTTGAGATTTTTCTGTATTTTTACAAAGAGATCTGAAAAATAAAGTCTGTGACAATTGAAAAGTTCGCAACTTTTTTTTTCAATTCGAAGCACATCGGGTGACAGTCAAATTATTTCCATTGAAAGATGAAAAACCAGTCAGCACTGGATAGTTCTGACTTGTTCCAACGTGAAGGACATAGAATGGAAAATCTGGCTCCTTTTTAACAGTTTGTTGAAACACCAGTTGTTGCCTCTGGCACAGGTGTCGATCACTGTCCAAGTGCCAAAATAGAAGCCATTCATTTCGCCTGTAGATACAGTTGCCTGGATCTAAACAAAAAGAACTTCAATGGAACAAAATCATTCTTACCAAAACTCCTTAATTCTTGGAATCATTTGCGTTTGGCCCACGCCAAATAGCAACAGCCCAACAACACTCGGGTCTCAATCGTTTAGTAAGCATTCATTCTGGATGCACAGAAAAGCATCTGAGTTCAACACAAGTTTGGTGAAGAATTTGTGTTGCGTCTGGTCAATTGTTTTGCCTCCCTGCAAATAAACAAGCGCCGCGCACATCCTATTGTGCTGTGTCCAGTTGAGATCACCATCCTGCACTTTGTTCTGTTCCGTGATCTTTGCAGATGATAACAACAACCTGCCGAAAAAACAGTTGTTCCACAGATCTGCTGCAGAGTTCACGCACATATCAAAATATTGAGAAACACAATTTTGTTTTGTTGACAATCAAAAACGCAAAACAGTTTGTTGACGGATTCCGACGTTTTGTGACAATCAGAAAACAACAACAAACAAACATTTATCACCCAATTACAACCGTTAAAAATAGACATTGCTGCAAAGCTGTGACTTGTTGTGATTAATTTTTTGGCATTAATTCATCTGGAAATAGCCTTGAGATGGTGTAAGCAACGCTTATTGTGATCAGCAACGGGATCTGGACAGTTAGCTAGATTACATCACCTGTGCAATTTTTCCACGTCCTGCTAATTGGATAGAAACCCACACGTGTTGCATGGACACCGTCCAGACACAAACCACGGGTTTAGCCAGAAACATTTAAAATACAAAAGTTTGGGTCCAACAAACTAAAATGGCTTTGGCCTTTGTTCTCGAAATGAATAAAATTCCTCCGACTCAATCCAACCGTCAATCACTCGCTAATTCTCCGCCAGTTGTACATGTCTGTCAGTTTCGAGGTGTCACTTGGATGTTTTAGAGATGTATTTTCGGTGGACATTCTTAGTTTTCAGCTGTGTTAGTGCTCCAGTCTATTTGCAATACTCAGAACAAACAGGTACGTAAATTATTGTCATTCCCTTGCGCAGAAGTTCATTTCTGACACTTCTCTTCCGTTCCTGTTCACCAACCTCACCATAAAGCGGATCTGTTTCCATTTGATAGGCTGTTACGACTGCAACTTTGCGCCTTCCGGATACATCCGGACTTCTGAGGGCTCGGCGAAGGAAGTGGGCTACGTGAGATGTGCTTTGCAGCAGGAAGAAGACTTCGCGTTCGTCGACGCGCCTCCCTGTTCCAGCAACAGGTGCTTCATAAGACTCGAGGACAATGGCTGTGAGTAAAACCACAAGTTTTTGGCTGTATTCCACTGGCTGGCTGCACCTCCCATTGCGGGTTTGTGGCGTTTTTCCCTAAGTCAACATTTGGAAGCCCAAATCCTGTCAAGAATAGAAAAACAGCTTTAGTCAAAGGGTCGCTTGTAGCAGACTTCTCGGTGGTGCCTGATAAAATGATTTTCTCATCAGGAAAAACAAGAAGTCCTGAAATTGTTGTTTTGTCTTGGGATCATCATCACCAATCTGTGAATGTCACATGCATGGCCAATAGATGTGGTTGAACTCATGGTGTTGACACCAACCAAATGTTTTTTTTTTTCAGTGGAATACAGAGGCTGTGCAGATCCTGCTAATTTGCCACTGAATGTGGATCCGAATGTGCAGTGCAAGTATCAGGGGCCAGGGGGCGCTCTGTGGTACTTCTGCTTCGGTCTTGGCTGCAACGAAGGGCAGATTGGTCAGGACGAGGAGCACTGCGGCCAGAGCTCAGGCTCCGGGTACTACGGGAACCAGGCGAGGCCCGCGACTGAAGACGACTACCACCCTGTCCTAGTCAACAACCGCGAGTCCCTTCCTCTCGTCCCAGGCGAAGAGACAACAACCGGAAGCGAATACTACTACTATTCTGACACAGACTACACAGAAACTACGCAACCAGATTCTGAATACACTGAATACACCACACAGCCCAGTCCAGACCACGAGCAGAATTACTACAAACCTGACAACACACAGGGAGTTGACTCAAAATCACAGATGGGAAGAAGCGACCACACGTACCAGAAGAGTTACACTGGAAACAGCGATGCCGCGTACAACCGTCCTGACATCAACTTCCACGAGTTCAACCCTGATCTGCAGATGTGAGTTCTTGTGGGCGGGAAACTTCATTCCGGCTTTTGCCCAAGGCGATCAAAAATAGCTTCACCACAATAGGGGGCATTTTTTCTGTTTCACTTTTTTGCAACCAGGGGAAGTTGTAGACTAATTGTGAACATGAGGGATAACCTGATAAAGAGAATACATTTGTTTCTCATTCTCAGACACGAATCATGCTTTCTTGCAGGGGCGCTCAACATCCAGAAGAGTTCCTGCGACAGTTCGGGTTCTGGTACTTCTTGATGCCAGCGTATTGGATGTACTACTTCGGCTACCAACCCGACGCCAGCAGTTTCTACAATCCGTATGAAACAGGCAGCACTCCACCGAGGGTGGCCAGAGGTATTGACCTCCAAACTGACGCAGATTCTTCCAATGCTTTTGAACAAGCGGACGACTTATTGTGTTGTTCAATTCTATTGCAGAATACGACACCACTTCCTCTGAGTACGAATACAATTACAACATCGAGAACAACGCGGACGACGGCCACAGATACGTGACTGAAACAGACACAGCAGGATACGACACAAGCGCCTTCAACTCCTTGGTGGATCAGTTCGGAAACTACAGTGAGTTTTGTTACATCAAAATAAATTTACTGATATTTCCGAGCACTGGAACGGTCAACATTTTGAGAGTTGTGAAATAGTGAAGTCCTGCATGGTTTCCATCGTGTTTGTTTCAGATCCGTGCCAGGGTTGTGAGGACAACCCGAGCGGTTTGTACTCGGACATCACGCGGTCGGGTCAGTTCATCCAGTGCGGCTGCGCCGTGTACGACGGCGTCCCCTGCGCCTGCTGCTACCCATTCCCGATGACCTGCCCCAACAACACCATCTTCAGCGACGTCACGAAAACCTGCGTCAGATTCGGCGACTATCCTCAACACGGTTGAAGACTGACCAAGTAAAAGATTGCTTTTCACACATAAATTTGAGTAAAGGCTGTTTTTGGCTTTTCAGTCATGATTTAAAACAACCATTTTGAATCCTGTTAAAGAGTCGCAATCTAAAACGTGCATCATCAAGCAAAGTTTACTGTGCACAAATGTCCCAGCGATTTCTCTTTGCTGTTTAGAGAATGTTTCTAGCTGCAACCCCAACGAAATCGTTTATTTCATCCATCAGCCAGAACTTGGTTCAGTTTTGTAGGAAATATGTGGGTAAAATAAACTTACTTCTTTTCTCTCAGTGTACAAATGACATTGTTGTTTCTTTTGTACAAAACTGACGCGTAGCTACCTGGTCTTGCAATTGCTAGGTGTTCACAAAATGAAGTGTACGAATCTGTTTGTCAATAAAGATGTGTCTTTCAAAATGATTTGTTTTTGAAAACACATTTGCAAAACTCAAAGCCAAGGAACATTTCATTCTCTCTCTCTCTCTCTCTCTCTCTCTCTCTCTCTCGTCTTGTGCTTCTCGACACCTGTTGCTGCATTATCTCTCGACTTGGATAACTTTGATAAAACACCAGAGATGTAATTCTCGCAAGCACCAAAAGAGAATGTACAGAAAGCAACACGTTACAGTTGTTTGCGTAGATCGTCTGTTGATTCAATTGAAATGCTGAGCGACAAGTGGGTCAAATCACTCATTTGGTCAAACCTGACGGCTCTGATGTGTTAGTGATTGAGTGATGTCTGAATAAGGAAGACTTTCCTCTTGCTGTCCCGATGCAAAATGGCAAGGGCCTTGGCGAAAAGGGATTTTGGATCATTCCACGCTTCAAATGTGCAGGAGTTGATCAATCTGGCAGAGGTGAGGCAAATCGCATCTCTCTCACTTTGTTCAAACGAGGTCCTCCTCTTCGAAAAACAATGACAAAAATTGCAATTTTATAAACTTTAGGCCAGGTACATTCCACCAGAGATTCCTGATGACATTAAAGAGGCATCTGTTGTCGACGTGGGGAGATCACCTTTTGCACCGATGGCCAAGACAAAATATTTCTGCTTGCAGAAGGTGAGAAAAAACCTGTCTGTTGTCTGTTCATCCACTTCAAAATAACACAGGCCTCAGCTGTCACAAGTTCTTGGGAAATTGCCATAAAAGGACAGTGGCCAGAAAAGGACAGTTGCATGCAATGTGGAACAAAAAAAGAAAAAAAACCTGGTTTGTTCCAATTTGCTTTGCGTCTCCACAGACCTTATGAAAAAAGTTTTTTTGACAGGATTGCATCTTTCTGAATCATGGAGCCTTTGGTGCCGTTCTGAGTAGTGTGTTGACTGTATCTCAGGTTTGTTGTTTTTCTGAATTTTTTGGAAGAACAAAAAAGCCTGTTTTTGTGGGAGTTCTTCAAGATCCAAAACAGCAGTCAGAAAACCAGCTGTTCTTTTCGCTTCAGATGTGGCAAAAACACATTGAAATGGAGCCCGTGCGATTCTTTGACCGAGAACTTCTACCCCATCTGGTGTTCGTGACTCGCAGACTGGCATCATTTGTCGGTAGTTTCAGAAATCTAAATTTCACCTTCATCGAACTTCTGTTCTTGAACGTGTGAACGTTTTAAGGAGTGATTCACTGTTCAGGTTCTTTTATTTTTTCAGGGTGCGAACCCAAAGACATCGTGTTGGTTGAAAATGTCACAACTGCGCTCAGCTCCATCTTCAAATCATTAGTTCTGACGAAGAGTGACATTGTGTTCTCCTTGTCAATGGAATACGGTAAAACAAAATGCGAATATCATCATCTTGTGTCTGTCTTGCCTGTTGGCACAACACACTATTGAGGACCATTTTGCCCTTCGCAGGAGCAGTGAAAAAGATGATTACGGAAACTTGCAGCAACACGGGTGCAACACATCAAGAAGAGCACGTCACATTCCCAATGGAATCCACCGAAGAGGTTTGGACCATTCACCTGCTCTTCACTCCAATTCGACTTTACCAAGACATTCTCAAAAAAACCTCTCTTCTGTTGTAGATATTGGACATTTTTGAAGATAACTTGAAGCCAGAGACCAGAGTGGTAGTCTTCGATCACATACCCAGCAACACACCGTTCATTATGCCAGTGGAGGAAATCGTACCCATTTGCCGAAGAAAGTAGGTCACCATGAATCTGCTTCCGAGTTCAGGGAAAGGCTGCCCTGAGCAACCAACATCTTGAAAATGATCTTTTGTTGTCAGAAAGTCCAGACCTGAAATGTTTCTGAAGCAAGCTCTTTGCAGGTGCCCAGATGCGAGGATCATTGTGGACGGTGCTCACGCGCTGCTCGCACTGCCGCTCAACATACCCACACTGGACGTGGATTACTACGTCTCCAACTGCCACAAGTGGTTCTGCGGACCCAAAGGAACCGCCTTCATGTACGTCAAGGAGGAACACCAGCCCACTACGCACCCTCTGGTCATATCTCACGGATGGGGTTCCGGGTTTTCCTCAGAATTTGTCTGGCAAGGTTGTTTTGTTTGCTTGTTTTTCCAGTGGAACAGACGTGATGTTTTGGAATGCACCCTTTTGCGTTTCTCTCAACGTACACACAGGTTTTTTTCTGTTGTTGTGTTTCAGGTTTGCGGGATTACAGTGGTTTTCTAGCTTTGCATGCAGCGATTGACTTCTGGACGATGCCCATAGTTCACGACCAATGCGTCAGGCAACGCAACAACAATCTTGCCAGAGACGCAGGTGAGAAAAAATTACTTGTCGAAAAAAAATGATTTGAATCAACATCAAAAGCAATCAGTGTTGATATCCAGTGGCGTGTTTCAGCTGACATGCTTGTGGAGAGGTGGAATTCGTTCAAAATGACTCCAGACGAACTGAATGGTGAGAATGTTGTGATTTTACATCAAGACCGATCTCAGGGACCCGTTTGACTTTCCTATCTGTGTAGCCTGTGAAATTCGCACATGTTCCAGAGAATCGGCTTGATGTGTTTTGACTACAAGGCCGTGGTGAATGTTTCAAAAGAAAGTAAAAAGCGCATCCTCAGCACCGCGGATAACGACGGCAGTTTTTTCAGGTTGTATGATCTGCGTTCAACTTCCTTACGAGCTGTACGGACATCTGCCTATCGTGGAATACGAACACGCCGAAGTCATCCAGAACGATCTTCTTGAGAAGTACGGCATAGAGGTGACAAATCTTTGCAACAATTGTGGAAATTCAGTTTCTTGATTCTTCGCAGAAAACCAATGCCTTCGTGTTCGCGATTATTCCGCATTTGCTCACATGGTGTCACCGGTGCAGTGCTAATGAAAAAAGATGAACAATCTTAAGAAGTCTTCTTGTGCTTCGAGTCTGTATTTGCCCTACAAAAGTGCCAAATGTTCCTCCCAAAACACACCAAGGGCTGCAAAACAGCTAAACATCGGTGATGGACACTCGCAAGTCCACAAGCGTTCCGTCACACCCTGCATGTCCTCTGTATGACGGACGTTTTGTTTTTCCTTTTCTTTGCTGACATTCTTTGTTCGAGAGACGCTTTCTCTGAAAGACTAAATTTACAAATGCGAGTCCAGAAACTGCGAATTCTGCTTTTCATTGCAGGTGCCAATCAAGGCTGTACAGGGCAATCTGTACGTGCGTATTTCTGTGCACGTGTACAACGAGATGAGGGAATACATTGCCCTGGCTGACGCCGTGCTCGCTCTGACGAAAAAGCAAGCTCTGAACCCTCTGGCCATTCTGAAGGGCGAGGTTCGCGCGGCCGAGGAAGGAGACCTTCGAGCGGATCCAGAGTAGGAAAAGAGGCAAAAGAAACTCAGATTCTTTACGCTTTTTTATTCCGGCAAAGAATGATCATACAGCTGTTTCGTCTTTTGGTTCGAACCAGGCTGCATCAACTAATTAGGTGCACATCGTATTTGGATGGTGATAACAACTTAATAAACCATACATGCACAAATTCTCAGTACATTCAAAGTACAATATGGTACATTTGTTTACATCGATACACAAGAAAAGGTGGGTTACTTATGTCAGTACCGGTATATAGTAGATGTGACGGTAATAAAATTTTGTTCGTTTCTTCTTGTTGGCTTTGAAAAATTTCGCAGCCTGTGGACAACGAATTCGGCAAGAACATGCGTGAAAAATAATATTCATTTGGTACATTTTACCCTGAAATCCACACTTAGTTTATCTTGTTTCGTTACTTTCAATACACCTGTGGAGATAAACATGCCGTGTGGTTTTTCGAGCCACACTCATGTTTCATGTGGACGACCCTCGCACAAAATCGTTCTGGACTGCAGGGCTGAACATTGTGGATTTCGTTATGCACCGCGATCTATTGCTGAGACAGAGAATCCAGCGAATTTCAATGTTCTCCTTTTGGCACTGGCAGCGTCTTTGCAAACGCACGCGCATTTACTTAGCAGGAAGCACGGACTCAGCCGACACATGCCAAGTCTGCGAAGAAGCCCAGATTTCTGCAAGCGTCTCGCCGATACAACAGGAACAGTAAAAACCCGCGTGCAAGACGCACTGTATGGGCCAAAAGTGTAAGATCAAAAGTTCGGGCCGGTCCCAATCAAGAATCGTTCTGAAAGCGTTTTGCCCTGTCCTTGAAGCTTCCAGCCGGATGTGCTGGAAACCACGTCAAGTTCGTTGGTGCAAATGAAACGTATATCGATGGGAAACAAGAGGACTGAAATTTGTGTACTTCGAAAGGAAACGAAGGCAACATGAATTCGTTTGTCCCTTGTGTTTCAAAATGTCCCTGCTGCTCAGAAATGTCATCATCCGCGGTACCTTTCACCTTTGTATCAAATGCGCAATCGACACTTTTGTTTTATCAATAAATTACCACAATTTACAGACTGAATACACATATCAACACTTTACATTTCTAAAGCAATATACAATCTCTAGTATTTTGATTTTCTGTCAGAGGACACAGCTTTGTTGGAAAAAAACGCAAAAAATTAAGGTGCGATGTTTTACTTGCATTAGCAAATGACACAATGTTATTTACAAGATTCAAAAATTGCTTTCCTCAGAATTATTGCACATCATTAATTTGTGTGTGAACCTGTTACCTTTGCATTGAAAAGATACGGAAAAATGATTGTCTTGCAATTGCATCAAGTCTCGGGTTCGAGGAAACGGTTCGACAAACAGTGCAGCTTATTCGCTGCAAAAGAAGGCGCCAAATGACGCTGACGCACTTTTGAGTTTCATCCGTTCTTGTGAGTGAGTTTTTTTTTCTTGCAGAAAAGAATTGAGCTCAACGACAAGAGAAAAGAACACAGAGACTTCGACCACCAAAACATTTTCCAACACTGCATAGACTTTGTTGTTGTTAACTTTTGTTCAGAGTGAAGTCCGCACAAAGGCTTGTTTTTAGTGTTTTTCCTGTACAAAACTAAAGCTTTCTTACCAGCATCAAAATGTAACATCAATAATTACATCAAGTTAACCCAACCACGGTGTAAGCGAAAAACCGAGCATAGCCCCTGCTGTGATGCTTTCCCAACTGCAGTTGGCCATGAAGAGTTGGACACAGTGCAGTCTGTCTCGGGAACAACTGACCATGGAATCGTTTGCATCTTCGTCAGCTACCAAAGTTGCCCAAGCACAGCTGCTCAAGAACAACGCATCCGTCGCAGGTGCAGATCACCGCATCCCTGAGAACAGCGACCGCACTTGGAGAATTTAATACTGAGACACAACAGAATTGGCAGTTGCAACACCTGACAAAGTAAACACTTTGTGTGTGATTTTACGCGCAAGTAATGAAAATCTGATATATATACATGTGACAGGTTTTATTTTTTAATTCAAGACTTTTTTTGGTGAAATGGTGGAAACATATGTTACAATGTCAGAACAATGCGTGAGCTGGTTTATTCTCCGTTGAGTAACGTGTGCGTCACTTCAGAAAATGACAGCAACGGATTGGCTGCTTCTAACTTCGTATCACCAGCCGCTTTCATTCCAGCAAACTGAAAAATAACAAAAACACATGAATGAATTTATTTTGGGGCAAAAGGGACATTTACTCCTACAAACAAGTTTGATGCATTTTACTTCCACCAAAAATACTTCACACAAAACCTCCCACAGTTTTCAGCCAAGTTTGTGTTGTTCCCAGAGCAATGAATCTGACATAACCAGGAGACACGACACGTGAGAGCGAAAGCAAAACGATATGTACAAATACAGGTTAGAATCATATTCAATCATCATGCCACTGCGAGAGCCACCACATGTAACTAGTGTAGTATAGGTAGGAGAATTAGTAACACTCAGGGATTCAAACAACTTTGAAATACTTTTTCCCAGGAAAACAGAGGGAACTTTGGAGTGGGTGGGGTAAAACCACATTTGGGTCTGAGACAAGAGAGGAAATGAAACGTCCAAAATGACAGAATTAAACACACGTCACACCAACACACAGCAGTGGAGATCATTGAGCTTCAAAATTTTTTTTAGAAGAAACAATCGGTTTTCTGTTAGTTTTCCGCGGTTATCATACTGACACAGTGGTTAACTGCTACCTGATAATCTACTACACTACCAACAGCAATGTTTCCGCGAGTGGCAGAAGGATCCCTTACCTACCTTCGGTGTCTCGATCACACCCCGCCCATATTGTATATGACTCAGATCCGTACCGTACATGTCACTGCGCGCCCCGGACGTCGCGAGTCCCGTCCCCGTCTTCCCGTAGGCGGCGTAGCTGTCGGCAGCGGCGGCGGCGGAGGTGACGCCGTGCCAGTCGTACGACGGCGCCGCGGAGAGCGGGTGGTGCAGCCACGACGCCGAGGACGTGGACGACTTGACGACCGGCACGGCGATGCCTCCCGACGGCTGCTTGTCGTAAGATCTAAAGAACACAGAAAATGCCTTCATTAAATACCTGTCGTGGGGTATTCTGGTTTCACACGAATTTCTTTGTTGTCACGTGGGTTTCTGTCTTCTCAAAGCCCTGTACTGACCTGACTCTTCCAGACTGCTGTATGACGGACGTGGCGGTGGTGGCCGAGGCCGGACTGGAGTTGGCCTGCGGTGCGGCAGCTGCTAAACTGTTGAGCGCCACAGCTGCAGAGCCGTCCTGCTTACCCGTCATGACCCTGGAGCCCATATCATTATTCGACATACTCGGCAAAGCTGCTTGACTCGAGGACATCCCGCTGCCGCCCTGCGGGGTCTCGCTCGGGGTCACTGCCGGGGATTCCTGCTTGCAATTCGGCGTGGGGGTTTTGCTGCACGCGGGCCAGGTGGCTGAACTCTGAGGAGTGGTGGAGGGGTTCCCGCAGCTGGACAGAACGCTCACGCCGGCAGCACTGTTGTAGGAAGGGTACATGCTGGGTGTGCTGGAAGGGTTAGCGTCCTGCCGAGGGGATTTGGTTCGTGGACTAGCGTTGCGGATCACACTGGCGTGCCCATTGGGCATGATGGCTGATGTTTGCTTGCTGATGTCAGTACTGTTCTCTGATAAAGGGGTGGTGGGCAGCTTGCCGAGCTTCATGTCCCTGGCAGACGTGTCCTGGTTGTAGCGCTCTGTACTGGTCGTGGTCGTGGAGCTACTGTACAGTGGACACGGGGTGGCAGTGGCCGCCATGTTCAGACTGTCATTGTTCAGAATGGGTGTTGTGCCGTAAAGCGCACTGGATTTGAGAGGATCGAGGGACCCGTTTACCCGTGACACAGACGACAGTTTATCTGCTGCAGAATAATCATGGCTGTACTTGTGAATGTCCATTTCATCGTAAGGTCTTTTGCTCAGATCGAGTCCGTAACTACTGGCCATTGCGTGCGTGTCGTAACCGTACTTTGACATGTCATAACTGTATTTCGAGGTGGGGCTCACAAAGTCTGTGTAACCGTTGCCGTGGTATTGCAATGTATGCTGATACTGTCGAGGTTCTAAGTAATAGCCGTTGGGGTAAGCGGCTGCGTGCTTTTCAGCTTCTAGTCTGTAGCTATCAGTTGCCGAGGGATAGAGACCCCCGTATGTGTAGCCGGTGCTTCTGTAGATATCTGCCGTGTCCAGCCCGTAGTTGTTTCCAGTGTACGGGTACATGGCTGAGATATCTGCTTTGATTTCCCCGGTCTGGGGACAGGTGGCCGGGTAGCCATTGAGAGCAGTGTACGGACTGTAGCCATTGAGTCCCGTGAAGCATTCTCGGTACGGAGTCTTACGCTTCCGTCCAGTCTGCAAATAGTCCCTCAACTGGCCTTTGTTCTTCTTGTTGCGCGGAGATTTGCCGTTTTTGCTTCCACCGCTGAGTTCCTCATCGAGTGGAGAGCCGAGCCCACTCGTGTCCGTGTCTATGATTGGATAGGGCAGCTTGAACTCTGATCCTCGTTTTCCAACCAGATCTCTCCCTTCGTCATCACTGATG
>JAAUYG010041169.1_pt1 | contig 11793 bp, 6 predicted proteins | sample 7278091 | NCBI WGS metagenome assembly JAAUYG01 (sample SAMN14350201, study PRJNA611818) | marine sediment metagenome | isolation source: surface marine sediment (0.6m) | place: French Polynesia: Moorea | collected 2018-08 | reverse complement strand
GAAAACGAAAAATATTCGTAAAAAATCAAAAAAAAAATTTTTTTTCAAAAATTAAAAAAACGTCCGAGCGTATGGCCCAGGGGAAGCCACAACTAAAATTTGAAAGAAATCCGTGCATTAAGTTCAGAGATAATTGCGACACGGACGGGCAGACGACGGACGGACAACGGACAAAAACCCCATACCATGACCTCTGCTGACAGAGTCAGGCAGAGCTAAAAATTATAACTTCGCATTATATTGTGATACAAAACATTTCTGGTACTTCATTACATGTAGCTACAATATAAAGACAGGTCTAGCACATTATGCAAAACCTTAAGCAGGCGACTGAATCTATATTGGAGCGAACTGCAAGTACCTAGCCATTAAGAAGCAAAATTTTCATGCCATTAATGGGCATGATTTAATAATTTAAAGGGTTTATTTTCTGTAATTACTGGCAATGGATAAATATTAAACCCAAGATCATATAATAACCATAACGTCTGTCCACACATAACGCTCCCCAGGGGCCCTGGTATAACGTTACGGTACATCAATGCTGATGTAAAAGGTAAGCAAAGAATCCAGAAATTACATGAAACATGATACATGCACGATTTTCTCAACAGCACTTGCATTTCATGATGCGATTCACACCTATTTTTCACTGCCTTTGAATTGAAATGACCATCCATATACTAAAAGGTAATAAGCCAAGCAATCCCATCCAACCTGACAGCTCAAGTCTTTTCAAATGCCTGTAGGCTGTATACCTGTAATGACCCTTACTTTACCAGCCCAATTTTGTCCTGCCAAATGGAAATAACTGTTTTCTATGGGGCAGAAGCAGCCAATGGCAGGGCCACCTGGCCATTTATAAATTGTTATATTCATTTAAATCTTTTGTGTAACCACCAGATGACAGTCCAAGGTGACCTGTGTGAGAAACTTTTATGTGCTGAAGTACATAAGGCAGTAAACGTTTTCACATACAAGTTTACCGTTGTGACGGCAATCAAAAGTCCATGTTAACAGTTATTTGAATTTATGCAAAGTTGGCTTTTCATTACTTTTGGTGTGTCCTCACCCCCAATAAGCATTGTAACCATGGTGACCACAAAAGAACGTAACTTTAAAAAAAAAAACATAGGGGGGTTGTGGTCGGGTCAGGGGGGTGGGAGTGTGGGGAGGAGGGGGGGGAGTACAATACAAGTGTGCATATATATGTCATGTAATGTACGCCGAGCACCTGTACATGTATGTACTGTGGCTAGTATGCACCCTCAAGGTCATTAGGTCCATTTTCTTGATCATGCTGATCCAGTTTATTTTGCTTTTCATGCACTAGCAATGCAACATGGTAATTTGTACATGTACATGCACATCCACAATTTCAAGCCCCAAGTTTGTTTCCCTTACTGACGGGTTTTGCATTATTACCTGGTAAGAAATTCTGCTACAATGCAATGGATATACTGGTACATGTAATAGGGTGGGTGGTGGCATAACCAGGTACCTCTTTTTTTTTCTTTCTTTCTTTTTTTTTTTTGCAAATAAAAGGTCCATATTTTTAGGACTTTCAAGGTTGGACATGTTCAAGAAGTAGGAAACATTAAAAGTACAGGTTCTCAAATTATGCAAAGTCATCAGTTAACATGGTTAAAGTTCTCTTTGAAGTTGAAGTGTTTCATGTCCTAGCAAGCACATCCTTGCACCACCACTTGTCTTTACATATTAATATTCATTACGTTTTGCCGGCAAAATGCATGCCGAGAGTCAACAATGCTTGTTAAACGCATGCAAACATTTAATCATGTAAATGTACACACCTGAAATTTGATTCACCGTTTCAAATATTGCAACTTCCTTTTTATGCTCCCAATTCTGAGAATCCGGTCAAGAATTGTTCCCATGTGAAATACATGGCGCTGGCCCGACCTCCATTCAGAGTATCATGTTTGTCAATGACCAAAGAGAAACCTGTGTCACCTCAGTGTAATGATGATATTATTAATACATCAGGTAGCACAGCACACACTGAGGGCTAAACGGCATTGATCTCATTAACACACAGGTCTTTACAGGTAACCAGTCTAAACAACCCTACTCCCCCCACCCTCACCCACCCTCCCATCCCCACGCCACTCAAAGCCTCTGGGCCACTCCCCATGTTAAATGTGCTTGGCTGGGGATAGTAACCTGAAACACAAAAGGAAATCAGTCTCTGGCAGAAAAAATATTGTGCCTGGAGCAGATGTTGCCTGAATTATACAACTGGATGAGAATCATGTTCATGGAAAACATTTCATTTGTCCATGCAGGTCCCTGGGTCCAGACAGCATTTTACTTTCAAAATCTTGCCAAGCAGAAGGGTCTCAACAGGTTTGAATAACTTGCTATGATATATAATGTTTTTCACAGCAAAAAAAATATGCATTTTGGAACTAATATGTAGCATTTTCCTGATCTAATCTAGTAAACTACAAATGTACTCATAATTCACACCTGGCTGAGTAACGAATTGTTCCCTGGCCCAGATTTGCTGTCAGATCATATTAGTATGCACAGTAACGATGTTAACCCAGAGGATAACGTCTGAGAGGAGAATTTCATGTTGCAAAATAAACTTTGGCTGAACATGCTGAAAGCAGTGCATAATATCAGGGTCCGTGGCCAGGAGCCACGGCATAGAGTTACGGTTTAGCACCGAACTAGATGATGAATATATTATGCAATTCAATATTTTACTTTCATTGCGTTATGAAAAATAATCTCTGTGATCTTACACCTTTCACATTATGATAATGTAAGTGAAAGCTAATCTAGCTACCGGTACTGGTACTGTACATTTAGGCAACTAATAATCTGCAGGAGGCACAATCAAAGAAAGTTCCAGGACTGGGGATTTCCTATGAGTAACAGAGAACCATATTATTCCACCCATCTGTTTATGTTACTGAACCAGATTTCAGCTCCTAATGCCTTTAAGTGTTGATATTAGATATTAATCAATGGATCAATAGTCCTTTACAATGGAAACCTAGCATATTATGTCCAAGTCTGCAAGGACACACCTGTAAAAGCTCTTCGGTCTCCAGGATGGATCACAGCAAAATTTCAGACCCCCAATGGCAGATAATCAGGAAGTGCACAGTGGCCAACAGTGAAACGAAGGCCACTGGCAAAATGAAATATTGACTTTCCACACCTCATCGGCCACTGCATGAGTAAAAACTCATTGTGATGAGACTACATGTACATGTATAAACACAACATCCATAAACTGCATATTCTTTATGCAGTAAAAGTTCCACAGAAATATTGGAAAAACAATCTAGCAACTCTGAATTCTACCATAATTGACTAAATATTCTCATTAACCTCTCTTTCACATCCATGCATGGTCAGATGATTACATGTCTTGAATAAATTGCAATTCCAGTCTAGTACTACTAATACACGTGCACCTACCTAAAGGTTGCACAACTCACAACCATTAAGTCAAAAAGGGACATTATGGTGGTATAAAAATATGCAATAAAGTGCCATATATACCAGGCACATGCAAATTACAAGTAAATTCTTTTTCAGAATATAAACACTGAAGCTGCACGCAACAGGATCAAATCATAACCGAGACATATTTGAATTTTCAGATGATGATTCCCGATAAGATAGCATAAATAACTAAAATGTCTGACCTAATGATAAATATAAAATGTCTTGGTTGCAGATACTCATCTTGATTGATATATGATTCGATAAAATTAATCATTCCATTGAAATGACAACTCCAGCCCGAACATGACTGAGCTTGTCGCTGCACACAAGACATTATACACAATAGCACTTTTAAACTTCAAGGAAATGTGCATTGCAAAAATTTTGAGATTTTCAACAAACTGAATATTTATATACAAGCAAATTACAAATTTACAGTGTCTAGACAGAAACACAGCCAAATAGCTTAATTAGGCTCTGAAAGGGGTACTGCCATGACTCATGTGTAATATATATGTATATTAGAACAATTAAGCAACATACATGTAATCATTAAACTCCATCTTAATGGATTAAGATATACAACAATACATTGTACATGTACCTTTACTTTCCCAATTAGTGCAGTCTGACACATTACCTAATTGGCCATGGCTGCAGCCAAAACATAACATATCCTTCAGTTGCTGTACCATGTTGCTTCATGACCTGGGTTAGAAATTTGGACCAGGAACACCTACAACTTCTCCCTTAAAGTCTCAGGTGAATTTTGTCCATTTCCCTCCGATGCCATCCAAAAACTTGCTGCGACTGGCTCAAGGCCACATAATCAATCCGACTGGACAAGGAATCGATGGGACCGGGGCAAGGAAACAGACAATAGTGCGGCAGAGCTTCACACTAGCACCAATCATGATGAGACAGGCCTGGGACTGTGGGGACTACAGATACAGACACTGATGCCGTTACCTGGGCCGGGTCACTTGAGGTATTCTGTCCCCGTTGGAGGTTTGTGAAGTTGCAGCAGTTGTGAGGGCGGCAAACAATAGTGAGTGACTGGGGAGGAGGAGGGAACGGCTGCTCTCAGAGAGGTGTCTGCTGGGTGATTCCATAGTGCCAGGTGACAAGTTTGAAGGGACTGAGGGCGGAGGTTACCAATGACTCCCAGGATTGTGGGGAGGGGGTGGGGATGGAGGACGTAGCAGCCAATAATGGAAAACTGCACTTACAGAGTATAACAATGCCATAAAAAGTGACAGACACTGGAAAAGACTGAGCTGCTTCCCAGTGTGATGTCTATAGTAATCCAGGTGCATAAACATGGGGCTTCCCATCTAGCTACAGAAAACCACTTCACGCTTCACTGACTCAGTGAGTGAGTGCAAGCTTTGCTGCAGACTGCCAGCTCCATTCCTCAATACTTCATATTTCATAATGTAAAGTATCACCAAAAATCAATACACTAAGGCAAGCTATGTGCAATCCTCCTCCTGTGGATTACATATAATTTCAAACACAACATTACGCCTGCACAACATGGCCTGTAACTGCTTTCATCATGTTCATAAACATATAAAAATATTAAACATGTAGAGAATCAGTGTTATATTACAATTTTATTTAGACTGACTTAAGTTCACAGTACTAGGATTTATGACACCTCCATTTCAAGAGACTTCCCTCTATTTTAAGACCACCTCGTCACTGACATCACTGCTATAAAGATCCTTCCATTTAAAGACCACCTTCAATTTACAGCCATATTTTTTTGAAGGAGTCAAGACTCTTAAAATGCATGGACCACTGTACCACTGTCAATACATACATGTACACATGTGTATTAGCAATAAAGTATAAGCATACAATCCTGTAGCATCAATGAACTCAGTGTAACCACTCTGCTGATCCTTTTTATAAACAGCTATTTTAACAAGGCCGCACACAGTATTGATTTGTTATGGATTCGTGCTGCTAAAAATTGACTCTAACACCTTTCTCCCCCTTCTATAACAACACCTCCTTTAATGGCTTCAAGGTCTGCCTTTCACAAATCAAGGACCCAGTCAACAAATCCAGGACCCTCCACAAATGGTGAGACCAGAGGGTGTGGCACATGGAGATTTAATGCAGACACTCCCAGATTAGGTCAATGCAACCTACTCTGGACTGTTCATGCAGTCGTTTCTGGCTTGCGGCTCAGTAATCAATCAGCAGACTTCGGTGTGTGTGTGTGTGTGTGTGTGTGAGTGTGGCTGAAGGCCTGTGCTAAAAGTCAGCAGTTCCCAGGGATGGACTCTGATGGAGCCTGTCACCTGCCTGAACAAGTCAGCCGTGCCTTTCTGGAGTGCTGGGGTATGTAACCAAAGGGTTCTCCATTACCTGGTTAGCAGAGCAATCACGCTGCAATCTTACTGTCAAAGCTGTCAATAATGAGTGAACGCCAGGGCCCCTGGGACACTGCGGCAACATGTCATACTCTACAGGATGAAATCAGGCTTAACCAGCCTTAGTGAAAGATTAATGGCGCCTTTGATCAGTGATGCATGAATCGAAGGTTATTAAAGAAATATGACTTCTGATCAATACTTCACAGCAAATGTTTCTATAGTCGCGGTGGCTGTCGGGAACAAAACCTTTACAACAGAGCAAATCCCCAGGACCGCAGCGGGAATATAAACGCACACCAGCATGTCATCTTTCATTGACTAATGTTGATTTTTGTCCCGTCTCACTTCACTTGTCACAGCCAATGGTTGCATTTGATGACAAGAGACCTCTTTTCAAAAAGTACACAAACAACTTCCACCATTAGTGGTTAGAGCCCTAACATATGAGCACTGATGGCATTGTAGTAGTTAAGTCTTTCCTTTAATCACTGCTTCCTCCAGTACGTGTCTTAAATTACTGTAGCATCCTGAACAATTAACAATTGCATTCATGTTAGATCTCCAAAATCCAATAACTGATTTCATAAAACTTATCAGACTCAGTCTTATAATGATCAGACCCTCCAGAATTCCGCGCTCCGAAAAATTGGAAGTCTGCACTCAAAAAAATGTCAATTTTGCGACTTTAAATAGACTGCCCAGAAGCGTGCAAAAATAAAATTGAAATTCTGTTCTCAGAAAATGCAAATTTTGCACTCAAAAACTGCAATGATGCTCTAAACAGACTGCCCAGAAATCTGCACTCACGAAATGGAAATTCCTTGCTCAAAATGGAAATTCTGTGCTCAGAAAATTTTTAATTTTCACAATATGGAAAGTCGGCTATTCTGCGATTTTTCCATGCCAAATCGGGCAATTCCACGCAATTCCGCACTCAGCTGCGCTCAAGTCAAACCTCCACGTTAAATTCCGATGGTGGAATCCTGGAGGGACTGAATGATTAATCCTGAAAGTTGTGTTTGTAATCCTTCCATATTGTTACCATGAAAATTCCATCCAGGTTTAATACTTAAACAAAGGCTTGACTAGGGTTTAATTTAGCATGTGCTCAATGATTTAAATTATATAACTGTGTGCTGTACATTTATGTGTAATTCTTGGAACAACTTCAAGATGACTTTTTTACCATCTACTACCGTATAACAGTTAAACTCAATACTCGTCCAGGTACATGTACAAAATTCAGGGGCAGACACAGCTTCCTTCATTCATTGTATAACCTCCACATTTACATGTATGTACATGTATTTTACTGTAGCATTTATTTTTCAGGAGCTGGGTACTATACTGCATTTAATGTACATGTATACTGTTGCTATTTAAATACCATTAATCCCAATAATAGGCATAATTAGATTTTTGATTCATGGTAATCCACTTGTCAAGTGATGCAAGAATACTTGTACATATTACCTGTACAACTTTACAATGATGTTACAGTGGTCCCTGCGATTTAAGACCTCTCCATTAACAAATCGCTCCATTGTAAGATTATCCAGCAGTGACCCAACTCTTATACTTTCGATATAAATATCCTTCTATTTTAAGACCACCTTGAATTTAAGACAAATATTTTGCTGGCTAAATGGGTGGTTTAAAAATGCAGGGACCACTTTATTTGCATGTACTTGTATGACTGGCCAGTGATGCTTGGGTTAATTTACGGCGAGAAATGAATGAAAGAAATGTTCTGTTTGAGGTCCTTTTTTGCACAAGCTATGACTGGGTAGCCAAACTGGGCCAAGCACCATATCAATCCAAACAAATTACAAATATGCGAGTTTTGACCCGTCATACATGTATGTATTGATCTTCACAGGTAGACGCCAAATCAATTTTAAGTTTAATTCGCTCAATTTACATTCAGCTCTAACAACAACACATGTACTTAAAAGTCAAAATATTTTTTAAGTTATGATACACAATGTACATTATCTACAGCCAAATTCCAAATCGCAATATTGGTAGTCCGATGTATTGCTAAGTCAAATCTGCAGAAACGACACGCAACTACTATTTGTGTGCCGAACAACACGTTTTCTCAATGTTAACTCTGAAGATGAGAAAAAAAATTCTGGGTAATGTTTGTTGGTACAAATGTCCAATGCGCTGCTGATAACAAATCGTAATTTTCACAGGAAAACCAAATAGAATGGTCAGTTTCTTGCAAGGCAGGGGACCCTAAACATGCTAAATGTTTATGTGGGTTTTGCCGATGCATCGATGCAAAAAAAAAAGCATCGATGCTCTAGGAAATTTGCCCAGATTAACAATTTACCAATGCATCAAATAATCATTTAACCTCTCTAATTATACAGCAAGAATATAAGCGCTCACACTCAGAAACAGGACCATGGTGCAGTTATCATGTTCATAGTCAATAATTTTGTAATTTACAACTCCTGCTTTGGAATAAACATGCAAGAAGCTGTCACCGATGGAGCAGTTAGGTAAATGGTGCAGTATGACCTCCGGTCGATTCTACCCTGCATTTACATCTGAATAAAACAGTCTGCAGCTACGTGTAGTCTATGGGACAGACACATATACAATGTATATTTTGTACTCTCCAGCAATCTGTATGCAGCTCTGACAGCGTGAGGCCTATAATTTAGCTGGATGTGGACAATAATACCAATACTTTTCACATCAGGAAGGAAACTGTGTCATCCTTCACGACTGAGTTGCCATTATAGCAATTTTCAACATATAACGTATGACCTACATTGCTGTACCATACATACAGTGATATTGTAGACATGTATACCTCTACATGTCGGTATTCGTAACTCCTGCATGTCCGATAGATACCAGTACACTACATAGAAAAGTGCAGATCAATTGAACTTTACCACGGTAAATAATATATGACTCAGGGAAGCGCAAAATCAATTTACAAATGTAGTTTTATTGCTTAATTTTTCAGATTTAAACTTACATGTACACCACCTACAGTTATATCTTGCACATGTTACACATTTCATGGAGTATTAGTCAAGTTAGTAAACATATATTTTAAATACACTATATTGCTAATTTGTTTACAATCTGTAGCCAATCTCTAGGCCAATAACCATCAACTGGGCTGTAGATCTGGAAATAAGTTTACTTATTGACTTACGTTAGCAATCTGTCAGCACTCACAGTGATTGGCTAAGATTCTGACTAAAGCCTAAACTTAAGACTTATTGTGTTTTTAGAACTGCATGAAGTCCTGATTTGTACATGCATACACTGATGTAGTCAAACTTTATGCAAAAAATAAAAACTAAATGACCAAAATGTTTTGGTTTCATCTAATGCACTGTGCATTACCAAGAATACTGGTATGACTTTTTTTATGATGACCAATTAATTTGAATACACATGTTTATACAACATATACTGGTTACATGTATATGTGTGTGTGCATTGAATGGATGCAGTACACTTGAACTTTACGCACGTTTTCTGGAATAAAAGATAATGAACACACACTTATTTTTCGACAGGTACATGTACACCATTTCGTAAAACTGTGTCAATTTAAACATTTTTTTCACTTCTTGACCCACAAATAAACTGAAGGACTGGTTTTATTCATGGCACATTCTATTTATATACTGGCACAAGGCCCTTCCTTTCACCAAAACAGCAGTGGAATGAACTCAGGTTCAATAGTGATCACATTTCTACTTCAAAGCCAGCCGTTATTAGATTGGCTTTAAGCTCAGGGATGTTGAAGGATTGGTTTACCCAGAGTCTGCCCAGTCTGTGCTTAGTATACTGATCAGCAGAACGGACCTTCACTGTGAGCATGGTGAGCGGAGTTAGTTACCAAGGTGATGATGATCTGACCTGGAGACACCTCAGACCCACCCCCAACCAATCCATGGCAACCTCCCTGCTTGGTGGTGAGTTACCCTGGGCACACAAAGGCCTTTGAACACAGGGGATCTTCCTGGAAGGGAAACGTATCCCCACCAGTTACAACTCAGGCATATTGAACCTCTCTGTGCCAGAAGTTTGCAGCTGCTGAGCCTTTACCTGTTGTATTAAATGTGTTGCTGTGTTAATGCCCTTTTATAAAAAAATATTCTCCCTCTCTCTCTCTCTCTCTCTCTCTCTCTCTGGGCATTACGCCATATACCCTGGCGGTCCTGTGTCTGTGGATAATCACGCAGACAGCTGATCAGTAACAGTCTGCCACCAGGGAGCCCAGGGACTAACAGCTACCACTGTAACTGCTACCTGCTTTACAATGAAACCAAACAACACCTGTGTGTTAGCATTTATAATGAACGCTGTGCTAAAGTAAAGGTAACACAGGATATTTTGATAAACATTTAATATTAATTGGTGCATTTCAAGTTCAGCCACATTCTCCCAGAAGTTCATTACCAGATGAACTACATGTAGTATTACCAGAAATAGTATACATTGTACTATTACCAGATTGTTACAATTAACATGTAGCTCATTTCACTGAATGTATACTTGTATCATAGAATAATATACTGTTTTACGAAAAATATTTTTTGCTACAAGCACAGCCTACATTTTTATATAATGCATGTTCCTCTATAATATTAAATACAAATAAGTTATAACCAAATTGGATCAGATACACAGTTGAAAACCTACATGTATATGTTCCTAGACTGCATTACATTTATTATTATCAACATTTATCAGCATATACTATAACCAATTTTATGTGTAGGGCAAGGGCCCCAGGATTTGCATGGGCATTTATCAGCTCCCACTGAAGGACTTGGATTACCAGGGTAGTTGTTATGATAATCAGTAACACATACAGCAGATTAAACCAATGCCGCTGATCTTTTATATCCTGTATTGATCACTTCTTCAAGGATCCTACTTTCCCATGCTGATACAGGTAAACAGTTACACCTCCAATATGGCAGGACATGATCTGGACTTGGGATACCTCCCAGGGAATGAATTCCCATGCAAAGTTTGATCTCCACCTCAGTATGATCCATGTACGCTTACCACCCATGGAAGCGTGTGCCCCACAAATAACAAACAGTGGGGGTTCCGCCAGGGCTGGGGAAATGAAAATCTTCCGGATACTTTCACACTGAACAGAAGCTTTTTGCTGATGTAAAGATGATGTCCGGAATGCACAGACCTGCAGTTAAACCGCCGGAACCTGAAGATGTTTTTTCTGTGGTATTTATCATGAACCTCGTTGACTGACCTAGATGCAGCAATACGAAGCACTGGCGTCATAATAAACTGCCCAGTCTGCTGTTAGAAACAGCCGCCATATTAGTCTTCTAAATCTTCAATCAATACAAATATTAAGTGTTCTAAAACTTCAATCAATACCAACTCATATGGTTGTTTGTAAACGTACATGTACTTTCTGTTACAACAGCTGCCAATGCTGAAACTTATTAACCAGTAGTATTTTCTTCTTCTCCAAAAGAAAAGACAACCCTGGATTTGTGCAGTGCACATTTCTGCAGCTCGCAACATTGTACATACGGTATACCTCATAATTGGAACCCAATGGCATTGGAATACAATGCACTGATGCATTGTAGACTACACCTCCCTTAAATTCCTGGAAAGGGTGCCATGCAACCATGCATGTGCACAATACAAATGATTATTACAAGCACCTGATTCAGGGAAGAAAGCAAAGCCCAGACACTAAGGTAAAGGACAATCTTACATGTACCTGTCGTTATCAGCAAGCTGTGGTCTGTCACAGAATCTCTAAGCAATCAATCAAACAGCGCCAGATGTTCCTGGTTTACCATATCACTTACATAATGCACCTGTGAGGAGCTCAGGTCCTAGAAAACTCTCAAGCCCAAAGCTGATCTTAAGCCTAGAATCGACAATATCG
>JAAUYG010201130.1_pt1 | contig 11797 bp, 7 predicted proteins | sample 7278091 | NCBI WGS metagenome assembly JAAUYG01 (sample SAMN14350201, study PRJNA611818) | marine sediment metagenome | isolation source: surface marine sediment (0.6m) | place: French Polynesia: Moorea | collected 2018-08 | reverse complement strand
ACGTGCAGTAGAACAAACTGGCTATAGAGCACTGTAGAGTGGTCTCTCTCTAATAAGGACACAACCCCGATTCTGCCATTTAATTCTGTCTTGACCAGGTGCCCTGTGGGGAGATGGACCATCATACTACCACGGTTAGTGTCCTTACTAGAGAGGGTGTCCTTTAAAGAGAAGGATCGCTGTACTGTATAAAGGACAAATACAACGTGAGGATAAATATTTAATACTTTGTGCAAATAAATAAGTTTTTATGTCATTAATAGCTGATACATTGGTAAAAGAAACCCCGGGTGCTATACCTGACAAAGGTAAGCTGTGTCATGTGGTAATCATAAACTGGGGTCTACTATATATACCGTATTATCCCCTATAGATGTGGAAAGGTGTACGAGATGTGTACATCCATCAACATAGTACCTACCCACTGCTTAACATGGACACCAGGTGGGGAATTTGTTTACCAGGAACAGGCGACTTGTACATCTGTAGCCAAACTTACCTGAATACATTTTGGATTTTACTGTTTCTCGACAACCTTCTGAGGTTTTATCAGACAATTAGTATGACTTTGCCCTTTAGGCTGTGTGATAGGTTTGGTAACAAGGGGATGTGTGCTACTATTACGGTTGCTCTTTTATTAGGGATAGCACGGTAATGCTCCCAGCGCCTCCAGTGTTGAATACATTTATAGATCGGGGTCGTTACCTTTGATCATTGTTTTAGCGTCAGCCACGGCTGCCTTGGGACCGGCTCCATAGAACTGTAGGCGTCGCAGTTCGGCGTTCAGCGTCAAATCAACTTGTGGTTCCTGAAGTTAAATTTTGAGAAAGGACTCAGACATATAAACTACATTTATATCTTGAGAGGGGAATTAAAATCCTAACCAACATAAAACTACTCTAGTTTCTCATGCAAACAAATACAATACTGTGGTCCCTGCATTTTAAGACCACCCATTCAGACAGAAAAATATGGTCTTAACTCAAAGGTGGATAATTATATTGAAAAGTTGTGTTACTGATGACTGGTCTTAAAATAGAGGGAATTGTTACTTGGAGGGGTGTGAATATTTAACTTCTAATTACTTTTTTTCTGGCAGGCACATGCGACAATTTTGCACTTGGTATTATTACATACTGCAGACACACTATACAGAGCGACTGTATACTAGGCTGCGTACCTCCTTGGCTATCCGGTTTGATCTCCGGCTGGGAGCGGGTCGATCCCCGCCGGCACTGCACTCAGACTCCGCCCTCCCCTCACTGTCCGGTAACCCAGGCTCTACCTTGATCTCCTCCTTCTTCATCGTCTGCAACATGTGCAATAGTATTTTTTTGCTGATTACAGTCAAACCTGCTCTAAAGACCACCTGTATATAAAGACCACCTGCTTATAAAGACCACATTTTACAGGTCCCCAGGTGTATACTTTAAATGCTATTGAACATGCATATAAAGACCACCTGTGTATATGGACCACATTTTTTGGTCCCTCGGGTGGTCTTTATACACAAGTTTCACTGTATATTAGAACCTCACATTTTAACACCCTCAGAACATGCAGAAGTGAGACAACTTCCGAGAAGTACAAACAAAACTGCAGTTTCAGTGCTAAGGCGGTCTTTATTTCTCAAGACCGCCTCATACGCAAGACATTACATTGTCAGAATATAAAATCCAAACACAGAAACATGTCTATAAAGAATCAGATAATACTGGTTACAGGCAAAGTGCCATAATATATCATATACAGTGATCCCTCTCTTAAAGGACACTCTAGCGAAAGGCCACCTCTCTAATAAGGACAGAATATTTTGGCAGCAAGTACTATGAATGCCTTTAATTCTTCCAGAATTATTTGGCAGAAGGGGTGTCCCTATTAGATGGGGACTACTGTATATCACTGTGGCAATATCATAAGGCTACCAACCCATATAGCACACAACTTTTGAGGTTATGAACCCAATTGTATTACAATCATGAAAATTTCCAGATAAAAGTCTTTGTGTGTTCGTTGACTTCTGAGTGCGATGACCCTAAGAAAACTTGATGCTGTGTATGTGTGTACAGTGGTTAAACCCTTGCCTTGACCCCTTCTCTTATACATGTTATACAGGAAACAAAAAACGATTACACTATCAAATCCACAAACTGCAGGTATGACATTATTATTAGGTGCATGTGCATAACATGAGCAGTGATAGGTAACACAGACAGATGGCAGCACTGTATATCAGACAGCATGCAGGGGTCGGCCAGTGATAGGATATAACAAGCACACAGCAGATAATACAGGGAAGGCAGACATAGTATAGGCTGTTTACCGGTATTAAATCCAGCAAAAGCATATTACCAGTGCTAGTTTGAAGTTCATTCCGACCTACATATATATGTACCGGTATATATGTAGCTGTGTATTCTATAGTATGGTTCATGTTTTTGTTTGTCTGTTGGTGGAGGTCAATAATTTAAAATGTTCTCATGGGGGGCGAGCTACATTCAATTAGTACATGTACATCGTGTACATGGAGTTGAAATGTGCTGATGGGGGTACACTTGACACACTGATAATAAATGTGCAAACGGAGGAGGTGGGGGTGAGACGAGTGGAATTATTTCACTTCATCCCCACCCCCACTTTAAATGGAACAGCTCTATAGGAATACTACATATCTGTGTGATGCATACCTTCACAACCGCTAAACAGTTTTACCAATGTTTACAACAGCTTACTTCCTTATTAATCATCATCTCCAGTTACCCAGGAGACCAGGACAGCAATCATTACCTGTACCTTGTCATCTACCTGCTGGGAACCAGGGGAATCATCTGCTACTGGGGGTTTGTCATCGCACACCTTGTCATCACTGCTAGCCTTTTCATCCTCAAACAGTTTCTGGTAACATGTCGCACAATAAGGGGGAAGATATTACAACACAATACAAGGCAGAGGTAAGATCCTTCAAAGGAGCTCACAGATCTATATATATATACTTCTTCCGTCACTTGGGAAGGTCTGGGATAACAAGAGGTCCATGGACCATGCAGTTGAATTAACACAGAGACTACACATATTGACAATGCTGACTGCAAACAAAGTCGGCAATCAATGGTTTCAGCCTAAAGCCACAACTAATACAAACCTTCTACAATGTACAACGACAAAAAGGACCCATAATACAATTTTAATGAAGTCAAAACTATATGGCATGCATGCACATGTGATTGAACTTAGGACAGATTTCTGTGAGTGCCAAGTGATATTTCCAGCCTTCTTCTCCTGCCAGAAGCAGTTTAAAACCAAATATTGAAATTGTTATTAGAACAAACCAACTGTCAACATGGTCAAATCTTTCGTCAAACTTTCAGTATCATACTGAATAACTCTTTAACAATCCTAAAATGAGATTGAAAGGCACAACATGGATATAAATATTACTGATTTATCTCCAAGGTCCAAATCTTCTGAGGTTAAAAGTAAATGAAAGATCCTGATTTAAGTTTTTGCCAATAACAAATTACACCATTTTCTTAAAGTTTTAGAATATGATAAACCTGAACTTCCTTTTGTACGTCATGTCAACATGGTCATTGAACACACGAATGTGAGCTTAATTTGTCTAAAACAAAAACTTATTTAAAAGTCCCTGGTAAGTAGTGGGAGTGCAGTTTCCAGAGCTTTGCAAGCGTCCCAAATCCCCTCTGACAAGCACTGCAGAGCAGATTGCCATGAATTTCAGAATTGTACAGACTAAATAAATCATCTGGTAAATAAGGAGTAATAGTGGGCAACCAAGTTGGCACAAATATTTATTTTTGCGATAATGTTAACATGATCAAGTTTTGATGCTACCATGGCTACAGAATGTACAAAATGGGACCTCAGTTATTTTAAAATGAATTGGGCATCAATGAATATCGCTAAGTTAAAGGGCTTGGCCACGGAGTAAAATAGAACTCAGATAATATAAAATTGAAGCATATTAACACTTAGCCAGTTTAGCCAAGATTCATGTGAGGCATGTGATTAAGATTGAAACACCACAGACCTTGCATAAAACCAAGGAAGGGTAACATGTAATACAAGCTCACTGAGGGAAGCCAAGACATACGAGATCACGAGAACTTATTCAAGTGGATAAAAATGGCTACTGAGTAGTACAGGTAAGTATAAACCAAGCAGCAAATACTTACAAGCATAGTGTGCCAACAAAGTGTACAGAACTACATCACTTTCCACAGAGTTAGAAAACAAAGTGGTAACATGGTAATATAACACAAGTAGGGAGTGCATGGTGGTGTAAAAATGCACAATAAAGGAAGCAGACTTCACGTGGGTTTAGAAATTAGAGAGAACTTAACAGCTTAATGGGGTTATCAAACTTATCATCCCGTGTCTTTAACACTGTAGCGTGGGTGTAAGAGCCGGCTTACCAGCTTACAAACTTACAGATAGGTCTACCGTGGCCCCAGACTGAAACAGGTCAAACGGGAAGACAAGCTTCTCATAATGTGTCCGTAAGGAGCTGCCGACATTTTTTCCTATGGGGTAATTGAGTCGAGATGCGATCTTGGACCACTTTCTCTCTTTACAGACTGTGTGAAAGCCTCCTTCTTCAGAAACAATCTGCAAGAAAAAAAAAGGAAGAGACTATTATATCCACTTGGAACTGTTAACTGAACAACAATACACCCTGAGTTGACTTACTAGTACTTCACTAATTTCACTAGGAAGGTTTATCCCACACATGTCAAAGTGCAAATTTAATTTCAGTCAATTTTAACTATTACCCTGTTTACCCCAGACTGACATTTGAACATGTAGAAAACAACCAAATTTTTTCCCCCCGACTACATGTAGTTGGTACAACAATAACTTTTATTCTGCATGTGTGTACAGAAATAGCGCCAAACAAATTTTGACATGGAATAAATGCTCTATGTAAACAGGATATTACGAAGGAGCTTTATTTTTTTTTTGGTAATACATACTCAACATATACTTGGATTTAATCATGTTACTTAACATTGTTTCTTCACGATATAAATCCAGATAAGCCAACAGTGCCAAGTAGACACTTGGGTGGCTTTTGGACCAGTTACCAGATAAACATGATGATAGATCTCACGTGAAGAAACAGACCTAGCTTCACTAAGCACCCTGACAATGAATGTCTTTTCTATAGTTACACTCATGTTTCACTTTACCTTCTGTAGGCTGTATAGATCCAGGAACTTCCTCTCCACAAACGGGATCTTTAACGGGCTGCCCTGAAAACAAAATACACAAGCAGACATGTACTATATAGTAATTAATGTTTAAATGAAGCTTTGACTCTGATTCAGTCTAAGCAATGAAATGGGCCTCCCACTGCACTGAGATTACTTGCTTTGAACTGTCGAAAGACCAAACTGCCAACAACTGACAGTATACATACTCAATCATTTGGACATAATAAAATTTAACACCAGCATTTACAGTAGCATGTTTAGGAAGTATGTCGACAGCATCTGTACAGATCAAGGGTGAATAACTTCACAAACGGCTGAAGTCTATGCTCTTAGTTTTTGCCAAGTATGTTCGCACATCTTATACAGAACAGTTCAGCAAGTTGAAACCCAGGACCTGAGAAATTCTCCTACTCTTTTTAAACAACTGCAAAGGATATCTTTACATACTAGAAGTCTAGAACCATGAACAGGTCAATCCATTTATCATGACATGTTTATGTCAGCTGGTTTATCCAATGATGTTACAGACTGACTACAAATATACTGACTGTGATGGGCAACTGACAATATGCAGACTCCATCTACCCACACAGGTGATCAGATCAAATCACAAGTGAGATAAGACAAACAAACAAGCAACAGTACTCATGGTAATACTGACCACACCTGACCGTGGTCTCTGAGGAACATGTATTGAATGTAAACTTACCTGGAGTTCCCAGAACTTTGCCAGTTTATCAAGAAAATTTAGTTTTATCCTCGTCTTTGCCTGAAACAAGCACAGATATGTACACGTGAGTACGGACAGGGCAAGTATTCTCAGCAAAACTAAGAATCAGCTGAAGCTACTAATACTCAATGATATGGCATTGTCTCAAAGGATATATAACAAGCAGCACTAGAATAGTAGAATTACAAAGTTTATTCAATTACCTCCAACTCATTCAGTCGCTGAACCCTTGGGGTGAATCTAAAGGTTTCAACGTCAACAGCAAACGGCGGTTGCCAGTCCTAAAAATAAACATTTACATATACATGATAAATTAGATATATACAGATCATTTATGATCTGACATCAAGGTCAATCTGAATATTACCCCACCCCACCCCCCACCCTCCAAATAAATTCTGGTGAGGCATCCATTGACAGTGCGGTTACTGGGGTATGATATGTACTTGGTCAAATGTTTTGATCAAGTATTGTACCATACTTTAGTATTAAGTACATTTGAAAAATATTAGACCACCAGAACTGGCCACTGAAACCATCGTTGTCTATCGCCTCGTCAGAAATATACTGATAGTGTAATCATTAACCATGTTAACTGAAGCAAGCTAACTGCCATGCATCTGGATATTGCAGTTTTGAAAATAGCATGCACTACACAATAATAGCTGGCACATGGACATATACAAAAAGAATCATGCCAAAGAAACACTGGTGAGCATGTGGAGAAACAAAACAAGGTAATTTGTTGGTTTTCCTAATACATGTAATAGTCAACCTTACGACATGTATCAAAATGTTATTTAATCCTGAATTATTAAAGAATCAGTCTATGAAACTCAACCGCACCCTGGTAGGTTTTTCACACACAAAACAAGGTAAACCATTTTTGACAGTCTTTAATATTTTGATAAAGCATTGGAAAGAAAACATCTTTCTCCAAAGTATTTTGCTTGAAAAGCACATTCGATAAAAGTAGACACAAGGCTTATTGGGAAAAGTGGTAAAACTGTATCAATCAAGGAGGTTCCTTTGGATAATCATATGAAAATTTAGCAGTCAGAAATAGTGCCATCAAATTTAGGTGCCTCTATTATCATAATTATCAATTCCCTGCTTTTAACATGTTTAATTCATGTCTTTATCATGTTATACTGCATCTATTCTTAGCGTATTAACAGGACCCCTCCCTTTAACTGCTCTTATTGGATTAACCTTAATCCCTGCAACCCAATTAGATGGATTAAGTGGTGTAACTAAAATATACTCATGCATTTGCCAGCTCCATCAGTCCTTCACATTTTGGCACTTAACATGTTTTACAGTTTAATAGAATTCCAAACCCATAACTGAAGACTACAACCACAGGCACTATTTCCAGCCATAAGTACAATGTTTTGTTTTATTTTGCCCTCTGCATCATATATTAATATATATATTAAATAATTTTCAGCTTTATAAAACACCCACTAAAGCAGAGGTGCAAAACCTTTTTGTTGGTTTTATTAAACTATTTAAAACCTAACTGATCAATATTTACAATAATTTAGGCACACATCTGCTAGATTAGCCCTTCTAAATAAATGCAGATGCTAGACTGAAAAGGTCACATTGCTAAGGACGGACATGTTGAAACACAGGCAAGCAGTGTTACCAAAGGCAAAATGGTCTTGGCTCTTGGGCTGGAAATAAGCCGAACTTTAAAAGGACTGGAAATTATTCAAATGAAAGAGCAGACGTTCAAATCATATAGAATATTGTAGTGAAATATGTCTTCAACAAAAAGAAGTCAATGTTTAGTATTAGCTAGAGCTGATCACTGAATAAACATCGATTAAGTGAAGCTGCTCTTTACCGGAGGTGGCCGGACTTTACAGATTCCCGTTTTCTCGGCAATGGGTCGGATTTTGGATATGTAAGCCAAGGGATCCTGAAATTCTTCCCAGGTTGGCTCAAAAATTGGCGCCTCCGGAGGAGGAACAAATTCGCCTTCACTGTCTATCATTATTACTGTGTTGATGGTATGACAGAACAACTGTCATGCACACCAAGCATCATAAATTCCCAATAATTATTAGTCCAAGTGAAGAAAACAAACTTTCCCCAGTGCACACATGGACGTAGCACGTCGAAAACACGGCTACTCTGTCATTGCGCGTGGTGAAAGAGTTCACAATACTATACAAATGAAACTATTTTTGAGAAGCTTGTGTATTTCTATTGTTAAAATATTCGCAAAGAAGGCAAACAATTTTGTCTATAATACAGGAAAAAATACATTGAAAGTTTTTGAAAACTACCAGGCGTTCAAAAGCAGCGGATTAATTTTTTTGCGGAGAAATACGTGGTGACACCTGCCGGCAATTAAGACAGCGAACGTCAAGCTGTAAATTTTGCCGCCAATTAAAGGGCTAGCCACTGGCTCTTGTTTCGACCGGTATTGTGCTTTGGGAACGGGTGTGGGATTAGCCTTGGTAGTTGCATATATTAATATATATTTACATGCAGCGTGCTATTTTTGTTCTCACAAGCCACAACATAGTACAAGGGCAGGCATTTTAGCGACCGTATTCACATTATATGCTGTAATATATCAGTCAGTCCTTGACCTACGCTAGTCACTCAAGCCCCAGCCAGTGGGATTATTCTATAGAGACGGATACTCTGTCTTGAACTTCTCAGTCCCCAAAGTCACGCGGCAAGAGTCTGAAAGGCGGCCTTATTAATGATGAACTGTACTTCTTCATAATATCATATTTTCAAAAACGCCACTTCTCATACTGTTATATTATTTTCAATAAAACTTTCACACATGATTCCTGTGACCTACTACTAAGTTGTTACAATTTTGGAATTTTAAAATAAGAAAGATGAAAACTTTTAACACTGTGGCCAACAAAAAAATAAGCACAGTAATTGAGAACGGTTAACGATAGCCTTAGGGGCAAACCGACGCGAATTTTCAATCTTCACGTCTATAAGTCTTCAAGTCTAATTTCTACCAGTCCGGCTTCCGTAAAACCTGGTTTCTCAGAAACCGTAAAGCCACTTAACTCCAGATTTCGGGGAAAGCCACATGTCGACCATATCTGCATGCCATTTCTGTTTTTCAATTTTTAAAAATTTTTGATATTTTTTGTTTTGTTTTCGTCAGCATGGGATCATATAGGAGAGAAATTCAAGCATTTCCACTGAAAACACACAGCAGATTCGGTCCCAAAAATTCAAAGAATTGTGAAATTGGATTTTTATCATTTTTTTTTTAATTTTCATTAGCATAGGACCACATGGAGTGAATTTTTCAATCGACATCTCCTCTGCAAGTACACAACAGCTTCACGTCCCAAAACCCCAAACCCTACGGAGGATCTCTACCAAAGTTGTTAAGAATTGAGAAAATGTGAAATTTGGATTGAGAAAGTTTTTTCTAAAAATTTAAACGTGTTAGTTGATAGGGAATCATACAATGTGCATTATATTGAACCTCTGAAACGGCCGGTGCTAGAGCGAAGCGGACCAACATTTGGGCCTCGTCGGCAAGTACTGTATGCAGGACACTTTTGATCGTTAAGAGTTTAAGGTCATTCTGAAGTCATTCGGTGCATTTCCTATTCCGATTTTTCGACAACCTTAATTTTTTGTCATGATCTTGCAAACGGCTGGCCATAGAGCAAAATGGACCAAGTTTGAGCCTCGGGGGTACGTAGGTAGTTATATTGTATAAGGGTACTTTTGACTGTTAAGTGTTCAAGGTCATTCTTGAGGTCATTTTGTGCACTTCAGATTGATTTTTCAATTTTCGACAACCTTCTAGTTCTATCTCAACGGCTGGTATGTCGTAGAGCGAAAACGGTCAAAATATAGGCCCCCAGGGAAAGTGCGTGATATATACTGGGTACGTTTGAGCGTTAAATGCTCAAGATTATTTTGAGGTCACTAGGTGCTTCTCATATTTTTCAATTCTAGCTTGTAAAGTTACTTTGAAATGTGGTCATAGAGTGAAAGGGCAGACTAAAAATTTAGACCTCGGGGGGGGGAGGTAAGTTCTTAGTGTATAAGGGTACTTTTGACATTTAAATCTTTATAAAGTCATTCTGAGATTAGGTGCATTTCCGATGTTTGACTGACAATCTTAATTGTAGCTTGACGATGTGTATCCGAACGTCGATATCCCGTTACCGGGGTCACACCAGTAATGTTATTGGAAGTACTACTTGGTGCTACCAAACAACGTTGCAATTAGTGAGGCTTAATATATAATTGCTACCTGTACCAAAATACCTCTCTATTTAGGGAACAAGGTAAAGGCTCCACATATGGGTAAAAAACGAAAGTGTGATACGGCCACTTTAAAGTTGTAGAATCCGACGTGAGCCTTGATAAAAACTGTAGAAAGTGACATTAAAATCTTATAAAAATTGTTGAAATGAAGTTCAAATTTTATAGAAGACGAAGATCGACATGAAAGTCTTATAAAATATAATTATATTATAATACATATATAAAAATATTATAAAAAGTGACATGACGAAGTAAACGTTTTATAAAAAAATGCCATGGGACACAGAAAAAATGCAATAAAAATTGACGTGTGACACAGCATAATTATAATTTGGACCCATGTAGAGTCCTATACTAGTAGGTGCCCAACCCAAATGAGTGCGAAGGTCACAAAAACCCCACGCTAGATTTCGAGGAAGGGTGAAACGCACTGGCCGTTACGAATTCACTCCAAATGCAAACGTTATCCAAGGCAGAGGAAATCCGTCTGCATGGAACCCGGGGTCACTTGAAGCCGCCGAATCAAGATTTTGTGTATTGCCACCCGTGATAATGATTACCTGAAACTCGGACAATATGGCCATTAAAACAGGCCAGTCAAAAATATGGTTAGGTCGAAGACCTTTCATATATATGTGTGAGTAAACGAGAAATCCTGCTACTTCACAAGTCTTTCCACAAGACAGTACTTCGAAGTTGGGTGTAAAGAATTTGACATTTTCTGTCCCTTTTATTCTTATCCTTCACTTGCATCTGTTTTTATGTAGCATAGAATATCAAATATAGGCAAGTGGAATAACTTTGTCTGCATAACACTGTACAGATTTTGTGTGCTGTATACCGGTAGTTATGACTTTCGACAATGGGCTTCATGTTTGTTTATGTTTCCTACATTCGCTTTTAGTGTGACGCCATCTAACGTATTGATAATGGAGTACTCAGCTTTGTTAGGCACATGCACGAGCGCATTCTGCCTGGTCAATGTCCTTTGTGGGTGGATGAACAGTGTAGATGCACATGAAACATTGATAAACGTATCTATTGATTGCTTAATGATAATAATAGTAAGGGTGCTTTATGATACTTTATTTTTTCTGTATTGACTTCTTGGGTAAAGTCGAATCAGATCTTAGACATTTATCTCTTGGTGGTGTACTGGTATAACGTGATAAAGTTTAACTGCAGGTTGTGGGTTCGAATCCCGTTAATTTTGTTCTTGTTTTCCTTTAGTATTAAACGTGTTCTGATTGGTTGTTTTGATCATATGACTGTTTGTTTGTTTAACTGTGGCCACATCAGAGTTTTAAAACAGACAGACAGAGGACAAAAGTGTGAATGCCGAAATTTGAAGTTGCCTTTAAACGTAACACAGATGTGAGTATAGTATGTTTGATACATGTTGTTAGTAGGTCTTTCTGTATTATATCAGCAATGTTACCGCTATTAATAATAATGTATTTCAAGATAGTCTAGGCTGTAACTTTGTGTACTCATTGTCTTCCTTGTAATATAATAATGACGTGTATGGTATGACTATAGACAGATTTATTTCATTTTT
>JAAUYG010058532.1_pt1 | contig 11798 bp, 10 predicted proteins | sample 7278091 | NCBI WGS metagenome assembly JAAUYG01 (sample SAMN14350201, study PRJNA611818) | marine sediment metagenome | isolation source: surface marine sediment (0.6m) | place: French Polynesia: Moorea | collected 2018-08 | reverse complement strand
TAAACAGTGTTGGTATCCTTGTAAATGGCTGTGCTTTGCGTCCAGACGCAAGGGAACACATGATTCCCATATTTCATTTGCAATCCTTCGTCCTCAGCTGAATTGGAAAGACACAGTTCCTTCCAACAATTCCTTTTGAACGTTCTCGGGAAGGTCGGGGAACAAGAATGTGGGTTCCAGCAAAGAACACTCCCAGCTAACGTAAAAGGCCATCATGAACCTGACTCAGAACGGTTGTGTTGGCACGCCAAAACAGATAATTTGACTGCAAAAGTTCTTCTCTGTGTTCCTGCCCCCTCCAAAAAAACTGTCCTATGTGCACATGACACGTGCAAAAAATGTTAGAACGTTGATACAATTGGCAGCCAGAATTATGCTGCGGGGAGAATATGTCGTGTTCAATCCCAGACAATGCCAAATGCCGAGCGCAAGGAAAAAATTCTCCTCTTGCGGAAATCTGTTGGTTTCCTTCACAAAGAAGTAAATCCTTGCTGAAAGTGGCAGATTTTCTGCAGGTCCCTGCAGACAAACGGCCCAGTAGTGTTTGTAAGAAAACGGGATTTCCTGGGTATTTCTGGAGTCATTTATGCAAGACAAATGTTGCCAATGTTTGCTGCAGTGAGTATGTCCCGTCAGTCATCAGAGATAAAGTTTCCGGCCCGGTCAGATGGTGAATCTCAAGCAGCTTGTCTTTGTACGGCTCGCGTCACAGGAGACCATCCAAAGTCATGTCCTATTGCCTTATTTTGTGCCTTCGTGAGGGAATCGTATTTATCAGAGTTTCACGTCTGACATCCCAATCTTTTATCACTTGAGTGTGGGGAATTGCTGTGCCCTTGTGTTTGCTCTTACATTTCTCTTAAACACAACTTCCCACAGGAGCAGCACGTAAGAAAAATGTACAAATTGATAAGGAAAACTATTCGGCAGAGTCCGGAATCACTGCCAACAATTCTGCAGGATTTAGGAGAGCCTGAGTACAATAATAGGCTTTCTTTCCAAACTTGTGAGAGTGAGGAGAGTTGTTTGCAGTGTTTTCTTTTGTTGTCCAGCAGGAAGCGGGATCTGAAATCGAACGTTTACCATTCCTCGCACGTCAGTAAACTCCCGAGCTTTCAAAAACGGCGGTTTTCTATCGTGTGGGTGTTATTGACTTTTGAGCTCTTTGGGACTGCGTTTCTTTCTTTGGCTCAAGAAACTTGATTCTTCCTCATCTGGTTTTTCTCTTTTTTGCAGCTTTCTTTATTTTTCTTTCACAGAGAGCTGTCACAGCTGCAAATGGATTTTATCTTCTTGGCACTGGTTTTTGCACCAAAAAAGGGATCAATTTAATTCACAAATCAACTGATTAAAATTTTGCACTTTTTTGGCAACAGCCTGAGAAAAACTCCTGAGTTTTAAAATCTCAAGGGAAACATTGCCATCTTTTGGAGGCAAGAGAGATTTTTGGTTAAGTGATGACCACAAAAACTGTCTGATAATTGCAGAGCCAGCAGACACTAAATTTAATATGAAAGAACATTGAAACCAGGAAATTCAATTTTAGTGCATTCAGAATAATTGAATTTAAACTAAGGTCCACATGAAACTGCCAGTACATTAGTTTGATTAAATTTTCTCTGGCTTTTAAATTCATCGAGATGAGCACAATAATGTCTCTGAGGGCAAGCCTCTAAACAGGGTACTAAATTTAATTTGCCTCTGTTCTGGCCATGAAAGGAAGGTCACATGGTCAATCCACTTGGTCCAGTGCTGTTCCCCCAAACGTAATGAAGACCTATTATTGAGCCGAGTTCACTGCCATTGATGAATGTCCGAGGAGTGATGTACAGCCCACGATCAATTAGCTTTTGAATCATTGAATCATACAAAGCTGTCCCCATGGATCTCAGTACAGGGATCCTCCGGGAAAGGCTGAAACCAAAAACGCTAAATTTATGCGAAGGCAGAAGACGACAAGTTCTCTTGTGCATCTTGCAAGATTCGCATGGATTCATCGAGAATTGCCAGACTGCAACTCCCAGCGGAGAATTGTGCGTGCCAGACGCGGAGACTCTTGCAATACTCGAAGCCTGCCTCACGATAAGCTTTGCTTATTGAGGGTAAATATCAGAGAAACTTGCATGTGATCTCGGGAAAAGCATCAGGCAAGAGCCTTTTCACGACGCCAGGATGGGAACGCTTGGAGAAGTCTCAGACGAGTGTCAGTCGAAGAAGATTACTCCAACAAATACACATTGCATGAAACAAAATGAAAGTACACAAAGTATATCTGTTGACAGGATGACAAAATTGATTCAATTGCCTTGCCAAGTACCAGAGTCATTGACCTCTGCAAGGAAATTGCTACCGGAAGCCAATTTGAGTCTCGTAATTATCCCCAACTGAACTCGAACCTGACTGAAAAAAGTTCACCCTGAATGAGACAAAACAATTTGCCGCAGCTTTCGCATTGGATGCTGCTCAGTGCAAGGAGATAAATACATGATTTGCACTGGAAGTACTTCCAAACCCTGAGATCAACGAACCTCTCTTTCCATGGCAATGGGAAAACGTCTGAAGACTCTTCTCCAAACAAGCAAAGTTCGTGCAGTGGAAGGCATTTTGGAAGCTGTATACAGATTTTCTGTTTTGGCAACAATTTATTTCTGGTAACGAATGACGATTACCCTTTGTGCACCTATTTGCTCCAATTAACACCAACTGACCAATCACAGTCCTTCGTTGCATTAGTTAATTGAACACAAGCGTGTTGGCGATACAGGTGGGTTACCGTAAATTTGAACACAGATAATTCGAAATTCCTTTTCATTCAAAGTCCACTGGAAATCACACTGGTATCTCCCATGCTATTCTGCATGCCAAATTCAATCTTTGCCAAATCCAAACATTTTCACTCAGTTCTGTTTGTTCGGATTAAGCGTGACCCACCTGTATGTTGTGCGTCATCCTTGCTATTCTCGACACACACGCGAAATCGCACGCATTTTCCAAGCCACAACATCCATCGAAATGAACGATCACTGGGACAACACTTGCTGATTGCATTTTGGCACCAAATGTGCATTTTGATGTTGTCAACGTCAACATTTCACTCACTGTCAGCCAAAACGCATTCTCTTTCTCCAGAAATCAAATACATTTGCCAGCAGACTTCCGGCAGTCCACAACTCAACAGGCCCTCTAAAGTTTCTGTTGAATCCGCTTGGTCCCTGACCTTTACACATTCATGATCACAGCTGGATTTTATCAAATGGCTTTATCATGTCAGCTCAACTGGCCTTTTTGGTCACGAGCGCAGAGGTGCCTGCTCCATTGGGACGAACTTCACAGTCGAGTCCATTTTGGTGATTCTTTTGACGAAGAAAGAAACTTGCCAATGTGGCATAGATATGTCAGGCTTCTTTTAGCATTTTTACTCTTTGTAAAATATATACAATGCAAACACGCTTTCAACCAGATCTTGAAAAGCACTCTCTCTGGCACAGAAATATTTCTGAAAAACAAGGAAAATGATCTGAGAAAATTGGCTTTGGTTGGTCGCGTCTTTTTCATTCGGTTTGGGATCGCAAACATGAGCTGTGGAATCCATGAGCACAGTGATTTCTGCAGCATCATGATTGGCCAGACCACAGCAACAACTCTTGCATGGGTAGACTCTTGAGAGTTGACACTGTTTTGGGCATACACAGAACTCCCAAATTTCATTTCCCAATCTGCATTGTTTGCTGGTGGTGCTAGTTCCTGACAATTCTGTTTCACAGTTGGTGGATGTCAAATCTGAATCACGCTCGGTGATTGATTGCAACTGACTCCCTTGCTAATTGAATTAGCATTTTGCTGCCTCTCCTGTTCATGAAATATCGGAAGGGAAACAAATAATTCAGCAATTTTGGACCAGTCCTTTGGTAAGATGTGAACTTGAGAAAAACTTGCAATAATTTTCTTTTTCTTCGGAACACAGAAAGAAGAAATTCCACATGTTGGTGGCTGATGTGTAAACGTACAATGCGAGAGAATTCCGGCATGAGTGCACAGCCATAAGTAAACGGGGATTGAAATCTGGAGGTTTTGTTTGGCTTAGTTCAAGACAGCTTTGATGAATAGGACGCCACTGCGACAGACTCCAGTGCAGGCGAAATTAATTTTACTCCAAATTGGCAATCTTATGATTACGTGCGCAGCATCTTAAAGCTCTGGCAACTTCCTGGCAGTTTGCAGAGCGATTTGGTATTGTCTTACTTCTTCTTCTTAAAGGGAACTTGTGCTAATTGTTTTTGCCCATAAGAAGAGTGAGTTTTCCATCACAAGCGACCGACGCATAGCCGAGTCATGATTACGATTCCCGAGCGGCATCCGCAACGCGCAACGCGACACGCGCTTTGTTCCCGAAAATTTGTTACCAAGTGTCCGCGTTCTGACATCCCTGTGTTGACAACATTTCCTCTTTGCAAGGCAAATGAGTCATCTGAGTATCTCTCATAAAGTGATTGATGATTTTGATAAACAGTAATCACCACTTGGTATGTAAATTATATGCCAGGAATATTGGCACAGACAGAAATGTACATAATTTGAAGCTCTTCGAGAAGATTCGGTTCAAGTATAGAATGACCTTGGTTGAATTAAACTCAGTGCATATTCTGCCAAGCATTTGGGTCCTGTCTTACTTGGAGTGAAACAAACATTGTCAGGTGCTTATTTCCGTTGGAGCGTTTCCTGTAATTTCTGACAAAAGACCTTCTCAGATGTAGCAACAAATCACAGATGCAAGATGCAACCTGGAAAACCTTTGGAGCATGAAGATAATTTGCTTCACCCCTTGCTTGTAAATTAGATAGAATCACACAAAAAGAAGCCTTGTCAACGTATCCGAATGTTAACGCACGTTGAGTGTGACTGCTTGCGAGCGCACAACAAGACTTTTATATTTGCCAGAAAACCAATCCAAAATTGTTCTCTGCTGCAAAAGGATAAAATTACTCCCTTTACCAACAGTAGATCCTTTTTACCCATGAATAGGCTGTTGACTGTTGTGAAACATTGACCTGGGGAAGCCAAACTCTCCTACAATGCTCCATGCAGTGATAATAACAGTAAATTCCTCGGGTTTCTGATTGTACCGTCTGGACAGAATTTGAGAATGTAAATAGGTAAATTGTTTGCTTTCCTGATTCAATGGAGACTAATTTTGCAAATCTGTCAGCAGCCTTTGCACTTCGTCTGTTGAGAACTGCAGACTAGAACAGAAACGCGCAAATTGCCTTGAAGTAATTTTGCAAAGAGATTTGCTCAGGCTGCAAGGCTGCTTGAGTGAAGAATTGGTGCCAGACCGGGAGTAGTTTTTCACATATTCGCTTTCAATTTCGCAAATCCCTTTCTTTTGGTTTCCGGGTTTTCAGGTCCAATTTTTTTCTTTTCACGTCAAAAAGAAATCTGGGATCTTCCATCTGAGATTTTCAGGAATATCGGAGGGCTAGATTCTCAAAGGATTTTCCGGATCAGAAACAAAAAGGTGAAAAAGCTAAAAAGGTGAAACGCTTCAACGTTGACAACGGAGAAAGGAACAAGTGAATTGAATCCGTCTGATTGACAGACAGAAAGTCACCGTTGCTCTCGTCCCAGACACCGCCTATAAACGTTCGATCTGCGCTGAGAATCAAACATTTCAACCAATACTTGGTTGGTAACTTGTGGTCCATTGAACATACGGCGCTCGCGACAAAAACACAACAAAAACGTTTAGATCTTCATCCTGGGGACGTCAGTGCGAGCGGGAGGCATTGAGCTTCTATTGAATTATTCAGGAATAAGTTTTTATCAACCTGTGGGCCAGAGACGAAACCACAATGGCGATTGATGGTGTGTTGGTGTTATGATTGATGATAATGGAGTCACACAGGATTTATTTTGACACTTTGTAACAGTTTTACAAACATACCAATCAGCTTTAATATCACATGATAAATTATAACAGTGATGAAATGTAAAACAGGGACAAAAGCATTGAAAATGCGATCCCCTCGGCGAAGTCCCATTTGATGGCATGTTTTCTTGAAGCAGAGCAATGAATTTTGGTGATTTAAAAAAATCGCAACAACATTGAAACAAACAGTGGGTCCAAAGAAAAATTAGTTTCACAACTGTGAGTGCATTGTCCAAGCCCTGATTCTTTTTATTTTATTTTATTATTTTCTTTATTTTTATTTATTTTTTTATTATTATTTTTTTTTTTTTTTTTTGAATGGTCTGACAATAGCACGTCTCGTCTGTTAACCACCAAAGGAAGTGGAGGAATTTGTTGTGTCGTTTTTTGTTCAGGCAAGTGATGCTGGTTTACCCATTATTTCACCCGTAAGGTAACTCCAGGCATTATGCACTGACAAAACAATGACAACATGTCAACCATATCTAACATCTTTGACCAAATTATGTCAAGCAAACCAGTCTTGTTGATGTTTGCGGGGCAGGGTTAAGCAAAATGGGCTAATGATAGAAAAACGTTTTGCCGCTTGTGGATATCATTGTGATACATTATCCGACCGCTTCAGGTCATACAAAGAAGCCTTCAAAGAAGACATATTCTTTCAGTCGTTGATAGTCGACCGCATTCTGCCAACGTCACAGCTAGCGTCTAGGAATGTTTTGACCCAATGTTGACAAACTTCTCACGGACCTTTGTCTTTGTTGCACTTGTCTTTTCCTTTTAAGAGTGAAGATTTGCATCCAGACCTACACATCTAAATGTGGCCAAAATTCGACATTTCCATTTGATGCTTTCTTTTTTTTTTCATTGATTTTGATGTTTCTGAAGGTCAGCTCACCATTCTCACCCCTGTCCAGGGTGTCATCTATAGATCATCATTAAAACGTGTCTCGCCGACAAGTTCTTTTGTGAATTTGTGGGTCTGTATCTGAATCGTTTTGTGTGAATAGCAGACATAATTGAAGCAATCGTGATAAGATATACGCAGAAGGAGAGACCTTTAACACAACTAGCTTTTGCTGGAAGCGACTGTCATTGTAATCAGGTAGTGATTTACCGTTAGAAGCACCCCCAAGGTGGGCTGTTAAAGTCTCGTGATGAGGGTAGGGTGGACAGGAGGAGGATGGCACTTGATGTATGCTTCTGGTCCCTCACAATATTTTACCGACCCAATGGTGTCTTCCGTCAGCGACACAAGAGGCTCTGCGACGCACGTGCGGTCACTGCATTGAGAGGGTTCTCAAAGTACTTTTTCAACTGAATAGTATATACTCTCTGTCCAGGCAGAATACACAAGCAGCGCAAAAAGGGGTTTGCCAGGGTCTACGTTCCTTCGTCTTTGACACAAAAACTTTTTAAGTTTGGGCTTTGCGAAAAAACTGTTTGGTCATCCAACTTTTTCCTCTGACTTCTGAATGTTGGTATCACTGCATGCAAAGACGCGCAGCATGGAAGAGGTTGTTTAATTCAAAGAACGAAAAAGAAAAACTCATTCAAAGCGCGAAGTCCTGGGTCAACGTCTCTATGTGCAGGAAACAGTGTTGGCACTTTCTTGTTACGCACCATTTTAACACACATTGCCGCACCGGAACTGGGCTCTGCGGAGCACGCACAGAGACGGACGGACGCCAATCAATCACGCCGGCCCGTTGGGACCAGCATACTTGGCTTCGAACAGTCCCAATTGTTACCCAAGAAAACCTCATCAGATTCAACAAGAAGCCACGTGGCAGAAGATTCTAGCACAAGATCCATTTTTGAGGCCAAGAGTTTCCAAAGACACGAAATGATTTGAGTTTCGATGCTCTGAAGTTCTGAAGCCACAGATGAGATCCATTCTTCTGCGCTTTGGAAAATGCTTGCACTCAGGTGTAAAATTGCATTGAGATGTTTAACCATTCTCCTGCAGGGAACTCTGCTGTGGCCTCATTCAATCGAGTGAGTCCAAGTTGAAAAGCGGTGTCATCAGCGGGAGTTGCTTCAGGGCTGAGAGCCTCGCAGTCAGAGATCTCTATCCCTGGATAGCGTGCCCAATAGCGAAGCACGGCGTGCCCTGTAGCGAAGCAGATGGTCAGTGGCAAACCCTTGGACACCAATTCCGAAATTAAACGCACCAGCTGAGCTGCGGGATACGAATGACCAAAGGGCGTGACACGTCCTCTTTACCTTTGAGGCCAAAGTAATAAAAGCAATTATCCATCACGCAGAAAGTTTTTCAGCCTGCCAGCCTGAAAGCAAACATCCAAAATGGTAAAGGTGAGAATAGTTTCCCGGGAAGAGCAAAAAACGTGAAAGGTCAGTGCAGCCCGCAAACTGTCACTTCAATGTCTTCATCTCACGAGTTCTTCTGCAGATCAGGACATCATGACGGCCAAAGCAGTACATCCATCTGAAGACCAGCAAAGATGGGAATCAACCGAGATTGATGGAATTTCCTGAAAAAGCTGTTACACAAGTTTGTCAAAAGTGGCCAAAACCTGCTACTTGTATGTTTCAGCATTGTTGTGTCACCCACATGCTCAATTGCACATTTGCCACTATGTCTCTATCAAGTCAGATAACTTGAAATTGGCTCAATTACGAACCGTGTAGTAAAGGCAACAACGAAGTTATCTCCTCAGAATAATGATGATCGCACGGTAACGAGGGTGGGTGGCGGTCAAGAGAATGTCTTGGAGAGAACCTGACTTCCGTCCGTTCTGCACCTCACACGAAGTGTCAGAATCTGACCTCACCTGGGGCTTCCCTAATAATTGAAAAAAGAACGGCGCACACGAAACGCCTGTCCAGAGTAGAAAACAACTCCAACTTCCAAAAAAAACCAAAATTTACCGGATAAATTGAACATTGAAGATCTAAAATCCTATTGAAGAACGCTGCACACAGGTAGCATGAATTCGTCTGTGAATCATTTGTCGGAAACTAACATTCACACACCTGCGCATTTCATGTTCAGATTTCAAAGTGGGAAATTGAAAAAAAGACTGTGTCTGACACCAGAGAATCGGGGAGTGAAATTACGTAAATCGGTGAAATGGAGACAGTAACAGGTCGGTTGTGAGATTGTTACCAGGGAAGTATTCAGGCAGGTAACTCGTTAATTTCCCAGCATCAACGGAGAAGAAAATGAACCAAAATATTGTGTCATCCGCCCAGATGAAAACTTGCGTGTGTTGCGCAGACGTGGGGCTCGTACGCCAGAATGCATTTCTCCCCTTTTTCGTTGGTCTTTGATGTTACTTTCCGAACTGGAAATCATTTTGAAATTGCAAATTTCAATCTCGGCCCACTGGTTTTAAATTGGAATGACGGCGACAGGATGGTGGGACTCCAGTCTCGAGATGAAAAAAATGATGGTTTGGTGCCAAAATGAAAGGGTGGCATGTTCAAAGTGTTCTTGTTCCTTGAAACAGCTTTGTCGGCACAGACATCGTGTCTGGTGCTTTCCTTCTGCCATAATTTCCGTCATAGCGTCCACTGCTGGTCATTCGAAGGAGCAGATGTTAAAAGGCATACTTTATGACCCATCTCCACCATGGGACCATGACCCCTGCCCTCGCTCCATTTATGTGTTACATAAATGAGAGTAATCGACAAGCACTGCTTCCTCTAATTAAGTTTAATGGTGACATTAATGGGAATTTTTAACGGGTACCTCTAGCTTCGAAGGGGTTTGCCACTTCCTAATCACATTGTAATTTATTTGGAGCATTTTTGTAAATTGGTTATGAAACTGTTTTGATGTTGAAGAGAATAGCTTCAATGTGGGACCCTTATTCCCAAAACGTATTAATAATGACGCTTGAAAGATCATTGAATTTTGTAATTACCTTGGTTATTTATCACCTCAATATTTTATTTTAAATATCAGCCATTTTTGTTTGAAAAGGCAAACTTCAAACTTTTGGCACAAATAGAACGAAGTTCAATCACCAGTTATTCCGGAGAAACACCCAAGGTTCAGTCTCTGAAAAAAACATCTGCGGATTTTGTTTTCTGCGTCACTTTGCATGATGGATAACTATTGATTGAGATACATAGAAACAACATGAAAGTGCTGCTTGTATCCTTCTGGGAACAATGTATCTTCCAACAATACTCATTTCTGCACCAGTGCATGCTCCCTGCGCTCTCAGCTCTCAAAGAAATAAAAGAAAGGTCTCCAATACCGAGATCTTCAAAAGAAGTAAACTGGCAAAGGAGTGAAACTAAAATCTTCCCAGACTAGAGGCTTTCAATCTCGACCTGAGAAAAATCAACAGTCTGAATTGCAGACAAAACGCACGCAACCAACCTGCATGCACGACTTGGCTTCTGTTAGAGCTTTGCAATTTCCGTCAACTATTTTCGTGTTCAACTGAAAAGGTAACCACTGTTGCGCACCAAATTCAAACGGCAACTTCAATTGACAACGGATCAGCACAACCACTCAAAGTCCATCCCAACTGTTCCTCCTAACTCTCCCACAACTGTGTGGAATTGTCTTGCAGCCTTCCTGCTGGAAGACAATCTCTTTTGCTCTCGGTTTTCGGAGACAAGAAAGGTGTGATCACACCAAAATAGGCTTTGTATCCGTAACAGCATTTTGTGCTGGCAATTTATGGGAAATTTTAAAAGCATTTCGTCATTTAGTACATTCAATATTAGCTTACTGTTTCAGTGATGTCAGGTGTGTCTGCAGTCTGTGGACACTTTAACTGTTGTGACTATTACGATGTGTACTTGGTAAATATTGACACAATCGCAGGGCTTTTGGGCTTATCATGATCAGTAAAATTTACAGGGAAATTCTTCCCAGCAGCACCTGGGGTTTTTGAAATTTAATCAAACAGATTTTTCTGGTTGACTCAATGTTCTCTTGCCTCGTATGGGTCCAGGTGTCTGCTTTTGATGCATATGAAACCTTGCTGGCCGCGTTTTGGATTTACATTGGAAAAAGTATATACATATCCAAGATGGGCGAGGGAATTTGGTTTTCCCTTCCGCAAAAACCTGATTGCAAGGGCTCTTGGTCACTTTTCTGGAGAGCAACAAAATCTCTTGCAAATCCAAGTTGACTTCTTCTAGGTGGAGCATAGTTGCTTGTCCCCCTACCCTGCAGGAAACATTGGTGGACACAAAAATACACCACTTGCATGAGAGGGATTGACGATACCCGACGTAAGGAGCATTCAACTCAACCTGAATTCACGACTGCCCGCGATGGTTCACACATTGTGAATACATTTCCATCAGATGTTCAAAACAAAAATGGTTCAGAATTTCAATCTCAATTTCAGAATTAGCTATGCTCAAAAACTTGTGATCACAGGGAAATGCTATCAATGCTGCATTATCTTGGCATTTTGCTTCACTGCACAAATTGAAGGACGCATTGAAAAGAATACGATGTCATCGTGCATGTCTGGAGCATATTCACTGTTAGGAAAAGAAAGAAAAAAGGAGAAGGAAAGACGAGAAAATTGAACCCGTCCAAAACCAAAACAAATTTTGACACAAAAAGAAACAATAAATTATCTTTGTTCTGAAATAGGAAACTCAATAGCAGGTGTTTCATTCTTATCTCCTTGTAAAACAATTCAATGGGTCGTAACACATTTGTTCAGAGGACAGAATGTAAGGGAGGCATAGTGAAAGACGAAGAGCGGTTGATGAAATTTTCGTTTGAAGGGTCGCCGGATTTGTCTGCATGCATGAAGGGACCATCCTGCGATCTCTGGTCATGTAGAAATCAACTGTTTTGGAGTTTTTTTTGTTTTATTTTTGACTTGAATCATCTGAAACGTCGCGGATATTTTGCCACAGCTCAGCC
>JAAUYG010000436.1_pt1:2500-11798 | contig 11798 bp, 10 predicted proteins | sample 7278091 | NCBI WGS metagenome assembly JAAUYG01 (sample SAMN14350201, study PRJNA611818) | marine sediment metagenome | isolation source: surface marine sediment (0.6m) | place: French Polynesia: Moorea | collected 2018-08 | reverse complement strand
ATTGGTCCAAATTTTATGTAAAAAAAAAATTTTCGTAACCCCCCCCACCCCCCACAAAAAAAAAAAAAAAAAAAAAAAAAAAAAAAAAAAAAAAGAAAATTCCCTCAGCGTATGGCCCATATGGTAAGCGTTGTCATTTACTTCCCTATCTTACCTAAGTGAAATTAATTTCACTTAAGTAAAATTCAATTTACTTACTGGTAAGTTCAATGTTACTTAAATGAAATTAATTTCACTTTAGTGGAAATCAATTTTACTGAAGTTCACATTTCACTTAAGTGAAATAGAAAACCACTTAAGTAAAATTGAATTCAACTTAAGTGAAATTGAATTTCACTTAAGTGAATTTCAATTTTACTTAAGTCGAATTCTAGTTCACTTAGTAGGATCCCAATAGGATTCACTTATTTCTAATTCAGTGACCGATTTACCAATAGCATTCACTTATTAATAATTCAGTGACTGATCAATAGGATTCACTTATTAAGAATTCTGTGGTAGCAAGCGAATTTTACTTAAGTGGAATTCAATTTCATTTAAGTTAAATTGCTTTCCACTTAAGTGAAATTGAATTTCACTGAAGTGAAAATGAATTTCACTTAAATTAATTGAATTTTACTTAAGTGAAATTGAATTTCATTTAAGTTAAATTCTATTTTACTTAAGTGAAAATATGCTTATTTTCTCATATGTAAAATAGTCATCACTTGTCAATTTCACTTAACTGGAATTCAATTCCACTTACGTGAAATTAATATCACTTTAGTAAAATTGACTTTTGCTTAAGTGAATTCGAATTTCACTTAAGTGAAATAGGGGTGGTAAATGACAATGCAAATTTCACTTTCATGAGGTCTGCTGACATAGTCAAGCAGAGCTAAACTGGTTCTTTTCTAAAGCTTTACTTTTATGAGGGAGTTCCAATGTACTACTTATTAAGGTATAAGTGAAAAAAATGGCAAAAACAAAACGTCCGAAATCTTAAATATTCGATAAGTATAAATTTAATATAATATTCGCGTAGACTTAGCAAGAGACCTAATTAATTTAAACATGAAAAGTACATTTAGAAAGTACAAATGTAAGTACATTTCGGGCTTACATAGAACACTTACTTGATTATTTATGTTATAGACAAATTTTAGTATTTGTACATAATATCCTAGTTCAGTTATATTTGATTATGAAACGAGTTACGACATAGAACCTCAGCTATTCTCTATGTTGCATATATTTAAGCAAGTTTGGATTTTTTTATTATTTTCACCAAGCTTTTCAGAGCGATGATACCTGGTGCACATCAGACAGCCATATCTCTATTATTCTGGTCCGTGTTTTTACCAACAAACTTAATCTTGTTACTCAGAAGCGGAAGACCATGAGTCCCAACCATCATCTTGCTGCTCCCCTGAGAATGCAGACTCTAACCATGTGCCCTAATAACCATCTTGCTGTTCATCTGAGGATAAAATATCATGGCACTGCCATACTGTGTTCTAATATCATCCTGCTAATTGTCTGAAGATGAAGTGTCATAACCCGTCCACCCTGTGTTCCAATAATCATCCTGCTGCTCCTGTGAGGAAAAAGTGTCATAACCCGTCCAGCCTGTGTTCCAGTAATCATCTTGCTGCTTCTCTGAGTATGATGTGTCATAATCCGTCCACCCTGTGTTCCAATAATCATCCTGCTCCTCCTCTGAAGAGGAAGTGTCATAACCCTTCCACCCTGTGTTCCAATAATCATTCTGTTCCTCCTCTGGGGGTGATGTGTCATAACCCTTCCACTCTGTGTTCCAATAATCATCCTGCTGCTTCTCCGAGGATGAAGTGTAATCATGCTGCCACTGTGTGTACATACAATCTTCAGTCAAGTCGTGTGTTTCTTTGCAGTCGTAGCATACCTCCCCCACTTCTTCCGCTGCATACACAGTGCCATTGCCCCTGTAGAAGCCGGAAGCATTATTACACATCCAACTTTTATGTCCGTGCTGTCCGCATTGATAGCACCCCAGTCGCTCAGCGTAACAACATTCTTCAGTTGTGTGGTTTACCTCACCGCATTTATAGCATCTCTCCCAAATGATACCATAGTGCCAACATGGATTCCTTTTGTATCTAATAGACCATGACCTAGGTTTGGGTTTTCCGACAAGGGCTGGCTGAGTTCTGGGTGACGTTGTGAAGTTGGAGCTGGAGGCTGCAGATATGCAGAAGGTCGATGGTTTGGGTTTGGTTTTCATTTCAGATAAACCTCCAGTAGCCTTTCTTTCTTTGTCCGTTATGGGCTCTGGTGAATTGGTTACCGTTAATCCCACATCTCCCTTTGTCATTGAGGATGTGTGTGTTTGGGAGGATTTTGCAGTTTTGGTTGAGTCTTGTTTGGCTCTTTGTCTTCGCAATAGAGTTTCGGTGGTTAGGATTAGTGGCGTTTCACTTTTTGCCCCGGCACTTACAGTGTTGGCCGTCGAAACAGCCGGCCTTTTCTTTACCGTTGTTTCCACTGTATGTTGGATGATTTTTGGGGTCTCTGTTGGCTTGCTTGTCGAGACTGCTGCTCTTTTGGCTGCTATTTCATGGTTGATCGACGAAAACGGTGATGCGTTGGTTGCTGCTACGTCGACTAACGTTGAAGGGTTAGGTTTTGTAGCCACCTGGGATGTGAGTGTCGTTTCTTCTGCAGTTGTGCGCGGAGAACATCTCTTGGGTAGGGTCAACCGCTGCCCTCTCACAGCTGGGACAAAGTGAACGAGGACATCACTGTCATGATGTCTCATCTTCACTGCAATGGCAGGACCGTTGATCCGGTTGCAATATTCACATAAAGTAATCGTACCTGAAACAATTATTTAAAAGAGTGCAACGTGTAGCACAACGTAAACATAACCATTAGAATTTTCCTCATGCATGGAGACAACCCAGAAGCATCCCTTTGAAATGAAGCTTCTGCGATGTTAAACCCACAGAATCTGTGTTTAAAATATAAAGGAATTAAAGGTTTGCCCTTTATAAATATTGCTTTAATTTGGAACCTACTTGCATTCAAGTACACTAGGATTGAGTCTTCTGAAATCGCGCTGACTATGAGTAGTTCTAGTTAATTGAGAAAGGGTGAATTTAACAACCCTAATTTGCAGCCTTGCATTTGGACCTTAGTTACTCTGTTGCGGAAGTCTGTGTATTGTTCGTCCAAAAGGGAAGAAATTGTAATTGAGACATGTGAACGATTTTATAATCTTACCTTTAAGATGCTTTATTTTTTTCACTGCCCGAAGCAGAAGGTTGTATAATAGTTGGAGAACGAGATCCGCTACAATACATCCATCACGGACCACATCACTGCTGCTGCCCCAAATCGCCATGTCAGCATTCTTCTCCGAAATTTCCAAAACATCTCCTTTTTCGAGGTGTCCGTCAGTCAGAACTGAGGCTGAAGTGACAATATCTTTAAGTTGGCAAGGGTCAGAGTCACACTGCCTAGTCAATGAATAAGTATGACTAACTGATGTATTGACCATCTTCTCTGTATTTAGACCTGCAAGCACAAAGTTGAACTCATCTTCGTATGGCAAATGATGTTTCAGTGCCTTCTTCACCCCTCCAGTGAGGATTACTTCATCACTGAATCTAGGATCTTCCGTGCTGATAAACTTATATATTTCCCCGACATTGTGCATGACGAAGTCTTGATACTGGTTCCTAACTTCCGGTTGAATGATTGCGCTATCGCTCAAGAGACGCACACATCCACCAACCAAATTTTTTCTGGGTTCTCCAAATGAAATTTCTTGATCACGTTCATTATAAGGATCCATAACGCCATCTTCTTCCTCAATTTCACACTCGTTTCCGTTATCTTTTTGTTCTATTTTTCTTTTTTGCTTTGTGTGTACGTTTGGCTCACCGCTGCACATGTTTTTCTCTTTTCTCAGAATAATGCCTATGACCTTCTTAATAATTAATATTACATAATCCGTAAATAGTCTTCTGAAGCCAGTATACCACTTTAAATCTTTCCTACATTCCCCTAACGACATTGCTGCATCTTGTTTAGAGCCATTTTTACATGCATCTTCTGTCATGTTTTCTTCTCTTCCAATTTTCCCGGTTGTTTCATGTGTGTACAGGGTTGGTAGGTTGGTGTAGGTGCTCATATTTTACACCCGAAATAGAACTGAGACGAATGTGTTTCCTCAAACTCTAGGTTTTCCTCCCAACAACTTGTCTGTGTATCCTGATACGACACTTGTTTTTATCTACTACGGGTTTCCTTATTTCAGCAATTAAGAAGCGTGGAGGCAAGTTCGTCCCGTGTGCAATTTCAGCTAATGGTGGCGTGATGTGGTCAGGCGTCTCCCAGTTATGCCACGTACTCGTTTATCAAGTTTATTTGGTCATGTTTAGACACACGCCACAATGGAAGCTGACTTCATCACTGTATAACTCATTCACTGGGAGGGGTGGTTGAGAGCCTACAATGGAAAGTGTAGCAATACCGCTTTAAGGTTTCTTCAAATATTAGCTATCTGTCAACAGACGTTCACGAAGTGAGCTCGTCTGTCTTTTAGTGAATGAAAATTTCCCGGTGGGGATAGATGTACCTACTTCAAAAGCAACTGCATGTCTGAAAAGTATAATAGAAATAAATTAGTTTGGACACATGAAGTTAACAGGTAACAGATTATTTAATAATAAACAGATATTATACCGAAAGAGAGGAATGTCGATTAATGTCTAGGTAGGCTAATCAAAGCATCGTACAGATAAACGTAGCTCGTCTTGTTTAGGTCCTTTAACGTAAGCATTTCATCACTGCCACCTCATATGACATTTTGATAACGAAGCTTACACAACGAAATTTATAAAAGGTTTAGTATAGAGCGCTGCGTTTTATGGTTAATGATTGTAATTCTTTGCAGTGTGGTCTACGTGCTAAGGGTTGAGGCACCGTTATTGTATGTTGTAAAAAGACTAGGGCTTTAGATTGTGAAACGTCATTGAGAAATATGCCAACCCGCCGCTGCTTCAACTCATCAAGTTACCACGCTTTACTACTTCTCAGCATGGTTTGTAAAGTTTCCTTCAACGTGCAAAGTTATGAAATCTATCAGATACTGGGAGTTATAAGCCTGTGTAGTTATTGTTTTAGGAAAGCCCTTCTCACTACTGAGGACCAGTATATACTTCTTCTGATCGTAGAATGTCTCATTGAAATATGACGTAAACTTTGTTATTCCTCTTTTCCCCAATCGTCTATCACCCATCTCATCATGATTTCATTTATCATTGTGTAGATAAATAGTATTTTGTACTTACTGTTATTTCTGAACTGCAAATATACTGGGGGTGATATCATATAAATAGGTAAATATAGAAATAAATTGCATGCGGTAGTTAAATTAAACGCGCTGACGTCTTAACAATTGTTGAGTATGTTGTTTTAAAATAGTTCATTTGCTGGAGAAAGTCTACATAGTTTTAACGCCATCACGGACAGCCTGTTAGTAAATGATTATTACCAGCACCAGAAGCAGTTATTACCAAAGTAATAACAATGATGACTAGTACATAACTTGCAGTAAGCCTAAAATATAACAGGCTGGAATGTACATGTCCCTGTGATATTTTACTCTTAGGTCTCTGTATCGAATCAGCCTGATCTTTAACATGACAAGAAAGTAGACGAAATATACCTAAAGATCTTATGAAAACAAACACGTAAACAAACAAACAAAAAAACCTCATAAAATAGAGAATAAAACATTTGTGTATACAAAAGTGGTGTGAGTGAACATTTTGGAATATTGGACGAACCAGTAAAACAAAAACTAACATTTGTGTTTAAAATATCGTGACTATAAATACGATACGACTTACATTACCAAAATACGTAATTTTGTAATTTTCTGTGCTTATATAGCTTGTAGTTTGCAGTATTGTGGTAAGGGTTCTAGTTCTATAATATTATGGTCTTGGGACGCAATGTAAGCCTTCAAAATTTGTTGGCCAATGCTTCCAGTCCCGCCTAATCAACCAAGCACACCAACCACTGCCATCAGCAATTAATAGCAGCCCCGCTTTCAAATGCTAGCCACTTTGAAACAAGATGGGTGACTCCGTAGTAAATATAGTGATGTCAATAGCATCGAAGACAGGAAAATAATGACCAACCTCTGCTTAGACCATAACAAACTAAGCTTCTGCACTATTCCCCCCCAAAAAAGACAAACACCCAAATGGCAAATATGTTTTTGCAAAAATTGTCCAACAAAAACCGGAAGCATAGAGCTCTTCATCCTTGAATACACCCATGGGAACAGATGTGGCTTGGCATCCTAACCTATTTCAGACGCCACCCTGAATGTGATCACTGGATGTAATTAAATGTATATTCACCTGTCAAGTTTAGTAATATCCGTGCATGCTGGTGTACAGCTATGGCACCATGTTGTTTATATTTATATTGTAGCGTTTTAGTAAAGTACCAAGTTATGCCGAATAAACTGATTGACTGATTGGTAGGTTGGCATTCACAAAAATGGACAAACTGCATGTAAAATGGTCGATTTTTTTCAGCGTGGGGGCAGAAGTATGTTCGTGTGTGAGTAACACAGAGGACGCGGCGTTCCCGGTACGGCTAACGTCATACACGTTTTCGATCTATTGGCAGAAAGAAATAAAAGTCATGGGTGACTACACTCAATAGATGTCAGTGTGTACATGTCCAATAAGCAAATATTTTCCTTCCTTAACTTGACCTTAGCAACGGGGTGCAAAAGAAAAGGTCCATGGGGATACGGATGAATTCCACCTAATATATTGTCAGCGGTGATGAAATAATGGTTTGTTAGTTTGCAAGAGCTACGGACAGTCTGAGTTGTCAGTCTATATAACTTTAGTACAAAATATAGTGTTCTTTACACTTCAGGAAGAAAAACTGTCACGGTGGGAAATGTTCAATAAACACTAGGGTGACATTTGAGTTAATTTTCTTCAATAGAAAATTAATGTTTGTACGTAATATGTAAATTCTGCCTGTGTAAAAATATCCCGTTGATATTCAGAAATAATTTGACAAGGACAGAGAAAACGTGTATGAATTTAATTGTCACATAGCATGGATATTTTTATTTGTTCATTTGCCCTAGTATAGTCTCAGCTTTTTTGTCACTAATTGCATGTCATGTTCCTGTGGAAATGGCAGAACTGGGTTTGAATGGCAGCTAATGCGTAAAAAAAACATTTCAAATGTAACTCTAATATTATTGACGTATTATGCTACAGGTATACCGTGTACCGTCCATATTTCAGTAACTCTCTACATTCCGTGTGCGTAAAGTCATGTCTGTACTCTTAAGAAGGCAGGTAAGATTTAACGTGTCTGTACCAGGCACAAAAACAAAATTTGTCATTCTACCTAAAAATACAAACGAGCATATCCTTATCTCAAGAACTATCTCGTGTATCCATGCAATGTCACAATCTCAGCGGTTATAAAACTTCTGCTTCAAACAGACTATTAATTTTATAGCGGTTATAGCGGCTAAACACTAAGATACGTTACGAATAACGACCATTTGGGGTTGATTTAAATGGCTGCACAAAGCCACTTCATTTTATATTTACATCGCGTTGCCTGCTTTCACTTAAATGGCTGCACAAAGCCACTTCATTTTATATTTACATCGCGTTGCCTGCTTTCATAGTGAAAGTGGTCCGTAAAGTACTTGGCTAACCTAGTGATAGTGACCCAACTTGTTACTACAATCACGAACAGCAGGCATCGTGTTGCAGGGAAAGTCCCGTAACATATTGCTAATCATTTAATTTTGTTCTATAAGGCTTGCGCGCAACTGCATGTATGTACCGTTGTTGCGACTACTACTGGTGCTACAGTTCTACTACCACTGCAGTCACCATCCAACCTACTACTCCTAGTCGTACTACTACTACTATTGCTACTACTACTACTACTACTACTACTACTACTACTACTACTACTACTACTACTACTACTACTACTACTACTACTACCATTAAGTGTCGTCCCTTGGAAGAAGTCGCCTTTATCTTTAGCTGTCTTACCGGACGAAGTGCTCTGCCTCCGCTACTCTGTCAAAGAGATTCTCGCCGAGAGTTTCCGGAAGCAGGAATGTGAGTCCCCCTGATAGGACAGACAATACACCGAACACCAGAACTGGCAGTGGCGCCCAAACTTCACCCTGCAAATACAACAAGAGGCCCACTCGCCATGACGACTAGTTTGACCTTTTGGCAGAGGGAACTAAGTTCGTTTATGCCTAATGGTAACTTAGGTAAGATCATCGTGGAACATATCGTCAAAAAGTACATCTGCCGCCTCTGCACACATCCATGTAATCGGATGAAAACTAGGAGTAGCGGTTTAAAATTTCATGTTGTAGGAGTTACTGTAGCGTTTTGCAGCTTGCAGCCCGATGTGGTCCTGTGTTAAGAAAACAATGCACAAACAAAATGCCATAAAACTTTAATACTTGGCAAACAGCCAAAGCGCATTAACTTGTATCCCCGTGATTACTGTATTTTCCATAAAGTTTGAAGCTTGGGCGAAACACATGTAGGATGAAAACTGTGGGGAGAGTAGCGTTTTGAAAATCTTTTGCACAACGAATGATGCTAAACTTAACTCAACCAATCGGAAATGCACCGCACGCTACATACAGAGTGCATATTCCTCATAGTGCCGTATCCCAAATTTTCATCCTTTTCAGTCTACGATCAACCGTTTTCGAGATACTCAGATTCTCATGTCAAAATTTTAAGTGCAATATTTATTTTAAAATTTTGGCCGATACTACACGATAACGAATGTTCTTACAACCTATTGGGAGATAAACTTCAAGTATGCCTTCAGTGTCGATTTAACGACGCCTATTTGACCTCATAGATAAGAAAAATGTTAGCGCAAGAAGACGTGACTCACCAAGGGCCCGCCGATATATGGGGCAGCCATGCCACTTATTTGAGCGAACACAGATGCAAACGCCAAACCTACACCTCTGACTTCTGTTGGGAAAATCTCGGCTGCGTAAATGTAGATCCCAGAGAAACCGACGGTAATCAAAGCTCTGCCAACCATTGACAATGCCGAGTCGATATCTTCGAGTTCTTAGAGGAGTTAGAAAGTAAAGAACCTACCGTAAAACAAATGTACGTGGTGACATTCTAACAAAATTAGTCTAATCAAATCTAACAGTAAAAACTGACACATATCGACAAATATATCGTGAATCTGACTCGTTTGTAGAAAAATGGCTATG
>JAAUYG010197645.1_pt1 | contig 11799 bp, 9 predicted proteins | sample 7278091 | NCBI WGS metagenome assembly JAAUYG01 (sample SAMN14350201, study PRJNA611818) | marine sediment metagenome | isolation source: surface marine sediment (0.6m) | place: French Polynesia: Moorea | collected 2018-08 | reverse complement strand
CGATTTTCTCTTGCCAATGTACATGATGTAGCAGTTTCTCAACACAAACAACCAAAGATGGTGATTCTTCCAGAAGTTCACATGTTTGCCGCCAAAAAACCTTGCCAAATAAGGTATCGTTGGAAAGCTTAGAATGAGCTCTACCTATTAGTCAGATCCCCTAAGTCATAGATCAATCATATGTGGTGTTACAAAGCCTTTTTTGCATGTCTGTTAAACAACCAATGTCAGCCAATTGACTGATGTCACTTGATGGAAGAACATCTGGCAATGGACCTAAAATGAGGCTATTATCGGTCAATCGACTGACGTTCCTCAATCAGTTCCCTTTAGCAAATGTTTACTGTAAACGGCTGTTCAATAGAGCAAATATAGAGTACATGTTTCATTGTTATACATGGTATACAATGGTATGTGACTGACTCATTACCTCAGTAACCACTAGTAACTCAAAATTATCTTGCTTGTTCAGACTTGTGTTGTGTACTGTATATATCTCATATATAGCTACTGCAAAAGCCAGAAAAAAGATGTCTAGCCTTCTGGGTCTTCAAGTTGCCATGCATTTTTAGCTCTGCTACTGTCATGGTCTGGGGTGTCCATCCATCGTCTGTTAACTCAGGTTTCTCAGGAACCACTTCATCATGTTCATGGCTTCAGACCAAATTTTATGCAAAGTACTTAACTTTGCCTAACTTTTAAAATTTTTCAATATTTTTAGTCTTCAAAATTTTATAATTTTTTTTTTAACATGGGACCCTATGGGAGCAAAAATTTCAAACTGCTACTTCTCCATGTGATGGTTTTCATATAATCAGACCAACTTCATGAAAAATATGTAGCACAGGGTGATGTGTGGGTGGAGATTTCAAAACCCTACTGCTGCTACTTTTTCATCTGATCACAGCCGAACCATTATGACATTTTGTTAGCATGGTGGAATGCAGATGGTTACTTTTCTTGGCTGTCACCTAAGTTTTAAAAATTTTATGCCACTTTGAAATTTAACATTGGGAGTCAACATGGTCAGTGGAGAAATCCTGTGTGCAATACCTACATGTATATTGAAAATACAGATGTTAGACAATGGTAGAGTAAAACGGATGCAAATTTAGGACTTGTGGTCCTAGTGCTTTTCATGTCTGATTCTTTGAGTTGAGATTGGGATCAATTTGGCAAAATTTCCGATGTTAACATCATGAACATTTCAAAAGGCAGTTGTCCCACAGTTGTCATCCAACATCATGGAAAGTTTGACAATACAGGCAATGATATCCTATTGCATTCTGCAAAATTTTAAAAATATATCTGCTACATGTTGCCATTGGCTATAAACCTATCTTGGTTTTATCTAGCAAAATTGCTAAGCAGAGTATCAAGGCTCCTGGGTCTCCTGTTGAGAAGCAGGTACTGGTATGTTCTGTCAGCAACATATGAGTAAAGCTCATGTAAACAGGTAAAAGCAACTATGAACATGATGAACAGTTATATACAGTACTTCTATGTTACGATATCATATACAGTGAAACCTGTCTGTAAGACCACCTGAGAAATAGGGACAACCTGGGAATTAAGGACAGCTACTGCAGTCCCTAGGTCTATTCATTACATAGAAATGGACCTTAGAAATAAGACCACCTCAGAATTCAGGACAGTTTTTGACACTCCCTTGGGTGTCCCTAATTCCCAGATTCCACTCTATATACAATGTTGTTGCATGCAAATCTTACATACAATGTATCATATTGCGTATGGCACATAACATGCATAATTCTCTCATTCTGTCGGAAATAATATATTTTTTTTTCTGCAGATGTTAAGCATCCCCTGCTAGTTGGCCGGGTGTACACTGTGGGTCGCAAAGACTGTGACATCATCCTTGACGATCGGAGTGTCAGCCGTCGACATGCAACATTATCTGTTTTGACCGATGTTTCGGTAAACAATCATTAGTTACCAGTAATCAATTAACGTTATTTGCATGTTTACAGCAAAACATTTTAAGGATACAAAAATGTACTTATTAGAAAATTACGTGTTCATCCTTTGATATACATGATATATATCTTACATGTCTTATACATATTGTTTAGAAAACATTATTGTGGGAAGCAATTTACTCAGTACAGATATACATAATGACAGATACATTCATGTATACCAGGGCAAGAACATAACTTGAAACATACCTGTCCTATGGACAGGTGGCCTAAAAAAAATTACCTGCCCGTTACAAAAGTTACATGCCCAAACTTTTCGATTTCCCGGCAATATGCAGCGAGGTGTGTGGTTGGTGAAAATTTTAATACTGAAAGACAGAAGAAAGTACATGCCCGCCGGACCTGTACATACAGCAAAAATCTACATGTCCACAGTCAAAATTAACCTGTCCCGGGCATTCGGGCAGTGTTATGTTCTTGCCCTGTATACTGGTACTTGGAACAGACAAGAAATGAGACATGTTATAAATTGTGATGATACATAACAGCTTATGAAGATCTCTTCGCTCAAGATGGCATAAGTTTTTTGCTAAAATCTTTTTTGGGAGGGGTCAGTGGAATATAAAAAATTAAAAGGTAAAATGAATCACAATGGATTTTCTTGCATTAGTATAGTGTAAACAGTGGTAAAAATAGCCATACGAGTACAGCATGTACCATGTGTACAGCTATGATCTGTTACTTTTGTTTCTGACTGGCTAGCACTCCACGACGTTAACGGTAGCTGATGCATCTGCGCTGGGAACACTTGTTGGGACTGAACGCATAAAGAATACAGCCCGAGTGGTCCATAATGGAGAGCGACTTCTCTTTGGCACTTCAGGCCTCTGCAAGTTTTAGTAAGTGTTAATCATGTTGACCTTCACAAGCTGCCTGAGTTACATTCATCATGTTTTTACTTACATTTCTCTCAGTTTAACAATTTAAGGTGGCCTATTTTATTAGCATGATTAGGATAGGATAGGTTGTTATTTTCACCTTAATGTGTAGATATAACAAAATTATACAAAATGCATAATATTACCAAGGTGGCGGTCATCCAGATAGCATTGCTGCTAACTGAGCTGGATGCCTTACAAGTCTTTGAAAATAAAAAGTACAAAAAATATATTTATAAACAAAAATACAATGCCTTATGCCTTTGTAACTAATTTCAGAATTAATGGTAAGCATGTTAAGTTAGGTATGTTTCTCTCAAAATTTAATGGTATGATTTTAATAATAATGTAAAAATATGTAAGTGTTTAAACACATTTATCATGTTTATACAAAGTTAGAAAAAGTTTTATTTTGAAAAAAAAATGGTATTACTTACTATGATTTCAGGTACATACAATGTAAAAAAGGTGTACCAGTATATCTGCTAGCAAGAAAATTACAGGAGAATTAGCATATTTTATTTATGTTTCATTGCCGCTTCCATAGTGCCGTTCACAGTTACAGGAGAATTAATATATTTTATTTATGTCTCATTGCCGCTTCTGCAGTGCCGTTCACAGTTACAGGGGAATTAATATATTTTATTTATGTCTCATTGCTGCTTCCGTAGTGCCGTTCACAGTTACAGGAGAATTAATATATTTTATTTATGTCTCCTTGCCGCTTCCATAGTGCCGTTCACAGTCCCATAGCTGTGTCGACATCACTGATGGATGCTGAGTCAAAACACAGAACAAGGGAACTTGTTGGGCAATTAGGAGGCCAGGTTCTCAAGGACTGGAAAAGCAAATGTACGCTTCTGGTCATGTGTCATCTGAAGGTTTCTGTCAAGGTGAACAAAATGATCGGCAAAGTTGCCAGTGGCATGTCTGACATACACATGATACAGGGACTGTGTCAAAGCTTCAGATATACTGTTTTGAATGAATTGCAATTGTATTATTTAAAATTTAAATTTAAATACTAGTAAGTTAAACATGTTAACACATGGTTAAAGAGTGCTGTGATAATAGATATACACAAGAGCTTAGACTACTGGGATTAAGTTAGCACAGCTGACATCAATGGCAGTAATCAATACAGTGTGAAAGTGTCAGGATCTCTAGATAGAAGGTTGATTGACAGTGTCTGTCATGACACATTTCTCACCTTGGCATATGTATCAGCTGCTTACTGGTACATCTGTCATCTGACACTTACATCATGTACATCTGACACTAAATTTTATTAACTAATCAATTATTTCGTGTCTTTCAGGTTATTTATGCCCTGTTGGCACAGCGATCCATTGTTACTATTCAGTATTTGGAGGATCTGCTGAAGGCATATGAAGCTGGAACCCAGCTTCCCGACCCCCATGTTTTCATCCCTCCTATCGGGGATACGCAACTGAAGAACAGTCAGATTTCCTTCTCTGCTCAGGCTTGCCGGTGTCATCTTTTTAAAGGGAAACACTTTGTTTTTCTCACTGAAAAACAAGTAAGCATTGAATAAAAATAAATTTTCTTGTGATAACGAGAAATTGATGCAATCGCTTATGCAAGGTACTGATAGAGCAGCAAAAATAAACAGAATTTGCCGGTTTTAGGTATTGCTTGGAGGAGCTTCCTTTTAATTTGTTGACTGTCTGGATACAAATATACATGACACATAATCACTTCAGTCAAATCCGAGGAAGGTGACCAGATGGTCAACAAAAGCATCTGCTTTCAATTATTTAGTTGTTGTGTGTATCAGGTTAAACACTAACTGATCGATATAAAATAGAGAGTTGATTAAATGGACATTGCTTAATAACATCCCAACCACAAAACAACAAAAATTAAACACTTCAGCAGTTGTAGTTAGCCTGCGAGCTTCGACGGTATTGGTTTACATCTTGGCACAAAAAAGCATTACCATAGTATAGATTGTATTGTCATTGCTACAATTTCACACCAACCCTTTATTTTGTGAAAATACTTTTTTTAAGACCATTTCAGTTGGCCTAAAATGTAAAATTGACATTAATGGATGTTTAGTGGGTCTTTTTGTGGCGCCGATGGTTCAATTTTCACAGAATTAAGCTGGTTGCTGCAGTTGTGAATAGTGAACCGACATCTTCCTCTTGCTGTTTAGCGGGGCATTTGCCGAGCTGTAAGATGTTAGGGATCAGATTGATGGCTCGCAAGTTCCAATCCACAGTCTGGGACACTGTCACCTCACTGTCCATGTTCTGCTTTGTCTTTCTGGTTTGCCCATTTAGCCATCCATCATTGGTGAGGAATAAGGGCTTAGATTATTTCTTTTTCATTTCATTTTCCTCTTGCAGTTCCAGAGGCTGGGTCCTGTGGTCCAGTTGGGAGGAGCTACCACGTCCCTGATCCAGACACTGGACGAGGTGGCTGCTGGGGCCATCCTGGATCAGAACACGTGTGTGATTGCTGCAGATCTGGATCCTGCGGGCCGCGGCTCTCATTGTGATTTTGTTGGAGAGGTCCAAGGAATACTTCAAAGGCTTGTGGAATGATGCAGCTTCTCTCAGCCCTTGTACTATAAAGAAAGAGATAGCGGCATGAGGTTTATTTAGTGAACTCGGGACATTGAATGTGGAATGTTATGCCATCATAAGGGTCTAAATATTAGCTGCAACTTCTCACACTGACATATTAAATAGTTCAGACCACGTTGCATTCATATAGGCCATATATAGATTTTGAAACTGATAATAAAGATAATGTTTTACTAAAGTTAGAACTAGGTACATTTACGAGCATTAACGTAATCCACCATTTCCTTGACATTATTCTCACCAACGTTTGTTAATCAAGGCCACATTATCATGCTTGTTGTCTGTTTAAATCCCCATCCACAGACAGCCAGACTTGATAGAACAGCAGACCATGGGCTGGGCTCTAGAAGGAAAAAATGGACTCGGAAATCAATCTTAGAAAATGGCAGTGGCCAGTAAAATTAGTGGAATATTTCAAGACTGATTGTACTATGGTGTTCGCTCTGTTTGAAGCCCACTGATGAAATATAGAGTTACGGTGTAGTGCATCTTAAAGGTTATTAGTACACAAAGTTCACACTTTCAAGTGATGAGGTGATACATACCTAATATAAATGGTTTATTACAGTTACAGTAACTGTAATTTACTTTGCTGATTATATTTGTCAGGGCCGGCCGCCGGTCCATTCCCGAGTCAGAAATTGGCTATGCTGTGTTATACTGTTCCACTGACCAGTACTGCAATCCTGCCTATCTTTCTGAAGGTAAGGACCACCAGGAATAGAAATGATAATGTGAAAGGTCTGCAAAAAGTAGTGTCAGGTTCAGTTTATGAAATTACTATTATGACATCACTGACATCAATTAGGATTATGCATGTATTGAGCATGTCAAATACATTTGTGTATTCTACTGCTCTACTCAACTCCATGCCCCAAAGAAGATGAAAGGAATGATGAATTTAAACTGTCTCCTGTAGGTTAATAATGTATTAAATTTTTCCCTTCTAACATAAAGGGGTTTTGACTATCTAAATGTGTGATTGTACATGTAGTTATACTACCTAATCCTACTATAAATTTCAGTTTTCTGATGAAAATAAAATAAACTGCTGCCCAGTCACCTAAATAATTATATAGGCCCGCCTAGCCATAGAAAATTTTTTACTGTACATAAGTAACAAAAATTGTTGGTGTTGGCTAACCAGTATTTAATTAATATTGGAGCAATAGAGACCAAAGTTTTATAGCTTAATGTGTGTGTACAGTGTCCTGAAATAAGAAAGGACTTTATGTTTTTAGGAAGCAGCAGCAGTGTAATATGCACTGCTCCATTACCAGTGCAACCTGAGAAGACGGTGAACATGGTGAAAAGGTAAGAGGTGATGTCGTTAACATGTTTGAATTCTTTTCAGTCTTTATTCATTTCCAAAGCAGATATATCTTGAACTATCTATGTAGTGACTTTTGTATGAATGTCTTATCAGCTTATGGCAACACACTTGGATATCATGGAAAACTAAAACACTGTTCCTTGTGCCATGTTGTAGCCTTTGATTAGTAGTACAACAATTTCTTCATTAATATAACATGAAAAACTATGACCAGGATACAGCTTTATAAAATCTTATCCTCATGACCCTAAGTCTTTACTGCAGTAGAGGAGTTCAGATATATGTTTCTGTGTTCTGCCAATTTGTTCCTTTACATGTATTTCAGACCTCCAGAAGACGTATTATCACAACAAAGCTGTGCTAGCGTGGCTACCGTAACATCATATATCGGACCTTCCTCTCGGGTTGGTAGGAAGGAACTTATGTTCTGCTTCCTTTCTGGCTTTAGTCCGTCCATATGCCTGTAGAGGTATATTAAGCATTAATTCTGTTAACCTGTTATCAAGAGTAAGGTGCCTATTTTCACCTTCTTGTAACATGGGTAAATCATATCAAAATAACAAGGCACAATGGATAAGGATTTAGGTAACAGTATTCCAGATAGCATTGCTACTAGCTAGCCAGATCAGGTAGGTGGCTAGATGCCTTGCAAACATTTTGTTGTCAATCATTTTAAATAACTATATACATGTACATCATAGTTCCATGATTCTACATTTGTTCTATCTCCACTCTTTGTGATCAGTCCTGCATTCTTAACTTGATTTCAGTGTGTTTCTAACTGGCGAATACAGCCGAGATTAAATCATCCAGCGATTGATGAAATGTTGGCGTATGGTCGCATCCGTCCGAACCCGTACAGTGCACCTCTGTGTTTCATCGATGAGCTTTCCCAGTATTACACTCTGGCCGTGAACGACTTTGTCACCTGTGTTCTTAAGCCGGTGGCTGTCAAAGACAGATACTTTCTATCAGACGACATCATGGCGCTCTGTAGGCCGTACAGCAATGAACTCTACTGCGTCACCATTTACAGTGACACACTGGTACAGGGACGACTGCGAATAGCGGATTACTATCTCGATGAATTTGTGCAGAACTTTCTTGAAAGTCGCATGCATACACTTTCCAGAGTGCATCAGCTTTGTTTACAATTGTTTAGAGATCACTACAGGTTACTGAACAAAGAGCAACACAATAATTATTAGTTGTACAAGAATAGTTACATCAAGTAAGGTGCTACCATGAACCAAGTAGTGTTTCATGTCCATCAATTAGATACAATTCTGCTGTATTTGGGAAAGAAGTTTTCTATCTACTGTCAGCTGTGTAATTCCAAACATTTTCCCTGTAATTTTGTCAACTGTATCCATGTAACTAAGTGCTAAATCACATACTTTTACTTACTGGGGTAAGAAAAAGTGCAGAATTTTCAAAACCATAAAATCATGTTTACCGAATATATAATATTTTATGTTTATATGATATCTAATACATATCTGATTCAGGATATACTGTGTATACCAAATCTGTGATAAAAATGATGTATGCGTAAGTGGTTCTTGCTATTTGTTCCAATTACATACAAACTCGTGTTCTCAATAGTATGCATAAGTGGTTCTTGCTATTTGTTCCAATTACATACAAACTCGTGTTCTCAATAGTAATGCCTGTCACATGTGCTACAAACAAGCTATAGTGGCGCTACAGCCATGTCGTAACAAAGTAACAAAGGCAGAAGTGAGATAGAACTTTAAAGAACTTTTATCTCATTATGTTTTACTACCGGTAGATCTATCATAAAACACTTTTACACATAAACTCAGTAATTATAGGTATTCTAGAATACTACTCCTTTCATGCCAATAATGTCCATGGTTGCTTGCCAGTCTGCAAAAGAATACCAAGGTTCACATATAAAATTATTTGTCATACAAAGAATCGTGTACGGCAGTTTTTCTCTAATAAGGCCACCCTGTTTCCCAAGAAATTCTGGCCATGTTAGAGACAGTGGCCTCTGTTATGAGTGGACACTAAGAGATGGAATGCTGCCTATGTTGGCCTGTTTTTGTTATTTAATGGAATGAACTAGATTACTGGTGGCAGTCTGCTCGACAGTTAGTACATGTGATTTGCGGGACTCATAATAAACTTCTGTAGACTTCTGCCAGGGGTGCTGTCTGTCATCTGATGTCTGGGCAAGCCCTTAAGAACCATATGGAGAATTTTAAGAAGCAGCTTTTGAATGTTTTTTTGTTTTTGTTTTCCGTGACTGGCTCAGTTTGTAATGTTTTGAACCCACTTTAAACACTTTGGGATGAGATGAAAAAGTCAAACTAAGCCGAAATGTGATGCAAATTGAAATTTCCCAGTCTCAGCAGTTAAATGAATGATAGATATTTTATGCTGCCAAGGATGCTACTGATTAGTTATTCTGCAAACACACATTTTTTTTGTAGTCAAAAGTTGCTTTTATGCCAAATCACCAGATTGCATGATGGCGCATGCTTGTAATTCGAGTCCCTCCTATTACAGTCTTTTAAATTATAGTTCTCAAAATACCAGTATATCCCTGCATTTCTGGATTTGTGAATATATCGCATATGTAATTTGATGTTGCCTTAGATGATTGAATTGTTGAAGGACTTTTTAATAGTAGCACTTGTTACATTGAACCTTCTGTGATAATCTTGCATGAATATGAAAAAATCTAGCTTGCGATATGTAGCTGTATGTTTATACAATAAACATGTACTGACCCTTTTGTCAAGATTTTTGCCTCAATCTATTGCAATACATATGCCGTACCCGGGATGCCGTAGCCCCCGTCTTATAAGCACACTCCTTCAAAACAATTCTGTCCTTATTAGGGGGAGTATTAAATACATTCAGAGTACTTGTTACCAACATTGTGTGTCCTTTCTCGAGGGATGTTCTCGCTAGACTAGACTGCCCTTTAAGAGAGGCACCACTGCATAAGTATACTTAATTAAAAAAACTCGTACAATATTTTAGGTAAAGCAAAATCTGTTGTATGTTAAATTAATTATTAAAATTAAGTGGTTGGGCAGTCTGTATAGCTCAGGGGATCATACAATGCCTGATAGAGTTTGTGCCAGCCCAGGTTCTATTTGAGACTAAAAGTATTTCAATGTAATGGATGGCCCCCCACTCACTTTTCCAGCCCAATAGGATTGTGTACTGAAATGAACTGTGTGATACCATGTAGTATACATCGAGTCCTATTGGCCTACTAACATCCCCCAGAGCCACCAGTTGTAGTTTTGGGAATGATAGTACATGCTCAATAGCTTGATTAAAAAGTTATCAAAAAATTTTGAGCTTTGTTTGACTATATCAAGCCTATATCCGTTGAGTAGTATTTTGGCATCTTCTTAAAAACATGAACACTGTATATACTTGTCTCCACCACAAGACACAGGATTTCAGAGCCATGCAACTCTTAAAAACCCTAAAGTATTCTTGGAGATTCTTTTGCCTCCAGCTGGTGATTATAATTCCAGGTCATGTTCTCTAGCTGCAGCACACTTAGTCTCACAACTTACTCTATGAACGTTATACTAGGAATCATATTTTCAGTCACATATACTATGTACAACTTTGTGTACCTCATGCTTATGCCCTCTTACCCTACAGTATGCCAGCATTGTAAGATTTAACTTGTTACATGTATTGCATTCAGTACATTCATGCCTGGCATTTGGCTATCCGGTTGCCATTCCCTCTATGATTTCCAATAGGTCAGATAATGTGTTTAAGAACACCAGGCTGATGTGGTACATTCCAGAAAGGTAGCTTATAGTGCACCAAGAATTTATACAGTTAAATAAATGTGGTTTTATTCAGAAATTTTGGTTTTATTTAGAAATTTAACATATTGCCTGATGAATGCTAAGATTGGCCTTAATTCGGATCAATGTGAACATCAAAACTCAAAATCAAAGGGCAAGGGCAACATCCCGGGGGCAACATCAATACCATTTTTGTTCTTGACCTATCTAGCACAGTGTCAGGATTAGCACTGTGCAATTAAATGGTGTCTGTTGTGATTTTAGGAGGAAAAAAATCATTTTGTTAATTGACCGGAGTCAAGTTATTTTTTCCACTTTGGGTTAATCAATCCCATCACACAGAAATCCCACAAAAGTACACTAGCTAGGCGTAACATTGGCACAAAACATAGCATACTGCCATAATACTATTACCCTATATCAGATAATCTGGGACCCACACAGCCTTTATATGAGGTCAAATCATTGATAGGCCTTTTCTGTTTGATAGTTCTCTCACAATGAACCACGGCACTTATCCTACATATCAATCAATCAATAAACAGCATTTATAACAATGGTTTGTGTGCCATATTCTTCTGAGATTCCATGGTGACACACTGGATTCCTTTCCAGTCATGATTTGTACCACTATGTATCATGTTTCTAGTTAGGCCAATGTTATTTAATGCAATGGGCACAGTTGCAGCTGGCCAACACGACTATTGCTGTTCATTCTTGTATTTCGAGTGCACCACAGCATTTTCCAGTCCTGATTCTCATGAATTGAATATCTTTGTCAGTTCCACAACTGAGTCCAAAGATCTTTCCTGTTCAAATCCATAGCAATATTTGCACCAACCCCCGGCCCCAACCTCCTTCCTACTGGAAGAAATTCTATTTTTTCATGTTTATTGCGGTAAGCAGAATAATATGTACATGGGCAACATTGCAGAGAAAATATATAAATGACGATACAATATATATCCACCACAGACAAAAAACTCCTACAGGCCCAGGGCTTTCTACTCATGTGGCATTTTCTTACATTTTTAGCTCTGCTTGACTATGTCAGCAGAGCTCATGAAATCGAAATTCGTCCATCGTCCGTCTGTGGCATCGATTATCTCTGAAGTTATTGCATGGATTTCTTTCAAATTTAAGCTGTGGCTTCCCCTGGGCCAT
>JAAUYG010034314.1_pt1:0-7500 | contig 11799 bp, 7 predicted proteins | sample 7278091 | NCBI WGS metagenome assembly JAAUYG01 (sample SAMN14350201, study PRJNA611818) | marine sediment metagenome | isolation source: surface marine sediment (0.6m) | place: French Polynesia: Moorea | collected 2018-08 | reverse complement strand
AACTCGACTCCAGGGAGACGTCAACTCACCGATCCGCACACCACACGGGCCTATCACCCTCTACGGGAAGGGGCCGCGTTCCAACGGACTTGGGTATACCGGAACAAGTGAGAAATGACGCTCCCAAACACCACATCCCGAAGCGCCTTGGAGCGCACGGTTTGGTGCTGGGCTGATCCCCGTTCGCTCGCCGTTACTAGGGGAATCCTCTTTAGTTTCTTTTCCTCCGCTAAATGATATGCTTAAATTTGGCGGGTAGCCTCGCCTGATCCGAGGTCCAGAAAAGGATCATAACAAGTGCTCTTACACACACTCTAGCCTCTGACATGTAAGCTTTAGAGAGCGGGACTCGAATGCGGACCTCGTACACTCGGCAGTTTACGTGCCAGTCAGAGGAAGTGAATATAGAGCGAAATCAAACCAGCGTCTAGGACAACATATGTGTCACACGCCCGGTTGCCAAGCGATTTTTCAAACTCAGAAAAGGAGATATTACTATCCCCAAAAAGGGCAGCACCTTGCGACAAGCGCCTGGCCAGATGAAGCCCAATACGTATGCAAAAAAGAGAGGAATCCCTTTTCATACGAACAAGTTTGTTGCATTTCAACAGACCCTCGGACAGACGTGGCCCCGACAATGAATGTCGGGGCCGCAATATGCGTTCGACATGTATCGGTTTCTGGAGCCCTGCAATTCGCCGTATTTCACGCAGTTAGCAGCGTTCTTCATCGCAATGCGAGCCAAGTGATCCATTGTTCGGAGTTGTACATCAACCATCACTTTTTCTCAATAATTCTCAAGGAATGCAAGAGAAGTTGGCATTCAAACGAGACAAATCCCATGGTGACAGACCACGGAGGTCTGCCGGGACCTTCACCGACGGCAAAGGCGGTCCGCCCCTCGACTTTAACACTCGTACGGAGAAGCATCAAAGCCATCCCGAGAAGTGGACACTTTTTTCTTCGATCAACGGTAGTGATCCTTCCGCAGGTTCACCTACGGAAACCTTGTTACGACTTTTACTTCCTCTAGAGGATTCAGTTCGAAAATCTTTCCGGATAAAGCAAGCACCGAAATGCCTGCAATACCCAGTCCGAGTGCCTCACTAAATCATCCAATCGGTAGTAGCGACGGGCGGTGTGTACAAAGAGCAGGGACGTAATCAGCGCGAGCTGATGACTCACGCTTACTGGGAATTCCTCGTTCATGAGAAACAATTGCAAGCCTCAATCCCTAGCACGAAGAGAATTCAACGGGTTTCCCAGGCTTTTCAGCCTAGGATAAAAGCACGATGATCCCTTCAGTGTAGCGCGTGTGCGGCCCAGAACATCTAAGGGCATCACAGACCTGTTATTGCCCCATTTCATGTAGCTATTTTGAGTAGCCAGTTGTCCCTCTAAGAAGACACACGGACAAAAGGATCCGCAGTCTAGTAAGCAGGCCGGGGTCTCGTTCGTTATCGGAATTAACCAGACAAATCACTCCACCAACTAAGAACGGCCATGCACCACCACCCACCAAATCAAGAAAGAGCTTTCAATCTGTCAATCCTTCTGGTGTCCGGGCCTGGTGAGGTTTCCCGTGTTGAGTCAAATTAAGCCACAGGCTCCACTCCTGGTGGTGCTCTTCCGTCAATTCCTTTAAGTTCCAGCTTTGCAACCATACTTCCCCCGGAACTCAAAAACTTTGGTTTCCCGGAAGCTGCCCGCCGAGTCATTTGGATTAACAACGGCGGATCGCCAGTCGGCATCGTTTATGGTCAGAACTAGGGCGGTATCTGATCGCCTTCGAACCTCTGACTTTCGTTCTTGATTAATGAAAACATTCTTGGCAAATGCTTTCGCAGTAGTCTGTCTTGCGACGATCTAAGAATTTCACCTCTAACGTCGCAATACAAATGCCCCCGTCCGTCCCTATTAATCATTACCTCGAGTTCCGGAAACCAACAAAATAGAACCGAGGCCCTATTCCATCATTCCATGCACGACTATTCAGGCGGCGGCCTGCTTTGAGCACTCTAATTTTTTCAAAGTAAACGTACCACTCTCCCACCACACTCAGTGAAGAGCATGATGAGAAATGCGGCGGAATGTCCGATTCAAACAGTATCGCCAGACGGCGAACCGCTCGATCGAGACTGAGATCCAACTACGAGCTTTTTAAACGCAGCAACTTTAATATACGCTATTGGAGCTGGAATTACCGCGGCTGCTGGCACCAGACTTGCCCTCCAATAGATCCTCGTTAAAGGATTTGAAGTGTACTCATTCCAATTACGAAGCCTCGGATGAGTCTCGTATTGTTATTTTTCGTCACTACCTCCCCGAGCTGGGAGTGGGTAATTTACGTGCCTGCTGCCTTCCTTAGATGTGGTAGCCGTTTCTCGTGCTCCCTCTCCGGTATCGAACCCTGATTCTCCGTCACCCGTTACCACCTTGGTTGTCCATTAAACAACCAACAAGTTGATAAGGCAGACATTTGAAAGATACGTCGTCGGCTCGGAGGCCGTACGATCCGCACAAAGTTATTCAGAATCACCAATGGGACGTCGACAGAAGCCAACGATTGGTTTTGGTCTAATAAAAACACACCTTCCCGAAGGTCGGCGTTGAGATGCATGTATTAGCTCTAGAATTACCAGGGTTATCCAAGTGTAACCGAAGATCCAAGGAACCATAGCTGATATAATGAGCCATTCGCGGTCTCACCTTATTCCGGCATGGACTTAGACCTGCATGGCTTAATCTTTGAGACAAGCATATGACTACTGGCAGGATCAACCAGATAGCATTCACAAGGGGAAAAATGTCGCATGCACTTGCCACCACCCTGTGACACAGTGCCCGACATATTCCTTTTTCGTTTTCTTTTCTGTGCGTGTCCCACACCACACAGTAAGAATAATCCTCTCTCAGAGGCCACGATTCCACTTCGAACTCGATAGACTACGCGTCTTGGAAAGACAACGCATCAAAGACGTACCTTTTTGCTCACAGAGCCTTCCGCTTCATACCGTACTCACATGGGCACAAAAACAAGAATACAAGGCCAATCCCGCCAACCCAGCGGACTAGCACTTGCACTGGCCCATACACGCCAAGACAACTTCTTCACAACCGGCCCGTCCGCCGCCACTGAGAGAGAAGGAGCGACTGGCGCCTTTTCCTTCTCCCGGGCGCCCCTGGCCCGCGCCCTGCCTCCCGCTCCCTCTCTCGAGTGAGGGAAACCCACTCTCGAAAGGGAAGGGACGGGCGCTCCCTTCAACAGCCCCCTCCTCTCCTCGGGCTGTTTCCCATTTTCTTTTCCCGTCCATGAGGGAGAAAAAAACGATGCATTTGAATCCTTGCACCGAACAGTTGACCCTCACATCTCTATGTGCGTGTATGGGAGAGCTCCCATTGACACACATAGAAGACCCTCTGTGAAAGTTTACAGGCATTTTTGACCAATGTCCGAAAATTTTGCGGGGTCCCCCCAAGTTTCTAAAGTGGGCCCTTTGTAAAGGAAGGAGGTATTAGGGAAGTGTATTGTCGTAATCCTTACTGCAATAAATGTGTAATACCGGGTCGTAGGGGGCAAAAACGTTTTCAATACGTTCCCGGGTGTTTTAGAAGGAGCCGGGTTTACCTCCCTCATAGCGGGTGTCGGTCATGAGAAGCAAAATGAGAGAGAGAAAACATTCCCCTGATCTGATTATAGTAATTGTTACGTAATAACTTTGACGCGCGGGGAAAAGCGCGCGCTTCTTCTGGAAACGTGTTTTCTTCTGACAAAGGAGACATCGAAAGTAGTATTTTGCATTTTTAGCGGTATGAATGCCTTCACTTGTGTGTTTGTCGTTTTTGTCAAGAAATTGGCATTTTATTTTTGGAAAGCGAGAGGAGAAGGAAACTTTGAAATAAAGTTGGACACGGAAATCAAAAGACAACATAATATATAACTTGCGTAGCATCCTTCGTAACGACGTCATTTTCGGCTTCGTATTTTATTATTTGAAAGATTATATTAAACCCTTGCCGGCGACAGCAGCTTGCAATAATCTCGCTCATCGTACACAGCCATTATTATATACTCTCGAGGAAAGAACTTCTGTTTTAGATTTTCAAATATAGAAATATTTGGTGGGCCTTTAAAAAGGCCATTTAGTTTCGGAGAGGCGCGTCGAATTACATAATAATTTATGCCTTCTTCTCGCTCTTCTTGGGGAGAAGGACGGCCTGGATGTTGGGCAGGACACCGCCTTGCGCAATGGTGACACCCGAGAGAAGCTTGTTCAACTCCTCGTCGTTACGGATGGCGAGCTGAAGATGACGGGGGATGATGCGGGTCTTCTTGTTGTCACGGGCAGCGTTACCGGCCAACTCGAGAACTTCGGCAGCCAGGTATTCCATGACGGCGGCGAGGTAGACGGGAGCACCGGCACCAACACGCTCGGCATAGTTGCCCTTGCGGAGAAGACGATGGATACGGCCAACCGGGAACTGGAGACCAGCGCGGGAAGAGCGAGACTTGCTCTTTCCCTTGACCTTTCCACCCTTGCCACGTCCAGACATGTTTGCTTGAAGGAACGGAGAACCGAGCGAGAGCAGCGAAGCGACTTGAATGAAGCGCGCCCGGGCGGGTCGGAGGAACAAAACTCACAGAGTGTGCCCAAAAACCTGAACCTTATGCTACGCTGTACAAGTTGCAATGCTTCTCTCAACTGTGCCGCGTTTCAAAAAGTTGATATTTATACCCGGGTCGCCCGCGTGAGCCGGTTAGTTCGTCCTACGCACGCACTTGCTGTACATCGCGCTACCATGGCCCCCAAGACCTCCGGAAAAGCTGCCAAGAAGGCCGGCAAGGCCCAGAAGAACATCTCCAAGGGAGACAAGAAAAAGAAGAAGAAGAGGAAGGAATCCTACGGCATCTACATCTACAAGGTCCTCAAGCAGGTCCACCCCGACACCGGCATCTCTGGCAAAGCCATGTCCATCATGAACAGCTTCGTCAACGACATCTTCGAGCGCATTGCCGCCGAGGCTAGCCGTCTTGCGCACTACAACAAGCGCTCCACCATCACCTCTCGGGAGATTCAGACCGCTGTCCGTCTCCTCCTCCCCGGTGAATTGGCCAAGCACGCTGTCTCTGAGGGCACCAAGGCGGTGACCAAGTACACTTCCTCCAAGTAAAGAGTGTGTTTCATCACACGCTTACAAAAGGTCCTTCTCAGGACCAATCACATTTTTACTATTTGAAAAATCAAAGAGTTGCTGGCTTGTGTTTGCGAGAGGAGAGAGAGAGAGAGAAAAAAAAAGAAAAGGTTACGGCACCCGGGGTTCCCAGGCGGTCTCCCATCCAGGTACTAACCGGGCGCGACCGAGCTTAACTGCGGTGATCGGACGAGAACCGGTGCTTTCTCGGTGCTATGGCCGTAACCGATAGATGACGGGGAATTCTAACACACTACAACGCACTCTCTCCCGATACATTTATTACAAATACTTCTTTAGCGAGATTTTCAAATAATTTTTCTTTTGAATGGCTCTGAAAAGAGCCTTTTTTTGTGGTCAAAGCAATGCACTTAGGCACGCTCACCGCGGATGCGACGGGCCAGCTGGATATCCTTGGGCATGATGGTGACACGCTTAGCGTGAATGGCGCACAGGTTGGTGTCTTCAAAGAGACCGACGAGGTAGGCCTCGGACGCCTCCTGGAGAGCCATGATGGCAGAGCCTTGGAAACGCAGGTCCGTCTTGAAGTCCTGGGCAATCTCACGGACGAGACGCTGGAAGGGGAGCTTGCGGATCAGCAGCTCCGTGCTCTTCTGGTAGCGACGGATTTCACGCAGAGCCACAGTACCGGGGCGGTAACGATGAGGCTTCTTGACACCACCGGTAGCCGGGGCGGATTTGCGAGCAGCCTTGGTGGCGAGCTGCTTTCGGGGCGCTTTGCCTCCGGTAGACTTGCGAGCGGTCTGCTTAGTACGGGCCATCGTGCGTTCTTGTCGAGAAGCGAGGAAGGAATGAGAGAGAGAGAGAAAAACGCTCCTGCCTTTCCCAACGGTCCACTGGGAGGCGGGGCTTTCCTTCCCGCCAAACACCCCGCGCAAAGGGACGCTATCCCCTTTATGACTTTTACAGGATTTTCTACAACTCCACACTATACCCATTACATGACAACTACTCTTGCCCAAATGGTGTGAAAATCTCAAAAGAATCCAACTATTCCTTCTCTTTCAATTCAGAAAAATGTCATTTCTCTCTCTTCTCAAGCCCGAGCCCCGCGCTCCGCCCGACTCAGTCTTGTTCATTCTCTCGCTGCTAGAGGTGTCCGTTCGCTCTCTTCAACATGTCTGGTCGTGGCAAAGGAGGAAAGGGTCTGGGGAAAGGTGGCGCCAAGCGTCATCGCAAGGTGTTGCGTGACAACATCCAGGGCATCACCAAGCCCGCCATCCGCCGTCTGGCTCGCCGTGGTGGCGTCAAGCGGATCTCCGGCCTCATCTACGAGGAGACCCGCGGTGTGCTCAAGGTGTTCCTCGAGAACGTCATCCGTGACGCTGTCACCTACACCGAACACGCCAAGCGCAAGACCGTCACCGCCATGGACGTCGTCTACGCTCTCAAGCGACAGGGCCGCACTCTCTACGGCTTCGGCGGTTAATTCCCCCCTGCTGCCTGCCGCCCCATCATTACGACAAAAAACGGCTCTTTTCAGAGCCAAATCATTCCATTCCTATTTGATTATCACATCAAGAAGTTACTTTCTCTGTCACAGAAAATCCTACTACTACTTACTCTCTCTCTCTCTCATTCTCTCATTGAAGCAATACAAACGGGCCACAGACAGGCCAAGCCACTCCGCACAGGAGAGGGATCCTTACCTTATTGAAAATCCGTAGAACGGATGTAACACCAAAGCACACACTCGCCCGGCCCCTTCAATTCATATTACAACTCCCGCACACTACACAGAGACGCAGACCTTTCCCCCTATACCCACATGGCTTGCGCTCCGTTTTTCACATTTCAACTTTATAACACACCCCTCCTCAAACCGACAGAATTACCGGCAAAGCCGGGGTAGCACTAAGTTCCGAAAAAATTTACATTTCACTCACCGCAAGTCCCAGGCAAGCCTTTCTCACGGAGAAAATTGCCGCCGCTGACGGAGGAGTACAAGGAGGGAATTACAAATGGGCCGGGAACCGAGGCGGCCAAACCACTCACTCTTCAGAGGAGAGGGAAGATTACCTTAGTGGAAATTCGTAGAACGGATGTAATACCTACTGAGCTAAGGTGCCCCTTCAAACTCAAAATGTAAGAAACACTACAGCGCTATTCCCGGGCGTGGCGGGAGTATTGTAGATTATTTAGAGGCATTTTGCGCCCTCTCCCCATCACAGGACTGGGGAATTATTTTGAGGCACTCTGCGTCTTTAGTTAGAGGCACAGTATTTTGAGGCACTTTGCGCCCTCTCCCCTTCCGATCACAGGACTGCGGAATTATTTTGAGGTACT
>JAAUYG010256387.1_pt1 | contig 11800 bp, 12 predicted proteins | sample 7278091 | NCBI WGS metagenome assembly JAAUYG01 (sample SAMN14350201, study PRJNA611818) | marine sediment metagenome | isolation source: surface marine sediment (0.6m) | place: French Polynesia: Moorea | collected 2018-08 | reverse complement strand
TTGTTTGGTGTTTTCTCCCGCGCCACTGTTGGCAGCTTTCTTTCAAATGACTTTTGTTTCTTGTCACCAGGCATCTCCACCTCTGCTTTCATTTTAATTGTTGAGACGTAGAACTCTTGAAATCACTGTCCACATAGTTGTTTCCTCTGGCTTGAATTTTACGGTAAAAGCGACACCACAGAGGCAAATCTTGGACCAAGAAATGCCGATTTCAATTACTTTTAAGCGTTTCTACTTCTCGGGCTTTCAGCAGAGCCCGATTCAGGCGGTTATTTATGGCTTTTATCTGGTGCTTGAAATGAATTTGATGGTACTTTGTGTCGCAATTCCTTTCTGGAAGCACGTCCCGAAGAGGCTTTTTCAACCGAATCTTGCTGCTTTGAAATTACGGACACAGCTTCACTTGATTGTGTAGCGGCACGCAATTCAATCATACAGACACTCTCGAGCATAAGTGTTTACTTTCATTTGAGCCTCACTGGCCCATTGGACATGTTTCCAGTTGCAGAGAAAAAATGCTGCCCTTCCAGCTGTTAATTATGAAGCTTCTTTTTCGTGCACATTTTCCACTTTGTTGGAAACTTTTTCCTTGAACACAAATCACGAACATTTGGGTTTTTGTGTTTGTTGCATTTTCTGGTTCATTCGTCCCTGTGGCGTTTATTTCCTTCTGTCGTGTTGAACCCTTCAGAAATTTTTGCGTGTCTCGCCAACTCACGTAATTCTGAGCAACTCCTGTTTTCACCATAAATTGTTCGACAAAATAATTTTTTTTTTGTTTTTGGGATTTACATTTGATTTTGATTTTGGATGTCTCATGCTGTTCTGAGCAATTGTGAAATGATGGCAAGAATTTTTGCCAAAAAGGCTTTTTTTACCTTTGCAGATTTGCAGTTCATTCGCTCAGTTCAACGAACTCAGTTGACATCGCTGAGCCCATTGACTGAAGCTATTTTCACAGCCAATGAAAAGAATTTTTCGAATGAACAAAACTGGTTCTTGTCTCTACAGGCTTCAGGGTGGCACTCACTGTCATTAAGACAGACAGGCGCCGTCAAGCATTGAATCTTTCAACTGGAAATGGTCCAGGACATTTTGAAAAGCAGCAACAGAGATTAGTCTCCATTTACGAAAGCAAATGAACATCTGCACTGCACAAGTATACAGATCGTAACCATTGAATTGATATCGGTATCGAGCTGATATTAGTTTCAGATGCACAACTGATACTTATCAAGCCATGTGGTCCTTTTACTTTCCTTCTCAGCAGCACTTTTGTGTCACAATTCAGGTACTTTTGTGAAGAGAAATTGGGCATTTTGTGCTCCAGAGTGAATATCCTTCCTACCAGAATTGTGAGAGGGAAAATAACAGTAATTTTTGTTGAGAAATATTGGTATGAAGGAAAGGACTCTCTCTCTCTCTCGGCCATGGGCGCAGATCTGCCAGAGAAGGCGGAAACAATAAAGTGAACCACCCATGCACGTTTATTCACAGCACGAAGGCACGAAGATCCAGGAACGAAGTACTAACTATGAAGGTCCTTCTGCACTTGCAGTCGTGTTTGTTTCATTGCCTTTGTTCCCAGTGGTTTCTGTGTGATAATCCAGTTCCCAACAATAGATATCTATGAGACAACTGTTCTCACAAGCAATCGCTGAATGACGTTTTTTTTAAGACACATCGGATTGTGAGATTTCGATTACCCTGTTGCCCGCAATCTTCAAACATTCACCGAAGGAGATTTACGAAAACAGTAACGTGACAAGGTCTGACCATCGGAATTGTTTCTCTGAAACAATTTGGGACTGTTCGCGACAATTTTTCACACAACCACCCTGCAATGACAGTGCCAGCTCGCAATTACCTCCCAAACACACCCAGTAATTCCTTTGGTCTCATCTTTCATCTTGACACTCTCCATAATTTGCTGACCACATGTACTGAGAAGACATCCGTGTCTTTTGGTGTGGGTCTCTCGTCTGTCTGTCTGGCCCTGGCCATCTCAACTTTTTTGCAAGTTTAGTGACACCGCATCTCTGTAATGCCAAGAGGTTGGGATGGGACGTGGGCTTGGGTGTCTTGACCCTCACTCGTTGTCCAAGCCTCCAAGATCCAGTTGACACTTCCTAAATTCTTGGAAGCAACTTTCATGACAATTTTGCCTGTACAGTAGTTCCAGGGCATGGGTTCAATACCCCCAAGAACGTATCTTCCATTGATCATCTTGCGTTCGTCCCAAAAAGAAATCAAACACAGCACCACCAGAAGGGGGTTCCCGTCCATGAATCTGGGTGGTGAGTTTAGGGGATCAGCACCTGGACAAGGCATGGTGTGACGGAGAAGGTGTGCTTGCTGAATTTCTCCATGGCAGTCTGACGGTACATGTACGCTTGTCAGTGGAAAGTTTTTCTGTTGCTATCAAAAATTCGTCACATGCAGCTTTACAAAAACTCTGGAAAATATTCATCCCTTCATCACTCGCGAGCTGCAGATAGTTCATAGTGCTTATTTTGATAGTGTTATGGGCATTCAGTGAACACTTAATAGAGAGTCCATCATTGCCTCTGAAATCATGACATATCTGACCCTTTGCCTGCAGTCATTTGTATGGCTCAGATGTTCAGCGAATAAGTGCTGAACAATTTGGCCCCTGACAATGAAACACAGCTCATTCATTCCAGGGGAAAGTTGGTGTGACACAATTTCTCCTTAAAGGTCAGTACAACTGCAGCAAGTTTGTTTTTGGGTGGAGATCAGTCTCCACACAAAGTTTAAACCAAATTCGCAAACACCCAGAGCGGTGTGCTTCAGTGTAAAAGCCTGGCAAGGCGTACAATGAGTGCCAGATCGTTTCCGAGTCTCCTGAGAGGTAATTTATTGGCAGCTTAAGGCACTTGAAAAGTTGTCGAGATGTTGGTGTAATTGTTTTAAGGTTGTGATGAATCAGTTTGACGTGGTGTTATGTGATTGTCTTGGACAGTTATTCACTTGTGCCTTTTGGGAATGCAGTTCGTGCAATAAACTTGATTTAATCAGGCGTCTTCCTCTGTATCAGCACTGGGAATGTTGGTGTATAAAGTCACAGTTGCCATGACAGTGCCTTTAGCACTTGAGTAACCAAATTCATGTTCATCTGACTCTTTCAACTCTGTAGTTTTGTGTCCTGTGGGGATTGAGCTTCTTCACCAAATTGCCATTGTCTGATCGACACTTAATGTTCTTTGTAAGGACGCTAAGTGAACTGTTACCCTTCGTTTAAAGTAAATCCAGAGTGGCTCTTCACACAGGGCACCTGCCCAACCCAGTGGAGCTGCAAAGATATGGGTCAGGAGTCTTATCATGGCAGGTTCCTTTGATCTGTTGGCATCAGTCGACCATCTCCGTAAATGGTATCACTGTTCATTGCAGGGAGACATGTGGATTGTTTGACCTCACCGGACTCCTTGGTGGAAGTTCGCTTTCCTGCTCCATTTATTATGAACTAACAAAAAATCCCTTCAATCCTTTTTCTTGCGCAGACGAAATATTATCTGAAGAGGTCATTTCCAGTCAAAAGTGGCAACTGTGCTGACGGTCGAGAAAAATGAACCAGTCTTGAATTCAGACACTGAAGGATTGTTGATTCTTGTGGTGGTATTCAACGAAGATGTTCAAAAGATTGCTTTTTATTCTAAATTCCCTTCACACACAGTCACTCCACTTGTCATTGAATGCATTGTGTGCCCAATTACACGCTAATTCACGCACACTGACGAAAAGAATGGAGCTACTAATCTGGTTCTTTCCCCATGACTTGAAGACAATGAAACAGACAACAGTTGTGTCAGTTCACTGTGCGGATAACCTTGGTTCAACTCACGTTGATATTTGACTGTGCACACGTGCTGTGGTAATTCATGCACAAAAACCTGTGTGCCGGATTTTATTCCACATTTGACTTTGTGAAAAGAAGAAGCAAGCTTAAGTGAAGAACAAACTGGAAGAAAATAATGATCGAGTGCATAAAAAATTGTCACAATGATGTGGGTGAGACGAAGCCGAAGCTGTTGTGGAAACACAAATCTTCAAAATTATTCCTTCCTCCCTTTGCCTGTTGCGTATATCATGTCCATTTGTTTTCTAGCTCCATCAGATGGAGGACAGAACTCTGAACAATAAAAAATCATCCTGGCAAGGCAATTCTTGATTCACTGTCTCTGGCGCATAAAAGTACCACTCAGGCAAAGCCACTCAGAAAGAGTCCAACCCTGGTCAGATCCGAGAGATTCCATTGTGGCTAACAAACCATGACCACCCATCGCCAGGTACAGCCAAAGCACACAACAAAGAGAGCAAAATGAGCCCAACAGAGGGCAGCTGAAGAGATGTCAGGAAAGTTGCAGACATTCAACAGAAGCCGGTCTTGCAATTGTAATCAAGAAACATGATGGGCAAGTTACTGAGTGCATTCCCGCAACAGAGCCTCAACATGGATTAACTTCTCGTCTTCGTTTCAGAACGGCACACTTCTGGCCACAAAGGAAAGAAATGGACAGAAAGTTACAAGAAGCTGCAGGTGGTCAGCTGCCAAAGAACATAACAGCGAAAAGTCCACAACACTGAGCGCAAGGTCAACACAAACATTCATCGATGTTTGGAATCAAGACTGCGCCCGAGAATCGTTCTTTCCAACCCAGCTTGATGTTCCTTTTTCGCACTTTTTCTTCATTTTCAGTATATACTGCAGATTCCACCTCTGGCTTGGGCTGCCCCACACTAGAAAAAACAATGCACTAACGGCACTGACATTGTTGTCCGGTTTTTTTCGATTCTTTTGGCATCGACACGCGCACAAAATTGCACGAATACATTGAAACAAATGCACACTTTGCTTTCAGCTTCGTCGGGAGAGGGACGATCGCCAGAGAGGCAGAAATGTGGGAGATATCGTTAGCGGCGGCCGCTTCAGTGAATTTATTGTCTTGAAATTCCTTTCTGAATGCGTTTTATCTGTTTGTGAGAGAAGAAAACTACTCATGAGTTTCTATGACAGTATGTATCCGGAACTTTTATTTCAATTTCCCAGAACCAATTGCCTTTGCAGATCCCAAGGAAACACTTTTAGATTCTTTCAGTAATTCGCTTTGTTGTCCAAGACTACCTCTCCTACGACCAATAAAAACAATAATTCTTCTGGTTACGCGGTGTCTGGTGCACTCTTCACTTCTTTGAAACATATCAGGCTCATGAATGTGCTCCAGGAAAAGCGCAAAATGTGTAAGGACTTGACAGTTGCATGATGAGCACATGTCACACAATCAAGAGAGTGTCCTTGGCCCCGATCACGACTCTCCAAGTCTACAGATGTTGAGAACACGTCGACGTTGACCCAGAATATTCCTTTTAAGGTGCAAATGGGTCTCACACGCTCATTTCAAGACATTGATCAATGAAACTTCGATCTTTGCTTCCGCTTTCCTTCAATTCTAGCCGTTTGACAGAGGTGACAAAGGTGTACAACACAATGTTGAGGCTCAAAAAATAGCTTTCATCTTGAAAGGCACTACATTTGACACCATCTAGGAATGAACAGCACTTAATATCAATTTTTTACTACAAAGGCTTTCCAACTTGGCAAGAAGGTTTTGCAGTTCACCATTTAAATGAAGTGCTTTCACTCGGTTGAAAACACATGAAAAAGATTAAAGTCTGAAATTCATTTCAAAAGAAGTTCTCAAGGGAGTTCTGACTGAAGTTTCGAATGAATTCAAAACCTTTTGCTGAAAAGAGCGTCACGCAATGAAGAAACAACGTGCTAGATGCCTTACCAAGTTGGGCGAACTTCAGTGTTTCTGTCTCTGATGTGGAAGAAAGAATTGTTTCTTGCATTATGCAGTCAATTTGAAGTTCTTTTTCACAAACCAAAACCATGACATCTCCCATGAAATGGACAACTCACACGTAGTACCCAAAGGCACATATTCAAAAAATCATCAAAACACACAGGCCAACACAGACATGAGACAACGTCGGAAGCCTCTCATCACAGAATCGTGTATCAACAGTGCCGAGAAATTTGTGTTCTGGGGACTCGAACCTTGGCAGTGTTGCCCTGAGTCTGACGTTCGCTTTCCTCTTGTCACAGCAGAGTGCCGTGACAAGTGAAGATGTCAAATTCCCATCAAATGCCCTTAGCCCTGCAAAACAGAACATGTACCAGGAAAGTTTGTGTGGCCAAGCCATTAGCATCCGCCTCAGAGCTAAGAAAGTTCTGCATGGAAAAGAAAGACCTGGCTAACTGTCGGCTGAATGAAAAATGTCATCAGAGAAAGAAAAAAGGAGTGTTTTCTCTGAGTTCACTTGACATTTCGCAAGCTGTGTGGCCCCATAACCCTATCAAGTCTGCATCCAGACTGAGGAATTTTCATGATCAAACATCCAGTTGGAAAAACGAGGAAACAAGTTTCACGAGAAGTCATATATAAAGCTACATGTACATATCGCTTCCGGTTTTGCAGTCGCCTCACATCAGGAGGAGGTGGCATGCCAGTGGGGGCGGCACATCTGTAGGAGCATGTCAGTGACGGGGCTCTGAATGTGAAGCATCTCGCATCGTCAAAATGTAAAAAAAACTCATTTGGTCATTCTAATCAATTTGAATGCCATGGAGGTATTGCAAACAATTTGTTCAGCGATTGGGCTTGGAACAAATTTACCCAGGAGCCTTTGATCATCATTACAATGGTATAATTTGCAAAGTTATTTGACGAAATGAGGATTGATGTGAAAGACTTGTTGGCTGAATAGCCACCAGACTCCAACATTTCATCTCGACATTCCTCTCCATGAAAGCACAAAGTTGATTCCTTTTTTTTTCTTAAAAAAATATTCATCAAGTTGTAGGTCAATTCTTTGAAAAAAAAAGATGACTTAAATCAAACAACTTTGGTTGCTCCACGCCTCTGACCCAATGAGTTTTGGAAAATCAGATGTGTTCAAATGTAGATGTTGACAGTCAGACGGAAGATAAAAAGAAACCGGTCTCGAAGCCACACTGATCCCCATCATTCCTGTGCGCCTTTCCAGTTCGTCAAGGAACATCTCTTGGCAGCTTCGTCATTGTCTGAGAACAAAGAAAAGCTCTTTTTGTGGTTGTTGTAACCGGAACAAAAGTGCTGAGCGTTTCCCTGTGGTGCCAAATTGGAAAGCATCTCATTACTTGCAGACTTGCTCGACCGAAATGCAGAGCTCCTTCTGAGAACTTTCTCATCTTCATTCTTCTGCTATTGAGGCAAGCTTTGCCACAACAAAAAGGAGGATCTGGTGTCCGTGTTGTGTGCAGATTATATGTACTTCTCGTCTGTCAAAAAATTCATTTGAAAAGCAGCCATGGGTCTGACAGGCCGATTTTCCCAGCAAACACGCTCAGGTTTGGTGAACAGGGCGCAAGCTAGCTCACGCATTTCAGTGCCATTTGGGTGTGTGTTTGTTTGATCTCTCAAATTTGGGTCTCGTGCTCTGTGATTGGCTCACTTATTCCGCACCAAAAGTAAACAGCCATTGGAGACAGAAATGTGTGAAAAACAGGAGGGTGGCCCACGAAATAACCACCATTTCCAAACGATGTTTGAGCAAGACTTGTAAGTCCCGTGAAGCGCTATGCGCAGCTGCAGGCAAGACAAGCCACTGCTCAAAATACCTCTCCTGCACAGACAGACTCAAGTGTTTCTCCTTTGTGAGTAGAACCTAATCCTGAATAAATGGCGCCTTCATTGCCAAAATGCGTCTCAACATCCTGGGAGTCATGAACTCGGGTTCCATTCGCTGCCCGAAGGTGTTAGTTCTTTCAACTTGAAGAAGAGCTTTGATATCAGCCACCCCTTCTTTGTTTGTCATCCCCTTGGCAGACGCCACTCGGTCTTTCGCCCTTTTTGGCCTTGGCGTTCGTCTTTGAGATGTGAAAGCTTGTTCCCACATCATTTTCCTGTACTTTTCAACAAAAAGCAGTGAATTTTTGCCAGAAAGAAAAACTGGACATTGGACCTTCCATTTAAGACGCATGTGCGAGACACCAACTGTCATCTTCTGCGCATGCCAGTGCTCGATTTTGTTTCAGATGCAAATCAGTTGTCGTTGCCGAGGAAGGAAATGTGGGAATGCTGAACGTTTGGCAAAATAAGATGCAGACACTTGCAGAGGAATTCTGTCCATTACCAAAAACATATATCATGAATTTAACACTTGACTGTGAAGTTTATGTTCCTGACCGTGGGTCGTCTTGCTCGTCATCTCACGCAGCTAATTCCTTTTATTGGTTGCGATATGATCACACTGAGCCTGATCCATCCAGCCGCACAGCCCACACACATTGCTCAACTTCCATTCTGTTTCCGTGAAACCTTTACATTCGATCGCTGCCCGCGCTGCAGGAGTGCTCAAGGCGTCATTTATTTTTTAGCTTCAACCCTGTTTTTGGTGTTTGCCCAACCACCGTGGATACACTGACGGCCAGACACCCATCCATGAGTACTATCCTTGAGACAAAGAACCTGGGTGCACTGTTGACTGGACCCCCAAAAAGTTTTTGGAATGATTGTGCCGACGTTTGCTGGGAAGTCCTCAAAATTTTCAGGTTTTTAAAAAGGTGCAGAGCAGTTGTTGTCCTGTGTCTGTCATCTCAAGATGAATCAGTGCAACCCCTCCATGACTGCCACCTCCCGTTTTGTGGCAGCCCATCAGGACTTGCACCAAAACTGCGGATGTTGAACACCAAGCGTCTTCCTGAACAACCCCTAGCAACAACAAATGACTCTGAACGCAAATGCAGAGGCACTTTTGGCGTCTCTTGGAAAAAAACACAAGGGAGAAAAATTATTTGATTCAGTCTCTTGTGAAAATTTTCACACTCGCAGCACTCTTTGTTCTTCCCTGACAAAAAGTGTGGGTTTGGACGTTTCTGCCTGTAACTGCAGCTTTACTTTCAAAGCGGCACTCTCAAATTGTCTCGAGCAGCTTCTTTTTGGGTTGAATGTCAGCTTCTTTGAGTCACGCCGGACAAGCGTACATAAATTCACACCCGCGCACAGGTGGAGACAACTTTTCCTGAAGCAGTGCGATGCATTTTTCTCTCTTGCTAGAACTCCAGTTTCTACACAGGCACTGACCAGCAACACAAACTACCAAACCAGAAAAGTGTCGTCGAAGCTGCTCGTCTGTTTATCCAGGTATGAAATATTTCTTCAGCTATATACAGCATTTTTGTTTGAATGTTACTATTTGGCTCAGAACAGAATCTACAGTTGTACCATGCATTTGATTGCAGAGGGAAAAATTTAATAGAAATAATGACGAGAGATTTTTTGGCAGCAGTGCTTTAATTTGCTTGATTTGGATCATTTTCACGAACGTTTTTGCGAAACAATGAAACTTTCATAACAGTTTGGTGGGATGTTGGATTGGCTCCATTTTCCTTCCAGTGCTGCATTGACGCAATCCCCAAGTCAAACCTTCTGGTTTTGTCAAACAATAACACAAGGTTCTTGTTTCTGTGGAACTCAATGCTTTTTCCTCACATAAATTCTCGTGTTTGACAAGAAATGATAAAGAAGGATTTCTTTTAGAAACAGTTTGACGCTTCAGACCAGAAATTTCTGGGCCATCTTTGCGACAAAAAAAAACGTGTCACCATGCACGTGAACATTTTGGCATTGGCTTGGTGTACGTGAAAGAAAATTTCATGTGTCAACTACATGTGTCTGCCATACCATGAGTTTTGTGCAGATTAAGTTAAATTTGAGGCCAGTGGGAACACCAGGCCCGTCAGTGCAAAACATTTTTTCAAGGCACTGGTCAAAAATCCAAAAAAAAAAGAAGGCTTACTTTGCCACACCTCTGTCACAAAAATAGTTTGTTCTTGTTCTCTTATCTCTGTCTCCTCTTGATTTTTCATGTGGACGTGTTTTCCTGAAAGGCGCAGATTGTCATTTTGCTGTGATGTTCATGAAATTGTTCTGTTTGTGCAGTTGTGGATCCCCCCATTGCATTTCTCACAAGCTGACACAAAAGACAAGACAATCCAATTGTTGGTAATTGCTCTTTTTCACCAAATGAAGGGAACTCAACATAAAATGCCTTTCCGGATGCTCCATTGAGCAATTCCAAAAAATTGGTGTCAGGAATAAACTCGGGTGTTTGGGGCATTCTCACAAGAAATTAGGCACACTAATGATTTCTCTGTGCCCACATGCTTAGTTTAACCCTTTTCTGCATAAATACGACTTTTGACGGGTTTTGACCCCTCCTTGAACTTAATTTTTTCTATGCTGTTATTTTGAGAAAATCTCAGCAAAAAGTGTTCCAAATGGGGAAGAAAAAAATAAAGGGTAAAAAAGTGGCCCATTTTTTCATGCCCTATCTATGAGGCTCTGCCTCAATTATTCATGAAAACTTTTGAATTTTGTGAAAAAAAATCTTGAAAACTGGAGCATCTGAGAGGTAGGTTCAGGATACGTCTCCAACTGTTTGAGGTGCTCCATACTGCCTATATATATATATATATATATAGCCCCAAATAAGCTGAAAAGTTGCAAACTGATTTGTACTAAACTTTCAAATTTTTTATTTTTTAATTTTGTGTAAAATCTTGGACCCAAAAATTTTCACAAACTCCATCAATGCAGCCAATCTGTAGAAGTTAGGGTTCTTTTGGGTTCTGAAATCAAGAACTGCATCTATTCTTAATTTTGGAGCCCTCAGCATAATGCTGGGAGGTTTTGGTTTCTTGGTTTTTGCTATTGAATTACCCTGCCCCCAAAATGATGAAAAATTGTGAAATATGAAAAAAAAAATTATGCAGAAAAGGGTTAATGGTTTAAACCATCGAAATTCAATTTTAGTGATCAACATCAGACTGGCCATCTGCAGTAGAAATATATTCAGTGCAGCTGTTCCCTTCTCTTTTGATGAATTCGATGAATTGATGTGTTGTTTGTTGTTTTTTGCTGAACTGATGTCAGTTCGAACTCGCAAATTACCCAACAAATGACACTTGTTTACAACTATGCTTTGTTAATCGACAAACGAAAAAACACCAATTTTATGCCTTCATGAGACACAATAATTCACATGAATATGTATCTATGTGGGCATTTATTTTAAAATGCCAGCTGACACCAAATTTCTCCCTAATCCGTCTTGTCGACGTGGCTCTTTAACTCACTTGATCTCCACCCACAGTTCTCGGTCAAGAACTGGATCCACCGTGCAGACTCTTTCGAGATCTGGTTCAGTGTGATCTTTCAGGCAGCTTAAGAACACCCATTGTGGGTGGGGGGTGATCTTTCTTATCAAGCACTTTGGTCAAATTTCCAAAATAGTAACGAAAGATGTTGCCAGTTTGTTTTCTCCACAGTGGAACGAAAATGCTCTTTTCAAGAAAGATCAAAGGAACTTGTTTCAATTCGAAAATGGAACCTTTGTCACCCCAAAGCTGCCTCGTGAAAAAAATGCCAGACGGCAAATTTATCCTTCAACTGAAGTCACAGGAAAAGACATACATACATCGTTTTTTCAGAAAAAAAAAAGGAAAAAAGTGTTGGGTTGCCGATAACGCCTTACCCTTGCGTGAAAAGCCTGGAACTGATCTTCGGTTGTCATTCATGCGTTGTTGACTCAAATCACAAGAAGAAGGCCAAAACCTCTGGATTCTGGTTCTTTTCCCACGTTTTTTTTTTTTTGATGCGGTGCCGGGGGGGGGGGGATTGTCAATTTTGACTGATGATCTTGAAAATCCAGGACTGCTCATGAATTCAGAGATCGG